>NHCFI05602__coassemble_889_pt1 | contig 22746 bp, 22 predicted proteins | sample NHCFI05602__metabat2_high_PE_006 | metagenome-assembled genome bin NHCFI05602 | reverse complement strand
GGAGGCGAGACCTGCGGGCAGTCCCAGGTTCATGGCCGTGTACAGCAACCCGAACTGCACGGCTCCCATGCACAGCCCGGACGCGACGACGGGCTTCCACCCGACGGCCGGGGGCTTGACGAAGAAGACCGCGGGCAGGGCGACGAGCGTGAACCGGACCGCCGCCATGAACAGCGGCGGCAGCGACTCCATCGCAAGGTTGGCGCAGACGAAGTTCACGCCCCAGATGCAGATGACCAGCGCGGCCAGGCCGACGTCCTTGCGTGGCATGGGTCTCCTCATCCTGGTGTCTTCGCGGGAGGGGGCCCGCGCCGACCACCATCGCAGAAGTCGACGGCAAGGCCACATGCGTCCCATGGCGTTGCCGACATCAGCACACCGTGGGAACCGCCCACCAATGGCACCGAGGCTGAGCACCTGGCCGGCGCCCTGGACCGGCTGCGCCACACAGGCGGTGGCCGGTGGTGACGCAGAGCGAAACTCAGGCGGCGGGAACCGAACGCTGCTCGGTTTCGCTGCTGTCAGCTTCCTGCGCGGCCAGCGGGCACGTCGCCAGCACCGGCAGGCCAGCTGAGGAGGCCGTGAGATTGGTCGACGGTTTGGGATGACGGACCAGCACCCGCACAGGTCGCACCAGCAAGAACCAGCACAGTCCGGCTCCCCAGATCGCCAGCGCACTCGCCACGGCGAACCACACGGCTCGTGCATCCTCGCCGCCAAGCAGGGCGGCCACCGAGGACGACGTCGTCCAGCAGGCAGTCAGGGCGCAGCACAGCACCCCAAGTCCGCCCGGGACGGTGTGTGCCATCGGAACGCCTTTCAGCTGGTGAGGGAGTACCAACAGGCTAGGTGCCACCAGCGCGCCCACCCGTGCGAACAGGGGCAGCCAACAGCCGTCCTTCAGGCTCATCTAGTATTGCGAACTTAGGCGCGGCTAGGCATTATGTCCCAGGTATCGTCCGGAAAGGCCACTGGTGCAGGGATCCAGCCCCCACCGCGCGAACACCCCCCTCTGGCGCTAGGAAATCGGGCATCTTCGCTCCTACTCTGTGCTGGTGGCCGCTCCGCTCACTCTCGTCTACTACGCCCACCACCATGGCAGTGGGCACCTGCGCCATGCCCGGCGGCTGGCGTCGCTGGGAGTGGCGCAGGTGGTCGTCGTCGGTGGCCGGGGCGCGGACGTCGAGCTGCCGCCGGACGTCGTCCCGGGTGACGTTCACGTGCAACCGTCGAGTTCTCCCTTCCACTGGACCCCCACCACGGCTCAGGTCAGGCGTCGGTTCAGTGCGCTGCACCAAGTGCTGGACGACGTCGACCCCGACCTGGTGATGGTTGACGTGTCGGTGGAGGCGGCCACCTTCTGCCACCTCGCCGGGTACCCCGTCCTGCACCGCCGGATGCCGGGCGATCGCACCGACCCACCGCACGAGCTGGCGTATTCGCTGTCGGAGCGGTTGTTCGCGTACTACCCGCGCGAGCTCGAGCAACCGGAGTTCGCGTGGGCCAACAAGACCCGATGGCTGGGCATGCCGGACGACCACCCGCACCTGCCCGACGTGGCGCCGGAACCCGGCGTGGTGACCGTCGTCTCCGGGGCCGGCGGACGAGGGGTTGACCTCGCCCACCTGATGCGCGCCGCCCGACAGACCCCGCACCGGCAGTGGCACGTCCTGGGGCCAGCGGGGGGCATCCCCACCCTGGCCGGGGTCGACAACCTGCACCTGCACGGCTGGGTGCCCAACCCGCTCGAGTGGTTGCAACGGGCCGAGGTGGTGGTCTGCGGGGCTGGCCACAACACGATCGCGGCCGCCGCGGCCGCCCGTCGGCCCGTCGTCCTCGCGCCGGAGATGCGTCCCCACGACGAACAACTCGTGTTCGCCCGCCAGCTGCACGAGCGCTTGGGCGTCCCGCTGGTGGAGAGCTGGGACGACGCCGACTGGCCGGGTCTGCTGGCCAGCACCCTCGACGGACGCGTGCTCCCCGATGCCCTGCTGGTGTCCCGGAAGGTCTTCGGACGCCGGGTGCGCGAGCTGTTGGAGGAGGTGGCCAGCCCGCGGCAGCCCCTAGAAACGGGCATCGGGAACCAGCGAGTCGGCCAGCTCTTGGGCGGTGGGCTCGCGCAGCAGCTCAAGGTCGTCGTCGCCCCAGGCGACCAGCCCGCGTGAGGCCAGCGCCGCCAGCCAGCCCTCCATCGGCCAAGTGCCCCAGCGCTCACGGAATCGGCGGGCGTTGATGACGATGCTGGACGTGTGTTGCAGCGGTGGCCGGTGCACGGCGTGGGCCTGGTGGTAGACCGGCGCGGATGACAGCCACAGCTCCAGGCCCGCGCGTCGGCAGGCGAATGCGAAGTCGGTGTCTTCCCCGCCGTAGCCGCTGTAGCCCTCGTCGAATCCGCCGACGGACGCGAAATCGTCCGCCCGCATCGCGAAGCCGAGCGACCAGAACATGTGCCAGGCATCGGTTCGGCCCACCGGCAACCCGGCCCGGGAGTGGTGGGGCAAGGCGACCGACTCGGGGCTCGTGTTCGGCGTCCAGCTCGGGGGCAGGTAGCGCGGCTCGGCCATCACCACCCGCCCCGGTTGGCATTCGTCGGCGAGCCGGGCGATCGTCCCCATCCCGGGGAGGCAGTCGACGTCCAGGAAGATCAGCACCTCGCCGCGACCGGTGCGGGCGGCGTGGTTGCGGGCCTGCGCCAAAGCCAACCCCTCGGCGGTGAGGTGTTCGACCCGGACGCGGGGCGGTGCAGTAGCCCAAGGGACGTCGGGCTGATTGATGAATGTGACCACCGCCTCGTCCCAGCCTTGAACCCGCTGCAGGGCGCGTTGCTGGTGGAGCAGGTGGTCGTCGCGTCGATGGGTGATGACAAGCACCGAAACCGAAGTCATCGTCCCCTCCCTAGGGGCGGTATTGGGGCGGTATTGGGGTGGTATCGCGGGGTGGTGGGGCGGTTGGCAGGCAATTCGCTGCCATGCTGCGCACGTGAGGATTGCCGTACTGGGACACATGCACCACCCGATCGCGGAGCCATACCGTGGCGGGCTCGAGGCCCACACGGCGATCGTGTGCGCGCAGCTCGCGTCCCGCGGTCATGACGTCACGCTCTTCTGCAAGGAGGGCAGCGAGGTCATGCACCCTCGGGTGCGGGTGGCGGAGATGATGCCCGCATCCTTCGTCTGGAGCCCGGGCAGTTCGCAGGGGGACGACCAAAGGCTCGACCAGGCGACGCTGCGCTCGTGCGAGCAGGCCGCGGGTCACGACGTGGTGTTGAACAACAGCCTGTCCCCGGTGCCGTACTGGGCGCTCCCGGACGCTGCGATGCTGACCGTGCTGCACACGCCGGCGACGCTGGAGCGTGTCCGTCGGGTGGTGCAGGTGTCCGGTTGGCGGCCCGGAGCCCGGCACCGTTGGGTCAGCGTCTCGCAGTTCAATGCGGCGGGTTGGCGTGAGTGGCTCTCTCCGGTGCCGGTGGGCGTCGTGCACAACGGCATCGACCTGTCCCGGTGGACGGCCACCGCGACGAGCTCGCAGGCGGCGGTGTGGGCCGCGCGCATCACGCCGGAGAAGGGTTTGCACGTCGCCATCGACGCGGCGCGCGCGGCTGGGATGGGCCTGAGGATCGCTGGTCCGATCAGCGACCAGGGATACTTCGACGAACAGATCGCGCCCCGGTTGGCGATCGGCGGCGCGGTCATCCCGCGCATCGAGTACGTCCACCACCTTGACCACGGGCAGCTGCCGGCGCTGCTGGGCGACTCGAGCGTCTTCCTGGCGACACCCCTGTGGGACGAGCCCTTCGGTCTGGCGCCGCTGGAGGCGATGGGGTGCGGGACGCCGGTCGCTGCTCTGCGGGCAGGTGCCATGCCCGAACTGTTGGGGGCCACCGGAGGGGAGCTGGCCGAGGGTCCCGAGGACCTGCCCCGGGCCATTTTGCGCGCGGCGGGAATGTCGCGGGCCCAGGTCAGGCGTCGGGCTGAGGGATTCTCCGTGGACGTGATGGTCGATCGCTACGAGGAGATGCTGCTGGATTTGTGGCGTCACGAGAGCAATCCGCGGTAGATCCGCTCGTGCTCGGCCGCGACCCAGCGACGTTCCGTCAGGCGGTAGGCGGGGTCAAGCCTTGGGTAGGTCCGCGCGAGGTCGCGGCCATGGTCGGCGACGGCGCGCACTGCCCGGGCCAGGGACTGGGCGTCCAGGCCGTCCCGGCTGTTGGCGTAGGAGAAGACCGGACGCTGTTGGGCGTAGAAACCGCAGCTGGGGGCGATGACAGCGGTGCCGAGGTCAACGCAGGCCTCCAGCCAGCCGCTGTGGGTGCCCCAACGGTAGGGCAGCACGGACGCGTCGAGGCTGGCGAGGTAGGTCCACAGCTCGTTCTCGTCGAAGTAGGGGTGCACCTGCAGGTCGATGACGCCCTGGCTGGCGCGGTTCTCGAGCCAGGCGCCAAGGCCCTCGACCGACTGGTGGCCGCCGCCCATCATCACCTCGGGGTGGGTGTTCACCTGCACGATGGCCGGTTCGTCGAGCTGGTCGACGCCCTCGACCAGTGCCTCCACGACCTCGCGGGTGGCCATGTTCGGGCGCAGGCTCTTGAGGTGGACGCCGAACCGCAGGGGCCCATCGATTCGTCGCGGCGGGGGAGCCATCAGGGTGTCCAGGCCCAGCACGTGCGGGTGGGGCAGCACGGCGGCATCGCGGTTCCATCGGCGCCGGACCTCTGCTGCGGCGCCAGATGTCAGCGTGACAAGGGCATCGGCGGCGGGGACTAGGACGTCGAGCGCGGCTTCGTGGGCGCTCGGGTCGGTGTGGTGGGGGTTCCCGAGATCGTGGACGGTGTAGACCAGCGGCTTGTTGTTGCGCCGTAGGTCGTCGACGACGCGTTGCAGGTCGTCGGGGGAGAGGGCGTCGAAGCCGAAGTGGACGTGCATGAGGTCGAAGTCGTCCGCGTGCTCGTCGATCCAGCCGGGCTCCAGCATCGCCGGCGGCCACCAGCCTGACTGTTCGGTCCCATCCCCGCGGCGGGGTCGCGGGTCATCCAGGCGTACGACGCGTCCCTCGTCCGCGGGCAGGGGGCCGATGTGGCGGATGTACACCTGGCTGAAGGGGATGCTGGCGACGCGGATGGGGTCCATCAGACAAGTGTCGCTGCACGGAGGCGGTGGCCGCCACGCCCACAGGTGTGACCTGCGGCGATACCCTCCGCAATAGCTGGGACGAATGTCCAATAGAAATTGTGACGAAAAACCCTTCACCTGAATAGTTACCGAGTGTTTCCATATGGTCAGTTCAGATACCCACCCCCTTCTGGACCGCGCCGCCCGCAACGACCGCGCCCGGCGTGACCCTCCCGGTGCGTCAAGCGCACCTGACCAGCGCTGCTGGATTCCCCGTCCAGCAGCGCTGGTTTCCATCTGCCTTCCAGGCTCCGAACCACCCCAAGACGGAGGAACCATGAAGTTGCGCAGCGTTGCGCTCACCCTCGTTGCCGCCAGTGCACTCGTCCCCATCGGACAGTCGCCGGCCCAAGCTGCCGGTGGAGTCGTCGACTTCACCCTGGACGCGAAGACCATCGACGGCGGCCAGCAGGTCGTCTTGGTCACGCTCGACACCGACCGCTACAAGATCAACCCCAAGAGCCTCGACGTGAACACCTTCCAGGTGCACGCCACCGGGGCGAACCCCTACCCGTCCACGACCGTCATGGGTGCCTACGACCGCGACCGCACCATCACGTCCGTCAAGCTCGACAAGACCGGCGACATCGTCATCTCCATGGTCTCCGGGGAGGATGCCCCGGCCGCTTTCACCTTCGCCTACTCCCCGGCCGTCGGGCGCAACGTGATGCTCGACCTCAAGTACTCGATCAACCAGCGCGAGGCGCTCACCCTGCGTGGCGGCAAGCGGCTGACGCTCAAGAGCTTCCGGCAGGGCGACCTCGTCGATCCCGAGGTTGACCGCTTCTCGGACGGTATGTCGGCCGATGGAATGAGCTACCGGCTGTTCACACCCGAGAAGGTGCGCAAGGGCAATCCGCGTCCGCTGGTCGTGTGGCTGCACGGCGGCGGCGAGGGCGGCTGGTCCGAGTCCTACGACAATGACCTTCCCCTGATCGCCAACCGCGGCGCGCTGGGCTTCGCGACGCCCGATGCGCAGAAGATCTTCAAGGGCGCCTATGTCGTCGCGCCGCAGGCCAGCACCCGCTGGATGGACAATGCGACGAAGAACTATGCCCCCCAGATCAAGGCGCTGATCGACGAACTGGCGGACGAATACACCATCGACACCACTCGCATCTACGTCGCTGGCGCGTCCAACGGCGGCTACATGACGATGCAGATGGTCGCCGACTACCCGGACTTCTTCGCTGGCAACATCACCATCTGCCCCGCCGTCACCTACAACAAGGCGCCGATGATCACCGACGACGAGATCATCAAGATGCGGGAGACGCCCACCTGGATCGTCCAGGCCAAGAACGACAATGTGCTGCCGTACGAGACCAATGGCCTCTACGCGCACCAGCTGATCGGAAACTCGACGTTGTCCGCCTACCCGGACGTGGTGTGGAACGGCCACACCTACCAGGGCCACTGGTCGTGGATCTACGTGGCGCAGAACGATCCGACCAATGCCAAGGGGCAGCACATCTGGCAGTGGCTCGCGAAGCAGGACACCGACAAGCGCTGAGTCTGGCGCAAACCCACGAGTCGGGGGAGGGCCCGGCTGGACATTTCGTCCGGCCGGGCCCTCTGCCGCCTGCCTGCGCGAAGGCGGGTGGAGGCCCTAGTCTGTACAGGTGACCAAGAGTGCGCCGTCGGAGCCGTCTGACCATGCCGTCCCCGAGGTTGACCTCGCCACCCGCCGCGCTGGGGAGTCTTTGGAGACGAAGGTGGCTGAGGCTCGGGCGGCGGGCCAACGTCCGACCTTCTGGCGCAAGCTGCTGCTGGGGAACGACGCCATCTCGTCCTGGGAGAAGGGCTTGATCGGAGAGCAGCACGTCGGCGATTCCTTGGGGAAGTTGCTCGGTCAGAACTCGCCATGGACCGTCGTGCACTCTGTGCCGATCGGGTCCCGAGGGGCAGACATCGACCACGTGGTCGTCGGCCCAGGTGGCGTCTTCACGCTCAACACGAAGCGACACCGCGGCGCGAAGGTCTGGGTCAAGGGGGACACCGTTCTGGTCAACGGGCAGCGGCAGCCCTACGTCCGCAACAGCCGACACGAGGCAAACCGGGTGGGCAAGGTGCTGACCCAGGTGTGCGGATTCGACGTCAAGGTACGCGGGGTCGTCGTTCTCGACGACGTTGCCCAGTGGGATGTGAAGGAACAGCCGGACGACGTCCGCGTGGTCAGCCGCCGGATGCTGCGGCTGTGGCTGCGCACCCGCAAGCGCGTCTTCACCGATGAGCAGACGGCCGAGGTGGGCGCGGCAGTTCGACGCGGGTCGACCTGGGGCATCACATGATCCGGGGGGCGGTCCCGCTCCGGTGGTGAGCTCTCAGGGACGCAGGGTCTTGACCACCGCGTCCCATGCCGGACGGTGAACGAGGTCCTGGTCGGCCATGCCCTGGAAGTCGAAACCCTCGGTTTGCTTGCGGACCCACTCGGTACGGTCGCTGACGCTCCACACGGTGAAGCCGATGCATGAGCGGTTCACCGCGCACAGCACCGCCAGCCGACGGTAGGTGTTGGCCTGCTGCGCCACTTGTTCCTCGGTGGGGGCGTCGCCCTTCTTCTCCAGCCGCACGTCGACCTCCGTGAGGGCCACCTTCAGCCCCAGTTCGGCGTGGGCCTGCACGTTCTCCGCCGCTCCATCGCCCAGACTGTCAATCTTCTCGTGTCCCTGGAACCCGACCGCGTCGATCGGTACCTTGCGCTCGACCAGGCGCTTCACCAGCTCGTACTGGCCGTTGCCCTTCGCGTCCGGCACGAGGGTCGAGTAGTCGTTCAGGTAGAGGACGGCGTCGGGGTCGGCCGCGTGGGCCCAGATGAAGGCGTCGTCGATGATCGACTCCCCGCAAGCCTTGAGGAAGGGGTCCTCCTCGCGCAGGTTTCCGTTCTCGTCCAGGGGCTCGTTCACGACGTCCCACTCCGGCACCTGCCCCTTGAAGTGCGTGACAACGGTGGTGATGTGGGTCTTGAGGATGTCCTTGGCCGCGTCGCAGGTGGTGGCCCGTTCCTTGACCCAGTCGGGCACCGGATACCACATCAGGGCGTGGCCACGGACGCGCATGTCGTTCTGCTTGGCGATGGCCATCATCTCGTCTGCGGACGAGAAGTCGAACTGGCCCTGCTCCGGCTGGAGGATTCCCCACTTCATCTGGTTGTCCGGTGTCAGGGAAGTGAAGGTGCCCTTGACAAGGCCAATCATCTCCGGGTCGCGCAGCTGTTCCTTGGTCATCGCCGCCCCGAGGATGACGCGCTTCGAGACATCCGAGGGGATGGAGACGCTCGGGGACGAGGTCGACTGTGCCCCTGCACAACTGGCCAGCAGGGCCAGGGCAGCGAGGGCCGGCAAGCAGGTGAGGCGGGAAGTCATGGCACCCAGCCTGCCAGCCCCGCATAACGCCGATCAGTTCGGAGGGGTGCCCCCGGCTCCGCCCGGACCGCCGCTCGGCGGGGTCCCTCCGGGCTGGCCGTCCCCGTTCTCCATCGACCCACTGGTGGGCTCGGTGGTCGTGTCCACCGGTGCGGTCAGCGCAATCGTGTACACCTCGAAGTGGATGTGCGGCCAGCGCCCCGTGTAGCAGGCCGGGAAGATGGACGTGAAGCTGACCTTCCCGGAGTCGTCGGTGACCTGGACGCCGCGCAGGTAGTTTTGCTCGGTGACGCCGTCGGAGTAGAGCGAGTAGTTGCCGTCGCGGTTGCAGTGCCAGACGTAGACCGCGGCGCCGACCATGGGGACGTTGTCCTTGGCCATGTCCAGTACCGTCAGCTCGATCGTGGCCGGGACGCCCTCCGCGGTGCCGGAGAAGTCGCCGAAACTGCTGCGGATGTCGGAGCGCACCACGCCGTCCATCTCCAGCACGTCCGCGCCATTGGACCCGTCGCCCGGGTAGGGGCCGGCCGTCTCGTCGGGTATCTCGGTCACGGACGCAGAACCGGACGCCGTGGCCGTCGCGGATGCGGATGCTGCGGAGGCGGTCGCGGTCGCGGAGTTGGTGGACGTAGTGGACGAGCTGGCTGAGGTGGACGAGTTGCTGCCGCAGGCGGCCAGCGCCACGGCTCCAGCACCGAGACCGAGGAAGCGGAGCGCGCAGCGGCGGCTCATCGTCTCGAGGTCGAAGGCGAGGCCTTGGTCGTAGAGGTCCTCATCGGGGCGAGGGAGTTCACGGCCCTCGTAGGTGAGCCTGGTCTGCTGCTCGTCGGGCACGGCCGACCTCTTTTGTCGTTGGGATTGCATGGGCTCCACCGGGGCAGCGCGAGCTGTGCGTCGGCATTGGATGAGCCATGAGTTCCCAGGCCGCGGGTTGCTTGGACCGTTGGCCTCATCACACACCGACTGGGTGGATTTCCTGCCGACTACGGCAGTTTCGCCACCCAGTCCGAGCTGGGTTGGTCAGGGTTCCCGGAACAGCGCCCGGGCGGCCAGGTAACGGATGGCAGCGGGTGACACCGCCGGACCGTTGTGGCGGTGCGCCGTGCTCCCACACCCCAGGGCAAGATCGAGTATGTGCAACCGAGCTGACCACTGCTTCACCGGCTGGCCGTCGACCGTCCAGCCGATCTCGGTGAGCATGTCGGCCACCACGTCGGGTTGCATGCTCCCGGTGGCCGCGAGCAGGAGAACGGCCAACGTCCAGGCATGCCTGGTGAACTCATCCCGACCTCCCAGCAAGGAGGCTGACGCGCGCCTGATCAACTCATCCCGATCCGTGCGCGCCTTCTTGCCTGCGCGGGTGAGCACCAGGCGTCCCTTGTGCTTGCGCAGCAGTCCCGCGTCGATCGCCAATCGTCGGTGCAGCGCGAGTTCCTGGCTGTTGGACTCGCGGTTCCCCTGGCCGTACCAGTTGTCGATGCGGCTGTTTGCGGTGATCTCCAGGCACACCTCCGGCGCCATGAAGCCAGCCTGGGTGAGTCGGATCCCGTCCGGGTGTGCCAGTTCGATCATGAGCAGCCACGGCTGCAGCAGCCACTCAAGTTCCTCGTCCGTGGGCGGTGGCACGGGGTTGGGGGACAGCCCTGCTTGGTCCCAGGCCTGGATGATCCAGTCCCCGAAGTCCTGCAGCCGGTGGTCAGGGAGCAGGGTCGCGATCTCGTCGAGGGACTCCACCGTGACCGGCAGCAGGCCCAGCTCCGAGAGCCGGTCGACCTGTTCCGAGGGGGAGAGGTCGACGAGCTGGATCATCTGGTTCGTGGCCTCGACGGTGAACAGGTCGGGCTGGATGGTGCGTGGCAGCCACTGTGAGTAATGCTGCAGGTCGCCGGTGAGCTTCGTGGGGTCCGGGTTCCGGCGCAACGCTTCCGAGAGTTCGTTCCAGGTGCCGATACCGCCGACGTCCTCCGGTGGGCAGAGTCGTCGTCCAGCCACGCAGGTCACCACCGGGTCGTCCGTGTTCGCCACACGGCTCGACTCCAAGACGATCCGGTGTTCCCAACCATCGCCGAAGTCGTATTCATAGGCGAGCATGTCGCCCTTGGCGCGCAACACCTGGTCAAGCCTCGCTGACTCCTCGGGCGTGCCTTCCTCGCCCTCATCCTGGTCGAACTCGGTGACGAACCAGGGGTCGCGGCCACGCGCAGTGGGGTGAGGCGTGAAGCGGTGCAAGTGGGAGTCAGTCCATCCCATGGCGGCTTGCAGCAGGTGGTGGAGATGGTCCAGGGTGACGTCGCCACGAACATCCAGCCGTCGCCAGATCGGCGGCTTGGCCCCCACGAGGTCGATGCGAACGCGCAGCACCTCCACCGGGCTGGGCGGTGCCGGCAGGGCAATCTCCGTGTTCTTGGCGATCACGAAGGGGGAGGGGACGGCAGCCGTCATCTCCTGGCTCAAGGCGGCCAAGAGGTCCTGGGGCGCCATGCCGTCGTCCAACAACTGCTGGACGATCTGTTGGAACCGCTGCTCGTCAGACTCGGGCATGACCCCAGTCAAACACCCCCCGGCCCTCGAATTGGGAAACCACCTACCGACTACGGGAGCAGATCGACCCAGTCGTGGGGATAGGGTCCGAGAATGCTGCAGGCATTGGGAGTCGTGCCCTTCGTCGTCCTGCTCGCGTGCATCGCGGTGCTGCCGTTGGTGCCGCGGGCCGCCGACTGGTGGGGCAAACCGCTGCACCAGTTGGGCGTCTCACTCCTGCTCGGGCTCCCCACTGCCGCCGTGCTGCTGGCAACAGGTGATGCAGCACACGTGGCCAGCACCCTGCACGAGTACGTCGGGTTCATCGCCCTGCTCGGCGCCCTGTTCGTGATCTGCGGCGGCATCCATCTCTCCGGTGACCTGCGCGCCACCCCGCGGAACAACACCGCCTTCCTCGCGCTGGGCGGCGTCCTCGCGTCCGTGATCGGGACCACCGGCGCGTCCATGCTGCTGATCCGTCCGCTGCTGTCGACGAACTCCGAACGGGCCCGGCGCGCCCACACCGTCGTCTTCGCGATCTTCGTGATGGCCAACTGCGGCGGTCTGCTCACCCCCCTCGGCGACCCGCCGCTCTTCCTGGGCCTGCTGCGCGGGGTTCCCTTCCTGTGGACGCTCAACCTGTTCGGCCCGTGGCTGTTCGTCAACGGCGTCCTGCTGGTCGCCTACTACCTGATGGACCGGCGGCTGTGGCGCGACGAGGACGCCGCCCACCGTGAATGGGACGAGAACTCGGTCGAGCCCCTGAAGCTGCGCGGACGGCGGCAGTTCCTGCTCCTGGTGGGCGTTGTGCTGACCGTCGCGCTGGTGTCGTCCCCCTTCCGGGAGATCGCGCTGGTCACGCTCGGGGTGATCTCCTGGCTGTGGGGCGAGAAGCAGGTGCGTCACGACGCTGGCTTCGAATGGGACCCGATCCTCGAGGTCGCAGCGATCTTCCTGGGCATCTTCCTCACCATGCCCGCGGCGCTCAAGGTGCTGCACCACGTCGCTCCGTCCCTGCCCCTGAACGAGATCACCTTCTTCGGCTTCACCGGCGGGCTGAGCGCCTTCCTCGACAACGCCCCCACCTATGCCACCTTCTTCGACCTCGCGTCCGCCATGCCTGGCGAACCGCGCGTCGCCGGCGTCCCGGAGGCCTACCTGGTCGCGATCAGCCTCGGTGCGGTGTGCTGTGGCGCGCTGAGCTACATCGGCAATGGTCCCAACTTCATGATCCGCTCTGTGGCCGAGGCGCAGGGCACCCCGATGCCCAGCTTCGGCGGTTACCTCGTCACGGCGCTGCGCCTGCTCGGGCCGGTGCTGGTCAGCATGGTGCTGATCTTCCTGGTCGGTGCCACCTGGTCCATCGCTCTGGGGGTCGCGGTCGTCGCGGTGCTGTTGGCGCTGGTGTGGCGTCCGATCGGGGTCAGCTCCGCGAGCTGATGAAGGCCTCGACCTCGGCACGGGGACGATAGGACGACTGCGCCCCCAGCGTCTGCACCGACACCGCGCTGGAGGCCGTGGCGAAGCGAACCGCCTCCTCCAGCGAGCGTCCGCGGGACAGTTCGCAGGCCAGCGCGCCGACGAAGGCGTCCCCGGCCCCGGTGGTGTCCACGGCGTCCACCACGTACGCCGGGACCCTCGCCGTACCTCCCGTCCCTGCCAGGACGCAGCCCGCCGCGCCAAGTGTCACCACCACCGACCGTGCGCCCCTTCCCACCAGGCGCTCGGCCAACTCGACCGGGTCGGCGCTCGCCCCAGGCGCGCCCTCACGCCCGGCGACGATGACCGCCTCCGTCTCGTTCACCACCAAGGGGTCGGCCACAGCCAACAGCCCGGGCTCGATCTCGAAGGCAGGCGCGGCATTCAACACCACCCGCACCCCCTTCTCGGCCGCCTTTGTCGCGACGTGCTCGACGGTCGCCGGCAGGCACTCAAAGTTGAAGACCAGTACCGAGGCTGCGCCCCAGATGTCGGTGAATCGATCGGCGAAATCGCTGGTCAGCGCCGCATTCGCACCCGGTGACACGACGATCGAGTTCTCCCCCTCGGGTGTGACCTGGATCATCGCCGTCCCCGTCGGGCGCTCCACTCGCGCAACCTGCGAGACGTCCACGCCGGCAGCGGCCATCGATTCCAGCACCAGGTCACCGTTCCCGTCCTGCCCGACAGCGCCCAGGAAGACCACCGAACCGCCGCCACGCGCCGCGGCCACCGCCTGGTTCGCACCCTTGCCGCCCGGCAACACCACCAGGTCGCTGCCGAGCACGGTCTCACCCGGCCCGGGCCGACGGTCCAGTTTCACCACCAGGTCGGCATTGGCGCTGCCCAGCACCACGATCGAGCTCGATGTCATCACGTCCCCTTCACTTGGATCACGCCAGCCACCCCAGCCAAGCACGTGCGCACCCTTGACACCGGCCAAAGGCCCTGCCACCGCCAAAAGCGCCCTGCCACCGCCAAAAGAGCCCTGTCAGCGCCAAAAGAGCCCTGTCAGCGCCAAAAGAGCCCTGTCAGCGCAAACCGGTCCCGCAGCAGGACCGAACCGCTCCAAAGAGGTGCTTTTTGGCGGCCACGAGGGGTATGTCCTGCGCTCGACGCCCCTGCGGATCCCCGTCCAAATGGCGGATGGCCCTGTCACCACGTAGGTTCATTGGGTTCATCAATCCCAGGAGGCGCACTACATGGCCGAGCAAGATCGATCTGAAAACAAGAGGAAGCGGCGTACCGGAGCATCCCGCAGCTCCCGCAACCACAGCTCCATCAACACCCACCGCGGTGGCCGCGGGCTGCTGAGCTCAGCAGCCGGCCTGGCCCGCGTCACCGGCGACGGTCGCGTCGTCGACACCTCTCACCCCGCCCTCGAGCCGCCGCCCGAGGCGATGGAGAGCGACCGCCCCGGTTCGCTCGACAAGGTGGTCTTCTTCATCTCCGCCGCCCTCATGCTGGCCTTCGTTGCGTGGGGCATCGGAGCGCCGACCAGCCTCGGCGCTGCGTCCTCGTCGGGCCTCGACTGGGTCGTCACCAACGCCGGCTGGTTGTTCTCGCTGGCCGCCACGGGCTTCGTGTTCTACGTCTTGTGGCTGGCGATCAGCCCGTACGGACGCATCCCGCTGGGCCGCGACAGTGAGGAACCCGAGTTCAGCACCGTGAGCTGGATCGCCATGATGTTCAGCGCCGGCATGGGCATCGGCCTGATGTTCTACGGCGCGGCCGAGCCACTGGCCCACTTCGTCACCCCGCCGCCCGGAACCGGTGAGGCAGGCAACGTCAACGCCGTCCAGACGGCCATGGCGACCACCTTGTTCCACTGGGGCCTGCACCCCTGGGCGATCTACGCCGTCGTCGGCGTCGCCATCGCCTACGGCGTCTTCCGCAAGGGCCGTCCGCTGACGATCAGCGCCGTCTTCGAGCCCATCCTCGGCAAGCGCCAGACCTACGGCCCCGCCGGCAAGGTCATCGACATCTTCGCGATCTTTGCGACCCTGTTCGGTTCGGCCACCTCGCTGGGCCTCGGTGCCCTGCAGATCGCGCACGGCGTCGAGATCGTCGGCTGGGCGGGTCATACCGGCAACATCTTCCTGATCCTGCTGATCACGGGCCTGACCATCTGCTTCGTGCTGTCCGCGGTCTCGGGCGTCGGCAAGGGCATCCAGTACCTGTCGAACCTGAACATGGTGCTGGCCCTCGCGCTGGCGCTGTTCGTCTTCGTGCTGGGCCCGACGGTCTTCATCCTGAACCTGATCCCGACCACGCTGGGCACCTACCTGCAGACCCTGATGTCGATGTCGGCCCGTACCGGTGCCTCGGGCGCCGAAGGTGCCAACGACTGGCTGGCCGGCTGGACCATCTTCTACTGGGCCTGGTGGGTCAGCTGGACCCCCTTCGTGGGCATGTTCATCGCCCGCATCTCCAAGGGCCGCACCATTCGCCAGTTCGTCTCCGGCGTGCTGCTCATCCCGACGCTCGTCAGCCTGATCTGGTTCTCGATCTTCGGCGGGGCCTCGATCAACGCCGAGAAGGCGGGGGCCGCGCTGAGCAAGGTCGAGAGCGCCGAGGGCACCCTCTTCTCCCTGCTCGACACCATGCCACTGGCCTCGGTCACGTCGGTGCTGGTGATGGTCCTGGTCGGCATCTTCTTCGTCTCCGGAGCCGATGCGGCATCGATCGTGATGGGGACGCTGAGCGAGAACGGCGCCATCGAGCCGACCCGCAAGACGGTCGTCTTCTGGGGCGTCGCAACCGGTGCCGTGGCCGCGATCATGCTGACCGCCGGCGGCGCGGACGCGCTCAGCGGCCTCCAGGCGATCACGATCATCGCCGGCCTGCCGTTCATGGTGATCATGGTGGCGATGGTCGTCGCGCTGACCCGCGATTTGGCGAACGACCCGATGATCGTCCGTGGGCGCTACGCGCAGGCGGCCGTCGAGCAGGCCGTCGTGCACGGCGTGATGACCCACGGCGACGACTTCCACCTCGCGGTCGAGTCCGCCGAGCCCGGCGAGGGCGTGGGCGCGCTGGTCGACACCTCCACCATCCCGGTCGTCACGGACGAGCACCTCGCCGAGCTGGATGCCGAACGGGAGGCCAACGCCGACTGACCTTGCGTCAGGCAGGTTCCGGCAGCCCCAGCAGGGGCCGCAACTGGTCCAGGGCCGCGATCTCGAAGTCTCCCTCGTCATCAACCGGCGCGTCGGGACTCTCGAGGGTCGCGGCCCTGATTCCTGCCGCATGCGCTGCCAGCGCGTCGATCGGACGGTCGCCGACGGCCAGGCACTCGTCCGGGTCGAGTCCGTGCCGGCGCAGCAGTTCGAGGTACATGTCGGGGGCTGGCTTGCGATCAAAGCCGTCTGCCGTGGAGATGAGGTCGTCGACGACCAGTCCCAGCCCGTCCAACAGTGACTGGGCACTGGCGCGGTCGCGGTGGGTGACCAGCAGGTTCAGCCCACCAGCGGCACGGACATCGGCCAGCAACTCCCGCGCTCCCGGCATCACCGGTGCCGGTTCGCGCTCCCAGCGCGCCTTGAGTTCGTCATGTGCCTGCTCGAAGGCGGACGCGTCGATGCCGAACCGGCTCGACAAATCGGCGATGGCCTCGGCGGTGGAACGGCGAGTAAGCCGGGCCACCTCCAGTGGCGCCACCTCGCGTCCGTGCTCCCTGACCACCCGGACGAAGGATTCGTCGAGCTGCGGATAGGTGTCGACGAGGGTTCCGCCCATGTCCCAGAACAGGTGCTCGTACATGGTGGGCGCCTGGATCATCCGCGGGTGCGGACGTGCGCCGGGGTCGGCACCCCGGGCGCCTCGATGCCGGCCATCACGCCGCAGGCGAGGTCGAGGCCGGACGCGCCACGCCAGCCGCCAGCGCGTCGGGCCTGGGCCCGGGCAGCGGCCGGGGTGTGCAGCGACAGGACGATCATGTGGATCCGCTCGCTGAACTCACCGTCGATGGCCCACGCGAGGTCGTGGCGCCCCGAGGCGGTCGTCCGATCGAGGCGTTCGCGCACCAGCAGCGACAGTTCGTCCGACCGCTGCCGGCGGGCACTCAGGCCGGCCAGCACACCGACGACGACCTGGTCACCGACCGGTTTGGTGCCCTCACCGATGCCGATCAGCTGGTCCAGCACCTCGCTGGTCCGTTGCCTGGAGACCACCGCGGCCGCCAGTTCCCGCGCCAGCCGCCAAGAATCGAGGGTCTTGGAGATGCCGACCTGGCCGGGCTCTGTGAACACGGCCCGCCAGTGGCCCAGTGCTGCGGAGTCGATCCGAACGACCGGCGGCATCTTCAGGGAGATCCGGGCGGCGGTGGTCAGCTGGGTGACCTTGGCGGGATCGTGCTGCAGATCGCGGAAATGGGCGGGGGAGACGCAGTACCCGCCCGGCACCAGTCCGCGGGAGGTGTTCGTGACGACCTGGAGCTTGTTGGGGTCCTCGGATTGCCACGCAATCGCCTGGGGGTGCACGTGCACGAGCGCAGCAACATCAGGCATGCGCCAGCTTGTCGCTTCCCTCACGTCATCCCCATCGAAGTTGTTGCATCCATTCTGCCTTGTCCTGGCCGATGTGCGAACCACGAGGGCGGATCCTTCGACATCTGGATGGGCGAGTTGCTTGAAGGGTGCACCCACAAGGGCGGGGGTTTGGGTTTGTCAGTGCTACCTGATTGTCTGGAGCCAACGCACACCAGGTGCGCCCGAGGAAGGAGAGAACCGTGGACATCGTGTTGTTGTCGGGCCTGTGGCTCGACGGTTCGGCGTGGGACGCAGTACTGCCCGGTCTTCGGGAAGCGGGCCACGAACCCGTCGCCGTGACCCTTCCCGGTCAAGGCGCCAGCCCCGAGCATGCGACCCTGGACGACCAGCTGAGCGCGGTCGTGCAGGCGGTGGACGCGGCATCGGGGCCCGTGCTCGTGGTCGGCCACTCGGCGGCTTCGACGCTGGCCTGGCTGGCGGCTGATCGTCGACCGGGCAAGGTCGCCAAGGTCGCGCTGGTGGGCGGCATGCCGACCACGGACGGCGAGCCCTATGCCCCCTTCTTCGAACCCGCGGACGGAAACATGCCCTTCCCCGGTTGGGAAACCTTCGCCGGACCCGACTCCGACGACCTCAGCGAGCAGCAGAAGGCGACGATGGAGGCCGGCGCGCACCCGGTGCCTGAGTCGGTGACGCACGCGACGGTGCACTACACCGACCCGGCCCGCAAGAAGGTGCCGGTGGTGCTGGTCTGCCCCGAGTACTCGGTTGAGGACGCGAAGGCGTGGTTCGACGCCGGTGACATTGCGGAACTGCAGGGTGTCGACCACCTGGAGTACCTCGACATCGACTCGGGCCATTGGCCGATGTTCAGCTGCCCCGACGAACTGGCTGCGCTCCTGGCCTCCCTGGCGGACTGACCCCGTCCTGGCCGCTGGCCACTAGGTTCGCTGAGTGGAAAAGACTCGCGCCGTCATCTTCGACATGGACGACACCCTGCTGCTCACCCGCGAGGTGAAGTGGAACCACCATCGTCATGTCGCCCGCACCAGCTACTGCATCGAGCTGGACGACGAGACCCTGCGCACGCACTGGGGCAAGCCCTTCGACGAGATGATTGGTCACTACTACCGGCACTCGGCGACCACGGACGAGATGCGCGCCGCGAATGCGTCCAGCGCGGGGCGGTTCCTCAAGCAACCCGTCCCCGGGGCCGTCGAGCTTGTCACCCGGTTGCTGGACGAAGGGGCGCAGGTCGGGGTGGTCACGAGCACCCGGACGGAGATGGCATTGGCCGACCTGACGCGCTGCGGGTTCCCGGTGGAGCGGCTCTTCCTCGTCCAGGGGGCCGACCAGTCACCCGTCCACAAGCCTGACCCGGCGGTGTTCGACAATGCCCGCGCGTTGCTCGCCGACCTCGGCGTGGCCGACATCACCTACGTCGGGGACGCGTTGATGGACGAGCAGGCGGCCACCGCCGCGGGGTTCGACTTCGTCGCGATCACCACCGGTTTGTTCGGGGCGGACGAGTTCCCGTCCGGCACCCGCACCGTGGCCACCATCGACGAACTGGACGCCGAACTGGGCTGAGCGCTGGTGCTGGGCTCAGGACTCCAGCTGCGCCTTGAGGCCGGCGTAGATCTCGTCATTGCTCTCCTCGGCGGAGGCGCGCGTGGCTGGGCCGAGGTCGGCGGAGGTGACCGTGAGTTGGGTGGCATGCTTGAAGTCGGTGGCCATGCTTCCTCCCAGGTCGGCGGTGTACCCAGCATCCGCGATCCGCCCTGGGAATGTGGGCAAACTGGACGCTCGGTGTTGGTGGCAGGGACGCTCAGGAACAGCCCGCGCCGAGCTTCTCCCAGTTGGCGATCGCCGTGTCCCGTGCAGCGCCCGACTTCGGCACCGGGATCCCGTCGGTGATCTCGGCGGGCTCGAAGCTGGCCGTCGGCGCACCTTGGCCGCCCGGGATGGTCACCGTCAGCACGCCGGTGGTGCGGGTGTCGACCTTGTGGGCCTCGAAGACGAAGTTGCCCATTCCGTACTCCACGAAGGTGTTTCCGCTGGTCGTGGTGGTCTGCAACTGGTGTGCATGGCTGCCGATCACCACGTCCGCCCCGGCGGTGGCGAGGTCGGTCGCCGTCTGCTTCTGGCGTGTGGTGGGGCAGCGGTTGAGCTCGATGCCAGAGTGCAGGTAGACGATGATCGCGTCGTCCGGGCTGGCGGTGCGCGCGGCTCTCACGGCGTCCAGAAGTTTCGCGTAGCCGTCGTCGTCCTTGACCTTCGCGACGCCCGGCTTACCCGGGCCCGCCTTCCAGTCGAGGGTGCTCTCCAGGACGTCCGTCGCACCGAAGATCACCACCTTGCGCCCCTTCACCTCGGTGGTCCACGGCGCCCAGGCCTCCGTGTCGTCCTTGCCGATGCCGACGATCGGGATCGGGGAGGAGGCCTTCACCTCGAGCATCCGGTTCATGCCCTCGGTGCCGAAGTCCATGGCGTGGTTGTTGGCGGCGGTGACGACGTCGACGCCAGCATCCTTAAGCACGGTGAGGATCTTGGGCCCGGTGATGAAGGTGTACGGCTTGGGCTGTGGCGTCAGGCCGGACTGGTCGTCGGCCACCGCGGTCTCCAGGTTCACCATCGCCAGGTCGGCCGCTGCCAGCGTCGTGCCGATGCTGCCCAGTCCGTCGTCCAGGACGCGCTTCGCCTCACCGTGGGCGAGCGTGTCGCCACCGAAGGCGATCGTGATCGTGGACGCCTTGCCGGTGCGGACGTGGTTGACCGGCGTCGGATCGACGGACGCGGAGCCTTGTGCGGCTGGGACGGTCGCCACCTCGTCCCCGGAAGTCTGAGGTGACCCGTTTCCCGTCAGCTGTGTGCCCGACCACACCAGACCCACGGCCGTGAGCGCGGCAAGGCCGCCGACGAGCCGGCGGCGTCGGCGGTAGACGGGGGCGTTGTCCCACTGCATCGATCAGGCGCGCATCGCGATCAGGCCCGCATCAACCAGGCGCCCTGGAAGGACCGCACCCCGAGTACGGCGGCGTGGACGGACAATAGGAACTGCATTGTGGACTCCTGGGCTGGGAACCGACGCGACGGCGTCGTCGCGCTGAGCAGGTTTCTATCACCTGTTGGGCCGTGACGTCCCCCCGACTTTGGACATGGCGGTTCTTCCCGGGCATCACGGAGCCGTCCAGTGGCTGTCGTCGTCCGGCTTCGACTGGGTGGTCCCAGCGGTGCCATCGTTGCGCCCCCAGGCGCAAACGAGTTCGTCGCGGGTGCCGAACCGGACGAGGTGACGTCCCACCACGTCCTCCAGACGGTCCAGTTCGCCGGGCTCGCAGACCAACTCCAGGCGCAGGCCGTCGCCCTGGCTGGTCAAGGTGCAGACCGCGCTCTGCCCGAACACGGCCCGGCCGTTACCGGTCTCCTCGTCCCACTGGGTGTCGACACGACGCGACATGTGGCTCATGAGCTGCTTGCCATAGCGGGCGGGGCGGTCGGTGGCGACGAGGGCACGGCTGGTGACGGTCATGCTCTCAGCCTGCCATTGCCGCCAAAGGTTCTGTGCTGGGTCCAGCCCGTCGTGCTGGCGCGCACCACGAGCTTCCACGGCACCTGTACTCGCTCGGCCGGGTCGGCGTTGCCCTCGATCCGGGCACGCACCAGGCGCAATGCCTCTCTCACCAGCAGGTCCACGTCGGGCTGCACGGTGGTCAGCGGCGGTTCGGTGAACGCTCCTTCGGCGATGGCGTCGAAACCCGCCACCGCGATGTCCTCAGGAATCCGCACGCCGGCCTCGCGGCAGGCGGCCAGCGCGCCGACGGCCATCAGGTCGTTGAAACAGAACACCGCATCGGCACGCTCGGGGAGCGCAAGCAACTGCTGCATGGCGGCCCGGCCCTCGGCGCGCAGGTAGGCCGGCACCCCCACCACGAGGTCAGGGTCGTGTTCTATGCCGGCAGTCTGGAGCGCGGCCAGGTAGCCCTGCAGACGAACCGACGCCGTTCCGTCCTTGGCCTCATGGCCGATGACCGTGCCCCGCGTGGGTTTCGGCACCCCGGGCTGAACCGAGGCATCCGAATCACGCGGCGCACGAGCCGCGCCAGTCAGTGCGCGGTGCGGGCCTGCCAGGCGCTGGTCACCATCTCGTCGATGGAGTGGCGCATCTTCCAGTCCAGGTCGTGGCCCGCGGCGGTGCCGTCGGCGACGATCCGAGCGGGGTCACCCGGGCGACGCTCCGCCAGCACCGGCTCGAAGCTGTGCCCGGTGCCCCGCTGCATGGCGTCCATGATCTGGCGCACGCTCAGCCCGTCGCCGGACCCGAGGTTGTAGACCGGCGCGAGCTCGCGCCCCTCGGCCATCGCCTTCGCGGCGGCGACGTGGCTGGTGGCCAGGTCGGCGACGTGCACGTAGTCGCGCACGCAGGTGCCATCCGGGGTGGGGTAGTCGGTGCCGTTGATCCGCGGGGTCTTGCCCGCCAGCAGGGCCTCGATCACCAACGGGAAGAGGTTGTGCGGGCTGGTGTCGTAGACGTCCGTGGACCCTGACCCCACGACGTTGAAGTAGCGCAGCGAGGCGTGCTGCAGCGGGGTCGCACCCTCGGTGAGCGACAGCGCCTGTGCCTGGTCGGCGATCAGCCACTCGCCGATCAGCTTGCTCTGGCCATATGGCGACTCGGGACGGGTCGGGCAGTCCTCGGTGACGATGTCGACGTCCGGGGTGCCGTAGACGGCAGCCGAGCTGGAGAAGACGATCTTGTCGACGCCCTCGTCCTGCATCGCCTGCAATACGCTCGCCGTGCCCTGCACGTTCTGCTCGAAGCAGTGCAGCGGACGGGTGACCGAAACGCCCGCGTACTTGTAGCCGGCGATGTGCATGACGCCCGCGACGTCGTGCTCGCGAAGGGCCTTGCGAACGGCGCCGGTGTCCTGCACCTGCGCCTGGATGAGGGTCACGCCGTCCGGGACGAATTCCGCGTGCCCGCTGGACAGGTCATCCAGGACGGCCGGAGTGATCCCCTGCTCGATGAAGGCGCGCACCACGTGTGCTCCGATGTAACCGGCTCCGCCGGTGACCAGCCAGGACATGTTTCTCGTGCTCCTCTCCGGGCTGCCGCGGGGACGGGGCACTGGGCCCAGGCGACGGCCATCGTGCTTCGATGCTATCGAGCCTGACAGTGGTCCCGCTGTGGGGATGCTGTGGTGTGGGGTGGCCCTGCCGGGGACCTCCGCAGGATCGTGGGAATGTCGACGCCCAGCCCATGCGGAGGTCCCCTTGGTCAGCTGTCCGTGGTGATGCCACCGCGGCCGAACACAGCCGATGGCCTGCTCAGAGGTTCACGATCATCTTGCCGGTGTTGGCGCCGTCCAGCAGATCGATGAAGGCCTGTGGGGCGGCGTCGAGACCGTCACGGGCGGTCTCGTCCCAGTGGATGGAGCCGTTGGCGATCCAACGGCCCATGTCCCGCTCGAAGTCGGCTCTCGCCTGCTCGGCGTACTTGGCGATCACGAACCCACGCAGCGTGAGCCGCTTGCCGATGGCCAGCGCCAGGTTGTGCGGGGCGGTGGCCGGCTTGGTGGAGTTGTACTGGCTGATGGCCCCGCACATCGCCACCCGGCCATCGGTGCGCAGGTTCGCGATCGCGGCTTCCAGGTGGTCACCGCCGACGTTGTCGAAGTACACGTCGATGCCCTCCGGGGCGGCCTTCGCGAGCTGCTCGGTCAC
>NHCFI05602__coassemble_887_pt1 | contig 22912 bp, 19 predicted proteins | sample NHCFI05602__metabat2_high_PE_006 | metagenome-assembled genome bin NHCFI05602 | reverse complement strand
ACTACGAGTTCAAGGTGGCCGTCGGCCAGAGCTGGGCCGAGAGCTATGGCGTCGGTGGCGCGAAGGACGGCTCCAACATCGCCGTCTCCGTGCCCAGCGACGGCACCGTGGTGACCATTACCTGGAACTCCACCACCCACGAGCCGAAGGTCACCACCTCCAAGGCTGGGGCAGCCCCCGATCTGAAGGGGGCCAAGGCGATCTGGGTCGACCAGGACACCATCGCGTGGCCGGCCTCGGCCGTCCCCACCGGCGTCGACCCCTCGACCCTGAAGTGGCGCCTGCACTGGTCGCCCAGCGGCACGCTGGCGATCGACGCCGAGTCCCTCGTCAGTGACGACATGGGCCAGGCCGACGTGACCCATGACGCAGCCGGGCTGGGTGACGCGGTCATCGCGGCACACCCGGAGCTGAAGGGCTACATCGCCTTGCAGCTGGGCAAGACGACCACGAAGAAGGTCGCCCAGATCCTCACCGGCCAGGTCGCCGTGGCGATGTACTCCGGTGCCGGTGAACTGCTCGACGCCACCGGCGTCCAGGTGCCGCTGGTCCTCGACGCCTTGTACGCCAAGAAGGCTGCGGGCAAGAAGCTGGGCGTCACCTTCGGCGCCGCCAAGACCACCTTCCGGGTCTGGGCACCGACGGCACGGTCGGCGACCCTGCTCACCTGGCCAGCGGGCAGCTCCGACGCCGACGCCTCGAAGGCCACCCGGCGCGCGATGACCAAGGATGCCTCGGGAACGTGGACCTACTCCGGCCCGCGCTCGCTGGAGAACGTCCGGTACCTGTTCGAGGTGAAGGTCTTCGCCCCCAGCACCGGCAAGGTCGAGACCAACCAGGTCACCGACCCCTACTCGGTCGCGCTGACGGTGAACTCGACCCGCTCGGTTGCCGTCGACCTGACGAGCAGGGCCTGGCAGCCCACACAGTGGACGAAGACCGCTTCGCCGAAGCTGGCGCAGGCCGTCGACTCGACCATCTACGAGCTGCACGTGCGGGACTTCTCGATCACCGACACCACCGTGCCCGCCGAGGACCGCGGCTCCTACAAGGCCTTCACCGAGAACTCCGCGGGCACCAAGCACCTCAAGGCGCTCGCGAAGGCCGGCCTGAACACGGTGCACCTGCTGCCCACCTTCGACATCGCCACCATCGAGGAGGACCCGTCCAAGCAGCAAAGCCCGCCGTGTGACCTCGAGTCCTACCCGGCCGACAGCGAGGAGCAGCAAGCCTGCATCACCAAGATCGCCGATGCGGACGGATACAACTGGGGCTACGACCCGCTGCACTTCTTCGCCCCGGAGGGCTCCTACGCGTCCACCACTGCGACCGCGGACGGTGGAGCCCGGGTGGCCGAGTTCCGCTCCATGGTGGGCGGCCTGCATGCGGACGGCCTGCGCGTGGTCCTCGACCAGGTCTTCAACCACACAGCGGCCTCGGGACAGGCCAAGAACTCGGTGCTCGACAAGGTCGTGCCCGGGTACTACCAACGCCTCGACGCGTCCGGTGCGGTCTACACGTCCACCTGCTGCCAGAACACCGCCACCGAGCACGCCATGATGAACAAGCTGATGGTCGACTCGGTCGTGATGTGGGCCAAGCAGTACAAGGTCGACGGCTTCCGTTTCGATCTGATGGGTCACCACTCGGTCGACAGCATGAAGGCCGTGCGATCCGCCCTGGACCAGTTGACGTTGAAGAAGGACGGAGTGGACGGCAAGTCGGTCTACCTCTACGGCGAGGGCTGGAACTTCGGTGAGGTCGCCGACAACGCGCTGTTCACCCAGGCCACGCAGGGCCAGCTGGACGGCACCGGGATCGGTACCTTCTCCGATCGGCTCCGTGACGCCGTCCGAGGTGGCGGACCCTTCGACGACGACCCCCGCAAGCAGGGCTTCGGTTCTGGCGAGGCGACCGACCCGAATGGGGCGCCGATCAACGACCAGGCCACCTCGAACCTGGCCCACGACACCGACCTGGTGCAGTTGGGCCTGGCCGGCAACCTGCGCGACTTCCTGTTCACCTCGACCGGCGGCCAGCCGGTGAAGGGTTCCGAGGTCGACTACAACGGGGCGCCCGCTGGTTATGCGTCCTCACCCCAGGAGGTGATCAGCTACGTCGACGCGCACGACAACGAGACGATCTGGGATTCGCTCACCATGAAGCTGCCGACCGACACGTCGATGGCTGATCGGGTGCGGATGAACACCATCTCGCTGTCGACCACCGCGCTGGCGCAGACGCCGTCGTTCTGGCACGCGGGTGCCGACCTGCTGCGCAGCAAGTCGTTGGACCGCAACTCGTACAACTCGGGCGACTGGTTCAACACGCTCGACTGGACGGGTGCCGACAACGGCTTCGGCCACGGACTGCCCATGAAGGCCGACAACTCGTCCAAGTACGCCTTCCAGCAGCCGCTGCTCGCCAACTCGGCCCTCAAGCCGTCGAAGGCGGACGTGCAGACGGCCGCCGTCCGGGCACAAGACCTGCTGAAGCTGCGCTTCTCGACCAAGCTCTTCCGGCTTGGTTCGGCGGTGCAGATCAACCAGAAGGTCAGCTACCCGGTCTCCGGTACCGCTGATGCGAAGCCGGGCGTCATCGTCCAGCGCATCGACGACACCGTCGGCACCGACGCGGACGCGAAGCTGAAGGGCGTGGTGGTGGTCTTCAACGCTTCCGACGACGACGTGCAGCAGGTCGTCCCGGTGGCCAAGGGCGCTGCCTACACCCTGTCGGGAGTGCAGGCCAAGGGCTCCGACCCGGTGGTGAAGACGTCCACCTTTGCCCGCGCTTCGGGGACTTTCAACGTCCCCGCTCGCACGGTCGCGGTGTTCGAGCTGCGCCAATCATGACCTGACGGGTCTGGAAACAACCGATCGGGGCGCCTCCTGCGGGAGGCGCCCCGATCTGCATGGTGGGTGGGGGCTGTACCGGTGCTGCCCAGGCCGGACGGGAACCGAACCGCCGCTGGGCTCCCTGTTTCGTGAGCATCAGCGCCCGCAGTGACGCGCCCGGGGCGCAGCTGCCTGGGGTGGTTTCGTCGTCGTTGCTCGCTTGTGCAGCCTAGTCTTCGGACTTGCCCTTGCGGCGGTCGGCGATCTTGGCGTACATCTCGTCCACCATCGACTCGAAGCGCTTCTCGACCTCGCGCCGCTTGACCTTCAGGGTCGGGGTGAGCAGGCCGTTGTCCATGGTGAAGTCCTCAACGAGCACCCGAAGGTCGCGGATCTGCTCGTGGCTCGGCAGCTTGGTGGTGAGGGTCTGCACGCGGGCGCGCAGCTCGTCCACCACCTCGGAGTTGGACACCAACTCGGACGGGTTGCTGAAGGCGATACCCCGCTGCTTGGCGATCTGCTCCAGTTGCGTCAGCGAGGGCTTGACCAGAAGGGTCAGGCAGGGACGGTTGTCACCCAGCAGCACTGCGTGCTCGAACAAGGGGTCGGCGAGCAGCATGCCCTCGATCGGCTGGGGTGAGATGTTCTTGCCGTTGAGGGTGACGATGATGTCCTTCAGCCGGTCGTTGATGACCAGGTAGCCTTCGTTGTCGACATAGCCACCGTCCCCGGTGTGCAACCAGCCGTCGTCATCGATCGCGGCGGCGGTGGCCTCGGGGTTGTTCCAGTAACCCGCCATCAGGTTCGGCCCGCGGTAGAGGATCTCGCTCTCGGCCCCGATCTTCAGCTCACCGCCGGGCATGACCCGTCCGCAGCTGCCGAACTTGAACTCGGTTGGTGGGTTGAAGCTGACCAGCGGGGAAGCCTCGGTGAGGCCGAAGCCCTGCAACAACAGCATGCCGGCGGCGGAGAAGAACTCCTCCACCTGCACCCGCAACGGCGCACCACCGCAGGCCAACACGGTCTTGTTGCCGCCCATCGCCTGCCGGATGCTGGAGAGCACCAACTTGTCGGCCAGCGGCAACTGGGCCCGCCAGTAGGCACTGGGCTGCTTGCCCTTGCGGTAGGCGCGCTGGCACTGGCCACCGACGCGCAGCGCCCAGTCGAAGACCGCCTTGCGGGCAGGGTCGTCGGCCACCTTCGCGTGCGCGGTGGCGTACACCGTCTCGTACAGCTTGGGCACCGAGACCATCAGCGTCGGCTTGGCCAGCACCAGCATGTCGGCGACGGTCTTGGCATTGGCCACGTAGGTGTTCATGCAGCCATGGCTGGTGATGTAGGTCGTCCACGCCCGTTCCAGCGCATGGGACAGGGGAAGGAAGCACAGGGAGTGGTCGGCTGGCTCGGGGTCGAAGAAGACGTCCAGGGCGCGGCACTGAGCCATCAGTGCCTTGTGCTGGAGCATGACGCCCTTCGGGGCGCCGGTGGTACCGGAGGTGTAGATGATGGACGCCAAGTCCTCCCCCGACGCCTCGGCCATCCGCTGCTCCACTGAGGCGTCCAATTCCTCACGCCGCGCGATGTCGCCGCGTTCGAACCCGGCGAGCGACTCCACCCCGTCCGCCTCGACCGGCTCGAAGCTGACCAGCCGCTCCAGGCTGGGCATCTGGGCGCGGGCACCGAGGCAGCGCTCGGCCTCGGAGCGGCCGCCGAGGAAGACGATCCGGGTGCCGGAGTCGTTGACGATGTGGGTGATCTGCTCGGGCGTGCTGGTGGCGTAGATGGGGGTGGGCACCGCGCCGACGCGCAAGCAGGCCTGGTCAGCCTGGAACCACTCCGGGGAGTTGTTCGCGAAGATCGCAACCCGGTCACCCCGCTGGATGCCTGCCGCGACCAGCGCCCGCGCGGTGGCCTGCACCCGCTGGTCGATCTGGCGGTAGGTCTGCACCGACCAGCCGTCCCCAGCCCGCACCCGACTGGCCGGACGGTTGCCGTGGCGCGCCACGACATCACGGAACATGTGGGCGATGTGGTCGGCACCACGGAACATGTCGTCGGTGCCTGACTGGTCAGCGACGACGTCCTGCGCGGCTGCGTTGTCCATGGTGTGGGGCCTCTCGGATGGCGTACCTACGCCACCGTAGGTGAATCGAGTCTAGCGAGCGGGCCCCGACTTTCGAGAGCTTCGCAGCCTTTCGTAGGTGGCCTCGACCTGGGACGCGAAGGCCTTCTCCACCCGCGAGCGCCGAATCTTCAAGGTGGGCGTGAGAAGCCCGCTGGCCTGGGTGATGCGGCCAGCCGACAAGATCACGTCCCGCACCTGTTCCTCGTGCGCCAGACCGGACGTCAGATCGGCCGCCCGCTGACGTACGAGCGCCTGCATCGCCGAGTCGTCGGCCAATTCCTCGGGTGCCCCAGTCACCCCTGCCTCCTGGGCGAGCGAGGCCCAGCCGTCCTGCGTCGGCTGGATGACGGCGACCAGGCACGGACGCGAGTCGCCCACCACCATCACCTGGTCGAAACGGGGCTCGGCCAGCAGGGCGGCCTCGACGGCCTGAGGGGCGACGTTCTTGCCGTTGGCCGTGACGATCAGTTCCTTGAGCCGATCGGTCACCACGACGAATCCGTCGGTGTCGACGTAACCCACGTCCCCGGTGTGCAGCCATCCATCCTCGCCGAGCGCGGCGCGAGTCGCCTCCTCGTCACCCCAGTAGCCGAGCATCATCGACGGGGTCCGGACGAGGAGTTCCGATTCGGCGCCGATGCGGAACTCGGCGCCCCGGATCGGGAAGCCCACCGTCCCCAGCTTGAACCGGTCGGGGGCGTAGATCGTCGCCATCGGCCCGGTCTCGGTGAGCCCGTATCCCTGCCCCAGCAGGATTCCGGCGGCGGAGAAGAACTCCTCCACCTCGCGGCGCAGCGGCGCCCCGCCACTGACCAGCAGGGTCTTCGAGCCGCCGACCGCAGAACGGATCTTCGACAGCACCAGCTTGTCCGCCACGGGCAGCTGCGCCCGCCACCAGAGCGATGGGGTGGCGCCCTTCCGATGGGCGTGTTGGCACTGGCCGCCCACCCGCAGCGCCCACTCGAAGGTGCGCCGGGCCACGGGCGAGGAGGCCTGCGCGCGTGCCCCCGACATGACCTTCTCGAAGAGCATCGGGACGCTGACCAGCAGCGTCGGGCGGGCCTTGGCGAGCAGTCGTCCGACCTCTTTAGGGCGGGGACAGTAGGTGTTCAGGCAGCCACGGTGGAACAGGTGGAAGGTCCAGTCGCGTTCCAGCGCGTGGGCCAGCGGCAGGAAGCAGAGGCTGGAATCGGTGGGTCGAAAGTCCCAACACTCGTCGATGGCGGCCTGCTGGGCGCCGAAACCCCCGTGGCTGAGCATCACGCCCTTCGCCTTCCCCGTGGTGCCGGAGGTGTAGATGATGGTGGCGAGGTCGTCCCCTCGTCCGGCGGCGGTGCGGGCGGCAATCTCATCACGGTGGCGCGAGTGGTCGGTGGCCAGCAGGGACGCGAGGCTCGACACCTCGTCCAGCTCGTCGAAGCTGATCACCCTCGGGGCGGCGCTGGCCTCCCGCACGGTGGCCAGCTCACGCGTGCCAGCCACGAAGACCAGCCTCGCTCCGGAGTCGGTCACCACGTGACGGACCTGCTCCACGGTGGAGGTCGCAAAGATCGGGACGCTGACCGCCCCGGCGGAGGCGACCGCCAGGTCGACGATGCTCCACTCGGGACGGTTCGCGGACAGGATCGCCACCCGGTCACCGGGCTGGACTCCCAAGTCGACCAGGGCGCACGCGGCGCGGACGATCGCCTCGTGGAACTCGCGGTAGGTGAGCACCTGCCACTGTCCGTCCGGCCCTTCGATGCGCGTGGCAGGGCGATCTGCGAAGCGTTGCGCCGAGTCGGCGATCATCCGTGCCAGATGGTAGTTGCCAAACTCCCCCATCACTCGCCGAGCTTCTGGCGCAGCAGGTCGAGCTCGAGGGAGTGCACCTCGGCGCCGCCGGGGGTCTCCAGACACACGGGGGCACCGGCCACCCGCACCACCTCGAAGAGCCCCTCGGGATCGGCCTGCCCCTGCCCCAGGTTGGCATGCCGGTCGGCTCCGGAGTCGAAGGCGTCGCGGGAGTCATTGCAGTGCACCAGGTCGATCCGTCCGGTGATCGCCTTGACGCGTTCAACCAGCCCGACGAGTTCCTCGCCACCGGCATGGGCATGGCAGGTGTCGAGGCAGAAACCGACATTCTCGAAGCCGGACGCGGTGGAGATCGCCTCCCACAACATGGCGATCCGGTCGAGGTGGCGAGCCATCGCATTCGCGCCGCCAGCGGTGTTCTCGATCAGCAGCGGCACGGCCAGGTCGAGGCCGTCGACGGCCTTGCGCCAGTTGTCGAAGCCCTTCTCGGCGTCGTCGCCCGCACCGACGTGGCCGCCGTGCACGATCACGCCCTTGGCCCCGATCTCGCCCGCGACGGTCACCGTCTGCTGCAAGAGCTTGCGGGAGGGGATGCGGATGCGGTTGTTGACAGTCGCCACATTCAGCACATAGGGCGCATGCACGTACAGGTCGACGCCCGCCGCGGTCGCTGCCTCGCGCAGGGCTTCGGCGCCGCCTTCGTAGGCGACCTTCGGACCCTTCCAGCCCTGCGGGTCACCGAGGAAGAACTGTGAGAGCGTGGCCTGGCGGGCCTGCGCCTCGGCGATGGGATCGGTCTGGTCGACATGGGCTCCAAGCGAAAGCATGGCCCAAGGCTATGACGCGGCTCGGACACTCGCATCGTGGGCCGTCTGTCAGCGGACGCCCAGCGCACCCAGCTGACACGCGGGGACGCTTCGCGCCACACTGGGGCGATGGTTGACAACGAGTTCGTGGACAAGACCGCACTGCGCGCCCTGAACAGCAAGGTGGTGCGCTCCTACTCCATGTACTTCGTGGGCCTCGGTGCCGCCACCGCCGTCGGCGGTGCATTCGTCGCACTGGTCGACCCGAAGATCGCCCTTCCGGCGTTGTTCATCCTGGTCGGGGCCGTCACCATCGCGCTGGGCATGTTCGTGGGGCGCCACTCCGCCATCGTGCGTCCCTTCGCCTCCCAGGCCCGCGCCTTCTGGAGCGTGCTGGCGCTCGTCCTGCTGGCCACGGTCGTCGCGATGGTGGCCTGGCCGGGCCATCAGTGGCTCGGTTGGATCACCGCCGCGCTGGGCCTGGCCGACGGGCTGGCCACCGGCCACCTGGTCAACCGCGCAGGCGAGGCGCAGGAGTAGCCCGATTCCCCGACCCCGCAGGGTCACCCTCCGAAGCAACGGCGGGGCCGCTAGGCTCGACGCGTGACCAAAGCCGTGTACATCGCATCCACCGAGGGAGGCGTCGGCAAGAGCGCCATTGCCCTCGGTCTGATCGACTCACTCGCCCGCACCGTCTCGAACATCGGCGTCTTTCGTCCGCTGGTGAAGTGGGCCGAGGACGACGCCGTGACCCGCACCCTGATCAGCCAGAACGTCATTCGGCAGAGCTACGAGGACGCCATTGGCGTGAGCTACGCCGATCTGGCCGCCGCACCCGATGATGCGATGACCCACATCGTCAACAAGTACGGATCGCTGGCCGAGCGCTACGACGCGATCGTCGTGCTGGGCTCCGACTACGGCGATGTCTCGGCCCCCACCGAGATGAACTTCAACGCCCAGGTCGCCGCCAACCTCAACGCGCCGGTGCTGCTCGTCGTCCGGGGCAAGGGACGCGACGCCGACACCATCCGACGCTCGGGGGTGATGGCGCTGGGCGAGTTCCGTCGCGCCCACAACACCGTCATCGGCCTGACCGCGACGCGCGTCGACCCGGCCTTGGCCAATCAGGCCCGCGCCGCGCTGTCGTCCGTGGACTCCACCCTGGTCACCGCCGTCCTGCCGGAGAACGGCATCTTGTCCGCGCCGACCGTCGGGATGCAGTTCGAGGCGCTCGGCGCCGAGCTGTGGATGGGAACCCGCGCCGACATGGAACGCGAGTCGCTGGGCACCCTGGTGGCTGGCATGACGCTGCCGAACCTGCTGGACCGGCTCCAGAAGGAGTTCACGATCGTCATGCCGAGCGACCGCTCGGACCTGCTGCCCGGGCTGGTGATGGCGCACCGCTCCGACACCTTCCCGAACATCGCGGCCATTTTCCTGGTCGGCGGATACGAGATCCCGGCCAATGTCCGCAAGCTGATGGACGGCGTCGACGCGCGCATCCCGATCGGCACCGTCGCGTCGGGAACCTACACGACCGCGGAGAAGTTGTTCGGCCTTGAGGGCACCCGCACCTCTTCCCCGCGCAAGGTCGAGATCGCGCGCCAGATGTTCGCGGAGAACTTCGACGAGGATGCGCTCCTCGAGGCCCTGGACCTGCACCGTGGCGAGATCCGCACGCCGCGCATGTTCGAGTACCAGTTGATGGCCCAGGCCCGTCGCGACGTCCGCACGATCGTGCTGCCGGAGTCGTCCGACGACCGCATCCTGGAGTCGGCGTCGATCATCCTGGAACGCAATGTCGCCCGGATCATCCTGCTGGGTGACCCGCTGGCCATCAACACCCGGGCTCGCACGCTGGGCTTCGACCTGACCAAGGCGCGGATCATCGACCCCACCGACGACGAATTGCTCAACAAGTTCGCGATCGAGTACGCGCACCTGCGCGCCAAGAAGGGCGTCACCTTCGAACAGGCCAAGGACCGGATGCACGACCCCTCCTACTTCGGGACGATGATGGTGCACTTCGGCATGGCCGACGGCATGGTCTCTGGGGCAGTGAACACGACGGCGAACACCATCCGTCCGTCGCTGGAGTTCATCAAGACCAAGGAGGGCGTGAAGGTCGTCTCCAGCTCCTTCCTGATGTGCATGCCCGACCGGGTGCTGGTCTACGGCGACTGCGCAGTGAACCCCGACCCGACGGCCGAGGAGCTCGCCGACATCGCAATCTCATCCGCCGACACGGCCGCGGCCTTCGACATCGAGCCCCGGGTCGCGATGCTGTCCTACTCGACGGGTGAGTCGGGTTCGGGAGCGGACGTCGACAAGGTGCGCGAGGCGACCCGCCTGGTGCGGGAACGTCGTCCGGACCTGAAGGTCGAGGGGCCGATCCAGTTCGACGCGGCCGTGGACCCCGTGGTGGGACAGAAGAAGATGCCCGGTTCCGAGGTGGCGGGCCAGGCGACGGTCTTCATCTTCCCCGACCTCAACACGGGCAACAACACGTACAAGGCCGTGCAGCGCACCTCGGGTGCCGTCGCGGTGGGCCCGGTGCTGCAGGGCCTCAACCGGCCGGTCAATGACCTCTCGCGTGGTGCGCTGGTGGACGACATCGTGAACACGGTGGCCATCACGGCGATCCAGGCGCAGGAGTTCCTGGCCGGCGCGGGCATGCCCGGCGCCGGACAGACCACGGCCTGATGCCGCGCTGACCACGGATTCCGCGATCCCGCGTGGTGGCCCCGCAGGGGGCCGGATTCGCGCAGCTCGGGGAGTCCGTGGTCAGAGCGTCCGTGGTGGGGGGCGTGGAACAAGGCCCCGTCCCCAGGCGTTGTGAAGACATGCACAACCACTACAACGGCGTGAAGACCGCGATGCTGTTCGGCGGCATCTTCGGCCTCCTGCTGCTGCTCGGCGGCGTCCTGTCTGCCTCCACGCGCAACTCCTCGTTCATCTGGATCTTCACCCTGATGGGCCTGGGCACCACCTTCTACAGCTACTGGAACAGCGACAAGCTCGCGATCCGGGCGATGGGTGCCAAGGAGGTGAGCCCGCAGCAGGCTCCCCAGATGTACCGGATCGTCTCCGAGCTGAGCCAGCGGGCCGGCCAGCCAATGCCGCGGTTGTACATCTCCCCCACCATGTCGCCCAATGCCTTCGCCACGGGTCGCAACCCCCAGCACTCGGCGGTCTGCTGCACCCAGGGCATCCTGCAGATCCTGGACGAGCGGGAGCTGCGCGGCGTGCTCGGCCACGAGCTGATGCACGTCTACAACCGCGACATTCTCACCAGCTCGGTGGCCGCGGCCATCGCCGGAGTGATCGGCTCCATCGGCCAGATGCTCAGCTTCGGTGCGATGTTTTCCGGCGGACGCAATGACGAGCGCGGCGGCAACCCGCTCGGCCTGCTGGTCGCGGCGATCTTCGCACCGCTGGCCGCCTCGGTGATCCAGATGGCGATCAGCCGCACCCGCGAGTTCGACGCGGACGAGGACGGCTCCAGGCTCACCGGCGACCCGCTGGCGCTGGCGTCCGCGCTGTCCAAGCTGGAGCAGGGTGTCGCGGTCGCGCCGCTGGCCCCCAACCGACAGCTGGAGAATGCCTCGCACATGATGATCGCCAACCCCTTCGGTGGGGTGGGCCAGCTCTTCGCCACCCATCCCCCGATGGCCGACAGGATCAACCGGTTGCAGGTCCAGGCCCAGCAGATGGGCCAGGTCTGAGCGGGGACGAGCTGAACGGGGACGAGCTGAACGGGGACGACTCGGACCTGGCAGAACACCACACGAGGGCCGCGGCACCTGCCGCGGCCCTCGTCCGGTGATGTGCTCAGCGCAGGGATACCTTCTCGAGCCGGGCTCCGGCCAGGTCCCAGCGCAGCCAGGTCTGCTTCGCGACTGCCTCCCCACCCAGCTGGCTGAGCAGCACCGAGTCGGTGCGCCCGTCCTCGAAGGCCCAGTCGGAGAACTCCAGCCAGCCGGGCCGGCTGACACTCGACGCGGACCCCTCGGGCGACACGAAGGCCCCGAGTACCTCGGCCGGCTGGGAGCTGCTCGTCTGGTCCCTGCCCTCCACCCAGGCGCCACCGCTGCGGCCGGGGAAGATGAGGACGTCCGGTGCGCACACCAGTTGGTGGTCCTCCTGCCCCGGGCGGACCAGCGCGGCGCAGTCCTCACCCTTCGTGGTGCTCACCTGGATGGTGGTGCCCGGGCCCACCTGCCAGATCTCCCGCAGCGTCCTGGCGGCGATGAGTTCACCAGAGCTGGGGTCGGCGATCCACAGGCTGGAGTTCTCACTGGTGGTGACATTCCCGCTGAGGAAGATGCCGGACTTGGCCCACGCCTGCACCGCCAGGGTGCTCGGCACCAGTGAGTGGGCCGTTGTGGGCAGCGTGGTCCCGCTGCCTTCGGTGCCGGAGAGTGTCATGACGTGAAGGATCGCGGCGTCTGTGGTCGCCCGAACCCAGGCGAGCCGAGTTCCCGTTCGATCCAGCGCCAGGTTGGTGTTGGCTCCGGCCGGGGCCAGCTGCGCCACGGTGCCGTTCCGACGCACCAGGAGCACCTCGGAGGCGGTGTCCGGGCCGCCGCCGGTGAATTCCTTGCTCATGGTGCGCACCACCCACCCGTCCGAGACCGGGAGGACCTGGGCGATGTCGCTGGCGCCACTCGGGAGCGCCGCGCTCCCCCCATCGGGCAGCAGGATCTTGCCGACCGCAACTCGCGGGGTGTACTGGGCGGCCGAACCGGTCGGGAGCTTGCCGATCGCGGCGTCGGCGGAAGTGCCAGCCGGCAGGCTGGGCGTGGGGAGAGGGTAGCTGGACCCCGCGCTCGCGGTAGTTGGCGAGACGCTCGCTGCCGCCGAGGTGCTGGAGGCCGTCCCCGACGCGCTGGGCGACGAGGTGGGCAGTTCCGAGGCCCTGCTCGGCGGCTCCGAGGGAGTCGCCATCCAGCGCGGGGCGGCCTCGCCCTCGTCACTCGCCAGCTGCCGGCCGGCCAGGCCGAGGCCGGTCAACAGCGTCAGGCCCAGCCCGAGGGCGACGAGCCTGCGGCGGGTGCCGTTCGAGGTGTGCGCCGTGCGGATGACCTGCTGGGCGCGGGTGGTGGGATCGGGGTCCTCGACGCGCGAGGCCTGGTCGTTCAACGTCTGCTTCAGCAGCTCTTCGAGGTCGGTCATGATGCCGCTCCCTCCATGTTCTGGTTCGCGAGCTCGGCTCGCAGGTTGGCCAGACCGCGGTGCAGCTGGCTCTTGACGGTGCCGAGGCTGGTGCCCATGAATTCGGCGCTCTCCGCCTCGGCAAGGTCCTCGTAGAAACGCAGCACGAGGACGGTGCGCTGGCGCTCGCCGAGTCCCTGGAGGGCTCGCCACATCTCGTCGCGCGGCCCCACGTCCACTGCCTCGACCCTGCGGTCGGCCAGCTGGTCGGAGGGGTGTTCGCGGCGTCCGACACGGCGCCAGTTGGTGATGTTGGTTCGGGTGATGATCTGCTTGCAGTAGCGCTCGGCGGCGGCTGGTTCGTTGATGCGTCCCCAGTGCTCGTAGATCTTCAGCAGGCTCGCCTGCAGCGGGTCGTCCGCGTCGGCGGAACTACCGGTGAGCAGGTGGCAGTAGCGCAACAGCCTCGTTGAGCTGCGCTCGACGAAGTCGATGAACTCCTCGTCGGTGTCAGGTCTGGTCATGGTGGATCCATCCTGTCGGTGTGCCGCACCCCGGGCGTGCGTGCCCGTCGGCGACGGACACCCCCAAGACGGTGCTGGCGGGCCCAGGGTTGCACGCCCGGGTGAAGTGGGGCGGCATTTTTTCGTGCCGACTCGCGCATCGCTCCCGAGCCAAGGCCCCCGTTGCGAGCAGACGCGGCGACCCGTGGCTAGCTGCGGCGGGCGCTGAGGGGCACTTCGCGCACCGTCCCGGCCAGCAGGTCGACCACGGCCAGACGCCCGCTGACCGGGTGACCCTGTCCGCTGAGCAGCTTGATGGCCTCGGCTGCCTGCCACGCGCCCAGCATCGCGGGGGTCGCGCCCAACACCTGCGGACGGCGCCCCAGTTCGGAGGCGTCGCCCACCACGTCCTCCCATTGCACGCCCCCGGGGACGAAGACGCTCAGCACGCCGCGCCAGCCGTCCACCGCGGCCCACACCCAGGGGACGCCGGCGCTGCGGCAGCTCGCGGAGATCGCGGCGCGGGAGGCCATCATGTCGGTGCAGTCCAGGACCACGTCGAAGTCCTGGACGAAGTCCGCGTCGTCGGCGCTCAGCCGTCGGTGCAGGCCCTCCACGCGGGTGCTGGGCGACAGTGCCGCCATGCGCGCGGTGGCCCGCTCCACCTTCTCGGCGCCCAGGTCATCGGTGGTGTAGAGAGTCTGGCGGTTGAGGTTGGTCAGGTCCAGGACGTCATCGTCCATCAGCACCACCCGTCCGACGCCGCTGGCGACCAGCGCCGGGATCGCACCGGCACCAAGGCCCCCGCAGCCGACCACCAGCGCGGATGCCCCTTCGAGAACCTTCTGCCCCTCGCCCAGCAGCTCCCGCTGCCGCAGCCACTGGTCAGCACTCACCCAGACCCACCCACTCATGGCTGCCGTCGGTGAAGACCTGGCGCTTCCACACCGGAACCCGGTGCTTGACGCGCTCGACGAGCTCGCCGCAGGCGCTGAAGGCCTCCCGGCGGTGCGCCGAGGCGCACGCCGCGACCAGGGCGAGGTCTCCGACCACCAGGTCGCCGACGCGGTGCCAGGCGATGGCGCGCACCCCGAACTCGGCCTCCACCTCCGCGGCCACCTCCGCGATCACGCGATCGGCGTCCGGGTGCGCGGAGTATCCCAGCGAGGCGACGGACCGTCCGTGGTCGTGGTTGCGGACCACTCCCTCGAAGACCACGACCGCGCCGTGGGTCTCGTCGGTGACGGCCTGTCGGGCAACAGCCGCGTCCAGCGGGGTGGTGAGGACGGCGGAGTCGGGCATGCGCCCCACCCTATGTCACGGCAGGATGGGGCCATGGACCGGTCCCAGGCTTGCGCCCAGGTCGCGTGGCGACGCACCGTCGACGAGCACCGTGCCGCGGTGCTCGCGCTGGCGCCCGCCCCGACACCCGAGACCATCGGGCTGGACTCCGCCCTCGGACGAGTGCTGGCCAGCCAGGTCAGCTCCCGGGTCGACATGCCGGGCTGGACGAACTCCGCGATGGACGGCTTCGCGGTGCGCTTCGACGACCTCTCCCCCGGTGTCCGGTTGCCGGTGACCGGTGACCTCCCCGCCGGGCATCCCGGTGGTCTGGAACTGCCCCCCGGGGTGGCGATGCGCATCATGACCGGCGCCCCGCTTCCCGGCGGCGCCGACACGGTCGTCCCGGTCGAGCTCACCGACATCCCCCGCGGTCCGGTGCCGCTGCCCGCGGCCATGACCGTCCACGAGCTGCCCGAACGCGGCGGCGCGGTCCGAGAGCGGGGCGAGGACGCAGCGCTGGGCAGTGTGGTGGCCCCTGCCGGAGCCCGCCTCGACGCCCTGACCCGTGGAGTCATCGCGGCGGTCGGCGTCGCCGAGGTGGCGGTCTGGCGCACCCCCACCGTGACGGCGGTCGCGACCGGGGACGAGGTCCTCGAGCTGGGCACCGAGCCATCCGCCGGCCAACTCGTCGACTGCAACTCCTGGTTGGTGCACGGTCTGGCAGCCGCCGCCGGGAACCCGGCCGAGCGATGCACCCTCGGCCATGACGACGCAGACCGGCTCCGCGCAGCGCTCCCTGAGCTGACTGCGGGCACCGACCTGCTGGTCTTCACCGGTGGGGTCAGCGCCGGAGCCTATGAGGTGGTTCGCCAGGCCCTCACCCCACTCGGTGTCGAGTTCGGCGAGGTGGCCATGCAACCGGGCAAGCCGCAGGGGCTGGGTCGTATCGGGGACACCACGGTGCTCTGCCTGCCCGGCAATCCGGTCAGCGCGGTGGTCTCCTTCCTGGCCTTCGGCCTGCCCTGGCTGGATGCCGCCAGCGGGCGCCCGGCTCGCCGCCCGGTGCAGGCCACGGTCGCGGACGGATGGCACAAGAAGCCGGGCCGGGAACAGTTCATGCCGGTGGTCCTCAACCCCGACCGCACCGTCGGCCGCCGCAGCCCGGAAGGGTCCGGCTCCCACTTCGTCACCCGGCTGGCGGGCGTGCACGGCTTTGCCCGCATCCCCGCCGCGGTGGGCCGCGTCGAGCCGGGTACCCAGGTCGAGGTCATGATGGTGCCATGAGCGAGCGTTTCACCCACCTGGACGAGGCCGGCGCGGCCCGGATGGTCGACGTCACCGGCAAGCAGCCCACCGTCCGCTACGCCACCGCCCGGGCCGTGGTCGAGCTGGGTCCGAAGGTCGCGGCGGTGATGGACGACGGCGAGGTGCCCAAGGGGGACGTGCTGGCGGTCGCCCGGATCGCCGGGATCGCCGCCGCCAAGAAGGTGCCCGATCTGCTGCCGCTGGCGCACGTGATCGGGGTGCACATGGCCCGGGTCGATCTGGAGCGCGACGGCGAGCACCTGACGATCACCGCCGAGTGCGGCACCGCTGACCGCACCGGGGTGGAGATGGAGGCACTGACGGCCGCCTCGGTCGCCGCGCTCGCGGTCGTCGACATGGTCAAGGGCCTGGACAAGTCCGTCCGGATCGCCGGCGTCGAACTGGTGCGCAAGTCCGGCGGCAAGTCCGGGGACTGGGAGCGCGCCTGAACGATCCCCGAGCCCCTCGAGGGGTCAGTGGTCGCCGCCGCCGGCCTGGTCGAGCAGGTGGTCGAGCAGGGGGTCGAGGACGCCGATCGAATCCCGGACTCCCCCGGTGCTGCCGGGCAACGTGATGACCACCGTTCGTCCCTGCGGCCCGCATGCCACCCCGGCGACGCCCCGGGTCAGGGCGGCACCCACCACCCCCGCCTCGGCGCCGGCACGTCGGATGAGTTCGATGATCCCCGGGATCTCGACCTCCAGCAGGGGTGCGACCACCTCCGGGGTGCGGTCGCGGGGGGTGATCCCCGTGCCGCCGGTGGTGAGCACCAGTGGCACCCCGTCTGCGATCCCGCGCTCCACGGCCCGGGCGACCGCTTCACCGTCCGGGACGACGACCGACTGCACCAGGAATCCACGCCCGGTGAGCCACTCGGCCAGCAGCGGACCGGAGCGGTCCTGGGCCAGGCCCGCGCTGACGCGATCGGAGGCGGTGACGACCAGGCAGGCGCTCATGGCGGTCATCGTATGCTGGCCGACATGCCCACCCGCGCGCTCGTCGACCGCTTCGGACGGGTGGCCAGCGACCTGCGCCTCTCGGTGACCGATGTCTGCAACCTGCGGTGCACCTACTGTCTGCCCGAACAGGTGGATCGGTGGCTGCCCAGGGCCGAGGTGCTCACCGTGGCCGAGCTGGTGCGCCTGGTGGACGTCGGGGTGCGGCTGCTCGGCATCCAGAAGGTGCGTCTCACCGGGGGCGAACCCCTCACCCGTCCCGACCTGGTCGACATCGTGGGCGGCATCCGCGCGACCCAGCCCGGGGTCGAACTGGCGATGACCACCAATGGCGTCGGGCTGGCCGCCCGCGCGCACGAACTCGCCGCGGCCGGCCTGGACCGGGTGAACGTCTCCCTGGACACCGTCGACCGGCACACCTACGCCACCACCACCCGCCGCGACCGACTGGACGACGTGCTGGCCGGCATCGACGCCGCCCACTCCGCCGGCCTGGGACCGGTCAAGATCAACGCCGTGCCCGTGAAGAGCATTGGCGCCGACCAGCTGCTGGACCTGGTGGACCACTGCGTCGCCACCGGGAGCGAGCTGCGTTTCATCGAGCAGATGCCGATCGGGGCGCCGCGCGACTGGGCCCGGGAGAACCTGGTCACCGCCGCCCAGGTGCGCGAGGTCGTCGCCACCCGATACCGCCTCGAGCCGGTGCCGGCCCGGGGGGCGGCCCCCGCAGAACGCTGGGAGCTGTGGCGCGAGGGCGCCCTGGTGGGGACGATCGGGACGATCGCCTCGGTGACCGAACCGTTCTGCACCTCGTGCGACCGTACCCGGATCTCGGCGGACGGGCAGCTGCGATCCTGCCTGTTCTCCCGCACGGAGACCGACCTGCGCTCGCTGTTGCGCGGCGGCGCCGACGACGAGGAGCTCGCCGGGGCGTGGGCGGACACGATGGCCGCCAAGCCCCGGGCGCACGGCAGCGACCACGGCGGTTTCGGGCTGGGCTTCGTCCAGCCGGAACGACCCATGAATGCGATCGGAGGATGACCATGCAGGTGCGTTGGTTCGCCGGTGCCGCGGAGGCGGCAGGAGTCGAGTCGGAGGAGGTGACGCTCGCGGGGAGCGGGACGATCTCCGAGGTGCTCGCGAGCCACCGGCCGGGCACGGCCCAAGTGCTGGGGCGGTGCAGCTTCCTCGTCGACGGCGTCCGCCACGACGGGGACGAACCGTGGCCCACCGGGGCGGCCACGCTGGACGTCCTGCCGCCCTTCGTGGGGGGCTGAGATGAGTGTGGAGTCAACCACGGCCCACTTGGTCGTCGTCTCCGACCGTGCCGCCACCGACCCCTCAGAGAACCGCGCGGCCCCCATCCTGGAGCAGGCCCTGGGCGAACTCGGAACCCGAGTCGGCACCAGCATCGTCGCCAACGAACCGGACGAGGTGCGTCAGGCGCTCGCTGCGGCCGTCCGGACGGCGGACGTGGTGATCACGATCGGCGGCACCGGTATTCGGCCCGGCGACTGCGTTGTCGACCTCACGGCCGAGCTCGAACCGCTCGAGCTGCCCGGCCTGGCCGAGGAGATCCGACGCCGCGGCGCCCAGCGCACCGCCGCGTCGCTGCTCTCCCGGGGCCTGTGTGGTCTGGTCGCCGACGGCCAGCGCAGGGTCCTGGTCGTCAACTCCCCCAGTTCACGCGGCGGCGCCCAGGACGTCGCGGACGTCCTGGGCGCCGTTCTGGAGCACCTGGTGCGTGACCTCGGGGGCCACGAGCGGGTCTAGCTCAGGCGTCCCGCCTCTGCTTGAGGACGAGCGTCAGCGCCAGCCCGACCAGGGCGGTGACGACCAGCGCCCACAGGCCCTTGGCGTAGCTGTGCGTGGCGGCGTCGTAGGTGGCAGCCATCACCAGCGGCGGGAAGTAGCCGCCCAGACCACCGGCCGCGGCGACGGTGCCGGAGACAGCACCCACCTTGTCCTTGGGGGCGATCCGGGGCACCCAGCCGAAGACCGAGCCCTGGCCCAGACCGAGGCAGGCAGCCATCAGCAGGAAGGTGATGCCGGTCAGGGCGCCCTCGGTCGGCTGGGTGGAGGCGATGAAGGCCGTGACGGCCACCCCCACCAGGGAGACCACGGTGACGATCTTCGGGCCCACCCGGTCGGCCAGCACGCCACCGATCGGGCGGATCAGCACGGCCGCGACGACGAAGGAGCCCATCCGGTTGGCGGCGGCCACCGCGTCGAGGTGCGGGTAGACCGTGGTCAGGTACTTCGGCAGGAAGGTGGAGAAGGCGACGAAGCCGCCGAAGACGATGGCGTACAGGAAGCACATCTCCCAGGTGACCAGCAGCCCCAGCGCGGAGGTGATGCGCTTGGTGATCGAGGCGGTCTGCGGCTTCCAGGCCGGGGACTCCTTCATCGTGAACCAGACCAGGGCGGCAACCGCCACCAGCACGCCGGCGATGATGTAGTGCGCGGTGGAGTAGCCGACGGCCTTGACCAGGCGAGGCGTCACGAAGGCCGCGACGGCGGTACCGACCATGCCCATCCCGAAGACACCATTGGCGAAGCCGCGCCTCTCGGCGGCATACCAGGCGCTCGAGAAGGGGATGCCGACGGCGAAGATCGTCCCCGCCACGCCCAGGTAGAAGCCGGACGCGATGAGCATGGGGTAGTTCTTGGTCTGGCCGGCGATCGAGACCAGGATGACGGCGGGTGCGGCCAGCAGCAGGATCGCGGCGAACATCTTGCGGCCGCCCAGACGGTCGGTGAGGGCGCCGACGATGATGCGTCCCAGGGAGCCGACAATCACCGGCGTCGCCAGCATCATGGCGATCTGGCTCTCCGACAGGCCCATCGAGGCGGCATAGGTCTTCTGCATCGGGGCGATCGACATCCAGGCCCAGAAACCGGTGGCCGAGGCGATGGTGGCCAGGATCACCTGCCCGAGCTGGCCACGCAGCTCAACGCCGCCGTCGGGTGTGGTGCTGGCGGGTGAGGGGGAAGTGCTCATCGACGGACCTTTCTGTCGGGGGTTCCGATCGGGTCCCAGCCGCGACGGTTGCCCTGGGACGAGGGCGTGGGGACGCCGTCCCGGGTGCGGTACACGATGTACGGCCGGAACAGGTAGTGCAGCGGGGCGGTGAAGGCGTGCACCAAGCGGGTGAAGGGCCAGATCGCGAACAGCAGCAGGGCGACGACCACGTGCACCTTGAAGACCGTGGTGGAGGCCGCCATCGCGTTGACGTCCGGCTGGAAGGTGAACAGCGAGCGGAACCAGATCGAGACCGTTTCGCGGTAGTTGTGCTCGGTGCCCCCCGGTCCACGGGTGCCGATCAGCGTGGCGAGCGTGCCCATCACCAGCGCAGCGCTGAGGAAGACGTACATCACCTTGTCGTTGGCGGTGGTGGCGTTGAAGACCTCACCGACCGTGCGGCGACGGTAGATGAGCATCGCGAGTCCGACCAGGGTGAGGGCGGCCGCCACCAGACCGGCGCTGAGCGCGAGCATGTGGTACTCGTGCTGGCTGAAGCCGATCGCGTCGGTCCACCGCTTGGGGATCACCAGACCGAGCACGTGGCCGCCGATCACCATCAGCAGCCCGAAGTGGAACAGCGGCGAGGCGATCTTGAGGATCCTGCTCTCGTAGAGCTGCGAACTGCGCGTCGTCCACCCGAACTGGTCGTACTTGTAGCGCCAGATCGTGCCGCCGATCAGCAGCGTGATGCACGCATAGGGGAGCATCCCCCACAGGAAGGCGTTCATTGGTTCTCCTTGCGGCTGGTCAGGCGGGCGAGAAGTCCTCGGGGGCGGGCCGGTGGCGCGGCGGGTGCCGGGGCCGGCGCAGGTTCGACGGGACGCGCGGTGGGCATCCCCAGGTCGCTGGGGCCGGCTCCGTACCCGTCCAGTCCGACCGTCTCGACCGGACGCGCGGCGTCGTGCAGCGCCTGCACCTCGGCGTAGGTCTTCGGGGAGGCTCCGGGCAGGGTGGAGACGATGGCCTGCAGGATGCCCGCCTGCGGGAGCTCGTCCTTCTCGAGCTGCAGGCGCAGCAGCTCCAGGCTCGCGCGGTAGGTGATGAGCAGCTGGCGCCCGCGTTCGGGGTCACCGATGGCGGCGAATTCCAGCAACAGCGGCAGATGGTCGGGCAGTTCCCCGTCCAGACGCACGAGCAGACCGGAGTCCCGGTAGACCTGCTTGATGCCGGCCAGCACCTCCCCCCGACGGCGAGTGTCGCCGTCGGTCCAGTAGGACAGGTGCAAGGCGTGGCGCCGGGAGACGTCGAACTCCTGGACGTGGAAGCTCTGGGCCTCTACCAGCGGGGTCGTGTCCAGGTGGGCCAGGGTCGGTTCGAAGTACTCGGCGAAGGCAGTGCCAGCCAACGCCTCGCGGATCAGCGGCAGCCGGGACACCAGCTCCTCGTCGGGGTAGGCGAGCAGCAGCGACGCGGCTTGGTAGCAGACCGCGTCCTGGGTGGTTGCCTGGTCGGCGGGCGCGCTCATCGCTGCTCGTCGTCCAGGCCGCGCCGCTGCGCCCAGGTGGCCTCGCCGTCCGCCGGGACCTCGTCCACCGGCACCACATTCGGGGTGGGAGCCTGCTCGCTGGTGGCTGGTGCCTGGATGTCGTTGGCGATCGAGGGCGCCTGGTTGTCGAAGCCGCGTGCGTCGACCCCCGTCCCCTGGATCCGCTGCGGCACCCGGTCAGCCTCGGCCTTGGTGTCGATGCCGGAGTGGTCGACGCCGGGCAACCCGTCCGCGGAGGGCATCAGCGGGGGCGGCGCGACATCGGCCTCGGCGGCCGCCTGGCGGGCCTTGAGCGACTGGAAGGTCTCGATCGCCACCGGCACCGGGCCGCGCGAGGACGAGCCGAAGGGGCCCTCCTCGTTCATGCCCGGACCGCCCTCGAAGTTGAGCGAGCAGCCCATCTCCTCCAGGTTGTGCGCCTGCTCGACGTGCGCCTTCGGAATCACGTAGCGCTCGTTGTACTTCGCGATCGCCAGCAGGCGGTACATCTGCTCCATCGCCTTCGGCTCCATGGCGACCGCCGCCGCGATCTCCGCATCGCGGGTGCCGTCCAGGGTCACGCCACGCATGTAGGAACGCATCGCGGCCAGTTTCTGCAGCACCCCGGTCACGACGGCGGTGTCACCGGCGGTGAACAGCTCGGCCAGGTACTCCACCGGGATGCGGAGCGCGTCGATGGCGCCGAACAGGTTGCCCGGCGCCTCAGCGTCATGGCCCTGCTCGCGCAAGAGGTCGACCACCGGCGACAGCGGCGGGATGTACCAGACCATCGGCATGGTGCGGTACTCCGGGTGCAGCGGCAGCGCCACCTTGAAGTGCTTGATCAGCGCGTACACCGGGGACTTCTGGGCCGCGTCGATCCAGTCGTTCGGGATGGACGCGGCCTGCGCGGCGGCGACCACCTGGGGGTCATAGGGATCGAGCATCACGTCGAGCTGGGCATGGTAGAGGTCCTGCTCGTTGGCGGTCGCCGCGGCGGCGGTCACCTTGTCGGCGTCGTAGAGGATGATGCCGATGTAGCGCAACCGCCCCACGCAGGTCTCCGAGCAGACCGTCGGGATGCCGGCCTCCAGACGGGGGTAGCAGAAGGTGCACTTCTCCGCCTTGCCGGAGCGGTGGTTGAAGTAGATCTTCTTGTAGGGGCAGCCGGTGATGCACTGCCGCCAGCCACGGCACCGGTCCTGGTCGACCAGCACGATGCCGTCCTCGGCCCTCTTGTACAGCGCACCGGAGGGGCAGCTGGCCATGCAGGAGGGGTTCAGGCAGTGCTCACAGATGCGCGGCAGGAAGAACATGAAGCTCTTCTCGTACTCGAACTTCACCTTGTCGGCCGAGTCCTGCCGGATCTTCTGGATCATCGGGTCGACGTCACCGCTGGCGTAGGTGCCGCCGAGCGAGTCGTCCCAGTTGGCCGAATAGGTGATCTTGGTGTCCTTGCCGGTGATCAGCGACTTGGGACGGGCCACCGGGAAGTCGTCCCCGAGGGGGGCATTGGTGAGGGTCTCGTAGTCGTAGGTCCACGGCTCGTAGTAGTCCTCCAGCCCGGGCTGGACGGGGGAGGCGAAGATGCTGAGCAGCTTCTTGAACCGGCCACCGGACTTGAGCTTGAGCCCACCACTGGCGGTGCGGACCCAACC
>NHCFI05602__coassemble_880_pt1 | contig 23552 bp, 21 predicted proteins | sample NHCFI05602__metabat2_high_PE_006 | metagenome-assembled genome bin NHCFI05602 | reverse complement strand
GGAGAGACGCTGGATGAAGTACACACGGTGATCATCGACGAGGTGCACGCGCTGGCCGGCACCAAGCGCGGCGCGCACCTCGCGCTGAGCCTGGAGCGCCTCGATGCCCTGAACACCCGCGGTGGGATGCAGCGGATCGGGCTGTCGGCGACGGTCCGCCCGGCCGAACGGGTCGCCTCCTTCCTCGGCGGTGACCGGCCGGTGGTCATCGTCCGCCCCGAGTCCGCCAAGCGCTGGGACCTGTCGGTGCAGGTGCCGCTCGAGGACATGACCGAGCTACGTCGCCCCGCCGCCGACGATGATGACAGCCCGTCCCAGTCCATCTGGCCCTTCATCGAGGAGCGGGTGCTCGACCTGGTCGACCAGCACCGATCCACCATCTGTTTCGTCAACTCCCGCCGGGTGGCAGAACGACTCACCGCGCACCTCAACGAGCTCCACGCGCAACGGCTGGGCATCGACTCGGACGACGACATGGCCGCGCCGCCGGCAACCAAGCTGCCGCCCGCTCAGATCATGGCCCAGTCGGGGGCGACCACCGGACGCGACGGGACCGAATTCCCCGTGGTGGCTCGAGCCCACCACGGCTCGGTGAGCAAGGAACGCCGAGCGCAGATCGAGTCGGACCTGAAGTCCGGTCAGCTCCCCTGCGTGGTGGCGACGAGCTCATTGGAGCTGGGCATCGACATGGGCGCCGTGGGCCTGGTGATCCAGGTCTCGTCCCCACCCTCGGTGGCCAGTGGACTGCAGCGGATCGGACGCGCCGGGCACCAGGTGGGCGCCATCTCCCACGGTGTGGTGCTGCCCACCCACCGCGGCGACCTGCTGGAGTCAGCGGTGGTCACGCGCCGGATGCTGGATGGCGCGATCGAGGAAGTGCACCGGCTGCGCAACCCACTGGACGTGCTGGCCCAGCAGGTCGTCGGGCTGTGCGTCGACCGGTGCTGGCCGGTGGACGAGGTATGGAGGCTGGTGCGCCGCAGCGACCCCTTCTCCGACCTGCCCCGCTCGGCCTTCGAGTCGGTGCTCGACATGCTCAGCGGCCGCTACCCCTCGGAGGACTTCGCCGAGCTGCGTCCTCGCCTGGTCTGGGACCGGATGGCCGACACCATCCAGGGTCGCCCGGGCGCGCGCCGGCTGGTGGTGACCTCCGGTGGCACGATTCCCGACCGCGGCCTGTTCGGCGTCTATCTCGTCGGCGAGGGCACGGCCTCGGGCAAGCACGAGGCCGGACGCCGGGTCGGTGAGCTGGACGAGGAGATGGTCTACGAATCACGGGTCGGGGACATCTTCACCCTCGGTACCACGTCATGGCGGATCGAGGAGATCACCCCCAACCAGGTCATCGTCACCCCCGCCCCCGGCCAGCCCGGCCGCCTGCCCTTCTGGCGTGGCGACCAGCCCGGACGCCCCGCCGAGCTGGGCATGGCCATCGCAGAGTTCACCGACGAACTGAGCGCAGCCGACGATCCGCGCACCATGTTGGGTGAGCGAGGTCTGGACGACAACGCCGCCACCAACCTGGTCGACTACCTGGCCGACCAGCGTGCCGCCACCGGTGTGCTTCCCGGCCGCCGGACCATCCTGGTGGAACGCTTCCGAGACGAGCTCGGCGACTGGCGCCTGTGCGTCCACTCATCCGCGGGGACGGCCGTCCTGCAGCCCTGGGCGCTCGCGATCGAGCGGCGCGCCAAGGAACGATACGGCGTCGAGGCACAGGTCACCGCCACCAACGACGGCATCATCGCCCGCCTCCCCGATGTCGAGTCCGCCCCGCCTGGAGCTGACCTGGTGGCGATCGACCCCGCCGAATTGGTCGAGCTGGTCACCGAGCAGGTCTTCGGCTCGGCGCTGTTCGCCTCCCGGTTCCGGGAGTGCGCTGCCCGTGCCCTGTTGCTCCCCCGCCGCGACCCCGGCCGGCGATCACCGCTGTGGCAGCAGCGCATGCGGGCGGCGCAACTGTTGTCCGTCGCGTCCAACTACCCCGACTTCCCGATCATCCTCGAGACCATGCGCGAATGCCTCGAGGACGTCTTCGACCTCCCGGGGCTGACCGCACTGCTCGGTGACGTGGCGGCACGACGGGTCCGTCTGGTCGAGGTCGAGACCCCCGAGGCATCCCCCTTCGCCAAGTCGCTGATGTTCGGCTACGTCGGAGAGTTCATCTACGACGGCGACCAACCCCTGGCCGAACGCAAGCTCGCCGCACTCAGCCTCGATCCGGCGCTGCTGGCCGAGCTGCTCGGTCGCGAGGGCGGCGCACAACTCCTGGACCCCGATGTGGTCGTGGCCCTCGGCGAGGAACTGGGCTGCCGCAGCGAGTTCCGCCGTGCTTCCAGCGCCGAACAGCTCTGGGACGTGCTGCGCACCACCGGCCCCTTGACCGAGGCCGAGTGCCGGTCGGCCAGCGACGACCCCAAACTGACCCGGCCCTGGCTGGACGAGCTGCTGGCAGCCGGTCGCATCGGCACCTTCCGGATCGCCAGCGTCGCGATGCTGGCCGTTGCTGACGACGCGGGGTTGCTGCGCGACGCGCTGGGCGTTCCGGTCCCCGCCGGCTTGCCCGACCCACCGGTGACCGGTGCCCTGGATGCCCTCGCGAGGTTGGTGGTGCGTTGGACCCAGACCCACGTCGTCACCACCCCGGAAGAGTTTGCGAACCGCTATGGCCTGCCCGTGGCCAGCGTCCGCTCCGTGTGGGCTGACCAGGTCGGCACCGGCGACCTGGTCTCCGGTGACTACGGTCGGCCAGACCTTGGGCCCGTGCAGTACGTGCGCGCGAATCTGCTGGCGATCCTTCGCCGCCGCACCCTGGCGGCGTTGCGGGCGGGGGTCGAGGCCGTCGAGCAGCAGCAGTTCGCGCGCTTCCTGCCTGTGTGGCATGAGCTCGATGCTCCTGCCGAGGGGCCCGACGGTCTGGTGGCCGCCGTGGAACTCCTGGCCGGCTATCCGATTCCGGCCTCCATGCTGGAGGCGCTGGTGCTCCCGGCGCGGGTGCGCGGTTACCATCCTGGCCTGCTGGACGATGCCCTGGCCCGAGGCGAGGTCGTCTGGACCGGGCATGCCCCCATCGGCACCAAGGACGGATGGGTACAGCTGTGGCCGGCCGACACGGTGCTGGCCAGACCCTCGGAGGAAGCGCTCTCCGGTGCCGCAGCAGCCTTGTGGGAGCGGCTCGCGGCGGGCGGGGCCTGGCGTCTGGACGACCTGATCGAGGAGAGCATGACCCGCGGCGAGGCCACCGACGCGCTCTGGCAGCTGGTGTGGAGCGGGCACGCGGCCAGCGACACCTTCGCGCCCGTGCGTGACCTGGCCCACGCCGGTGCACTGAAGAAGCGCGCCGCACCCAGACCCAGCCGCCGCAGCGCCCTGCGCCAGTTGCGAATCCCCCAAGCCCTGGGGCTGAGCGGACGGTGGGCCGCCGTGCGTCCCACACATGCGCCCGGACCCGAGTCACTGCTGGCAGCGGTGGTCTTCGAGTTGGGACGCTACGGCGTCCTGACCCGGGGCAGCGTGCTGACCGAGGCGATGACTCCCGCCTTCCCTGCCGCCTACCGCACCCTGTCCGCCATGGAGGAGGCGGGGCACACCCGCCGCGGCTACTTCATCGACGGTCTGGGCGCGGCCCAGTTCGCCCTGCCGGGAGCGGTGGACCGCCTGCGTGAGGAGGCTGCCACCCCTGCCCTGCTTCTGGCGGCCTGCGACCCGGCTAATCCGTTCGGCGCCGCCCTGCCGTGGCCCGCCAGCGACGGGCATCGGCCGACCCGCAAGGCGGGTGCCCTGGTGGTGCTGAGCGGCGGGGAACCGGTCGTCTACCTTGAGCGGGGGGCGAGGACGTTGGTGACCTTCGGTCACGAACCGGGTGCCGTGGGCGACGCGTTGGCCGTGGTGGCACGGGCCGTGCAGGAAGGGCGCCTTGACAGCGTCCAGATCGAGCGGATCAATCAAGTCCCTGCCCTGCAGGCGAAGGACCTCGCTCCCGCCCTGGAGGGATCCGGTTTCACGATGACCCCACAGGGTTGGAAGGCTCGTGCCCGCGGCCGCTGAGCGGCTCCCGCGCCACTACGCTGAGCACAACATCGTCCGAATGCGCAGCGATCACCGCAAAGTGCGCACTCACCTGATCGGGGTCCGCGCATGCAGTCCGAGGCCAGCCCGTCCACGAAACGGTCGGAACGACTGGTTGCCCTGCTGGCCGCGCTGGCCGAGCGCCAGCAGATGCAGCTGAGCGAACTGGCGACCATCCTGGGCGCGTCGCCTGCGACGATCCGCCGGGACGTGGCCGCGCTGGCCGACCAGGGCCTGCTCACCCGCACCCACGGTGGTGTCCGTGCCGTGGGCGGCGGTGCAGAGCTCCCCGTCCGCCTCCGTGATGCCCGGCACCGGCGGGCCAAGCACGCCATCGCGCTGGAGGCCGTGGCCCAGTTGCCCGGCGGCCGGCACGCCATCGCTCTGACCGGTGGTACCACCACGACGGAGGTGTTGCGGGCGCTGCACCATCGCCACGACCTGACGATCGTGACGAACTCGGTCTCCATCGCTCTGGAGGCGGCCAACCAGGGCCAGGCGCGGGTGCTCATTGCGGGCGGCGTGTTGCGACCCAACTCCCTCGAGTTGGTGGGAAGCCTCACCGAGTCGACCTTGCGCCAGATCAACGTCGGCACCGCCATCATCGGCTCAGACGGCGTGAGCCTGGCAGGTGGCCTCACCACACATGACGAGACGGAGGCCGCGACGAACCACACCATGGTGGAGCGCGCGCAACGCGTCATCGCGGTCGTGGACGGCTCCAAGGTGGGGACGGTGACCCTGGCCAAGCTCGCCGACCTGAGCGAAGTGGACCTGTTGGTCACCGACTCCAGCGCGGACGCCGCGGAACTGGCCCGCATCCGCAGCGCGGGGGTGCCGGTCCTCGTCGTCCCGGTTCCGGCAGGGGACGACTGAGCCGGACCGGCAAGCGTCACCGCTCAGCCGGACGAGGACGCAAGAAGCCCCGGGCCTGCGCCCGAGGCTTCGAGGTCTTGGTGGGTGTGGATGTCTCGAGGAAGTGACAGCGGAGTGTGACGCCGTGCGACAAGTCAGGCGACGCTGAGTGCCATCCGACGCAGTTCGGCCTCAGCCAGCTTCTCACTGACCCGGCGTAGGACGAAGGACAGCGGCACGCCAAGTGCTCCGCAGATCGAGGCCAGCAGCTCGCTGGAGGCCTCCTTCTGGCCCCGCTCGACCTCGGACAGGTACCCCAAACTCACCCGCGCCGCCATCGACACCTCGCGCAGTGTGCGTCCCTGCTCGAAGCGCTGCTCGCGTAGGGTCTCACCCAAGACCTCTCGTACCAGCACTGGCTTCATATTGCCCAACTTTCCATAGGCCCGCCTGGCGGCAGGGGACACAGTGTCAACGACCAAAGATGGTGGATCAATTCCCCCAGCGGCGGATGAGTTCAGTCAAGGGTCAGGAATTCCACCCCTAAGGGTGCAAATTTCTGGCCGGTGTCCCCACATCGGGCCCACTGGGGGGTTCGCGGGTTCCGCTTGGGGAGTCGACACAAACAGCTGACACGAAGTCGATGCAGTTCGCAACACTCGCGCGCCGCACCTCGCTGCGGTCACCCAACAAGTTCAATCCTCGAACGACCACGGCCTCCGGGCCAGCCACCGCAATCCAGACGGTGCCGGGGTCGGCACCGTCCTGGCTGCTCGGACCGGCCACTCCGGTGCAGGCCACGGCCCAGTCCGTGCCCAGCGCGGCGCGAGCGCCGGTTGCCATCTGCCGGGCGGTTTCGGCATTGATGACGCCATGCTGGGCGATCCAGCCGGCGTCCACTCCGGCCAAGGAGTGCTTCAGGTCACTGGCGTAGGTGACCAGACCGCCCCGGAAGACGGCCGATGCCCCCGGGACGTCGGTGATCGCGGCACAGACCATGCCCGCGGTCAGCGACTCGCAGGTGCCGATGGTCTGGTGGCGCTGCGCGAGCAGCTGGACGAGTTCTTCGGCCTGCTGGGTCACTTCGCCTCGCGGCCCTCGGCAGCCCAACGCGCCAGGGCCTCCCGGCGAAGTTTGGCAGCCTCACGCAGGTAGTCCAGGCCCGTCACGACCGTCAACACGAAGGCGGCGGCCATCAGTGCCCAAGCGATCCACTGGACCAGCGTCGGCAGGTGCGGCAGCCACAGCAGGTAGAGCACCAGCGCGAGTGACTGGACGAAGGTCTTGAGCTTGCCTCCCCGGTTGGCGGCCATGATGCCGTACTTCATGATCGCCCAGCGCAAGATCGTGATGCCCCATTCGCGGACAAGGATGATGATCGTCACCCACCACTGGAGTTCCCCCAGGATCGACAGCCCGATGAAGGCCATTCCGGTCAGCGCCTTGTCGGCGATCGGGTCCCACAGCTTGCCGAAGTTGGTGACCAGATTGTACTTGCGGGCAATCTTCCCGTCCACGAAGTCGGTGGCGATGGCGATGCAGAACACGACGGTGGTCCAGATGCGCCAATCCATCTCGTGCGGGTGGCTCAGCAGCATCCAGGCGAACACGGGCACCAGCACCATGCGCACGGCGGTGAGCACGTTGGGGACATTCCACTGGCTTGGGGTCGCGTCCTGGGCAGTCATCGTTCTCCTCGTCGCGGGTGAGACCACCCTAGCCGCGTCGCACCGGCCGGTCGCGTGGCGCGCTCAGGCCCGCGCGACCAGGTCGACGCCGTCGCTGTGCGTGACCACCGCATCGACGAAGTCACCCACCGCGGCGTGCGAGCCGATCAGCGTGGTGCAGCCGTCGACCTCGGGGCCCTGGTGGGCAGCACGTCCAACGACCTCGCCACCTGCCACCGAATCGACCAGCACCCGCACCATGTCCCCCACGCGCTCCTCGGCGCGCTGGTCGCACAGCTCGGTGACCAGGTCGGTGACTTCCTGGCGGCGTGCCTCCACCTCGTCCTCGTCCAGGTGCCCGTCCAGCGTGGCGGCCTCAGTGCCTTCCTCGTCGGAGTACCCGAAGACGCCGGTGACGTCCAGGCGAGCGGCCATCAGGAAGTCCTTGAGCACCTGCACGTCCTGTTCGGTCTCGCCCGGGAAACCGACGATGACATTGGACCGGATGCCGGCCTGGGGTGCTGCGGCGCGAACCTGGTCGAGCAGGGCGAGGAAGCTGTCAGCGTCGCCGAAGCGACGCATCCGCCGCAGCAGGGGGCCCGACGCGTGCTGGAAGGACAGGTCGAAGTAGGGAACCACCTTGTCGGTGCCGACCATGGCGTCGATCAACGAGGGACGCATCTCGGCCGGCTGCAGATAGCTCACTCGGACCCAGTCCAGCCCGTCCACCGTGGCCAACTCCCCAAGCAGCTTCTCCAGCAGGCGCAGGTCGCCCATGTCCTTGCCGTAGGACGAGGAGTTCTCGCTGACCAGGAAGGCCTCCTTGACGCCCTGAGTGACCAGCCACTGGGCCTCGGCGACCACCTCGTCGATCGGACGGGAGAGGTAGCTGCCGCGGAAGGAGGGAATCGCGCAGAAGGCGCAGCGCCGGTCGCAGCCGGAGGCGAGCTTCAGCGGCGCGGACGGCGAGTGGTCCAGGCGCCTGCGCAGCACGGGCGGTCCGCTGGCCGGGGCGATTCCCGCTGGCAGCTCCGTGTGGTGCCCGGGGACGGACACCGAGACCGCGGCTTCGTGGCGCTTCACGGGCGAGACCGGCAGCAGGGTGCGACGGTCACGCGGGACGTGGGAAATCACCTTCTGGCCATGGAGGATCGCGTTGAGGCGCTCGGAGATGTCGGCGTACTGGTCGAAGCCGAGCACGGCATCGGCCTCCGGCATCGTCTCGGCGAGTTCCTGGCCGTAGCGCTCGGCCATGCACCCGACGGCGACGACGGCCTTGACCTTGCCGTCCTCCTTCAAGTCGGCGGCCGCCATCAACGTGTCGACGGAGTCCTTCTTGGCCTGCTCGATGAAGCCGCAGGTGTTCACCATCACGGCGTCGGCCTGATCGGGTTCGTCGACCAGGCGGAAGCCGCCGGCCTCAAGCCGGGCGGCGAGTTCCTTGGAGTCGGTCTCGTTGCGGGCGCAACCCAGGCTGACGAGGTGGACGGAGGTCAGGTGGGTCTGCGTGGTGGTGTCGCTCATAGGCCTCCAGTATCGCCGATGGTCCCCCATCCATCCGCACGCGCTGGCGGCGGCGTTCACCGGCTGACGACAACAAAGCAGTCGTCCACCCCCCAGCCGGGTGGGAGGCTCTCACCGGTGCCGGGCGTGTCGGCTCAGCCCTGGGCGAGGTTGACCAGCACCTCTTCGAGATCGTCCGGCTTGACCAGCACGTCGCGGGGCTTGGAACCCTCGGAGGGGCCGACGATGCCGCGGGTCTCCAGGATGTCCATCAGGCGTCCGGCCTTGGCGAAGCCGACTCGCAGCTTGCGCTGCAGCATCGAGGTCGAGCCGAGCTGGAGCTCGACCACCAGACGCGCTGCGTCCAGAACCAGCTCAAGGTCGTCGCCGATGTCCTCGGCCACCTTGGCGGGGCCTGCAGCGGCCGTGACGTCCTCGCGATACTGCGGCTGCAGCTGCTCCTTGATGACGCTGACGACCTCACGAATCTCATGCTCGGTCACCCACGATCCCTGCACGCGCACCGGCTTGCCGGCACCCATCGGCAGGAAGAGTCCGTCACCCTGCCCGACGAGCTTCTCGGCGCCCGGCTGGTCCAGGATGACGCGGGAGTCGGTCATCGACGAGGTGGCGAAGGCGAGCCGGGAGGGCACATTGGCCTTGATCAGGCCGGTCACGACGTCCGTGGACGGACGCTGGGTGGCGAGGATCAGGTGGATGCCCGCTGCACGGGCCAGCTGGGTGATCCGGACGATGGAGTCCTCGACGTCGCGCGGGGCGACCATCATCAGGTCGGCGAGCTCGTCGACGACCACCAACAGGTAGGGGTAGGGGGAGAGCTTGCGCTCGGATCCTTCGGGCAGCTTGACCTCGCCCGCACGCACGGCCTTGTTGAAGTCGTCGACGTGGCGGAAGCCGAAGGCAGCCAGGTCGTCGTAGCGCATGTCCATCTCCCGGCAGACCCACTGGAGGGCCTCGGCGGCCTTCTTGGGGTTGGTGATGATCGGGGTGACCAGGTGCGGTATCCCCTCGTAATTGGTGAGCTCCACGCGCTTGGGATCGACCAGCAGCATGCGCACCTCGTCCGGGGTGGAGCGCATCATGATCGAGGTGATCATCGAGTTCACGAAAGACGACTTGCCCGAGCCGGTGGCACCGGCGACGAGCAGGTGGGGCATCTTCGCCATGTTGGCGATCACGAAGCCGCCCTCGACGTCCTTTCCCAAGCCGACGACCATCGGGTGGTGGTCGTTGCGGGCCTTCTTGGAGCGCAGGACGTCGCCCAGGCTGACGACCTCCTTGTCGAGGTTCGGGATCTCGATGCCGATCGCGGACTTGCCGGGGATCGGGGACAGGATGCGCACATCCGGGGAGGCGACGGCGTAGGCGATGTTCTTGCTGAGCGCGGTGACCTTCTCCACCTTGACGGCATTGCCGAGCTCGACCTCGTAGCGGGTGACCGTCGGGCCACGGGTGTAGCCGGTGACCTGGGCATCGATCTCGAACTGGTTCAACACCTCGGTCAGTCGGGAGACCACGGCGTCCGAGGCCTCGGAACGTGCCTTGGGCACGGTGCCGGGCTTGAGCAGCTCGGAATCGGGCAGCGTGTACTGCACGTCCCCCGACAACTGGAGTTGCTCGACCCGCTGCGGGATCGGGGTGTGGACGGGCGCCTCGAGGGGCGCATGGGCCTCGACACCGGGAGCCATGCCCGCGGTGACCGGCTCCTTCGATCCAGCCTGAACAGGCTCCGGCAGAACGTCCTGGGTGGTTTCGACCGAGGCGCTCGTGAGCGCCCTGGGTTCCCACACCTCGACGTCGAAGACCTCGTCGTCGGCGTCTGCACCCTTGACGATCGGGGTGTCGTAGGCCTGGTCGACGCCGTAGGTGGTGATCTGGCGCGGACGCTGAGCGCGCCGCACCTGGGCGGCCTCCCGAGCGTCGGCGGCCCGGTCGGCGATCTCGTAGAGGGGGATGCCGATGATGACGACGATGCCGAACAGCATCAGCAGGACGAGCAGCGGCACGGCCACCCAGACCGTGAGCAGGTCGGCGAGGATGCTGGACGAGATGTAACCCAGCACGCCGCCGGCGCCGCGCAGCGCCTCCGGCTCACCGGGGCGCGGAAGCCCGTGGGCGATGTTGACCAGGCCGAGGACGCCGAGCAGCAGGGCGCCCCAACCGACGACCTGTCGGCCGCTCGCGCCATTGTCCTGGGGGCGACGCAGGGTGCGCCAGGCCATCCAGAAACAGGCCAACGGCAGCGCGTAGCTGAGCGAGCCGAAGATGGTGGAGACCCCGACGCGGATCACGCGTCCGCCCCACCCGGGCAGCATGAACCAGAAACCCGCCGCGATCAGGATGCCCAGCGCGATCAGCGCCAGCCCAGAGCCGTCACGACGCAGTTCGGGCTCGAGGTCGCGGGCTCCCCCGCCGACGGCTCGGGCGCCGGAACCGACCAGGTGTGCGGTGCCGCGCCATGCGCTGGCGATGCCCCTGAAGAGGGGATTCGGGCGCGGCGCAGCAGCCTGCGTAGCCTTGGATGAGCGGGTGGATGAGTTCTTGTTGCTTCCGGACGACCGCGAACCACTGGACGCCCGACCATTGCTGGATGGGGCGTTGCCACGGGACCGCGGTGGGGAAGACGCGCGGGTCGCCATGGTCCACAGGGTAACTGATGCACCGGCCCAGCCCCCAGCCTCCACGCGGGATCGCGGCTGAAGATCAGCCCGACCCGCAGGGCCTGCCTGAAGGCGCTCAGCCGCTCACCGCTGGGGAAAGTGGTCCCATCCTGCGGCACCCTCCCAGACTCGCCCACCGACCAGCACGCCGGTGCGTTCCTGCTGGGCGGTCTCCCGCACGACGCCCAGCACCCGCCAGCCGTCAGGCACCCGGCCAGGATCGAAGGTGGCGGCCAGCGCGTGGTCCTCTCCCCCGGCCAGCACCATCGCGAGCGGGTCCTGACCGGTGGCCGCGGCGACGGCCTGCACCGGCTCGTCCACCGGTATGCGCTGCGGATCCAGGTCGATCATGACGCCGCTGGCGTGCGCGATGTGACCGAGGTCGGCCAGCAGTCCGTCGGAGACGTCGACCATGGCCCCCGCGCCGTGCTCGACGGCCTGACGGCCGGCGCCGTAGGCCACCTGCGGGCAGCGTTGCGAGTCGACGGCCGCGCGCGGTGAGCGAAAGCCCCGTCCGAGCGCCACCAATCCTGCGTGGGCCCAGCCGAGCCTGCCGCGGACCGCGACCACCTGCCCCGGGCGGGCGCCCGAACGGAGCACGGGCGCCAGAGCGTCGGTCTGGCCGGTCACGGTGACCGAGATGGTCACCTGGGCGGCGCGGGTGGTGTCGCCACCCACCAGGGCGATGCCTGCCGTGGCGGCCTCTTCGCGCAGACCGGTGCTGAACTCCCGGGCCCACTGCAGGGGCAGGTCGGCCGGCGCCCCGAAGGCGACGACCATGGCAACGGGCACGGCGCCCATCGCCTCCAGATCAGCGACGTTGACGGCCACGGCCTTGCGCCCGATCTCGTGGGCAGAGGACCAGTCCCGGCGGAAGTGCACGCCCTCGACCAACAGGTCGGTGCTGGTCACCGCAGACCCATTGACCAGGTAGACCGCCGCATCGTCCCCCACGCCGACGGAGACGGCTGGGGGCCGCGGCAGGTCGCGGGTGATGAGGCTGATCAGCTCGAACTCCCCGGTCTCACCCACGGTGGGCCCGGCCGCGGTGCCGGCGGTGCTAGTTTCCATGGCACGAGGCTAGCGTGGCGGGCCCTACCGCCCGCATGAGCGGAGGAGTCGTGATGGTCAAGGGATACATCCTGGTGCAGACCGAGGTCGGTCGCTCGGGAGGGATCAGCCGAGCCCTGCGGTCGGTGCCCGGCGTGGTGGTCTGCGACGACGTCACGGGGCCCTACGACGTGATCGTGCAGGCCGAGTGCGAGTCGATGGACGCACTGGGCCAGCTCGTCGTCCAGGGCATCCAGTCGGTGCCGGGGATCACCCGCACGGTGACCTGCCCGGTCGTCAATCTCTGAGCCGCACGAGTACGAGCTCAGCGCAGACCGGTGGGACGCTCCAGCGCCAGCTGGACCAGGTCGTCCACCAGCGATGGGTAGTCGACGCCGGCCGCAGCCCACATCACCGGGAACATCGAGCTGGGCGTGAAGCCAGGCATAGTGTTGATCTCGTTGATGATGACCTCGCCGTCGGGCGTGACGAAGGAGTCAACCCGCGCCAGGCCCTCGCAGCCAGCTGCCTCGAAGGCCAAGGCCGCCACCTCGCGCACGCGGTCGCGCACCTGTGGGTCGAGCTCGGCCGGAGAGGTGAGCTGCACCGCGTCCCCATCGAGGTACTTGGCGTCGAAGTCGTAGAAGTCGTGCCCCTTGACAACCACGATCTCGCCGGTCTCGGAGACCCGCGGGGCGTCGGTGCCGTGGCCCTGGAGCACGCCGCACTCGATCTCACGACCGGTGATGCCCTGCTCGACGATCACCTTCGGGTCATGGGTCCGGGCCTCCTCGACGGCCGCACGCAGGCCCGCCGGATCGGTGACCCGCGTGATGCCGAAGGACGAACCAGCGCGGCATGGCTTGACGAAGACCGGGAACTCGAGGCCAGCCAGCCCCGCGAGGGCGGCCTCGGGATCACGACGCCAGGCCAGGTCGGTGATCACCCGATAGGGGCCGACAGGCAGCCCGGCGGACTCGAAGACGACCTTCATGTAGTGCTTGTCCATCATCACCGCACTGGAGAGCACGCCGCAGCCGACATAATGCAGATCGGCCAGTTCGAACAGGCCCTGAAGCGTGCCGTCCTCACCGAAGGGGCCGTGGACCAGCGGCATCACGACGTCGACCACGCCCAGTGCAGCGGGCGGCTGTGCGGGGTCCAGGACGACCAGATCACTGTGGTCGCCGCCCAGGGGCATCACGACCTGACTGGTCGATCCGGTGACCTCGGGCCGCTGCCCCGCGGTCAGGCGCAGGGGTTCGGGGTCGTCCGCGACGAGCACCCACTGGCCTTGGCGGGTGATACCGATCGGGACCACGTCGTACTTCGTCCGATCGATCGCCTGCAGCACGCTGGCTGCGGTGGAGCAGGAGACCGCATGCTCCTCGGAACGTCCGCCGAAGACAACGGCGACGCGAATGCGTCCGGGCTGGTTCATCCGTTCCTCATTTCTCGTCGGCGCCTAGGGCCTCGCCGAGCGTGACCGGGCCGCGGGGCAGCCGAACACCCTTGCGGATGTCGTAGCGCTCCTCCGGGGCGACCTCGCCGCGCAATTCCTCCAGCAGGTCGGTGATGGCCCGCATCATCCGCTCCCCGGCGATCTTGACCGCGAGGCGCTGGTTGTCCAGGTCATAGAGGTCGGAGAGGTCAACCGGATCCCCGGCGATGACCGACAGGGTCTTGCGCGGAAAGAAGCGCGGCAGGTGCAGCTTCTTGCCGGGGATGATGTGGTTCGCGCCCCAGCTGGCGACGGGGATGACCGGGACGCGGGACGCGAGCGCGAGACGCGCGGCACCGGAGTGCGGGGTCATCGGCCATTCGTCCGGGTCGGCCGTGATGGTGCCCTCGGGGTAGAGGACGACGAGTTCACCCGCGGCCAGTGCGTCTTCCGCGGCCTTGAGTGCCTGGCCGGCATTGCGCGTGTTGCGCTCGACGGGGATCTGGTTGCAGGCCTTCGCGAAGTAGCCCACCACCGGCGCCTTCCAGATGTCCGACTTGCCCAGGAAGCGCGGCCAACGACCGGAGTGGATCAGGTACTCCCCCAGCGCAACCGGGTCATAGTTGGAGATGTGGTTCGCCACCACCAGGGCACCACCGGTTGCCGGTACCCGGTCCCGGTTGCGCCAGTCGAGGCGGCACAGTGCCCGGTCCACGCCATGGACGACCGCACCGAGGAAGCGGTAAGCAGGTTCGCCATCGCTCTTGACGACGGTGCGCTGTGACATGTGTGCTCCTCGGCTGTTCGATGCTGCCCCACGAGACTAGTGGACGGCCACTCGCTAGCATCCACGACATGCTGCCCGACCAGAGCGCCCGCGACCTCGTCCCCATCACCACGACCGGGGACGAGCCGATGACTGCCCTCACGGACGCCGGCGTCAGGGTGCCGGTCGCGTCGGCGGTGCTCAGCGCACAGTCATTGGCGGCCAAGGGGTTCACCGCCCTGCACCCGGGCCAACGGGTGCTGGCCCGAATCCACGATGGCGCGGTGACAGAACTAGCCCCCATTTCCGTTGACCTGACGGTGCACCAGAAGAATGCATGAGTGGGCTTGGCCTCGTTGGGCATAAATCGAGTGCCCCAACGGAGCAACGGATTCAGCCGGGGTTCAGGAATTCCACCACTGACAATCTTCAACCTCCAGAAAAGATCACGGCCCGGATACCTTGGGGGTATCCGGGCCGAGCCCTGTTCATGGGGACTTGTCCACGCCGACCACGCCCGGTGGGCGGCGTATTCAGGTCACTTGGTCTTGGCGTCAGCGGCAGCCTGCACGCGGTTCTTGAGGTCGGTGCCGGGACGGAACCTGGGCAGGTCCATCGCGTCGGCCTGCTTGCGCTCCCCCGTGCGCGGATTGCGGACGACTCGGGCCTCGCGGTGCAACACCTCGAAGACGCCGAAACCGGTGATGGAGACCTTGCCGGTCTGCGCAACCTCGGTCGAGATGGTGTCTACGACGGCGTTCAGTGCACGCGTGGCGTTGGCCTTGTTCCCCTCGAAATGCTGCTTGGCCAGCGCATCGATCAGCTCTGCCTTGTTCAACGTAGTGCCTTTCTGTTTCTCGGCCCCGCGCCGAGTACGCCATCGCACTGTGCAGTGGCGCGGTTGCCAAGGTAGGCAAACAATTTCGTTGAATCCATCCGGAACCCTCGCTTGGCGATGTTGTTCAGGAAAGTGAAAGCGTCCGCCTCCCAGCAAGGGAAAGCGGACGCCGAGTCGGACACGGCCCCTCGAATGCAATCGAGACGCCGGAACAACCGTCAGTCGGCGGTGCGGACGGGCAGCGAAGCCGGCTTGAAGGAGGGGCGGGTCGACTCATAGGCGGTGATGTCGGCCTCGTGCTGCAGTGTCGAGCCGATGTCGTCCAAGCCCTCAAGCAGGCGGGCGCGAGTGTGGTCGTCGATCTCGAAGTCGTGGCTGGTGCCGTCGGCCGTGGTGATGGTCCGCGACTCGAGGTCCACCGTGACAGGCTGGCCGGGGTTGGCGTCCTCTGCGCTCCAGAGCTGCTCGACGACCTCCTGCGGCACGCGGGCCACCAGCAGGCCGGCCTTGCCGGCATTGGACCGGAAGATGTCGCCGAAGCGCGACCCGATGACGACCTTGAAACCGTAGTTCTGCAACGCCCACACGGCATGCTCTCGTGACGACCCGGTGCCGAAGTCAGGGCCGGCCACCAGAATCGAGCCGGACTTCCAGGGTTCGCGGTTCAGCACGAACTCGGGGTCATTGCGCCAGGCCGAGAACAGGCCGTCCTCGAAACCCGTCCGCGTGATGCGCTTCAGGTAGACCGCGGGGATGATCTGGTCGGTGTCGACGTTCGAGCGGCGCAGCGGGACGGCGACGCCGGTATGGCTTGCGAACTTGTCCATGTCAGTGCCTCTCAGGCGTTCGTGGTCGAGTTGGTGGCGGCCAGGTCAGCGGGGGCGCTGAGGTGACCGGTGATGGCGGTGGCGGCGGCAACAGCCGGGCTGACCAGGTGGGTACGGCCACCCTTGCCCTGTCGTCCCTCGAAGTTGCGGTTCGAGGTGGACGCACTGCGCTCACCGGGGGCCAACTGATCCGGGTTCATGCCCAGACACATCGAACAACCAGCGGCGCGCCACTCAGCACCCGCATCGAGGAAGACCTGGTGCAGACCCTCGGCTTCTGCTTCCAGACGGACCCGCGCGGAGCCGGGGACGACGAGCATCCGGACGCCCTCGGCGACCTTGTTGCCCTTCAGCACGCTGGCCGCCAGGCGCAGGTCCTCGATGCGCCCATTGGTGCACGAACCCAAAAAGACGGTGTCGACGCCCACCTCGCGCATGGGGGTACCGGCCTGCAGGGCCATGTACTCCAGCGCGCGCTCAGCGGCGGCCTTCTCGACCGGGTCGGAGAAGTCGTCCGGGCTGGGGACGCGGGCACCCAGCGGTACGCCCTGACCGGGGTTGGTGCCCCAGGTGACGAAGGGGGTCAGCGTGGACGCGTCCAGGGTGACGACCTCATCGAAGGTGGCGTCGTCATCGGTGCGCAGCGTCCGCCAGTACTCGACGGCCGCGTCCCACTCGGCGCCCTCGGGGGCGTGCGGGCGCCCCTGCAGATAGGCGAAGGTGGTCTCGTCGGGAGCAACCATTCCGGCCTTGGCGCCCCACTCGATCGACATATTGCAGATCGTCATGCGGCCCTCCATCGACATCTTCTCGATGGCCTCGCCGCGGTACTCGACGATGTAGCCCTGGCCGCCACCGGTGCCGACCTTCGCGATCAGCGCGAGCACGACGTCCTTGGGGGTGACGCCCTCGGGCAGGGAGCCGTTGATCTCGACAGCCATCGTTTTCGGCTTGGCCTGCGGCAGCGTCTGGGTGGCGAGCACATGCTCGACCTCGCTGGTGCCGATGCCGAAGGCCAGGGCACCGAAGGCACCGTGGGTGGCGGTGTGGGAGTCACCACAGACGATCGTCATGCCGGGCTGGGTGATGCCCAGCTGCGGGCCGATGATGTGCACGACGCCCTGGTCCTTGTCACCGAGGGAGTGGATGCGGACGCCGAACTCGGCGGCGTTCTTGCGCAGGGTGTCCACCTGGGTGCGCGAGACCGGATCGGCGATCGGCTTGTCGATGTCGAGGGTGGGAGTGTTGTGGTCCTCGGTCGCCAGCGTCAGGTCAGGGCGGCGCAGTTGGCGACCGGCCAGGCGCAGGCCGTCGAAGGCCTGGGGGCTGGTGACCTCGTGGACCAGGTGCAGGTCGATGTAGAGCAGGTCCGGCTCGCCCGGTGCGCTACGGACGACGTGCGCATCCCAGACCTTCTCGCTGAGCGTCTTGCCCATGTGGCTCCCCTTCGTGGCGTTGATCCCCCGCGTACGCGAGGCGGCGCGGAGGCCGCGCCAATGGGTCCAGTATGCCACTGGAATATCAGATTGCGAGACGCTAGTCTTGCCCTATGGACGACTCTTCGGGTGTTGGTGTTCTCGACAAGGCCGCGCTGGTGCTGACCGCACTGGAGTCAGGGCCCACCACGCTGGCCGGTCTCGTGACCGCCACCGGGCTGGCCCGCCCCACGGCCCACCGCCTGGCCGTGGCACTCGAGCACCATCGACTCGTGGGCCGCGACCTGCAGGGGCGTTTCGTGCTGGGGCCCCGCCTGACCGAGCTGGCCAGCGCCGCCGGCGAGGACCGCCTGCTGGCCACCGCCGGACCCATTCTCGCGCGTCTTCGCGACATCACGGGCGAGTCCGCGCAATTGTTCCGGCGCCAGGGCGACATCCGCGTCTGCGCGGCCGCCGCCGAGCGTCCGAGCGGGCTGCGTGACACCATCCCGATTGGCACCCAGCTGACGATGACGGCCGGGTCCGCTGCGCAGGTGCTGCTGGCCTGGGACGAGCCGGAACGGCTGCAGCGCGGGTTGAACTCGTCGTCCTTCTCGGCGGTGGCTCTGGCTGGCGTTCGTCGTCTTGGCTGGGCGCAGAGCGTCGGCGAGCGCGAGGCGGGCGTCGCATCGGTGTCGGCCCCGGTCCGCTCTCCATCCGGCAAGGTGATCGCCGCCCTCAGCGTCTCGGGCCCGATCGAGCGCCTCACCCGCCAGCCCGGACGACTGCACGCGCCGGCCGTGATGGCCGCCGCCGAGCGCCTCTCCGAGGTGTTGCGCCGCTCCGGCGCCAACGACTGAACCTTCCGACTGGGCTGACCCCGGTGCCGGGAGACCGGCGCCAGGGGGCACCACAAACGGGCAAATGCACCAAGACCCGGATCCTGGATAGGATCCGGGTCTTTGGTACTGGTAGCCCCGACGGGATTCGAACCCGCGCTACTGCCTTGAGAGGGCAGCGTGCTAGGCCGCTACACAACGGGGCCCTAGCGTGCTCTTGCGAGCGAAGAGAGTCTAGCGAAACATGCCCTGACGAGCAATTTGACCCTCAGCAGGGGTACTAGGACTCGAACCTAGACTAACTGAACCAGAATCAGTCGGGCTGCCAATTACCCTATACCCCTTGGTTGGCTGCCCCGAGGGGCAACGACGTGGAACTCTACCCGATCGAGGCCCGTGATTCCAAACCGGGGGTTCGGGTGGCCAGGTTCATGCGTCCGGCAAGCCACCACGCGATGGCGGCGAAGAGCGCGAAGCCGAACAGGTCACTGGCTGCATTGCCCCAGCCGATGACCTGCGTGGTGCGTGCCGTGGCGATGCCGCCGAAGAAGGCCGCCCAGCCGAAGGCGAAGAGATTGTTGGCCACGTGGCAACCGATCCCGGCCTCCAGTCCCCCCGTCCGCAGCACCAGCCAGCCAGCCAGCAGACCGAAGCCCAGCCGGTCCAGGAAGAGCGGCAGGTTCTGCGTCCCGTGCATCAACGCGAAGATCAGCGCGGACGCGACCACCCCCGCCCAGCGGTTGCGGGCAAGCGCCCCGAAGGACTGCAGCAGGAAGCCACGGAAGAAGACCTCCTCGGCGGCGGCCTGGAATGGCGAGGTGAGCAGCACCAGCAGCAGCCAGCCCCAGACATTGGCCTGTGGATCGGGCTGCCACGGTGTCCCGATCCGTCCGACCAGCAGCACGGCGTTCAGTACCACCGCCGCGATGACGAAACAGGCCAGCAGGTAGCGCCAGCGCACGCCGGGCTGCACGCTGGCCAGCCACTTGGGGTGCCGTCCGGCGATCCAGCGGGTCACCAGAATCGCGATCGGGATCAGCAGCGCCAGCGCCAGATGGCTCGCGAACATGCCGATCGGATGCTCGAAGCGCAGCGCCTCGGCGGTGTAGGAGGCCAGCGTCGACGGACGTCCCACTGCGTACCACCCGAGCGCAATCACCAGCTGGGCGACCAACGGCACGACGACGAAGTAGCCCGCCAGACCCATGAGCGCACCCACCATGGAGCTCGCCGGCTGTGCGTCGGGCCCGGTCGTGACCTGCGCGTAGTCGACGCCAGCGGGCGGGTCGAGCGTGGAGACGGGGGTCAGACTCACTCCGCGTCCTCGTCCACGACGGTGTTGGTCAATTCGCCGATGCCCTCGACCGTGACCGTGACGCGCTGGCCGGGCTCCATCGAGCCGACGCCGGCCGGGGTGCCGGTGAGGATGACATCGCCGGGCAGCAGGGTGGTGAAGGAGCTGATGTGGCTGACGAGTTCGGCGATGCCGCGCACCATCTGGCCGGTGTTGCCCTGCTGGCGCAGTTCACCGTCGACGGCGGTGGTGATGTCGAGCTTGGCGGCGTCGTCGAGGCTGAGGTGGGTGACGATCCACGGGCCGAGCGGGCAGAAGGAGTCGGCGCCCTTGGCGCGAGACCACTGCCCGTCGGTGGCCTGCAGGTCGCGGGCGGTGACGTCGTTGGCGACGGTGTAGCCGAAGATGACCTCAGCGACACGTTCGGCGGGCACCTGCTTGCAGATGCGTCCGATGACGACCGCCAGCTCACCCTCGTGGTGCAGGTCCTTGCAGGCCGACGGACGCACGATCGGGTCGTAGGGCCCGACCACCGAGGTATTGGGCTTGAGGAAGATCAACGGCGTGGTGGGCACCTCATTGCCCATCTCTGCGGCGTGCGCGGCGAAGTTGCGACCGACGCCGACGACCTTGGAGCGGGGGATCACGGGCGCCAGCAACCGGACGTCGTCCAGCGCCAGACGTTCCCCGGTGTAGTTGACCGGGCCGGCCAGGGGGTCACCACTGATCGTCGCGATCGTGTCGGGGTTGTCTCCCCCGTCGGCGGCCAGTTCCACGATGCCGAAGCGGGGTTCGGCGCCATCGGGGGCAAATCGAGCGATGCGCATGGGGCCCACAGTATCGGCGCCCCCGCACTGGAATACTCGTCGCCATGGCCAAGACCTTTTCCGCAGTCGAGTTGATCCGCACCAAGCGTGACGGAGGTGAGCTGGACGACTATCAGATCCGCTGGCTGATCAACGCCTACACCGACGGGACGGTCGCCGACGAACAGATGTCCGCGATGGCGATGGCCGTCCTCTTCCGCGGCCTGGACGACCGTGAGCTCGCCACCTGGACCCAGTCGATGATCGACACCGGCGTCCGGCTGGACTTCTCGTCCCTCTCGCGTCCGACCTCCGACAAACACTCGACCGGCGGGGTGGGCGACAAGATCACCCTGCCGCTGGCGCCGCTGGTGGCCGCCTGTGGGGTCGCGGTCCCCCAGCTGTCCGGACGGGGATTGGGCCACACCGGCGGCACCCTGGACAAGATGGAGTCGATCCCCGGCTGGCGCGCGATGCTGTCGAACGACGAGATGATGCGCCAGCTCGAGGAGGTCGGCGCGGTGATCTGCGCCGCTGGCGACGGGCTGGCCCGCGCGGACAAGAAGCTCTACGCGCTGCGCGACGTCACCGGCACCGTGGAGGCGATCCCGCTGATCGCCAGTTCCATCATGAGCAAGAAGATCGCCGAGGGCACCGGATCGCTGGTGCTGGACGTCAAGGTGGGCTCGGGTGCCTTCATGAAGAACCGTGAGGACGCGACCGAACTGGCCCGTCGCATGGTGGCGCTGGGCAAGGCGGCCGACGTGAACACCGTTGCGCTGCTCACCGACATGGACACCCCGCTGGGACTGACCGCCGGCAATGCGCTGGAGGTCACCGAGTCGGTGGAGGTGCTGGCCGGTGGCGGCCCCGCCGACGTCGTCGAGCTGACCGTGGCTCTGGCTCGCGAGATGCTGCAGGCAGCCGGCTCGGACGTCGACCCCGCCGAGGCCCTGGCCGACGGTCGCGCGATGGACACCTGGAAGGCGATGGTCCGTGCCCAGGGCGGCGACCCGGACGCGACCCTGCCCGTCGCGAAGCACACCGACGACGTCGTGGCCGAGGCCGATGGCGTTCTGACCCGCCTTGATGCGATGGCGGTGGGCGTCGCGGCCTGGCGTCTCGGCGCGGGACGCGCGCGCAAGGAGGATGCGGTGCAGGCCGGAGCCGGCGTGGTGATGCACGCCAAGCCGGGCGACCGCGTGACCAGGGGCCAGGCCCTGATGACCCTGCACACCGACACCCCCGAAGCCTTCGAGCGGGCGCGCGAGGCGCTGGCCGGCGGCTACGAGGTGGGCGCCCAGGCAGCCGAGCGCCAGCCGCTGCTGATCGACCGTATCAGCTGACCGGCACGATCGCGCCGGTTGATTCGGGACGACGAGACCAAGCTCCCCTACCGACCGATTATCGGCACGATCTTTCCGATTGGTCTTGATTCGCGCCTCCAGGGCGCGCAAGATGATCCCGACCGGCACGAGCGTGCCGTTGGGAGGTGGTCATGGACGAACTAGGTGAGCAGCTGCGGCTGCGCCGCCGTGAGCTGGGTCTGTCGCAGGCCGACCTCGCCGACCTCGCTGACGTCTCCGAACGCACCGTCCGCGCCCTGGAACAGGGCAAGCACACGGCAAGGCTCGACGTGCTGACCAAGGTGCTCGAGACCTTGGGGTTGCGGCTGGTCGCCACCTTGCGTGAGCGCCATGGCTGACCATCAGGACGTCCGTGGGGCCACCCGGGCCACCGTGTCCAAGGCCGGGACGCCTGCCGCGACCCTGACCCGACAGCACGACCGGACCCGCTTCGAGTACCTGGACGACTATGACGGCCCGCCGGTGGCGACGACCCTGCCGCGCGACGCGGCCCCAGTGGAGGCGCCCGCCGGGGCGGTGCCGCCCTTCTTCGCCGGGCTGTTGCCGGAGGGGCGGCGCCTCACGGCCCTGCGCCAAGCAGTCAAGACCTCCGCCGACGACGAACTGAGCCTGTTGCTGGCCGTCGGGGGCGACACGATCGGGGACGTCACCCTCGCGCCACAGGGGCAGGAACCTGTCACGCCAGAGCCCCTGGTGAGCTCCGGCGTCCTGGCGCTTCGCCGACCTGCTGACCTCGGCCGGGGTGGTCGACCGGGTGGGCCTGCCGGGGGTGCAGGAAAAGGCGGGTGCGGGCGATCATCAAGCTGGATCCGCCGGAGTACCCGGGGGCAGTCGAGAACGAGGACTACTTTCTGCGTCTCGCGCGTCGGCTGCCCGTCCCCGTGGCACGGGCGGAGCTCGTCCGCGACGTCGAGGGGCGGGCCGGTCTGGTGGTGGAACGCTTCGACCGCGTCCTGGACGCCGACGCAGGTGTGGCCAGTCTCGCCGTGGAGGACGCCTGCCAGCTGCTCGGCCGATACCCGGCCGACAAGTATGCGGTGAGCTCCGAGGAGGTGGCCGGCGCCGGCGCGGACGCCTGCCAGCCCGGATGGTTGCCGCGCGCGGTGTCTTCGTCCTGTTCGCCTTCGCCTGGCTGACGGGCAATGGCGACCTGCACGCCAAGAACCTGTCCGTGCTGCAGCACCCAGACGGTGAGTGGCGACTGGCGCCCGCCCATGACCTGCCCTCCACGCTCCCCTACGGCGACAACACGATGGCGCTGGTTCTGGCCGGGCGACGGGAGAACGTGACGCGCACAGCCTTCCGCAGCTTCGGCGGAACCCTGGGCCTGCCTTCGCGCGCCGTCGAACGGGCGCTCGACCAGGTGCTGACGGCGACCAGCCCGCTGCTGGACGACCTGCGCGACGGCGCCTTGCCGTTGAGGCGCAATGCCACCGAACGGCTGGTGCGCCAGTTGTCTCGGCGCCGCCGCGACCTCGAGGGCTGACCATCCCAGGCCCTCGAGAAACGGGGCCTCTGAGGACGGGGCACTCAGCTGCGGCCGAAGTCCTTCACCAAGCCGTAGAGGTAGGCGTCGGTGAGCGCCTCCCAGCTGGACTCGATGACATTCGTCCCGACGCCCACGGTCGTCCAGGTTCGCTCCCCGTCGGAGAAGTCGATCAGCGTTCGGGTGATCGCGTCCGTGCTGGCACCGGTCTCCAGGATGCGCACCCGGTAGTCGATCAGCCGGAAACCCTTCACCTGCGGGTAGCTGGCGGCCAGCGCGCGGGTCAGGGCGTTGTCCAGCGCGTCGACCGGGCCATTGCCCTCGCCGGCGGTGGAGTGGGTCTCCCCCGCAGCGACCAGGCGGACGGTGGCCTCGCTGGTGGTGTCGTTGGCCTCCGTCATGCCGACGCGGTGCTCGGTGGTCGCGCGCCAGCTGGTGATCTCGAAGGGGAACTCCAGGACGCCGAGCTGGTCGCGCACCAGCAGCTCGAAGCTTGCATCGGCTGCCTCGTAGGAGTAGCCGAGCGCCTCGCGCGCCTTGACCGCGTCGGTGACCTGGGCGGCGACCTCCCGGTCTTCGAGATCGAGGCCCAGCTGCTCGCCCTTGATCTGGATGTTCGCCCGTCCCGACATGTCGGAGATCAGCATCC
>NHCFI05602__coassemble_879_pt1 | contig 23629 bp, 18 predicted proteins | sample NHCFI05602__metabat2_high_PE_006 | metagenome-assembled genome bin NHCFI05602 | reverse complement strand
GCTCGGCCTCCTGCCAGACGGTGCGCAACTGCCCCGGACGCAGCGCGACCCCGGCCACGCCCACCAGCATCGAGAAGAGCGCCGAACCACCGCAGACCAGCGCGGCGACCCACAGGTCGTCCACATGCTGGGGAATCGCGGCGATCGTGCCGAACGCGAAGACCATGAACAACGGCCCCGGCGGATGGTAGGAGTTCGCACGGGCGATCACGTCACCGGTGGCCGCGATGAGGGCTGCCACCAGGACGGTCACCCACTCCGGGTGGTCCAGGGAACCCACCAGGACGCCCGTGAGCACCGCGAGCGTGAGACTGACCGCGGCAGACGCCTGCATCTGCACCCGATACAGGTGTTGCGAGGTGCGTCCGTACAAGGACGTGAAAGCACCAAAGGTGGCGTAGGGAGCGAATTCGGATGGCCCACCGCGAGCACCAGCAGCACCGGGACCGTGACGCTGACGGCAGCCCGCAGCCCGATCCGGTGCGCGCCCGGCGCCTCCCTCACCTGCAGCAGATCCGATCGTGATGGCAGGTAGGAGCTGGGCACCGGCACATGGTAGTGCCCTCACGATGTTGCCCGGAGGACGCGAGTGGGTGGATCTCCTGCGGAAAATCGACAGGAAACCCACCCACTGGGCCTCAGGGTGTGCTGCTTATCAGCCCTTGACCTTCGCAGCCTTGGCGGTGAAGGGGGAGCTGAGGTCGAACTGGGAGCTGTAGCTGCCCACCTCGACCCCGGCGACGCCCTGCAGCTCGGCGAGCTGCTGGAACTGCGTCGTCTGCATGGCAGCGTTCAGGACGCGCATCGCACTGCGCTGCAGATCGCCCAGACGCATCGCGTAGCCCTTGGCGGGGTAGTTGCCCTTCAGCGTGACCGTGTAGGACACGACGGGGGACGACTCGTCGCCGGCGGTGGCATGCTGCACGTCGGAGAAGGTGATGGCCTCCTTCTGCCCGGTGGTCAGGCCACCGAAACCGGTGCGCGAGGTCACCGCAACCGCATCCTTGTAGGCCTCGTCGACCGAGGAGTACGCGGGTCGCGGGGACGAGGTGATGTTGTTGATCTCGTCCGTGACGGTCTGCGTCGAGGTCACCTTGGTCAGGTCGGTGCTCGCGTCGACCTTGGTGACGATCGTGTCGGTGCCCGTGGGCGTCATGGTCCAGGAACCCAGCTTGAGGGAGTACATGGTGAAGCCGTACTTCTTCATCAGGTTCTGGTCGTAGGTGGGGATGCCTGAGACGTCGATGCTCGGCGTCAGCTGCTTCATCTCGCCGATCACGGCGTCGGCGCCGTTCCCGGGCTCGATCAGGTCGTTGCCCGCGTACATCACCGCGGTGGGCGTTGACTGCGAGATCGACGTCCAGTCCGTCATCACCACGCCCTCGAAGTTCCACTCGCCGCGCAGGACGTCGGTCAGCAGGTCGTAGTTGGCCTCGGCCAGCGTGCCGTTGACGCTGTTGTAGGAGCTCATCACGGCCATCGGCTGGGCCTGCTTGACGGCGATCTCGAAGCCCTTCAGGTACACCTCGCGCAGCGCCCGTTCGCTCACCACGGCGTCGCTGCCGAAGCGATCGGTCTCCTGGTTGTTGGCGGCGTAGTGCTTGATGGTCACGCCGACGCCCGGGTTGGACTGGACACCGAGGGTCGCATTGGCGGCGGTGGTGCCGGTGAGCAGCGGGTCCTCCGAGTAGTACTCGAAGTTGCGGCCGCACATTGGGTCGCGGTGGATGTTCATACCCGGCGCGAGCCACATGGTGGCCCCGAAGTGATTCATCTCCTCGCCCACGGCCACACCGAAGCGCTGCAGCACGTCCGCGTCCCAGCTCTGCGCCAGCAGGGTGCCGATCGGGAAGGCCGTGGCGTACTGGTAGGTGACCGGCTCGGTGGGCACCTTCTGGGTGATGCGCAGGCCGGCGGGACCGTCCGAGAGGCTCATGCCGGGTACGCCCTTGTTCTCGTACAGCGGCGTCGTGTAGCCGGCGGTTCCGGCGGCGCTCAGCACGCTGCCCTTGGCGTCGGTGCCCTCGACCAGATTGGCCAGCTCGGTCAGCGAAAGGCTCGCGACGAACTGCTCCATGCTGATGCGTCCGGCCTGGACGTCGTACAGCGTGTACTTCGAGTCGGTCTTGACGTACCTGACGCTCTCGCCGGTCTTTGGCTGGTACGCCTTGCCCGTGCCCTCCCAGTCGGTCTGCGCCTTGGACAGGTATACCCGCACGGACGACATCAGTGAGCCGTCGATGTCGTAGTAGGGGGACGACTCGTCGACGGTCACGTCCTGCTCGACGTCGGAGGCGCTAGTGGTGGCGCGGAAATGCTTCGTGTCCAGCTTCAGGCTCTTGGCGCGCGCAATCTCCCGGGCTTCGGCCCTGTAGGAGTAGAAGTCGGACGGGTCGCTGGTCGTCTGCCGAGAGTCGCCCTCGGTCGAGTCCAGCTCATTGTGGAGTCGCTCGGTGACGGTGCGCTTGGCCAGTTCCAGCTTGGCGGCGACGTGCGTGTTCCGGGACGAGTTGCCGACACGGACGATGTACTGGCCGGCATCCATCACATAGTTAGCCTTGGCCGTGTCGTAGCTGGACATCTGCGTGGTGTCGTAGCTGATCGTCACCACCTGCGACTGCCCGGGCTTGAGCACGTCGGTCTTCGCGTAGCCCGCGAGCTCCTGATATGGCTTGTCGAGGCCTGTGGTGGGCGCGGAGAAGTAGACCTGGACGACTTCCGTCCGGCGTACTTGCCGGTGTTGGTGACCTTCGCCTTGATGGTGACGGTCGACATGTCGGCGCTGACCTGCTGGGCGTCGGTGCGGAAGGTCGAGTAGCCCAGGCCGTAGCCGAAGGGGTAGTTGACCACGCTCGCGGGCTGGTAGGCGTTCAGGCTCTTGTACTTCGAGTCGAACCAGCGGTAGCCGACGTAGATGCCCTCGTCGTAGTTCTCGGTCATCGAGTCGCCGTCGTTCTTGGCGATGGTCTCGCTGGCCGGGTAGTAGCGGTAGGCGCTGGCCCAGGTGTCCGTCAGCTTGCCGGAGGGGGCGACGGTGCCGTTGAGCACGTCGACCAGGGCGCTGCCGCCCTCCTGGCCGGCCTGGCTCATCAGCAGCATCGCGTCCAGGGCCTTGCCGCCCTTGGGATCACGGACCTTGCTGTTGACCTGCTTGAAGAAGGTCGTGTCGATGATGCCGCCGGTGTTCAGCACGACGACGACATTGCGGTACTGCTTGCCCAGCATGGTGAGGTCGGCGCGCTCGGTGTCGGACAGCAGGTAGTCACCCTTGCCGCTGGATCGGTCCGCACCCTCGCCCGAGTTGCGGGCCACGACGTAGATGGCGGTGTTGGTGGGTGCGGTCGGCTTCACGGTGTCGGAGGTGAGAAGTTGCTCCACCGATGAGTAGTCGACCGTGGCGCCGAAGAGGTTGCCCTCGCTGGCCAGGTACTTGTCGTCGTAGGCCTTCTTCATGGCCTGGTAGTAGGCGTCGCTGGTGGTGATGGAGTAGCCGGCCTTCTCCAGCCCGTCGCGCACAGACACGTTGTAACGGTTGTTGACCGCGCCCGAACCGGTGCCGCCCTTCACCGTCTTGTAGGAGCCGACGCCGTAGACGGCGACATTGCCCTTCGAGGCCATGGGGAGCGCCTTGCCGTCGTTCTCCAGCAGCACCATGCCCTGGGTGGCGAGCTGGCGGGAGAGCTGGGCGTGCTCGGTCTCCATCGCGGTCGGGTCGGTAGTGGGGTCGGCTGCGTGCGCGGTGGGGAGGCACAGGGCCCCCGTCGCGCACAGGGTGATGGTGAGTGGAATGGCAGACAGCCGTGACATGCGACGTCGCATGGGCAACCTTTCTGGGGGTGCGGCCTCGTCAGTGGGGCGCACGATGGGGTGGGTGGCCGGTGGACCCAAAACATTCCACGCGGTCAGTTCTGATCGTAGGACGCCCTGGTGACTGCTGTCACTGGGTACCGGGTAACGAATCTCGGCGATCAATTGCACGTCCCACGATGCAGGGAAATCAGTCGACGTCGTCGGCCCAGGAGCCCTCGTGCGAACGGAACCAGGACGCGACCAATGGCGCGGACGCGAGCACCAGCAACAGCCGGACGACCTGAACGGCGAGCACGAAGGTGACGTCCGCCCCGCTCGAGGCGGCGGTCGCCAGCACGGCGTAGAGCCCGCCCGGGGTGGTGGCCAGGTAGGCGTCCAACAAGGGGACGTCCGCGACCCGGGCCAGCACCACGGCGAATCCCGCGCAGCCGAGGACGATGGCGACGATGAGCGCAATGGCCAGTGGCAGCAGCCGTCCGACCTCGCGCAGGCTGGAACGGGTGAACCGCAATCCCACCTGCAGTCCCACCAGCGCATATCCGACGGCCACCACAACCTCGGGAGCGAACGGGGAGCCGATCCGACCCGAGATCGACAGTGCGGCGGCGACGAAGAGCGGCCCGAGCAGGCTTCCTGAGGGGAACCGGATCACCCGTGCCGCGAGCACGCCGATTGCCGCGCTCCCGGCGACGAAGAGCAGGTCCAGCCACAGGGGGTTGGAGCCGTCGACGGTCGGGGCGACGGACATGCTGGCTGGGTGGAAGACCCCGGCGGTCACCAACGGCATCCCGACCAGGATCAGCACCACCCGCAGGTACTGCACCACCGAGGTGACCCGGTCGTCCGCGCCCAGCTCGCGGGCGATCGCGGTGATGCCGGCGGCCCCACCGGCGATCATGCTGAAGGCACCGGTCGCGGCCGACACGCGTCCCCAGCTGGCGAACAGCCGCCCGACCATCAGGCTCAGCACCAGCGTCCCGATGTTCACCGCGGCGATGGAGCCGGCGTTGTCGCCCAGTTGCCGCAGGGTGGCCGGGTTGAGCAGGACGCCCATCGACACCCCGACCAGCGCCTGGCCCACGGTGGAACCCAGCCGGGGTAATTGGATCGAGGCACCTCGTTCGATGATCGCCCAGGCCATGCCCGCGAACAGCGCCCCGAACAGCGGGGGAGAGGGCAGCGCGAGCTGGTCGAAGACGACCGTGGCCAGCGCGGTGCCCACCAGCACCGCCGCCCAGGCGAGGATGGTCGACCGGTTGCTCGGATGCACCCGAACTCAGCCCAGCAGGTTCGTGGAGTCGACGACCGTGATCTGCGGCGCGTAGAGGCCCATCACCTGCAGCGCCGCGGCCTGGTTCTCGTCGCTCGACCCGGCGCAGGCGTCGGAGACGACGGTCACTGTGCAGCCCGCATCGGCCGCTGCGAGCGCCGTGGAGATGACGCAGCAGTCGGTGGCGACGCCTGCCAGCACCAGGTTTGGGGTCGTACCGGCGACGGCCGCCAGTTCTGGGCCCCACTTCCCGAAGGTTGACACGTCCACGCTCGGGTGCGAGGACAGGCCGCGGGCGGACTCAACGAGCTCGAATGCCGGGTCGTCGTCGGGACGGTCGGCGAAGGGCCACTTGTCGAAGTAGGCGCGCCAGGAACCCGTCCGGTTGGCGCCGGGCAGCCAGCGCGTCACCAGCACCCGGTCGCCGAAGGCTTCGGCCAGCCGCGCAACCGGGCCCACGGTCTCGGCGAAGCGGGGGGCGCACCACGGGGATGAGGGGTCGGCGAAGATCGCCTGGTGGTCGATCACCACCAGCCAGGAGTCGGCCGGAATGCTCATCGGTTCTCCTGCCGGGCGACGGTGCGGGCATTGAGCAGCAGGTGGCCCACCACGCCGATCAGCAGCGACACGATGACACCCAGGTTGGCCCACGGCCAGGTGCCCTCCCAACCCTCGGCGCCCTTGTGGCCCAGACCCAGCGGCTCGAGCAGGTAGCCCTGCCAGTCGTTGAAGGAGGCATCGCTGAACTGGTTGATCACCAGGCCCCAGCCGATCACCGAGGCGACCACCATCGAGACGATGGAGGCCCAATTGACCGATCCGTAGCGGCCAGCGGAGTCGAACAATGCGTCCTCGTCGTAGGGACGCTTGCGCAGCGCGATGTCGGCGATCATGATCCCCGCCCACGCCGCCAACGGCACGCCGAGGGTCACCAGGAAGGACTGGAAGGGGCCGATGAAGCTGCTCGCGAAGAAGACGACGTAGATGGTGGCCAGCGTCAGGATCGTTCCGTCGATCGCGGCGGCGGCCGGACGAGGAATGTTGATTCCCAGGCTGAGCAGGGTCAAGCCGGAGGAATAGATGCCGAGCACCGCCCCGGAGACCAGCGTCAGGATCGCGACCACCAGGAAGGGCAGCAGGATCCAGGTCGGCAGGATCCCGGCCAGGGCACCGATCGGGTCGGTCGGGATGGCGGCATTGAGCGCCTCGTCCGAGCCGGCCAGCAGCAGCCCGAAGGCGACCAGCAGCAGCGGCGCCACCGAACCACCGAAGGTGTTCCAGGCGACGATCGAGCTGGCGGAGGCGTCGCGGCGCTGGTAGCGGGACCAGTCGGCGGCGATGTTGATCCAGCCCAGGCCGAAGCCGGTCATCACCATCACGAGGGCGCCAATGCAGGCCGCGAAGGACCCCGATGGCAGCGCGGTGACGGCCGACCAGTTGATGTGGCTGATGGTCATGGCCATGAACACGAGCGTGAACGCACCCGTGACCCAGGTCAGCAGCGACTGCAGCTTCATGATCGTGTGGTAGCCCAGCACGGACGCGATGACGATGATCGCCGCGATCGCGATGCAGGCGATGATCTTGGTCATGGTGCCGTGGCTCCAGCCCAGCCGGTCGAAGATGGTGGCGGTGGCGAGCGTGGCGGTGATCGTCAGTGAGGTCTCCCACCCGATCGAGGTAAACCAGCTGATGATGCCGGGCACCTTCTGGCCCTGGACGCCGAAGGCGGCGCGGGAGAGCACCATCGTCGGCACCGATCCGCGCTTGCCGGAAATGGCGATGATGCCGCACAGGGCGAAGCTGACGATGATGCCGATCGCGGCGACCACCAGCGCCTGCCAGAAGGAGATGCCGAAGCCCAGCAGGTAGGAACCGTAGGTCATGCCGAAGACCGAGACATTGGCCGCGAACCAGGGCCAGAACAGGTCGGAGGGCTTGGCGGTGCGCTCGGCGTCGGGGACAACGTCGATGCCCTGCATCTCGACGAGGCGGGACTTCTCGGCCTGGCCGGTGCCGTGGGAGGCGTGATTGGCTGGTGCCGGGTTCACCGGCAGCTGGGACGGGGTGCTCGACATCTGGGCTCCTGTGGGGACTGGACGCTGCCGCCCATCATGCCCCCACCAGCGGTTTCGGTGCCGGAATTGCCGGCCTTGGACTGATGCAGAGCCGCTGGCCGTCAAGAAGCCGGATCAGAAGGTGCGCTGGACGAACAACGCGTCCAGCCAGCGGTCGAACTTCCGGCCGACCTGCGGCATCCGTCCGACCTCGACGAAGCCAAGCCGCTCGTGGAAGGCGATCGACGCGGCGTTGTCGGCGTCCAGGCAACCGATCATCACGTGCACGCCGTGGCCGATCGCATGGTCGATCAGGGCGAGCATCAGCATCCGTCCGAGTCCGGACGCGCGGTGTCCATCCGCCACATAGACGGAGTGCTCCACGGTCTGCGCGTATCCCGCCTTGTCGCGGAAACTGCCGTAGGCCGCGAAGCCGGTGACAACGCCGTCCAGTTCGCTCACCAGCACCGGGAATCCGTGGCTGATCTTCGACTGCCACCAGGCCTGGCGCTCCTCGACGGAGACCGGCTCAAGGTCGTAGCTGGCCGTGGTGCCCACGCCCGCCTCGTTGTAGATCGCGGTGATGACGGGGAGGTCGTCGGCGGTCGCCGAGCGGATCACGGGAGGCATGGCCACCAGCCTATGGAGACGTGGGGACGCGAAGGGCTTGCCCCACGTGGTGGACCCCCGGCGTGACCAGCACATACGGTGTCAGGCGAAGCATCCACCAGACAGTGCGAGGACGGCGATGGCGTTGAACCCCGAGAACCCAGCCCAGGCCCCTGCGCTGAGCCGCGCCGATCGGTTGGACCGGTTGCCGTTCAACGGTGCGCACCGTCGGCTGCTGGTCGGATCGGGCGTCGGCTGGGCCCTGGACGCGATGGACGTCGGCCTCATCTCCTTCGTGATGGCTGCGATCGCGCAACAGTGGCACCTCACCCCCGACACCACCAAGTGGATCGGTTCGATCGGCTTCGTCGGCATGGCCATCGGCGCCTCGCTGGGCGGCCTGCTGGCCGATCGGATCGGCCGCCGCCAGGTCTTCGCGTTGACCCTGCTCGTCTACGGCCTGGCCACTGGCGCGTCGGCGCTGTCCACCTCGGTGGCGATGCTGATGGCGCTGCGCTTCGTCGTCGGCCTGGGCCTGGGAGCGGAACTCCCGGTGGCCTCGACGCTGGTCAGCGAGTTCGCCCCGGCCCGGATCCGGGGCCGGATGGTGGTGCTGCTGGAGGCCTTCTGGGCGCTGGGCTGGATCATGGCGGCACTGCTGGCCTACCTCGTCATCCCGGCCTCGCACAATGGCTGGCGCTGGGCGCTTGCCGTCGGCGTGGTGCCGACCTTGTACGCGGCGGTGGTTCGGCTGGGGCTTCCCGAATCGGTGCGCTACCTGGAGAAGGCCGGACGCCTCGAGGAGGCCGAACGCTCCACGCGGGTCTTCGAGACGGCGTCCGGCGTTGCCGCCCCCACCGTGGTCTCGCCGCTGCCCGAACCACCGCCCGCCGGACAGGACTCCTTGTGGTCGCCAGCCCTGCGCGGTCGCACCGCCGCGTTGTGGCTGGTTTGGTTCGGGATCAACCTGTCCTACTACGGGGCCTTCATCTGGATCCCGTCCCTGCTTGTCGCGCAGGGTTTCGCGCTCACGAAGTCGTTCGAGTTCACGCTGGTGATGACGCTGGCCCAGCTGCCCGGTTACGCGGTGGCTGCCTGGCTGATCGAGGCCTGGGGGCGCCGTCCAACCCTCGCAACCTTCCTGGTCGGGTCCGCTGCCGCGGCGCTCGCCTACGGTGCTGCCGATCGTCCGGCCACGATCCTGGCTGCGGGCTGCGCGCTGAGCTTCTTCAACCTGGGCGCCTGGGGTGCCCTGTACGCCATCGGTCCGGAGGTCTACCCGACGCGGATCCGGGGCCGGGGGACAGGCGCGGCCGCCGCCTTCGGCCGGATCGCGTCGATCATCGCCCCGCTGCTCGTGCCCTCACTGCTCGGTTTCGGCGGGACGACCGCCGTGTTCACCCTCTTCTGCGTCGCCTTCGGGGTCGCGGCAGTGGCCGCCCTCTTCCTGCCTGAACGCCGCCGCGAGGAACTCGCGTGACAGCCCGCCCAGGCCGCGGCAGCCAGGCGGCGCAGCGCGCCCGTCAGCGGCAGGTGGGGGAGTACGTCATCCGGCGGGGCTCGATGTCCATGAATGACGTGGTGCGACTGACCGGGGTGTCGATGATGACCGCCTACCGTGACGTGGCCGCACTGGAGGACGCCGGCTTGGTGCAGCGACAGCGCGGGCAGGTGGTGGCTGCGGCTGGCTCGCTCCAGGAGGCATCGGCGAGCTTCCGGCTGGAGCAGAATGCGGCCACCAAGCTGGCGATGGCCAAGGCATTGGCGCCGCGCATCCCGCCCGGCAGCTCCCTGATGATGGACGACTCCACCAGTGGCGTCTGGTTGCTGCGCGCACTGGAAGGAGTCTCGCCGCTGACCGTCGTGACCAACTCGCTGCTGGTGGCGCAGGAGGTGCAGGATCGCGAGGACGTTCGGCTGTTCGTCGCCGGGGGCGAGTACCAGGCCTGGGCGCACTCGATGCTGGGCGTCGCCACGGTCGCGATGGTGGAGACCATGCACGTCGACCTGTGCGTGCTCTCAGCCTCCGGCATCGTGGACGGATACTGCCAGCACCCCTACGACGACGTCGCCCGTGTGAAGCAGGCGATGCTGCACCAAGCTCGGACGAAGGTACTGATCGCCGACCACAGCAAGTTCACGCGGCGTGCACTGCATGCCTTCGCGCGCTTGGACGACTTCGATCTGGTGGTGATGGACGAGCACGTAGACGAGGCGGTGCGCGATCAACTCGACCGCGCAGGTGTCGAAATGCTAGTGGCTCCCAAGTAAAGGGGTCTGCACTGACTGCACGGATCGATCACTGGGCTGAGCTGATTCGAGCACGGGTGTGCAAGGGGCGCTGGTTGCGCGACAGCCGAAGGGCCGGCAACTAGCGTTCCATTAGGGCAGGAGTCATCCCCGCGGCATCAAGGGCTTGGAGTCCTCGCGGTTGCAAAGTCACACAAACCATGGTGATTTGGACAAGCCCGCTGATAGTTTTGGCGGGTAAGAAGAGGGAAGTTCCGAAGCAGGCAGTGCAGCCGAAAGGAGACCGACATGGGATTTCGTGTCGCAATTGGTGCCGACATCGCGGGTGTCGACTACAAAGAGGCCATCAAGGCTGACCTCAAGGCCGACGAGCGCATCGACGAGGTCATCGACCTGGGCGTGGCCCCGGGAGAGGACGTCGACTACCCCCACGTCGGCGTCAAGGTCGCCAAGGAGGTCGCCGAGGGCCGCGCCGACCGCGCGATCCTCGTCTGCGGCACCGGGATGGGCATGGCCATCTCGGCCAACAAGGTTCCCGGGGTACGTGCCTGCACGGCGCACGACTCCTTCTCCGTCGAGCGTCTCGTGCTCTCCAACGACGCGCAGGTGCTGTGCCTCGGCCAGCGCGTGATCGGCCTCCATCTGGCCCGTCGTCTGGCCAAGGAGTTCTTCGACTACACCTTCGACTCCTCGTCGGCCTCGGCGCCCAAGGTTGACGCGATCAGCGCCTACGAGGCCGAACTCGGCGCCGGGAGTGGCGAAGCCAGGGGCTGCTGACCCGGCCAGCGCACTTCCAGCATCACTAGAACCCGCAACGAAACACACGACTTCCCCGATCCCCGGGGAGTACGACCACTTGCCGCCACGGCGGCTGAGACATAAGGAACAAGGATGTTCACAGCATCATTCGGCATCTTCCTGCTGGGCCTGCTGGCCTCGCTGGCGGGTGGCTTCGTCGGAGCTGCCATCGGTGGCAACTTCGCCTTCGTCCTGACCGGCTTCAACGTGCTTGTGGCGTGGGGCCTGTTCGCCGGCGTCGGCACCACCATCGGCTTCGACTACCTCGCGTTCGGCCCGTTCGCCGGCCCCTACGTGATGTTCGCGGGTGGCGCCGCTGCCGCCGCCTACGCGTGGAAGAAGGGCTACCTCGAGTCCGCCAAGGACATCAACTCCCCGCTGGCCGGAATCGGCAAGCTCGACGTCCTGCTCGTCGGCGCCCTGTTCGGCATGTTCGGCTACCTCTTCCAGATCGGCGTCAGCTACATCCCGTGGTTCGGCAAGCACACCGACTCGGTCGCCTTGACCGTCGTCGTCTCGGCCCTGGTCGCCCGCGTGCTCTTCGGCTCCAAGACCGGCTCCGGCTCGATCCTCAACCCTGAGAAGTACAACAACGCCTCGGGCTTCATGGGCAAGATCGCCCCCACGCCCGAGAGCCAGTGGCTGCCCTGGCAGGAGAAGTTCGGCTACCTCGTCGGTCTGGGCGGCTTCTTCGGCGCCTTCGCCGCCGGTGCCGCGATCATGCTGGGCCACTTCGTCCCCGGCGCCGCCGGCCTGGCCAACAGCTTCCCCTTCGCGATCTCGGCCATCATCATCCTGTTCCTGATCATGGGCTTCAACATGCCCGTCCAGCACCACATCACCAACATTGGCGGCCTGGCTGGCGTGATGTTCCTGCCCGTCATCGCGGGCGCGAACTTCGACTGGAACGGCACCTGGGGCTCGGGCGACTGGACCAAGGCCGCGATCGCCATCCTGATCGGTGCCCTCTTCGGCATCCTGTCTGGCTGGCTGTGTGAGTTCTTCGCTCGTGTTTGGTACGACCGCGGCACGACCCACGTCGATCCGCCGGCCTCGGCCATCTGGATCATGAACACCGTCGTCGTCAGCCTCGCGGCCCTGCTGTCCTGACCGACCCGAACACCCATAGGAGCACCGGGATGTCCACCGACGTGATCGTGAATCCGACAGAGCTGCATGACGCCTATGTCTTCGACATGGACGGCACCATCTACCTGGGCGACCACCTGTTGCCCGGCGCAGCGCGGATGATCAACGAACTGCGTCGCCGGGGCATCCCGGTGCGCTTCCTGTCCAACAACCCCACCAAGGACCCCGACCAGTACGTCGCCAAGCTCGAGAAGCTCGGGCTGCCGACCGACGTGAAGGACGTGGCCAACACCATCGTCACCACCACCCGCTGGCTCCAGGCACACCACCCGGACGCCAAGCTCTTCGTCATCGGCGAGGACCCCTTGAAGAATGCCCTGGCCAGGGCCGGTTTCGAGCTGACGGAAGACCCGGAGCGCATCGACATCGTCGTCGCCTCCTATGACCGAACCTTCGACTACCGCAAGCTGCAGATCGCCTTCGACGCGATCTGGTTCCACAAGCGCGCCTTCCTGATCCAGACCAACCCCGATCGTTTCTGCCCCTTCCCGGGCGGGCGTGGGGAGCCCGACTGCGCTGCGATTACCGCCGCCATCGAGGCCTGCACCAACACGAAGTGCGAGGTCAGCTTGGGCAAGCCCTCCCCGGTGATGCTGACCGAGGCGCTGGCCGGCCTGGACGTCACGGCAGAGAACTGCGTCATGGTCGGCGACCGGCTGCAGACCGACATCCAGATGGCGCTCGACACCGACATGCTGTCTGCCCTGGTGCTGACGGGGGAGGCGACTGCGGACGACGTCGCGGTGCTGGACGACGCCCACCAGCCGAGCTATGTGCTGGACCGCATCGACCGGCTCATCCCGCAGCAGATCTGGGACGAACTGGGCTGGACCGAGAACGACGGCTGACCGCCGTTGACGGGTCGGGCACGACCAGCCCCGACCACATCGTCTTTTCCCCAGAACACCCCCCAACTTTTTCCTCAAGCACCACAGCGCTACCCAAACACACCCAGAACCGGGGTGATCGCCCCGGATAGAGGACGCAGAGAAGCGTCATAGGAGGTTCGACCGCAATGAGCCAGAACACCAGCGAGGGTCCCTACCTGATGGGAATTGACTACGGCACCGAGAGCTGCCGAGTCGCCATCTTCGACATCCAAGGCCGCCCCGTGACCTTCGCGGCGACCCCCTACAAGACCACCCACCCGCGTCCGGGCTGGGCCGAGCAGAGCCCGGAGGAGTGGTGGCAGGCGCTGCAGGCCAGCTGTCACAAGGCGATGGCGGCCTCCGGCATCCAGCCGCACGAGATCGCCGGCATCAGCTATGACGCGACGACGATGACCGTCGTCGCCATGAACGATCGCGGGGACGAGCTGCGCCCCGCGATCATGTGGATGGACGTCCGCGCCACCGAGCAGGCCGCCCGCGCCGAGGGCTCCAACTCGGTCGCCCGCAAGTACAACGGCGACGGCACCGCCCCGGCCACCGCGGAGTGGTACCCCTTCAAGGCCGCCTGGCTGAAGGAGAACGAGCCGGAGACCTACCACGCGGCCACCAAGCTCGTCGACGCCCCCGACTGGATCAACTTCAAGCTCACCGGCGAGTGGACGACCAACATCAACTCCGCCGCGCTGCGCATGTACTACAACGGCAACGAGGGCGGCTGGCCCACGGACTTCTACGAGACCATCGGCTGCGGCGACGTCTTCGACAAGATTCCCGAGAAGGTCGTCGACCTGGGCACGCCCGTTGGCGGCCTGAGCACCATCGCGGCCCAGCTGATGGGTCTGCGCGCGGGAACGCCCGTCGCCCAGGGGCCCGCCGATGCTTGGGCTGGCCAGATCGGCCTCGGCGTCGTCGAGCCCGGCAAGATGGCGCTGATCACGGGCTCGTCCCACGTCATCACCGGGCAGAGCGACAAGGAGATCCACGGCAAGGGCTTCTTCGGCTCCTACACTGACGGCGTCGTGAAGGGCCAGTACACGGTCGAGGGCGGCCAGGTGTCCACCGGCTCGGTGCTGAAGTGGTTCAAGGACAACTTCTGCCCCGACATCCAGATCGCGGCCGACACCACCGGCCTCAACGCCTACGACCTGCTCAACGCCAAGAGCAAGGACATCCCGATCGGTTCCGACGGCCTGATCATCAACGAGTACTTCCAGGGCAACCGGACGCCCTACACCGACTCGAAGGCGCGCGGAATCATCTGGGGACTGTCCCTGATGCACACCCCGGCGCACATGTACCACGCGATCCAGGAGAGCGTCTGTTACGGCACCGCCCACAACCTGCGCGCGATGACCGACGCGGGCTTCGAGGTCAGCGAGATCGTCGCCTGTGGCGGTTCGACCAAGAGCCGTGACTGGATGCAGATGCACGCCGACGTGACCGGCGTCCCGATCACGCTCACCGAGGTCGGTGACGCCGTCGTCCTGGGCTCATGCATGCTGGCCGCCGTCGGTGCGGGGATCTACCCCGACATCCAGGAGGCCGCCAAGAACATGGTCCACTCACTCGATCGTCTGGAGCCCAACCAGGAGCGCCACGAGGAGTACCAGTTCTACGTTGACCAGTACTGCGCGTCCTACCCGCAGATGCAGGACCTGACCCACACCGTCGTCGACCACGAGTCGGCCAAGTAACACGCCGCGAACCCTCAAGCAGTCCGGCCTCCTGGGGCCCTTGCCCTCGAGGCCGGACTGCTTGAACCCTTGGGTGGACGAAGTGTTCGCCTCCGATGGCTGCTGGAAGACCAGGAGCCCTGACCCGCACCACTCCCAGACACAGGACTTCAAAGGGGAAGAGAAGGAACATGAGCAACGAGGAAAAGTACGTCATAGGTATCGACTTCGGCACCCTGTCCGGTCGCGCGGCGGTGGTGAGCGTTGCCGACGGCAAGGAACTGGGCCACGGCGTGAAGGAGTACACCCATCAGGTGATGGACCGCGGTCTGACCGCGGGTGACGGCCAGGCGCTCCCGCCCGACTTCGCCCTGCAGGTTCCCGCCGACTACATCGAGGTGCTGCAGACCGCGGTGCCCGAGGCTGTCAAGAATGCCGGGGTCGACCCCAGCCGGATCGTCGGTATCGGCATCGACTTCACCTCCGCCACCGTCGTCGCCGCGAAGGCGGACGGAACGCCGCTGTGCGAGCTGCCGGAGTTCAAGAACCGTCCGCACGCCTACGTGAAGCTGTGGAAGCACCACGGCGCCTTCGAGCAGGCGGACCGCATCGTCGAGGTCGCCAAGCAGCGCGGCGAGGGCTGGCTGGCCCGTTACGGCGGAACCCTGTCGGCCGAGATGCTGATGCCCAAGGTGCTGGAGACCCTCGAGAAGGACCCCGAGGTCTACGCTGCCACCGAGCGCTTCTTCAACGCGCTGGACTGGATCACCTTCCGGATGACCGGCAACGAGGTCTACGCCGCGGGTGACTCGGGCTACAAGCGCAACTTCCAGGATGGCAAGTACCCCAGCCGCGAGTACCTCGAGGCCCTCAACCCCGACTTCGGTGGCGTCTTCGAGGAGAAGATGCCCGGCGAGGTGCTGCCGCTGGGTGCCGAGGCGGGCAAGCTGACCGCCGAAGCCGCCGGTTGGATGGGCCTCCCGGAGGGCATCAGCGTCGCCGTCGGCAACATCGACGCGCATGTCACTGCGGCCGCCGTGCAGGCCGTCGAGGCGGGCCAGATGACCGCCATCATGGGCACCTCCAGCTGCCACATCGTGCTGGGCCACGAGCTCAAGGAGGTGCCGGGTATGTTCGGCGTCGTCGACGGAGGCATCGTCGACGGGCTGTGGGCCTTCGAGTGCGGGCAGACCGCGGTGGGCGACATCTTCGCCTGGTTCGTCAACACCTCGGTCAACGCGGACTACTACCGCGACGCCGAGGCTGCTGGCGTCAGCATCCACGACTGGCTGACCCGTCTGGCAGCCGACCAGGAGATCGGCGAGCACGGCTTGGTCGCCATGGACTGGCACAACGGCAACCGTTCCATCCTCAACGACCCGAACCTGTCGGCCATCGTCGTCGGCCAGACCCTTGGCACCCGTCCTGAGGACACCTACCGCGCGCTGATGGAGGCCACCGCCTTCGGCGCCCGCACGATCATCGAGACCTTCGCCAAGAACGGCGTCGAGATCACCGAGATCGTGGCCGCCGGCGGTCTGATCAAGAACAAGTTCCTGATGCAGATGTACGCCGACGTCTGCAAGCTGCCGATCTCGGTGGGCCTGACCACCCAGCCCGGTGCGCTGGGCTCGGCCGTCTTCGCGGCCGTCGCGGCCGGGGTCTACCCCGACGTCAAGGCCGCCTCGATGGCCATGGGTGACCGGCAGCAGAATGCCTATACCCCCAACCCGGAGGCCAGCGCGCTGTACGACAAGCTGTACTACGAGTACAGCCTGCTGCACGACGTCTTCGGTCGTGGCGGCAGCAGCCTGCTCTACCGCCTCAAGGACATGCGTCGTGCGGGCGTCCAGCGCCGCGCGGCCCGTCATGAGGGCCGCTACACCGACCTGGACACCAGCCACGAGCAGATCGCCGAGGGCGGCAAGGACTACTACCCGGTCGCCTGACCGGAACGGAGAAACAGATGCTGGTACTCGACGAACTACCCGTCGAGGTGCAGGCCCAGGTGGCCGCGTGCAGGGCCGAGGTCTCGGCCCTGCACGCGGAACTCCCGCGCTGGGGGCTGGTCGTGTGGACGGCCGGCAATGTCTCCGCCCGGGTGCGTTGCGCCGACCAGATCGGCACCGACCTGATGGTGATCAAGCCCTCCGGGGTCACCTACGACGAACTGTCACCCCAGGTGATGGTCGTCTGCGACCTCACGGGCACCAAGATCGACGACGGGACGCCCGACCGGCTCAGCCCGTCCAGCGACACCGCCGCCCACGCCCATGTCTACGAACACATGGCCGAGGTCGGGGGAGTGGTGCACACCCACTCCACCTACGCGACGGCCTTCGCCGCGCGCCGGGAGGAGATTCCCTGCGTGCTGACGATGATGGGCGACGAGTTCGGCGGACCCGTGCCGGTCGGCCCCTTCGCCCTGATCGGGGACGACTCGATCGGCCGCGGGATCGTCGAGACCCTGCGGGGGCACAAGTCCCCGGCCGTGCTGATGGCCAACCACGGACCGTTCACGATCGGGCGGACCGCGAAGGACGCGGTGAAGGCCGCGGTCATGGTCGAGGAGGTGGCCCGGACGGTGCATATCGCGCGTGCGGGCGCCACCCCCGAGTGCCCGGTGCAGCCACTTGAGGATGACGTGGTGGCGCGCCTCTACGATCGATACCAGAACGTCTACGGGCAACACTGATCCTGAAAGAGGCACCGCTCATGAACGACACCCTGACCTGGACCGACGAGGACAAGCGCGCGGTAGACGTCGCGCGGATCCTCGCCGCCGACGCCGTGGAGAAGGTCGGAAACGGCCACCCCGGCACCGCCATCTCGCTCGCCCCGCTGGCCTACCTGCTGTACCAGAAGGTCATGAAGACCGATCCGTCCGACAGCCTGTGGCTGGGGCGTGACCGCTTCGTCCTGTCGGCCGGCCACAGCTCGCTGACCCAGTACACGCAGCTCTACCTGGCCGGTTGCGGCCTGGAGCTGGACGACCTGAAGGCGCTGCGCACCTGGGGTTCCAAGACCCCCGGGCACCCCGAGTACCACCACACCGAGTTCATCGAGGCCACCACCGGACCGCTCGGCGCCGGCATCTCGATGGCCGTCGGCATGGCGATGGCCGCCCGCAAGGAGCGTGGCCTGTTCGACCCGCACGCCGCTGCGGGTGAGAGCCCCTTCGACCACGACGTCTACGTCATCGCCGGCGACGGCTGCATGCAGGAGGGCGTCGCCTCGGAGGCCAGTTCGCTGGCCGCTACGCAGAACCTGGGCAACCTGGTGTTGTTCTACGACGACAACCGCATCTCGATCGAGGGGGACACCAAGATCGCCTTCTCCGAGGACGTCGCCGCGCGCTACGAGGCCTACGGCTGGCACGTCCAGAGCGTCGACTTCACCAACGGCGGGACCGGCTACGAGGAGAAGGTCGACGAGCTGTACGCGGCCGTCGAGGCGGCCAAGGCCGTCACCGACAAGCCCTCGTTCATCAAGGTGACCACGGTCATCGGATGGCCGCTGCCGAACAAGCAGGGCAACCACTCGGTGCACGGTTCCAAGATCGGCGGCGAGGAGATCTCGGCGCTGAAGAAGGAACTCGGCTTCGAGGACGAGCCCTTCGCCGTCGACCAGGCCGCCGTCGCTTACGCGCGCAAGAATGCCGCCGAGCGAGGCAAGGCGGCGCGCGCCGAGTGGGACGCCAAGTTCGAGGCCTGGAAGTCCGCCAACCCCGAGCAGGCCGCACTGCTGGAGCGCGTCGCCAAGCGTGAGCTTCCCGACTCGCTCGAGCTGCCGGTCTTCGAGCCCGGCAAGAAGGCCACCCGCGCGGCGTCCGGTGAGGTGCTGACCGCGCTGGCGTCCCAGATGCCCGAGCTGTGGGGCGGCTCGGCGGACCTGGCTGGCTCCAACAACACCACGATGAAGGGTGAACCCTCCTTCCTGCCGGAGGAGCGTTCGTCGCACGAGTTCAGCGGCAATCCCTACGGTCGCACGCTGCACTTCGGCATCCGTGAGCACGCGATGGGCGGTGCCGTGAACGGCATCACGCTGTCGGGACTGACCCGTCCGTACGGCGGCACCTTCTTCGTGTTCGCCGACTACATGCGTCCGCCGGTGCGTCTGGCGGCGCTGATGCAGCTGCCCAGCATCTTCGTCTGGACGCACGACTCGGTCGGCGTCGGCGAGGACGGCCCGACGCACCAGCCGATCGAGCACCTGGCCAGCTACCGTGCGATCCCGAACCTGGCGCTTGTGCGCCCGGCCGACGCCAACGAGACCGCGTACGCCTGGCTTGGTGCGCTGAAGCACACCGCCCAGCCGACGGGGATGGTGCTGTCGCGCCAGGACCTGCCCATCGTGGCACGCGGCGAGGGCGCCTATGCCCCCGCAGAGGGCGTGCTGAAGGGCGCCTATGTGCTCAAGGACGCTTCGGACGAGCCCCAGCTGATCCTGATCGCGACCGGCTCCGAGGTGGCGCTGGCCATCGAGGCGCAGAAGCAGCTCGAGGCCGAGGGCGTTCCCACGCGGGTCGTCTCGATGCCCTCGCAGGAGTGGTTCGAGGAGCAGGACGAGGCCTACAAGGAGGAGGTGCTGCCCAAGGCGGTCACCAAGCGCCTGTCGATTGAGGCCGGCATTGCTCTGGGCTGGGCCAAGTACGTGGGCTTCGAAGGTGACTCGATCTCGATCGAGAGCTTCGGGGCGTCCGCGTCCGGCGACGTGATGTTCACCGAGCTCGGCTTCACCGTCGAGAACGTCGTCGACCGGGCCAAGAAGCTCGTCGGCTGACAGCGGTTGACGTACCGCACGACGTAAGTAGGCGTGACGGCCCCGGCAGCCTTGCCGGGGCCGTTCGTCGTCCTGGAAGAAACTGCACAACCGTGTGAGTATGCAGTTGATCATCCCGGTGGAAACCCGACGCTTGTGTCAGTTTTTATCGAAAGTTGACGCAGGATTGTTTTCGCCGCGATAGATGATGGCGAGGGCGCCTTCTCCCACCTGCAAAAGGGCTTGAACCTGGCGGATGACCTGGAGGCGATCGGCTGGTTCACGAAGGGTCGGCAGACCACGGCACCCGACAAGCACCCCGGTGAAGGCATCTTCTTCACGTCGAAGGCGGTGGACGTGTTCCGTCCCGCGTCCAATGGTCTGCGCTGGACCGTGGACAGCACCCGCAATGATGATGCCGTCGGCATCTCTCACGTGACGGAGGGCACCGAGGTGATCGTGCAGTTCGACCCCGAGGCGCCGCGGACCTTGCGGAAGGTCTTTTCACAATTCACCGAGGACGGTGCATTCGTGAGAACTCGTCCACGGGTGAAACTGTTTGAACTTGGACGACGATTCGTGTCGCGCTCGGAGGCCAAGCGATTGTTGGGCAATCTGGACGACTTCACCGAGTTGGAGATCGACTTCGATGGGGTCGAGGAAGTGGGTCAGGGATTCGTAGACGAACTGTTTCGCGTCTGGCCCCGAGAGCATCCCGGCGTCACGATCTCGCCGGTGACCATGAACCGCGCGGTGGAGTGGATGGTGAATCGGGCCACTCGGTCACTGATCGGCCGATGAGACCGCGCCGCCCACTGCCGGTGGCAGAGTGGTCACCAGGTCCCCTGTCAGCTCGTCCAGTGAATCGAGGACGGCGGCGCACCGACCGAGCGCGTCCGCCGAGGGGGGACGGAAGTGGGGGAGGACGGCCACCACGGTCATGCCGGCGTTCGCAGCCGAGTTGATGCCAGCAGCCGAGTCCTCGACCGCGATGCAGCGCGTCGGATCAGCGCCCAGCAGTTCGCACGCGCGCAGGTAACCGTCCGGGGCGGGCTTGCCGTTGGCGACCTCCTCGGTCGAGACGCGCACCGGGACGACGTCCGCGATCCCCATCGCCTCGACGGCGGCCTCGATCAGCACCTGTGGGGAGCTGGAGGCGATCCCCAGCGGGGCAACGCCAGCCATCCGGCGCACCGCCTCGACGGCGCCATCGATGACCGGCAGCCCGGCGGCGTACCGTTCGCGCAGGCCGTCGATCGTCCGCTGCGCCGACTCCTTTGCGCTCGAGTTCAGGCCGACGACCTCACTCAGGTAGGACGACCACTCCTGGGTCGACATCCCCATCATCGCGTGGGTGGCCTCGTCCGGCCACGGACGTCCGTCGGCCTGCGCCAAACCGCGGCGCACCTCGTCCCAGACGTGCTCGGTATCGGTCAACGTCCCGTCCAGGTCGAAGACGATCGCCTCGGGAAAGGCGCGTTCGGTGTGCGGCGGGGGAGTGGACATGGTGACCATTGTCCCGGCTGAGGGGCAGACTGGCATCCCCCGACCCAACTCGAGAGGTGCCCCCATGCCCCGAACCAGCCAGCAGACCTCCCTCCTGGCGGGCGTCGGCTGCTACCTGATCTGGGGCTTCTTTCCGCTCTTCTTCCCGCTGCTGAAGCCGGCCGGCGCACTCGAGATCCTGTCCCATCGCGTGCTGTGGTCGGCGGTCTTCGTCATCATCGTCCTGCTGGTGCTGCGCCGTGACTGGGGCTGGCTGCGCGCCGCCCGCTCCCAGTTCTGGACGCTGGCGCTGGCCGCGGTCCTGATCGGCGGCAACTGGCTCACCTACATCTGGGCCGTCAACACCAGCCACGTCGTCGAGGCCTCCTTGGGCTACTTCATCAACCCCTTGGTCAGCATCCTGTTCGGGATGCTCATCTTCGGTGAACGGATGAGTCGAGCGGGTGCCGTCGGCTGCCTGCTGGCTCTGGCTGGCGTGTGTGTGATCGCCGCGGAGAACTGGCGGACGCTGGGGATTTCGCTCGCCCTGGCCTTCAGCTTCGGCGCCTATGGCGCGGTCAAGAAGAAGGCCCGGCTGGGTGCGCTGGAGGGCCTGTTGGCCGAGTCGGCGATCCTCGCGCCACTCGCCCTGGCCTGGGTCGCAAGCCTGGCCGTCAAGGGGCAGTCGGTCTTCGGGGCCAGCCTGCGCTCGACCCTGTTGCTGATGCTGGCCGGCGTCCTGACGGCGGTGCCGCTGTGGCTCTTCGCCACCGCCGCCCCCGGCATCCCGCTCGGGACGCTCGGCGTCATGCAGTACATGACGCCGACGATGCAGTTCCTGATGGGTCTGTTCATCTTCGGCCAGCACGTCGGTGTGAGCTACTGGTTCGGCCTGGTGCTGGTCTGGCTGGGGTCGATCGTCTACTTGGCCTGGGCGGTCCGCACGGCACACGTTGCGCACAAGACCATTTGATTAGCCCAGCTAACGAGCTAGGCTAATGATCGATGACAGACGAAGAACTCTCCAACCTCGCCAATGACCTGCGCCTGGCCTGCCAGCGCATCGCCCGCCGGGTGCGCTTCGAGGGCACCGGGCCGGTAGCGCCGCACCAGTTCGCCGTCCTGGCCAAGACCGTCCGCGAAGGACGCACCCCCACCTGGCTGGCCGAGCAGGAACGTGTGTCCACCCCGTCCATGACCCGCACCCTCAACGGTCTCGCCGAACTGGGCCTGGTCGAGCGGCGTCCGCACCCCAGCGACGGGCGACAGGTGCTCGTGCACGCCACCGACGACGGACGTGAGGTTGTCGCCCGCGTGATGCACGACCGGGACGGCTGGATGGCCCGACACCTGACCGGCGTCCCCGCCGACGACCTGCAGGTACTGCGCCGCGCCGCCGACATCCTGCTGGAGGTGGCCGCCCGTGACTGAGACCACCACCAAGCCGGTCCAGACCGTTCCGCCAGCCCGACCAGGCACCTTCGCCAGTTTCTCGGTGCCCAACTACCGCGTCTTCTTCACCGGCGCGATCGTCAGCAACATCGGCACCTGGATGTACCGCGTCGCGCAGGACTGGCTGGTGCTGACGATCCTCACCGATCACTCCTCGTCCAGTCTGGGAATCGTGACGGGCCTGCAGTTCCTGCCCATCCCCTTCCTGGCGCCCTACGCCGGCTCGATCGCCGATCGCTTCCCCAAGCGGCGCATCCTGCTGATCAGCCAGGCACTGCTCGGTCTGACCGCGCTGGCCACCTTCGTCCTGGTGGCCACCGGAATGGTCGAGCTGTGGCACATCTACGTCCTGGCCTTCCTCACGGGCGTCGTCACCGCCTTCGACAACCCCACCCGGCAGGCCTTCGTCAGCGAGATGGTGCCGCAACATCTGGTCAGCAATGCGGTCGGGCTGAACTCGGCCTCCTTCAACAGCGCGCGCCTGCTCGGCCCCGGCATCGCCGGTCTGATCATCGCCGCCTGGGGCGTCGCGCCCGCGATGGCCTTCAACGCGGTCAGTTTCGCGGCCGTCCTCGCGTCCCTGCTGCTGATGGACCCGGGCAAGCTCACCCCGGCCCCGATGCGCAAGAACGGCAAGGGCGCGGTCCGAGAGGGCCTGCGCTATGTGCTCGGGCGCCCCGACATCATGGTCGTGTTGCTGATGGTCTTCATGCTGGGCACCTTCGGGATGAACTTCCAGATCACCAATGCTCTGATGGCGACCAAGGCCTTCGGCAAGGGGGCCGGCGAGTTCGGGATGCTGGGTTCGATCATGGCGATCGGGACGCTTGCCGCCGCGCTGATCGCGGCCCGGCGCAGCCGTCCGCGGTTGCGGGTGCTGCTCAGCGCGCTTGGTGGTTTCGCGGTCTTCACCGCGCTGCTGGGGGCGGCGCCGAACTACGCCACCTACGCGCTGCTGCTGGTGCCCACCGGCCTGTGCGCGCTGACGATGATGACCTGCGCCAATGCGACTGTGCAGCTGGCCAGCGACGCCGAGGTTCGGGGGCGCGTGATGGCGCTCTACATGGCGATCTTCATGGGTGGCACCCCACTGGGCGCACCCCTGGTCGGCTGGGTGGGCGACGTCCTCGGCCCCCGCTGGACGATCTGGGTGGGCTCGCTCGCCACCGGGGCCACCTTCCTCGGTGTTCTCGCCTGGTTCATGGTGCGCCGGGGAGTCAGGATCGCCCTGCACGCAGGATGGCCGCCGATCATCGAAGTCTCCACCGTTGAGGGCATGCAGGCGACCCAGGCCAGCCACGAGGCCGGCTCGGCCTGATCGGGACGTCTGGACGGAATGCCTTGGCAGGGTCGGTGCGTTTGCCGGCTCAGCGGATCCGGCCGCGTCCGTGCTTGAGCTCACCGCGGCGCTTCTTTGCATCCAAC
>NHCFI05602__coassemble_873_pt1 | contig 24092 bp, 14 predicted proteins | sample NHCFI05602__metabat2_high_PE_006 | metagenome-assembled genome bin NHCFI05602 | reverse complement strand
TGTCGACGGTGAACTGCTCGCCGCGACCTTGGGCCTCCTTGATGTGGTTCGCAAGCGCCTGCGGGAACTCCTTCGGGTAGCCCGAACCGGTGAAGCCCGCGAAGCCGATCTTGTCGCCGTGCTGGATCAGCCCAGCGGCATCAGCGGCGGACATGACCTTGCTGCGGTAACCCTCGTTGCGGATGCGACCTGCCATGTTTCCTCCTTGAAAACGGTTGGCCTGACGACGCTTCGACGTTGACCCGTCGACAGGGCTGCTGTCGCTCAGGCTACCCAATTCGTCGTCCGCTGCCCAACGCACCGGACGTCCGTGGTCGATCCGGGTGCAGAACGCGGACGGCCGGGGCATGGATCCTTTCGGACCCACGCCCCGGCTGTGTTGTGCGCACCCCTCAGTGCGACGTCCAAGCTGTCACTGCGAGACGGGGACGAACCGCTCCCATGCCCGGTGCGAACCGAGCAGGGTGACCAGCTCACCGGCGACCGTGGCGGCGTCACCGGCCACGATCGCCACGCCACCGTCGGCTAGGTTGAGGGCTTGGGCGGCCGCCTCCGCGTCCACCAGTCCGATCGCCTTGGCGTGGCGCCACGCCTCACCGACGATCTTGCTGACGCGCGGGTCGACGGCGCCGTTCGGGTCATCGGCACCGGCCTTGGCGTCCAGCGTGGGCTGGGCGTCCGGGGCCGGGGGGACGTCCCCGACCACCACGACGGCGTCGAACTCCACCGAGGCGGCCGTCGTGTACGTCCGCTGGACCGTCAGCCCAGCGACCTTGCCACCATGCGGGGCCACGACCAGCGGCACGACGCCAGCGGCCGACAGCGCACCCTGCAGGGCCTGCACCGAGGCGGCGTCCGCCTTCTCGCCGACGACAATGCCCACCTGGCGTCCGTCGACCGGGAAGGTCTCGCCCAACTGGGACAGCGACGGGCTGAGCTGCGCCGGCTCGACGGGTGGCTGGGTGGGCTTGGGGGCGTCCATCCCCAGCCCCAGCGCGACGGCCGCGCACAAGTCGGCGTCGATGTTGGCCAAGCACTGGAGCTGGCGCACCCGCACCGCCTCCTCCCAGCACTTCAGGAGCTCGAAGGTGTAGGCGGCGATGATGTGGTCGCGCTCCACCGGGGTCATCGAGCGGTAGAACAGCGTCGCCTGCGAGTAGTGGTCGTCGAAGCTGACCGGCTGCTCGCGGGTGTTGGTGCCCTGCGCGATCGGCGCGGGGAAGTCGATCACCGCGTGCTGCTCGTCCCCGGCCACCGAGGGGTTGTTGGCATCCAGGGTGTTCGGGTGGAAGGGCGCGACGCCACCGTGCACCGCGTCCTGGTGGAAGCCGTCGCGCAGCAGGTCGTTGATCGGCGCGTGCGCGCGGTTGATCGGCAGCTGGTTCCAGTTCGGGCCGCCCAGACGGGTGATCTGGGTGTCCAGGTAGCTGAACAGGCGGGCCTGCAGCAGGGGGTCATTGGTGAAGTCGATGCCCTGCACCCGGTTGGCGGGGTTGAAGGCGACCTGCTCGGTCTCGGCGAAGAAGTTCACCGGGTTCCGGTTCAGCGTCATGGTGCCGATCACCTGCACCGGGACGAGTTCCTCGGGAACCAGCTTGGTCGGGTCGATCAGGTCGATCCCCTCGAACATCTGGTCTTCGGTGTCGGGCATCACCTGCACGCCGAGGTCCCACTGCGGGTAGGCACCGGCCTCGATCGCGTCCGCCAGGTCGCGGCGGTGGAAGTCGGGATCGGCGCCATTGGTGATGATCGCCTCTTCCCAGGTCACCGAATGGACGCCCAGACGCGGCTTCCAGTGGAACTTGACCAAGGACGACTTGCCCTCGGAGTTGATCAAGCGCCAGGTGTGGACGCCGAAGCCCTCCATCATCCGGTAGGAGCGCGGGATGCCGCGGTCGGACATGTTCCACAGGGTGTGGAACTGGGTCTCGGTGTGCAGCGAGACGAAGTCCCAGAAGGTGTCGTGCGCGCTCTGGGCCTGCGGGATCTCGCGGTCGGGGTGCCACTTGGCGGCGTGGACGAAGACGGGCATGTTGTTGCCGACCAGGTCGAAGTTGCCCTCCGAGGTGTAGAAGCGGGTCGCGAAGCCACGGGTGTCGCGGGCCAGGTCCATCGAGCCACGGCTGCCCAGCACGGTGGAAAAGCGGACGAAGGTGTCGGTCTCGACGCCCTTCGCGAGGAAGGGGGCCACGCAGATCGACTCCGCCGCGCCGTTCGCGACGAAGGTGCCGTGGGCGGCGGCGCCACGGGCATGCACGACGCGCTCCGGGATGCGCTCGTGGTCGAAGTGGCTGACCTTCTCGCGCAGGTGGTGGTCCTGCAGCAGGGTCGGGCCGCGCCGGCCCGCCTTGAGGGAGTGGTCGGTGTCGCGGACCGGCGCGCCGTGGGCAGTGGTCAGGTAGGCACCCTGCTGTGCGTTCGCGGTCTGGTCGGCGCCGGTCTCGGCGCCCGTTGGGGTGCGGGTGTCAGGGCCCGTCTGGTCGGGTTTGGGAGGCAGGGGCTCGGCGGGCGTGGTCGGCTCGGTGACCGACTCCGGCGCGGCGCCCGGACGCCCTGGGATGAGCGGCTCGCTGGCCTTGGCGGCCGGCTTGGCCGGGGCGTTCTTGTCGGGCTGGCTCTTGGTGGGGGTCATGCGAACTCCTGTCGTCGAACGGCGCCGGGGCACGGACGAAAGGAGTCCAGCCACCGGCTCGCGGGCCATCCGTTCGACGGTAACGGTGCTGGTCAGGGGTGCTGCTACCCCCATTGGGAGGGGCGGCCTCCGCTGTTGGCGGAAGAGTGGTTTGGCGCCGTCCCAGAGGGTGCTCAGCCCAGGCGCAAGTAGGCGGTGACCGCGTCCAATCGGGGGAAGCTGATGGTCGCGTCGGCCTGGTCTGCGGCCAGGGGCTTGGCGCAGTAGGCGACGCCCAGACCTGCGGCGCCGATCATGTCCAGATCATTTGCCCCGTCCCCGACGGCCACGGCTCGGCTGGCGTCGATGCCCAACTCTGCCGCGTGACGCAGCAGGTGGGTGCGCTTGGCGGCGCGATCGACGACCGCGCCCAGCACACGTCCGGTCAGTCGCCCGTCGATGACCTCCAAGGTGTTCGCGGAGACCTCGTGGACGGGCAGGTGCGCGACCAAGGGGACCACGATCTCGGCGAAGCCGCCGGACACGAGCGCCACGCGGGCTCCGGAGGCGGCCACGGCGCGGATGAGGCGCTCGGCGCCGGGGGAGAAGCTGGTGCGCTCCCGGACCCGCTCGAAGACGCTCGCGTCCAGGCCTTCGAGGGTGGCGACGCGCGCGGTGAGGCTCTCGCGGAAGTCGAGTTCGCCGCGCATCGCGCGGGCGGTGATCTCGGCGACTTTTTCGCCGGCGCCCGCCTCGGCCGCCAGCTCGTCGATGGCCTCCGAGGTGGTGAGCGTCGAGTCGACGTCCAAGATCAACAAGGCCGGCGGGTTGCTGGCCAAGTGGCCCTCGACCACGGTCGCGTCGACGCCGTGGGCGGCCAACGGACGCAGGGCCCGGCGCGCGGAATGTACGTCCGACAGCTCTGCCGCCAGCTCACCGGTTGCCGACCATCCGTGTCCCCAGGCGCGCTCGGTGGCCGGTTCGGGGTCGGGTGCCTCGAGCATGCCGAGGGCGAGGTCAATGACCTCGCTCGGGATGGGTTCGGGGCTGGCCAGGGCGATGCGCACGCTCACGCGGGCAGCCTATTGGTGGGGCGCGACCCGCGGGTCAGATCGGCCACCCGTTGAGAGCGAGCACGGAACCGTCGGTTGCGACCAGCCGGGCCGCGGTCGCGTGCTCGGCCAACAGGGCCGGGGCACGACGGCCGCGGACGATCGACGCGGTGGACAAGGTGTTGGCCAGGGCCGCGCTGGGGGCGGCCACCGTCACGCTGCGCCAGACCATCGGGGCGGGGGTGAGGGTCCGCGGGTCGAGGATGTGATGGGCCGCCCGTCCGGATGCCGTCCAACGGCGCTTCTGGGTGGACGACGTGGCCACGGCCATGCCGTCGGTCAGGGTGATGACCTGGGCCGGGTCGGTGGGGAGGTCCTGGACGAACACCTGCCAACCACCTTCGGGCCCGGGGCCAGCAGTGGCGAGGTCCCCGCCCAGACTGACCAGGGCTCCGACTCCGGTTTCGGACGTGATCGCCCGGGCGCACCAGTCTGCCGCCAGTGCCTTCGCAGTGGCGCCGAGGTCGATCAGCACGCCCTTCGGCATGGTCAGGAGGTTGCGCTGCTCGTCGACTCGGAGGTCGCGCCAGCTGGCCTGGGGGAGCACGAGCTGGAGCGAGGTCCCGTCGGACAGGGTCAGCGGACGGCGGGGCGCCAGAGCGCCGGAGGGGTAGCCCGCGCGCTCCATCGCGGTGCCGAAGGTTGGGTCGACGTCCCCATCGGTCAGCCGGGCCGCAGACAGTGCCTCCCGCAGCAGGGCGGTGAACATGGGCGGGACGGGGGCGTTGTCGGCGCCAGTCGCCTGCAGTCGGCGGACCAGGGAGTCGCTCCGGAAGCGGGAGGCCAACTCGTCCACCTCGTCGGTGATGGCGTGGCAGATGTCGATGGCGTGGTCGAGGGCCGTGGGGTCGGTGACGACCAGACGCGCCTCGACCGTCCACAGCCGCCAGTCGTGCGCGACGGTGTGGACGGCCGGGGCCTCACAGCGGCTGCTCATGGGCCTTCGTTCGTCAGAGCGTCAGGAGCCGGACGTGTTGCCCTGCGGCGGCTGTCCGTTGCCGGGCATCACGCCACCCTGACCACCCTGCTGGGTGGTGCCGGAGTTCGACGTGCCGGAGTTGGCGTTCGAGGTGCCGCTGTTCGAGGTGCCGCTGTTCGACGTCCCGCTGTTCGACGTCCCCGTGTTCGAGTTTCCGTTCTGGCCGGGCATGCCCACCCCGCCGGGGCCGCCCTGCATGCCACCACGGCCGTCCTGCATGCCACCGGGGCCCTGCTGCTGGGAGGTGCCGGTGGTGTCGGCGCCGAAGGCATTGGCCGCAGCGACGCCACCCGCGCCGACCATGGCCGCACCGATGGTGGCGGCGATGAGGGTCTGGGTGCCCCAGCGCTTGGCGCTGGCGGCCCCGGTTGTGCCCGTGTGGGCGGCGTTCTGCGCCGCAGCCTGGTCAGCGGTGAGCGCGTACTGCTGCCCTTGCTGGGCCTGGGCGTTGTTCTGCGCCTGCAGGTTCTGCGCCTGCAGGTTCTGCGCCTGCTGGGTGGTCGTCTGCTGGGTGGCCGCCTGGCCGCTCTGGGCGGCCAGTTGGGCCGGGTGGGGCTCGGTGCCCCACGGCTGCGGGACGCTCGGGTCGAACTGCTCGTGGCCCGGAGTGGTCATCTGGGAGGTCCTTTCACTGGATCACCTGCGATGGTCCGCGCCGAGGCTGTGCCGAGCCTGTGTGCGATCTGGGCGCTCCCGGTGAACCTGTGGAGGGCCAGGTCAGCGCGGCGGCGCTGGCGGGATGGACGCGAGCGAGGGTGCGTCGCCGGGCCACAGAAGCGTGACCGTGCAGGGCGCGTGGTCGAGCACGAACCGGGTGTGGTCGCCCAGGCTGCGGGGTCCGAGACGGGAGCGGTCGCCGTCGCGGGCGAGCAGCAGCAGGTCAGCGTCGGCGCAGGCGTCGGTGACCACCCGCTCGGTGCGCCCCTGCAGGATGCGGTGCTCGGCGGGTCGTCCCAGGGCGGAGACGGCCTGGGTCATCAGGTCGTCGGCGGCCTGGAGGCTCAGCTGCTCGGTGTGCGGGAACTCCTTGGTGCGGTGCCCGCGGCCCATCAACGAACCCATGATGCCGCTCGGGATGTCCTCGACCGGGTCGGCGGCCACCAGCAGGGTGATCTGGTCGTCGTGCGGACGGGCAAGACAGGCGTTGACGACGGCCTGCCAGGTGCCGGGAACCAACCATGCGTGAACCCTCATGTCACACTCCCATCAGTTTCGTGACGCCCCACAGCGTCGTGGTGCACAACAACAGGCAGGCGGGCACCGTGGCGATTCCCAGCCTGGTGAACTCGGCGACCTCGGTGTCGTGGTCGTGGTCGGCCAGGATCCGACGCCACAACAGCGTCGCCAAGGACCCCACGTAGGTGAGGTTGGGGCCGATGTTGACGCCGATCAACACCGCGAGCACCGCTGCCGGTCCGACGTTCGCGACCAGCGGCAGCATCACCAGGACGGCGGGCAGGTTGTTCACCAAGTTCGCCAGGACCGCCGCGGTGAAGGCCAGCAGCAGCAGGCTGCCCAGACCTGAGCCGTGCGGCACCAGTTGACCCATCGCCTCGGACAGGCCGTTGTCGACGACGGCCTTCACCACGACGCCCAGGCCTAGCACGAACAACACGAACCAGATGTTGGCTGCCTTGAGCCAGCCAACGACCTCCGCCCCGCGCGAGGAATCGTCCGCCGTGAGCAGCCGCTTGCCGGCCAACAGTGCAACGCCCAGCAAGGCTGCCCAGTAGGCCTCCAGGTGCAGCGGGGAACAGGCGATGAAGCCGACCAGCACGACCACCAACACCGCCACCGCGAACCAGGGCACCGGGACGTCGTCCCCCGCGTGTGCGTTCCGGGGTGCGCTGCGCAGCGTCAGGTCGCTCGCGAAGTGACGTCGCATCACCAGGTACTCCACGCCCAGCGCGACCAGCCAGGGAAGTGCCATCACGGCGGCGAAGGTGGCGAAGGAGAGCCCGGACGCATTCATCGCGAGCAGGTTCGTGAGGTTGGAGACCGGGAGCAACAAGGAGGCGGAGTTCGCGAGGTGCGCGGTGGCGTAGACGTGCGGTTTGGGGCGGGCCCCCATCCGGGACGCCGTCGCGAAGATGACCGGTGTCAGGAGCACCACCGTCGCGTCCAGGCTGAGCACCGCGGTGGTCAGGGAGGCGGCTCCAAAGACCAGGCCCAGCAGGCGTTTCGGTTCGTTGCGGGCGCCCATGGCGATCAGGTTTCCCGCCGCTGCGAACAGGCCTTCCCGATCACACAGATGCGAGAGCACCAGCACGGCAGACAGGAAACCGACCGTCGGGCCGAGATGCTCCATCTCGGCCAGGGCGGCATGCGGCGCGATCGCGCCGACCAGCACCAGCAGCAGCGCCGCGGGGACGGCCGCGACGGCCTCCGGGAGATCCCTCGGACGGGTGACGGCGAAGCCCAGTACCCCCGTCAGGGCAAGGATCGCCGCCAGCTCCATCAGGTTCATCACCGCGGCAGTCTTGCAGCGTCCCCTGCATGGCGCCAGTGGCGCGACTCAGCTGCGTGCGCGTAGGGCGCTGAGCAGGATCGCCTTCGACTCTGGCGCTCGCCGGGTGACGGCCTACTGTTTCGCGGAAAACACGGCCTCGGCTCGCATGATGGAGAGGCTGGGGATGCATCGGGAGGCTCATTTCAGGGCCGATTCCCTGCACCGTTCGGGCCAGTGGCTCGACTCCTTCGTCTACGCGATCCTGGACACTGATCCGCGCTGAGGCTCGCCAGCAAGCCCCCCGCCGAGGGCCATCGCGGAGCTAGCGCAGCCGCGACCGGGTGACCATGAACTTGGGGTTCTGGGCCACCACCTCGGTCGGGCCGACCACCTGGTTCAGCCGGGACCGCCACGGCAGGTGGGAATTGAACACGCACCAGACCTGCCCGCCCTTGTCGGGGGCGCTCTTCCCTTGCACACGGGGGCGCAGGACGCGGGGGAGTTCGTCGAAGAAGGCGAGCGTGGCGGACGAGTCCTTGGCGTGGCCCACGTGGAAGGGCGGGTTGGTCACCACGAGGTCCAGGTCGGCATCGGGCCAGCCGGACAGTCCGTCGGCCATGAGCACCTGGGCGGTGACGCCGTTGGCCTCGACGGTGCGGGTGGTGGCGGCGACCGCGGCGCGGGAGTTGTCGCTGGCGAGAAGGTCAAGGTCGGGCCGCAGCCGTCCGAGGGTGGCGGTGATGGTCCCGTTGCCGCAGCCCAGATCGAGCACGCGAGCGCCGTTGGGCAGATCGCGCGACAGGCTGGGCAGTTGGTCCAGCAGCAGGCGGGTGCCGGGGTCTGGTTTGGTTCCGGCGAAGGTGTTCCCGTGGGCCCAGAGCTCGAGTGAGAGGGCGTCGTTGTGTTGGGAGCGTGGCCAACCCCTCGACAGAGTCGGGGATCCCAAGGGGCTGGACGCGTGGAGCACCCGGGACTTCTGACGACCCAGGCTGGCGCGCACCGAGCCGAAGTGCGCGGCGAGCACTTCGTTCATCGTCCGGTTGAGGAACTTCTCCCGTCCGGTTGCGAGCACCAGCACGGAATCGTCCGCGTGTTGGGCGACCAGGCCGGCGTACTCGTCCAGGCCACCGAGCGACTTGGGCAGCGCCATCCAGACCAGGTCAGCGCCGCGCACGGCGTCAGCCAGTTCACCGAAGGGGTCACCCGCCGCCCGCGGCGTCGGGTCGGCGGTCACGTCGTCCCAGCAGACAACCTCGTCCGCGTACTCGCCGGCGACCTCCCGCAAGCCGGGCAGGTCGATGACGACCAACCGCCGCGCCCGCCCGGGATGGACGTCGGCGGATTCGACCAGCAGCAGCGATTCGGTGGGGTCCACGCGCAGATTCTCTCCCATTCCGCCCCCCGCCCTATGCGCCGTGTGCCGGGGGAGATAGGTTCGACGCCATGGCGACGGAGCCACTCGAGATCCACGTGATCGCCGATTCCACCGGGGAGACGGCGGCTCGTCTCGCGCGCGCTGCGCAGGCCCAGTTCACCGACACCGCCTTCACCATCATCCGACACCCGCGCACGTCCAGCCCGGACGCACTGCTCCGGGTCTTCGACGCGCTGCGGAAAGACGTCCACCCGCGGCGCGTCGTGCTGTACACCCTGGTCAACGAGCACATGCGCGACCTGGTCGCCAAGGCCTGTGAGGAACTGTCCATCCCCGCGGCCGACCTGTTGGGCGGCGCGCTGGGCGCGATCGAGCAGGCCACCGGCGCCGAGGCGGACGAGGTGGTCCGGCGCCCTGTCGGCGTCGAGGCCGACTACTTCGAGCGCATCTCGGCGATGGAGTTCGCCGTCCGCAATGACGACGGCGCCATGCCCGTCGCGCTGCGCGAGTGCGACATCTGCCTGGTCGGCGCCTCCCGCTCGGGCAAGACCCCGCTGTCGATCTACCTGGGCTACTGCGGCTACAAGACGGTCAACGTCCCACTCGTCCCCGGCATCGAACCACCGACCGAACTGTGGGGGCTGGAGCGCTGGCGCATCGTCGGTCTGACCATCGACGCCGAACGGCTGCTCCAGATCCGCAACCGACGCGTGAAGAGCCTGGGCGGTTTCGGCACCAAGGACGGCTACGCCGACCTCGCGAAGATCTATGACGAACTGGACGAGGTGGGCGAGATCCAGCGCAGGCTGCGCTGCCCGGTGATCGACACCACCGGCCTCGCGCTCGAAGAAGCGGCCGCCCGCATCATCGAGCTCGTGGACGAACGCGCCAGACGCTCCGGGGGACACCTCAGACGGCCCGCCGGGAGCCTCAAGATCCAACCCTGACGGGCCATTCCAACCCCGAAGGACAGTCCCGAGGGGTCACCACCGCGGTAGGTGGGCACAACCGAACACATCCGGTGGGGCCGCCCGGCCGCACCGCACGGACGAATCGAAGGAGATTCCGCAGTGACCGAGAAGTACATCTACGACCTGGCCGAGGGCGACGCCACGATGCGCAACCTGCTCGGTGGCAAGGGCGCTGGCGTCGCCGAGATGCACAAGGTCGGGGTTCCCGTCCCTGACGCCTTCACCGTGACCACCACCGCGTGCGTCGAAACCATGAACCGCAACGGCGAGTGGCCGGACGAGCTGCGCGGGCAGGTCGAGCAGGGCCTGAAGCGTCTCGAGGAGCGCACTGGACGCGTGCTGGGTGGCTCCGAGAACCCGCTGCTGGTCTCGGTTCGTTCCGGTGCCGTCTTCTCGATGCCCGGCATGATGGACACGATCCTCAACCTGGGCATCAGCGACGACACCGTCGAGGCCGTCGCCAAGGAGGCCGACAACGAGCGCTTCGCCTGGGACTGCTACCGCCGCTTCATCCAGATGTACGGCGAGGTCGTGGAGGGTGTCTCCGGGCACGCCTACGAGGACGCGCTGAGCGAGATGAAGGCCCGCAAGGGCGTCGAGCAGGACACCGACCTGACCGCCGAGGACCTCAAGGCCCTGGTCGCGGAGTTCAAGCAGATCAGCAATGATGAGCTGGGTGGCGAGTGGACCACCGACCCGCGCGAGCAGCTGATGCGCGCCATCAACGCCGTCTTCAAGAGCTGGCAGAACCCGCGAGCGGACGTGTACCGCAAGGCCAACAACATCCCGGCCGACCTGGGCACCGCCGTCAACGTGATGCAGATGGTCTTCGGCAACCGCGGCGACACCTCGGCCACCGGTGTCTGCTTCACCCGCAACCCCTCCACCGGCGCGAACGAGCTCTACGGCGAGTTCCTGACCAATGCGCAGGGGGAGGACGTGGTGGCGGGCATCCGCACCCCGCGTCCGCTGGGGGAGATGCGCGAGATCCTGCCGGAGGCCTACGACCAGCTCATCGACACGATGACCAAGATGGAGGCCCACTACAAGGACATGCAGGACATGGAGTTCACCATCGAGAATGGCAAGCTCTACCTGCTGCAGACCCGTAACGGCAAGCGCACCGCCGCCGCCGCGCTGAAGGTCGCCTCCGACCTGGTCAACGAGGGCGTCATCGACAAGGCCGAGGCCCTGAACCGCATCGAGCCGGCCCAGCTGGACCAGCTGCTGCACCCCGCCATCGACCCGAACCATGGCAGGGCCGCGATCGCGAAGGGCCTCCCGGCGTCCCCGGGGGCCGCCGTCGGCGAGCTCGTCTTCGACGCCGACACCGCGGCCGCCCGCGGCGAGAAGGGCGAGAAGGTCGTCCTGGTGCGTTTCGAGACCACCCCGGACGACATCCACGGCGTCATCGTCTGCCAGGGCATCCTGACCGCCCACGGCGGCATGACCTCCCACGCGGCCGTCGTCGCGCGCGGCATGGGCAAGCCCTGCGTCGCCGGAGCCTCGGGCATCAAGATCGACCCGCTGGCCAAGACGCTGACCATCGGTGACCAGGTCTTCAACGAGGGCGACGTGATCACCCTCAACGGCTCCACCGGCGAGGTATTCGGTGAGGCGCTGGAGCTGATCCCGCCGCAGATCAACGAAGACTTCCAGAACGTCGTCCAGTGGGCCGATGAGGTGCGCACACTCGGCGTCCGCGCGAATGCGGAGAACTTCGAGGACGCGACCAAGGCGCGCGAGCTGGGTGCCGAGGGCATCGGCCTGTGCCGCACCGAGCACATGTTCTTCGGCGCCGACCGCCTGCCCGCCGTGCGGGAGATGATCGTCGCCGAGAACTCCGAGCAACGAGCTGCAGCGCTGGAGAAGATCCTGCCGATGCAGCAGGCCGACTTCGAGCAGGTCTTCACCGCGATGAAGGGGCTGCCGGTCACCGTCCGTCTGCTCGACCCGCCGCTGCACGAGTTCCTGCCGAACCTGGTGGAGCAGAGCCTGCTGGTGCAGAAGCTGGAGCTGACCGGCGGTGACGCGGCCGAGCTCGAGGAGGCCCGCAGGGTGCTGGCGCAGGTCAAGAAGCTGCACGAGCAGAACCCGATGCTCGGCACCCGCGGCTGCCGCCTGGGCGTGCTGTACCCGGAGATCCCGGACATGCAGGCCCGCGCCATCATCAGGGCCGCCCTGGCGGTGCTGGAGCGCGAAGGCGAGACCATCGGCATCGAGATCATGATCCCGCTGGTGGCCCTGCCCGAGGAGCTGAAGATGCAGCGTGCGATCGTCGACGCGGCGGTTGCCGACGAGTTCGAGAAGGCGGGCAAGGAGCTGCCGTACACGGTGGGCACGATGATCGAGCTGCCGCGCGCCGCGATGGTGGCCGACCAGATCGCCGAGCACGCCGACTTCTACTCCTTCGGCACCAACGACCTGACGCAGACGACCATCGGCATCAGCCGTGACGACGCGGAGAACGGCTTCCTCACCCACTACGTCATGGACGGCGTGCTGAAGAAGAACCCCTTCGAGTCCATCGACGTGGACGGCGTCGGCCAGGTGGTCCGCACCGGCGTCGAGAAGGGACGCTCGGTCAAGCCCGACCTCAAGTGCGGTGTCTGCGGCGAGCATGGCGGCGACCCGGACTCGATCCAGTTCTTCCACGAGGTTGGCCTGAACTATGTGTCCTGCTCGCCCTTCCGGGTGCCGATCGCCCGCTTCGCGGCGGCCAAGGCGGCCATGGGGAACCGGGTCAACGACAAGTGACGTCCAGCTCCTGGTGAGCTGAACGGTTCGGACGCGCGACGGGTCGGTGGGTGCTCCCGCTGGCCCGTCTCGTCCTCCCCAAGAGGGAGTCGGCCATGAGGGGGTCGGCTGCCCCGGCAGCTGAGGGGTGCCTGAGCCCTGGACGGGGCGCGGACCCGCCAGGACTGTCGGCGGGGCCGGTTAGCCTCGAGGGGTGGACGAACTGACGAGCCGGGCCGAACCCGACAACGCCGAGGTCGCGCGGGCGATCGACCTGGCGGATGAGTATGGGATGAGCGTCGTGCTGGTCCGGCTGCGGGTGGACGCCGAACCGGGGCTCGCCCAGCTGCTGCTGGCCGAGGCCGAACTGGAGACCGCCGAGAGCCTGATGGGGCAGGAATGGGTGCTCTGGCACCGGGAGATGGGCGAGCGCGCGGCCTTCATCGTCCTGGACGGGGCACCTCGTTCGCTCAAGCGAGCGCTGGTCGAACTGGAAGACTCCCATGACCTGGGCGAGGCCTGGAACCTCGACCTGGTCACCGGCATGGACGAGGGTCCGGACGTCTGGCACGCGAGCCCGGAACGGCCGAGCCAGCGACCATCCATCGGTGTCGCAGCGGACGAGCTGATCCGCGGATATGACTGGTCGCGAGGCAATCCGGCGCTGGGAGGATGACCCGGGAGCGGGTCACAATGTAGGGGTTTGGCGTCATGCTTCCCGCAGGTGTGCATGACAGGTTGAGGGGGCTGTGATGGTGGAGCAGTGGATGGCGCAGCACGCGTCCGGTGGGCGGATGTTGCTGATGGGTCCGCAGTGCGCGGTACTGCTGCCGGCCGAGGTCGGCCCGCAGCTCGCCACGAGCCTGTGGCCGACGATCCAGGGCGAGCCCTCCCCGGTGGCCCTGGTCAACACCCTCACCGGCGCCGGCCTGGACAGCCTGCACGACTTCGCCCTGCTGGTGGCCGACGGGCAGCATGTCCGCTGCCTGGTGCGAGGCGACGTGCGCGTCAGCGACCTCGATTCGGGTGAAGTCCTCGCCGACGGCGAGGGTCTGCTGACCTGGCGCGAGGCAAGCCTGACGGGCGTCCGTGGCGTGCGCCTGGGCGGCGCCGGGGAACCCGCTCGTCTCCCGCTGAGGGTGGGGGCGGCGATGGTCAGCCACGCGGACATCACCTTCGACGGGTCCGATCCCACCCCAAGGGAACACGAGCCCGCTGCCGAGCAGAGCCCGGCAGCGGTGGCGATCCCGGCCCCCCTCGCACCAGACGAAGCTGGTACACCAGAGAGCCCCGAATCCGGGCCCGAGCTGGCGCCCAGCCCCAGCGACCACGACGGCATGACCATCTTCCAGCGCGACATCGCCGCCACCCACAAGCCTTCCGAGGGGCCTCCGAGCCAGGTGCTCGCGGCCCAGTGCGTCGAGGGCCATGCGAACCCGCCGGGCAGCCACTCCTGCCGAATCTGCGGCGCCCCCGTCGAGGCGGGCACCCCGCAGATCGTCCGCCGCCCCCCGCTCGGTCTGCTGGTGGCTTCGGACGGGCAATCGGTCGAGCTTGACCAGCGGGTATTGGTCGGCCGCGCCCCCAGCGCCGACGGCTTCGGCCCGGGCGTGCGCCTGCTCACCGTGCCCTCCCCCAACCAGGACATCTCCCGTAGCCACCTGCTGATTGCCCCGGACGGCTGGGCGATCGAGGCGACCGACCTGGAGTCCACCAACGGCACCCTGCTGATGCGTCGTGGTCAGGAGCCGATCCGGCTGCTCGGCCAGCAGCCGACGCTGGTGCAGATCGGTGACGTACTCGACCTGGGCGACGGCGTCACCGTCGAGGTCACGAACCCGACCCTCTGACAGCCGCGAACTCCGAGACCATCAGCGACGACATGTCCAGCCCCGCACCGCGGTCCAGCCCCGCAGCGCCGTCAAGACCCGCACCGCCGTCTGGCCGGGCGCCCCGGGAGTCCCTGCGTCGGCTGGTGCGCACCGGTATCTTCCGACTGCCCGGAGGCTGGCGTGAGCGTGCCGAGAAGGTGGCCGGTGACCGGCGCGCCCGACGCACCGTCCGCGCTCTGGAACGTCACGGCGGTCTGGTCGGCGTCGGCGCGCTGGCGCTGGCCGTCGGGACGGGCGCGGTACTGGTGCCCGGCGTCCGAGCGGCCGACGAGCACCTGGACGACCAGGCCGTCTACGTCGCCAACAGCTCCGCCTCGCTGATCGGCATGGTCAACCCGCAGATCACCCAGCTCGCCGCGGCGGCCCCGGTCAGTGGGCAGTCGGGTTTCACGATCTGGCAGGACGCGCAACAGGTGCTGGTCCAGGGGGCGACCTCCAACCAGCTCCAGCAGTACAACCCGGCCACCAACACCATGGGCGCACCGATGAACCTGCCCGCGGGCGCCGCCGTGGCGGTGCAGGCAGGCAGGGTCTCGATCACCAACCCCAGCACCGGAAAGGTGTGGTTCCGGCCCGTCACCGAGATCCGCGACGACCTCGACCAGGCCCGCCCTGCCCTCGACGTCGGGGAGTACGGCACCGCGACGGTCACCTCCGCGGGCACGCTGGTGGGCGTCGACGTCGTCACCTCCGAACTCGTCCGCGCCGGTGCCTTCGAGGGCGAGCAGCTGACCGCACCGGTCGACCTGGGCCTGACGAAATCGTCGCGCAATGTCCAGATCTCCGCCGTCGGCGACCGGGCCGTCGTCTACGACGGTGACTCCCGCGCCATCTGGCTCGAGGACGGTTCGGCAACAGACCTCGCAGGTTCCGGACGGGTGCAGCTGGCGCAGCCGGTGACCGACGTCCTCGGCGAGGACGACTGGCACGCCCTGTTCGCCAACGAGACCGGCCTGTCAGTGCTGGAGGGCAGCCGAGTGCGCAACCTGGTCGACCTGCCCGCCCTCCGCGGCACCCCCGTGCGTCCCGTCGTCCGCGGCGAGTGCGCCTACAGTGCCCTGCAACGGAGCACCGGTGACTCGATCGGCAGCCTGGTGAAGTACTGCCGCGGCGCCGACCCGGTCGTGCTCGACATCCCCCTTCCCGATTCCCCTGCCGAACCGCGGCTGCGGCTTGCGGTCAACCGCGGCACCGTCGTGTTGAACGAGACGGTCTCGGGCCAGAGCTGGATCGTGGACGACGAACTGCGCGCCGTCCCGCAGGCCTGGTCGCAGCTCACCCCGCCCAGCCAGACCAGCACCAACCAGACCAGTACGGGCTCCTCCTCGGTGCAGCGCAGCACCAAGCAGCACCCGCCCGTCGCGGTGGCCGACCAGCTGGGTGCCCGCGCCGGCCGCGCGACCGTCCTCGACGTGGTCGCCAACGATCACGACCCAGACGGTGACGTGATCACGGTCTCCGAGGCGCCCACCAGACTGCGCGATGGCATCGTCGTCGAACGCATCCGCGGCGGCGCCGCCCTGCAGGTGACCGTCCCATCCGGCACCACCGGCACGGTGAGCTTTCCCTACACGATCAGCGACGGCTATCCGCGCAGCACCGCCACCGCCACCGTGACGTTGAGGCTTGCGGACGCGGCGGCCAGCCGCGCCGACCAGCCCCCCGTCCAGACCCGCACCGACCGGACCCTGACCGTCGCCCAGCGCGGGCAGGCGAACCTGCGCGCGCTGCTGGACTGGCGCGACCCCGAAGGCGATGACATCGTGCTGGTCGACGCCACCACCACCGACCCGGACGACGAAGTGGCCTTCACCGCCGACGGCAACATCACCTACCGGGCCATCGGCGCCGGGACGGCAGCCCGCCGCCTCGACCTGGTCGTCTCGGACGGCGTGCGCACCACCAAGGGCAGCGTCAAGGTTGTCGTCACGCCCAAGGCCTTCGCGCCGGTCGCCAATGCCGACCACTACCAGACCCGCGTCGGGACGAAGCTGCTGCTGACCCCCACCGACAACGACGAGGGAGAGGGGCTCAAGCTCGGCGCTCCCGGCGCCCCCACCCGCGCGGGGGCGAGCACCCCCGAGGTCGGTTCCTGGGCCCTGGAACGCAAGCAGGCCGACAATGCGCTCGAGTTCACCGCGAACGTCCCCGGCACCTGGTACCTGACCTATCCCGTCACCTCGTCCACCGGTGGGCCCAGCGAGGGCATCATCCGCATCGACGTCACGGCCCGATCACAGGCCAACACCGCACCGGTCGCGGCGCGCGACGTCGGGCTGATGACCTCCACCAACACGGTGCTGGTCGACCCGCTGGCCAACGACACCGACGCCGACGGGGATGTGCTCGTCGTCCAGTCCGTGCAGGCCGTCGACGCCAATGCACCAGTCCGGCTGGAGCTGCAGCAGCGCCAGTACGTGCACGTGGAGGCGATCCGGCGCATCACCAAGCCCGTCCAGCTGCGCTACTGGGTCAGCGACGGCGAGAACTCGGTGGCCGGCACGATCATGGTCGTTCCCGCCGAGCCCTCCAGCGGACGGGCGCAACCGGTCGCCGCCGCGGACGAACTGCGCGTTCGGGCCGGCACCACCGGCAGCGTCGACGTGCTGCGCAACGACCACTCGCCACTGGGGCTCGACCTGCACCTCGTCCGGCTGGAGGGCGCCGCTGGCGACAGCGTCTGGATCGATGGCGACCGGATCCGCGTCGCCACCGCCCCCAGCACCGACGGCACCTCCTTCCCGGTCACCTATGTGGTGGCCGATTCCGACGGCAAGCAGGCCAGCGGGGTGCTCAACGTGCAGGTCAACTCCTCCGACGGCAAGAACGACGCCCCCACCCCGCAGGTGGTCGAGGCGCGCGTGCTCTCCGGCACCTCCACCCGGGTTCGGATCCCGCTCGACGGGATCGACCCGGACGGTGACCCGGTGCGGCTGGTCGGGCTGGGCAGCGGACCCAGGCTGGGACGCATCACCCAGCTCGGCGACGGCTACCTCACCTACGAGGCCTTCCCCGGCTCGCGGCTCACCGACACCTTCAAGTACCAGGTGATGGACGCCAAGGGCGCGGTCGGCGTCGGGGAGGTGCGGGTCGGCATCGCGGAACGACGCACCGAGTCGACTGCACCGACGGCGAACCTGGACACCCTGGCGGTGCGGCCCGGGCGGGCGGTCCAGTGGCCGGTGCTGGCCAACGACCACGACATCGACGGCGACCCGATCACCCTCGGCGATGCCGACACCCTCGAGCTGCCCTTCCCCGCGACGGTCACCAACCGCACCGACCTCTCCTTCACCGTCCCCAGCAAGACCGGTCTTTACACCGGCACCTATCTGGTGCGCGACCAACTCGGGCTCAACTCCCGCGGCGGGCTCTCGCTCACGGTCAGCGCCACCGCCCCGTTGCACGCGCCGGTGGCCCGCGACGACATCGTCGCGCCCTCCCAGATCACCGGCAAGGAATGGATCCAGGTGCCGGTCACCCGCAACGACTTCGACCTGGACGGACGCGCGCGCGACCTGACGATCAGCGTCCCCGCCGACGAGGCGGCCCAGGGCGTCGAGGTGCAGTCGGACGGGAGCCTGCGCGTGCCCGTGCAGGAGACCACCCGCCAGTTCCGCTACCGGGCCACCGACACCGACCAGTTGTGGGCCGAGGCGGTGGTCACCGTCCCCGGACGTGAGAACCAGCTGCCCGCCCTGCGTGCAGCCCTGGAACCACAGGTCGTCACGGCCGGACAGACCACCACCTTCGATCTGAACCAGCTCGCCGTCGGCACCTCGGGCCGCAAGCTCGTGATCCGGGGTGACAAGGACATCGTCGCCACCACCGGCGAGGCCAACCATGACGGTGCCAAGGTCTACTTCACCCCGGCGCTGACCAGCCAGGGGCCTGCCGCCGTGGTGGTCAACGTGACCGAAGATGTGCCGGTTGCAGAGGGTCCGCGGCAGGCGTGGCTGACGATCCCGGTGACGGTGAAGCGGGCACCGAGCTCCCGCAGCGACGGCAAGCAGGGCCCCACCGAGGCCAACCTGCCGCCCCAGGGCGCGGTGCCGACCATCACGGTCACCCCCGGCGAGGTGGAGATGGCGATCGGTCTGGCGTCCCACTTCACCGACCTGGAGCTGCAGGACTTCCACTTCGAGGGCTGGAGCGCGGCCCGCGGCGGCGACGCCGCCCTGGAGTTCCGCTTCAACGACACCCAGGACACGATCCTGGTCAAGGCCGGCATCAAGACCACACCCGGCGCCAAGCGGACGATCACCGGCAGCGTCGTCGACGCCGGCGGCAGCCGCGCCCCCGTGACGATCCAGCTGGTGGCCGGCACGTCCCGTCGTCCGCTGCCGGTCGCCGGCACCGACACCGTCGACGAGGCGGTCGGGGGAAGAGCGTCCACGGTCAGCGTGCTCGCCAACGACCGATCCTTCGTGAAGCCGGACACCCTGACACTGGTGGGAACCCCGGTGGTCACCCAGGGGCGGGCAACCGTCGCGGTGAAGGGCGACCAGGTGGTCGTCACGCCCGCCGAGGGCTTCCACGGCCTCGCGGTGGTCACCTACACGATCCAGGACGCGACCGGCGACCCCGACCGGCAGGTCGACGGGCAGGTGCGGCTGATCGTGCTGGGCAAGCCGGACCCGCCCGGCACCCCGGTGGCCAGCGAGGTGGGCGACCAGAAGGCGACGCTGACCTGGAGCGAGCCCTCCGACAACGGCCTGCCGATCACCAGGTACCTGGTCACCGCCACCTCGGCCACCGCCGGCACCCGGCAGCAGGAGTGCACCTCCAGCCGGTGCACCATCACCGGCCTGACCAATGACGCGGCCTACACGATGACCGTCCAGGCGTACAACGAGCTCGGCCATGGCGCGGCGTCACGTCCGTCCGCACCGATCAGCCCGGACGTGCGACCCGACGCCCCGAACCGTCCGGTCGCCACCTCGGCCGATGGGGCCGTCGAGCTCAGCTGGGAGCCGCCGGCCAACCGGGGCTCGGCGATCCAGCACTACGAGGTGCAGGTCGGCGCCCCGCTCAACAAGACCGTCAAGCTCGCGAGCGTCACGAACTACCGCTGGGCCGGACTGACCAATGGTCAGGAGTACACCTTCCGGGTGCGGGCCACGAACAAGGTCGCCGAGCCCGGCGAGTGGTCGCCGGCTTCCGCGTCCGTGATCCCGGTCGGCAAGCCCTCGGCTCCCACCGCCGTCACCGCCACCGACACCGGCGCCAAGGATGGCGGCGTGGTGCGCATCGCGTGGCGCCAGCCTGCAGACACCGGCGGCGCTGCCATCACCCGGTACACGGTGCAAGCGATCGAGGGCGGACGGACGACGACCATCAACACCGTCGACGGTGACGTCACCGCCACCACCTGGTCATCCGCGGTGGCCGGGCGCAGCTATGTCTTCCGCGTCATCGCCGAGAACAGCGCCGGGGCCGGACCCGCCGGGTCATCCGAGACCTACCGGCCATGGGGTCGGCCGGACGCCCCGTCTGGCTTCACGATCACGGGGGGACGCAACCAGGTCACCCTGACGGGCCTGGGCAGCACGGACGACCGGACTCCGGTCACCGGTTACGAGTTCTGGGTGGAGACCGGTGGCGACCAGAGCCGGCACGTCGAGTTCGCCCCCGGTGAGGCACTGCCGACCATCGGCGACCTCCAGGCAGGCAAGGAGTACGTCGGCCGCCTGGTCGCGGTCTCCAGCGCCAATGGGGTCACCCGCATCAGCCAGGTCGGTTCCACGAAGGCCCGCGCCACCGTCCACGGCCAGCTCGGCGCGGTCGAACTCGTCGCTGGCGCCGCGCGCGACGGCGCTCCCGGGTCCCGCAGCTACCGGGTGCGGGCGCTGTCGGCCCAGTCCCTCGACGCGGCCGGGGTCACCGAGCTCCGCTACGAGGTCTCGTCCGGGGACGGGAACTGGACCACGGTCAAGCCCGACACCGACATCGCCGTGCAGGCCCCGACCTCGGTCGTGGCGCGCGCCGTCGACACCGGCCACGACCTCGCCGGCCTGGAGACCACCCTCGGCCTCGACACCACGATGTCCGTCGACCAGGACCCCGGGAGCAAGAAGGTCCAGGTCTGGCTGCAGTCGTGGCCCGGCACCACGGTGCGATGCACGCTCGCCACCGCGGACGCACAGGTCGCGGCCATCGACCGTGACCTCAACGGCGGGAGTGCCGGGGCGACCTTCGAGTGGGCCCCCGGGATGCCAGACCCCGCCAACCCACCCAACGACATCCCGCTCACCGTCCAGTGCCAGACCCAGGGCCAGGACGGCGTCACCCAGACCACCTCCTACACCTGGAAGCAGGCCCCCTGACATGTCGATGACCCCCGAACAGGCTGCTTGGTTCAGCGACACCTTCGCGCTGCTGGTGCGCAATGTCGAGCGCGCAATCATGGGCAAGACAGAAGGCGTCCGTCTGGCCCTGACCTGCCTGCTGGCCGAGGGTCACCTGCTGCTCGAGGACACCCCCGGCACCGGCAAGACCTCGCTCGCACGGGCGCTGGCCCAATCAATCCAGGGCAGCCACTCGCGCATCCAGTTCACGCCCGACCTGCTCCCATCGGACGTCACCGGTGTCACCATCTACGACCAGAAGACCGGCGACTTCGAGTTCCACCGGGGGCCGGTGTTCGCGTCGGTGGTGCTCGCCGACGAGATCAACCGCGCCTCGCCGAAGACCCAGGCCGCGTTGCTCGAGGTGATGGAGGAGCAGCGCGTCACCATCGACGGCGTCTCCCACGACGTGGGTTCGCCCTTCTTGGTGATCGCCACCCAGAACCCGATCGAGCAGGCCGGCACCTATCGGTTGCCCGAGGCGCAGTTGGACCGCTTCTTGATGAAGACCTCTCTCGGGCACCCCGACCGGGAGCACACGGTGCAGATCCTTGCCAGCGGCGGTTCGCGTCCCAACTCGCCCGCCCTGCCGCCGGTGATCACCGCGCAGGCCGCGGGCGAGATGGGCCAACTGGCTGCGTCGGTGTTCGTGGAGCCGAGCGTCGTCGACTACATTGCCCGGCTGCTGGAGGCCACCCGCGAGGAGCCGGACGTGCGTCTGGGCTCGTCGATCCGAGGTGGTCTGGCGCTGATGCGCGCCTCCCGGGTGTGGGCCGCCAGCCAGGGCCGACACTTCGTCGTGCCGGACGACGTGAAGATGCTCGCCGTCCCCTGCCTGGCGCACCGTCTGGTGCTGGACCCGGAGAGCGAGTTCAACGGCGTCACCGCCGAAGATGTGACCGCGCGCGTGGTCGGCTCTGTCACGCCCCCGACGGAGCGCACCGCCGAATGAGGCGACCCGATGTGCCGCTGCACCCCTTTGGCTGGGCCACCCTGGCCGCGGGGATTGGCTGTCTGCTCGTCGGGCTGCTCACCCGGTGGTGGGAGCTCCGTCTGGTGGGCGTCTTCGCCCTCCTGTTGGTTGCCATCGCGCTGGCCTTCACCCTCGGGCGTCCCGCCTACCGCGTCACCGTGCAGTTGGACGACGATCGGGTGCTGGTCGGCGACCCGGCTGGCGGCGGGCTGACCGTGACCAATGCCGGTGGACGACGCAGCCTGCCCACCCGATTGGATCTGCCGATCGGCGAGCAGGTGGCAAGTTTCCCGGTGCCCAGCCTGGCTGCCGGGGCCGAGCAGCCCAACGGTTTCGTCGTGCCCACCCAGCGCCGCGGCATCGTCCACATAGGTCCGGCCAGCACGGTGCAGGGCGACCCGCTCTCACTGGCCGGGCGCACCTCACGCTGGACGGACCAGGTGACCGTCCACGTGCATCCACGAACGGTGCCATTGCCCGGCGGGACGGTCGGTCTGGTGCATGACCTGGAGGGACGCTCCGCGAACGAACCCAGCGACGCTGACATGGACTTCCATGCCCTGCGCGAGTATGCGCCGGGCGACGACCAGCGGCAGGTGCACTGGCGCTCGACGGCGCGCGCCGGCCAGTTGTTGGTGCGGCAGTATGCGCAGACCCGGCAGGCCCGGCTGGCGCTGGGCCTGGACACCGCGCCCGGCTCCTACCTGGACGACGACGAGTTCGAGCTTGCCGTGCAGGTGGCCGGATCGGTGGGCCTGCAGGCGCTTCGGGAACGCAACCCCCTGACCCTGGTCACCGAGCAGTCGGTGCTCCCGGACCCCCATCCGCGCCGGTTGCTGGACGAGTTGAGCGGCGTGCAGCTGGCTGTTGCCGGTGTCCCACGCAATGGTGCTGGCCGCAATGGTGCTGGCCGGAATGGCGCTGGCCCGCGGGAACTGGCGCGGCAGCTGATGCGGCGCTGTCCCACCGCGTCCGTCGTCGTGGTCGTCACCGGCTCGGCGATGCGTCCCGTCGAGCTCTCCCGCCAGTTGACCGCGATCCCGGAACAGGTGCGGGTGATCGCCATCCAGGCCCACCCCGCCACCCGCACCGTCGTCCGATCCATCGCGCGCACGTCGATGATCCGGGTGCCCGAGCTGTCCGAGCTGCCCCGCGCCATGCGGAGGGCCACGCTGTGAGCGCCGGATCGGGGGTCTTCGAGACCACGACGGGACGATCCCGCTGGGTCTGGTTGGCGGTCGACGCCATCGCCCTGGTCGGGTTCGGGGCCCTGCTGGGGCTGGTCTGGCTGCCCACCTTCGGGTCCGGTTGGTTGTGGGTCACCGTGCTGGGCGGAACCCTGCTCGGTTGGACCATCGGCGTGCTCGCGCACCGTCGCGGCCTGGGCGTGGGACGCACCGCCGCCGTCACCGCCGTGGCCTGGTTCGCGCTGGGTGGGATGTTGGCGATGCCGTCTACCACCACGGCTGGCGTGTTCCCCACCGGACGGACGCTGCACGGCCTGGCCTCCGCGCCGGTGACGGCGTGGAAGTCGGTGCTCCAGTTCGACCCGCCGATCGGTGAGACCGGGAACCTGCTCTGCATCCCGTTGGCGCTCGCCATGGCCCAGGGTCTGCTGGCCTGTGCGGTCAGCCTGCGCAGCCGACGGCCGCAACTGGCGTGGCTGCCGCCCGCCGCCGCGCTGGGGTTCGCGGCCTGGTTGGGGACGGGCGTCGGTGTCCACCCCGTCGGGGTCGCGATCGGCTTCGCCGTCCTGGCCCTGGTCTGGACGACGCTGAGGCTAGGCACCCTGCGCGGGTTGCTGGTGCGTCAGGGCGGGCGTCACAGCCTGTTGAGCCCGTTGATGGCGCTGCTGGTGCTGGGGCTGGCGGGCGCCGGCACCTGGTGGCTGGCGCCGGCGCTCGAGCCTGACCGTCAGCCCGCCACGCTCCGTGACGCCGTCAGCCAGCCGCTGGATCTGCGCCACGAGCCGTCCCCGCTGCAGGCCTTTCGCGCCAACCTCGCCGACGACCGACGCGATACCACCTTGTTCACGATCGCCGGCGACCTGCCGGCGGGCGCGATCATCCGGCTGGCGACGCTGGACGAATGGGACGGGCTGGCCTACCAGGTCACCAACTCCGGCGACGGCGGTGCCCAGACAGGGCAGTTCCGCCGCGTCGGCGCCTCGGTCGAGGCACCCGACCAAGGGACGCCCGTCGACCTGACGATCACCGTCGACCAGCTGGCCGGCATCTGGCTACCGACCGTGGGCAACACCACGTCGGTCGGATTCCTCGGATCGCGCTCGTTGGACCTGCGCGAAAGTCTCTTCCACAACCGCGCCACCGGCACCGCGCTCACCACCGCCGCCCTGCAGCCCGGTGACGCGTACCGCTTCACCGGTCGTGTCGTCGCCCGTCCCTCGGACGACAAGATCCAGGCCGCTCCCCCGGGGACGGCGGCCCTGCCCGCCCCACGACAGGTGCCCGACACCGTGGGTGACGTGGCCCGGGTGATGCGCGGCACCGCCACCGGCGGGGACGCCGCGCTGAAGATCGAGAAGGCGCTGCGGGAGGGTTACTTCAGCCACGGACTGCCCGACCAGACTCCTTCGGCGCCCGGGCACTCCGCGGCCCGAATCCAGGCCTTGCTGCAACGCAACCAG
>NHCFI05602__coassemble_850_pt1 | contig 25884 bp, 26 predicted proteins | sample NHCFI05602__metabat2_high_PE_006 | metagenome-assembled genome bin NHCFI05602 | reverse complement strand
TGAGGCGGGCCAGGCCTTCGCGTCGGTCGGCCACGGCACGCAACTGCGCGGCGTAGGCCTTCTCGGCGGCGGCGTGGGACTGTTCGGCGCCGGTGCGCCGCAGCTGCGCGTCGGCCATCGCGCCGGTGAGGCGCTCGACCTCGGCGCGCAGTTCGTCCTCCTGCTGGCGGACCTGTTCGGCCTCCGCCTCCAACTGCTCGGGGTCGCGCACCTGGCGGGAGTGGTCGGGGCTGGCGTCGGCGTGGCGCATCCGCTCGGCAGCAATGGACAAGGTGGTCGAGACTCGCTCGCGCAGGGCGGCGAGGTCGTACCAGTACTCCTGGGCGCGGGCCAGGCGCGCCTGCGCCTCGGCGACGGCGTGCTCGCGGGCCACCTCGTCGTCGCGGGCTGCGGCCAGGCGCTGTTCGGCGGCGGCACGGGCCTGGACGAGTGCCTGTTCGTCGGCCAGTTCGCTGGCCAGCGCGAGTTGTGCCTGGGCGAGGTCGTCGGCCAACAAGCGGGCCTTGGCGTCGCGCAGTTCGGCCTGGATGACGGCTGCCTTGCGGGCCACCTCGGCCTGTCGCCCGAGCGGCTTGAGCTGGCGGCGGATCTCGGCGACGAGGTCGTTGAGTCGGTCCAGATTGCCCTGGGTCGACTCGAGTTTGCGCAGCGCCTTCTCCTTGCGCTTGCGGTGCTTGAGGACGCCGGCCGCCTCCTCGATGAAGCCGCGGCGGATCTCGGGGGTGGCCTGGAGGATCGTGTCCAGCTGGCCCTGGCCGACGATGACGTGCATCTCGCGTCCGATGCCGGAGTCCGAGAGCAGTTCCTGCACGTCGAGCAGACGGGCCGCGTGACCGTTGATCGCGTACTCCGAGCCGCCGTTGCGGAACATGGTGCGGCTGATCGTCACCTCGGTGTACTCGATGGGCAGCGCGCCGTCGGTGTTGTCGATGGTGAGCACGACCTCGGCGCGGCCCAGCGGCGCGCGTCCGGAGGTGCCGGCGAAGATGACGTCCTCCATCTTCCCGCCGCGCAGGCTCTTGGCACCCTGCTCGCCCATCACCCAGCTGAGTGCGTCGACGACATTCGACTTGCCGGAACCGTTGGGACCCACGACGCAGGTGATGCCGGGCTCGAAGTTCAGCGTCGTCGCGGACGCGAAGGACTTGAAGCCGCGCAGGGTCAAAGACTTGAGGTACACGTCAGCCCTCGGCGTGGCGCGGTTCGCCGACGATGGTCCCGGCCTCGGTCACCTCGTCGGGGTCGACGACCGGCGCCAGCAGCGGCAACGGGTCGCCGGGCTGGTGGTGGCGGACGGCGCGGAAGGTCCACAACTTGTTCACGATGAAGTTGATCGGCATCGTCAGCACAATCTGGATCATCGAGGCCCAGTAGAGCTTGGTCCGAAAGCCGTTGGCGTCGTCCAGCCAGCTGATCTGGCCCAGCCAGATGGGCGAGTTGCGGTTGAGCAGCCAGGTCTGGATGACCAGTCCGACGAGGAAGGCCGCAGCACCGATGCCCATGAAGTTCGCCAGTCCACGCCACCAGCTGGCACGTCCACGGCCGCGATCCTTGAAGGTGACGCGACGGTTCAGCTCGTAATTCCAGGTGTTGGCGATGAGGAAGGCGCAGGAGGCGATCAGGTGGTACCAGCGGACGTTGTAGCGGGTGCCCGGCAGCGGCCAGGCAACCTGCTCGTAGTGGGGCACGATCCACTTGCCGACGACGGTGACCGCCAGGTTGACGATGACGCCGGACCCCCCGACCATGCCGAAGGTCAGGAACTGGCGCAGGTGGCGCTGCCCGCGCGCGCGCCGGGTCTCAGGGGTTGTGGTCACAGTGGTTGGAGCCTATCGGGAGCGCCGCTTGCGCAGTCGTTGGCACGACGGGCAGAAGTGGCTGGAACGGTTCATGAACTGCTGTCGGACGATGGCGGTGCCGCACCGTGGGCAGGGCAGGTCTTCGCGCCCGTAGACATTGAGGTCGCGGCCGAAGTATCCCGACTGCCCGTTGACGTTGACGTACAGCGCGTCGAAGGAGGTGCCGCCCTGCGCCAAGGCCTCGGCCATCACGGTGCGGGCGGCCTCCAGGACGGCCAGCGACTCGCCGCGGGCCAGCGTCGCAGTGGGCTGTTCGGGATGGATCCTGGCGAGCCACAAGGACTCGTCCGCGTAGATGTTGCCGATCCCGCTGACGAGCTGTTGGTCCAACAGGGCGCGCTTCACGGTCGTCCGCTTGGCCCGCAGGCGATCTGCCGTCGCCCCGAGGTCGAAGTGCTCGTCGAAGGGGTCCAGCGCGATGTGGGCGACCTCGTCAGGAAGTTCGGCACCGCCGGGGCTGAGGCTCAGCCCACCGAACATCCGCTGGTCGACGAAGCGCAGTTGGCCGCCGTCGTCCAGGTCGAAGGTGATGCGGGTGTTGCGCTGAAGCTCCGCGGACGGCTGGTCCAAGCGGAACTGGCCGCTCATGCCGAGGTGGGCCAGGATCGCGTCGCCGTCGGCCAGCGCGAACCACAGGTACTTGCCGCGACGGCGAGGACGCTCGAAGCTGCGTCCGGTCAGGGTGAGAGCGAAGTCCTCGGGCCCGGCCAGGTGGCGACGAACGGGCCGTGGGTGCAGCACCTGGACGGACTCGATTCGACGGCCAGTGACGATGGGCTCCAGCCCGGACCGCACGACCTCCACCTCGGGGAGCTCGGGCACGTCAGCCGATGAGCTCGTCGGCCAGGGCGGAGGTCTCGCTGAGCGCCGTGAAGGCGAGCGCTGCTGCTTCCTGCTCGGCCTGCTTCTTGTTGCGTCCGCGTCCCTCGCCGTACTCGACACCGTCGACCTCGGCGCGTGCCACGAAGCGCTTGTCGTGGTCGGGGCCCGACTCGGTGATGCGGTAGGTGGGCATCGCGAAGCCGCGGTTGGCGCACACCTCCTGCAGGGAGGTCTTCCAGTCCAGACCGGCGCCGATGGCGTCGGCCTGCTCGACCAGCGGGTCGAAGATGTGGTGCACGAAGACCTCGGCCTTCGCCATGCCGCCGGTGAGGAAGATGGCGCCGATCAGGGCCTCGGTGGTGTCGGCCAGGATGGAGGTCTTGTCATGACCACCGGTGGTGGTCTCCCCTCGTCCCAGCTTCACCAGCGGCCCGATCGCCAGCTCGCGGGCCACGTCGGCGAGGCTGTGGGCGTTCACCACGGCGGCGCGCAACTTCGCGAGGCGTCCCTCAGGGTAGGCGGGGAAGCGCAGGTAGAGGTGCTCGGTGACGACGATGCCCAGCACCGCGTCACCGAGGAACTCGAGTCGCTCGTTGGTCGGGATGCCACCGTTCTCGTAGGCGAACGAGCGGTGGGTGAGGGCAAGCTCGAAGAGCTGGACGTCCAACGGGACGCCCAGCTCTGCGAGAAGCTCCTGGAAACGGCTCAACGACGCACCAGTGTGCTCGGGAATGTCAGGCCTCGAGCACCTGGCGACGGGCGCCGCGGGGGCCGTACTGGCCGCAGGCGCTGCACGCGGTGTGCGGCAGGACGGGCTGACGGCACGCCGGGTTCACGCAGACGACGGTCTGCACGGCGGTCGTCTTCCACTGCGCACGACGGCTGCGGGTGTTGCTGCGGGACATCTTCCGCTTCGGGACTGCCACGATTGTCTCCTTGCCAGGGCCCGGCGTGGTTGACGCCGGGTTGAATCCGATCGGCCAGCTGCGCTGACCTGCTGTTGTTGGTCAGTCGGGCTGACCGGATGTGTCCTGCTCCTGCGACCCGAGGCCGGCGAGCTTCTCCCATCGGGAGTCGACCGCCTCACCGTGGCTGTGGTCTGGATCATCGTTCAGGTTGGCGCCACACTCGACGCACAGACCCAAGCAATCATCCCGACACAGGGGTGTGAAGGGCAGATCGAGCACCACGGCGTCGCGCAACACGATCTCGAGGTCGATCATCTCGTCCACGACACGGCTGGCTTCCTCCTCCGCCTCCCGCTCTGGGTAGAAGTACAGCTCGGTCAGGTCGTAGCTCTCGTCATACGAGAACTTCTCCAGACAGCGGGCGCACTCCCCCACGAGGGTGACGTCGGCGGTGCCGGTGACCAGGATCCCCTCCACGACGGACTCCAGACGGAGGTCCAGCGTGACGGGAGAACCCTCGGGCACTCCGATCATGTCAATGCCGAGATCCGCCGGCGCCTCGACCTCGCGGTGGAACTCCTTCATCGTGCCAGCACGACGCACAAGGTCATGGGTCTCGAGGACCAACGACCTACGGGCGTCGAGATGACGATGATGGTTGTTCATCGCTCAGCTCCTTCAGCACACAGGGACACGACAGCGTCATGACCGAGGGCCTAGCCTACCGTGAGCCCTCGCGCACACCAAACCGGTCAGGCGCGACGCTCGGCCAGCTTCGCCTGCACCGCCCGGTTGACCTCGGGGGTGACGAAGTCCGACACATCCCCGCCATTGGCGGCCACCTCGCGCATCATCGAGCTGGACACCGTCCCGAACCGTGCGGCCGCGGGCAGGAAGACCGTCTCCAGCCCGGAGATGTGGGTGTTCATGTGCGCCATCTGCAGTTCGTAGTCGAAGTCGGACGCAAACCGCAGCCCCTTGACGATCAGCGTGCAGCCCTGGGCCTTCGCGTACTCGACCAGCAGCCCGTCGATCAGGCCGACCTGGACACCGGGCAGGTGCGCGCAGGCGTCGCGGGCGAGTTCGACGCGCTCCTCGGGGGCGAACAGGTGGTTCTTCGTGGAGTTGCGACCGATCGCCACCAGCACCTCACCGAAGGTGGCGTGCGCTCGCTCGACGATGTCCAGGTGGCCGCGGGTGATGGGGTCGAAGGACCCCGGGCAGATGGCCTTCACTCGTCCTCCTCGACGGCGGTTTCGGTGCGCTGGCACCAGTACAGGGCGGTCTCACCATAGTTGCGTGACCAGTGCTCCGTCCCGGCCGGGAAGGTCGGCTCCGGGTCGCGGGCGGAGCGCTCGACCACCAGCATCCCGTTGTGGACGAGGTGCGGCATCGCCAGCTCCAGGGTCCGCGCCAGGTGGTCGTTGGTCAGGTGGTAGGGCGGGTCGGCCCAGATGACGTCGAACTCCCCACCCGGACGGGCCAGCCACGCGTCCACGCTGGAGGTGACGGTCTCGACCGACAACCGCGCCTTGCTGGCATTGCCCTTGGCAATGCGCGCGGTGGGCCCATCGTGCTCGACCAGGACGACCGGGGACGCTCCCCTGCTGGCGGCCTCGAGGCCGACGGCGCCGGAACCGGCGTACAGGTCGACGAAGCCCACGCCGGCCAGGTGCTCCTCGGCGCTCTGGTCGCCGGTGCCGTTCCAGGTTGCGAGCGCGCTGAAGAAGGCCTCGCGGACGCGATCGGTGGTGGGCCGGGTGCGGTCGCCGGTGGGAGTGGTGAGGCGAAGGCCCTTCGCCCGTCCGGCGATGATCCGGCTCATTTCTGGCTCCCGCTCATGTCGGCCCACCCTAGTGCCCCGGCGAGAAGCGTCGTGGTACAGAATTGGGGCATGGCCGACATGGAGAACCCCATCACCCCGCTCGAAGAGGACACCTGCTGGGGTTACCTGGCATCCCAGGAGGTCGGCCGGCTGGCCACCGCCCGGGGCGGACAGCCCGAGATCTTCCCGATCAACTACTGCGTGGACGGCCAGTCGGTCGTCTTCCGCACCGCCGAGGGCTCGAAGCTCCAGGAGCTCACCGACAATGCGCTGGTTGCCTTCGAGGTGGACGGCTGGGACGACGACAAGGGCTGGTCGGTGGTCATCAAGGGCGAGGCGACCGTCATCACCGACGAGCGCGAGCTGCAGCTGGCCGACCACATGCCGCTCAAGCCCTGGGTTCCCACGGTCAAGAAGCACTACGTCCGCATCACGCCGGGCGAGCTGACCGGACGCACCTTCGCCTTCGGCGACGAGCCCACCCAGGCCTGACCAACAAGCACGCTGACCCCATCGGGCCAGCGCCCCTCTCCAGGAGCAGACCCATGACTCACGTGCACAGCGTTCAACGCGTCATCTCGGCGAGCCCCACGGAGATCTTCGACCTGCTGGCCACCCCCGTTCGCCACTGTGAACTGGACGGGGGAGGAACGGTCAAGGGCGTACTGGACGGCCCGACCCGGCTGGCACTCGGTAGCAACTTCGCGATGAGCAACCGGCGCGGCCCGATCACCTACCGTTCCGGCAATCGGGTGGTCGAGTTCGAGGAGGGTCGCCGAATCGGTTGGCGCACGGCCCAAGAGCTGGGCGGGCACTTGGTATTTGGCGGCCAGGTGTGGCGCTTCGAGCTCACCGACCGGGGCGACGGCAGCACGCTGGTGCGCGAAAGTTGGGACGTGAGCACCGCGCGTCCCCGAGCGCTGTTGAAGCGCATACCCGGCCCCCCCACACGGGCCATGTCAGCGACCCTGGAACGCCTGGCAGACCACTTCAAGCACTGAGGGGCCCAAGGACACTGCCCCGGGCGACCCTCAGGACTTCTCCAGCCACTCTCCCGCCGCCAGCAGCTCGGTCTGGGTGATCATGTCGGCCAGGTAGGGGTCGACCAGGTCGGGGTCGGCGGCGATCAGCCTTTCGGCGAGCTCTCGGCAGCGCTGGATCAGCTCTGCGTGGTCGATCACACGGAGCAACCGCAAGGTGGTGCGCGTGCCCGACTGACTGGCGCCCAGAACATTGCCCTCCTTGCGCTGGGCCAGATCGAGTTCGGCGAGCTCGAAGCCGTCGCGTGTCGCCTGGATCGCGTCCAGGCGCTCCCGCGCCGGCGTCCCCGGCGATGCGGAGGTGATCAGCAGACACAGGCCCGGCAGGGAACCTCGTCCGATGCGCCCGCGCAGCTGGTGCAGCTGGCTGATCCCGAAGCGGTCAGCGTCCAGCACCACCATCACGGAGGCATTCGGGACGTCCACGCCGACCTCGATCACGGTCGTGGCCACGAGCACATCGATCTCCCCCGCCGCGAACCGCGCCATCACCGCGTCCTTGTCGTCGGGATGCATCTTGCCGTGCAGCGCCTCGACCCTCAGCCCGGCCAAGGGCCCCGCGGTCAGCCATTCGTGGGTGTCGACGACCGTTGCCGAGGCAGCGGCCCCCTCGGTCGTGAACTCGTCCGAGTCGGAGCCGGTGATCCGGGGACAGACGACGAAGGCCTGGCGTCCCTGCGCCACCTCCTCGCGGATGCGCTGCCAGGCCCGCTCCACCCAGGCCGGACGGTTCGCAGCATCCACCACCTGGGTCTGCACCTCGGCACGTCCGGCGGGGATCTCGCTCAGCACGGAGGTCTCCAGGTCACCGAAGACCGTCATCGCCACCGACCGGGGGATGGGCGTGGCCGTCATCACCAGCACGTGCGGGCGAAGTTCTGCCTTCTCGTTCAGCGCGGCGCGCTGCTCGACCCCGAACCGGTGCTGTTCGTCCACGACGACCAGCCCCAGGTCGGCGAAGCCCACCCTGGCCCCCAGCACCGCGTGCGTGCCGACGACGATCCCGGCCTCACCGCTGGCCACCTTGGTGAGCGCATTGCGGCGTGCGGCAGCGGGCATAGCGCCGGTCACCAAAACGACCTCGGTGGCGTCTTCCGGGGCACCGAGCGTGCGCCCCTGCCCCAGGTCACCGAGCAACCGCCGGATCGACTCCAGGTGCTGGGTGGCCAACACCTCGGTCGGCGCCAACAGCACCGCCTGACGACCGGAGTCGACCACGCGCAGCATCGCCCGCAGCGCCACCATCGTCTTGCCCGAACCGACCTCACCCTGCAGCAGCCGCTGCATCGGCGACTCGGCCGCAAGGTCGGCGAAGACCTGCTCGCAGACCTCCTTCTGACCAGCAGTCAGTTCGAAGGGCAGCCGGGCATCCAGCTGGTCCAGCAGTCTGCCAGTGGCGCCGGCGCAGGCGGGGGCCCGATGGTGCGCGTTGTCCCGGCGGCGGCGGGCCATCGTCAGCTGCATCGACAGCGCCTCGTCGAAGATGAGGCGATCACTGCCCCACTCGGCCTCGTGCTGGTTGGCCGGCGAGTGCACCACCCGGAAGGCCTCCGGCAGGCTCGGCAAGCCCTCTTGCTGCACCAACCAGGCGGGCAGCGGCTCGGCCAGGTCACCCAGCTGCTCGCGGACGATCTTCACGCAGTCGGCGATCTCCCAGGTGGGCAGCCCTCCGCCGGCGGGATAGATGCCGATCATCCCGTCCTGGCGGGTGACGGCCACCATGTGCTCGCGGGCGCGCTGCTTCTGCTCATCCTTGGCCCGTCCGATGATGTTCAGGTTCTCGTCCAGCGCCACGAAGTTGGGGTGCGCCAGCTGTGGCTGACCGTTGAACTCCCCCACCTTGCCCACCGCCAGGACGAGCCGCCCCTCGGGCAACATCTTCTGCCAGTACTTGATCAGGAACTCCTTGCCGAACAGCGTCATTGGCAACAGCCGACGTCCGTCGGTCAGCTGCACCTGCAGCCGACGCCGGGGCTCTGCACCGCCGGCCTGCGGCGTGCCACGGACGCGCAGCAGCAGCGCCACGTCCTCCCCCGGCACCAGCTCACCGATGTCGCTGGTTTCGGTGCCCGAGACATAACGCCGTGGCACATGGCGCAACAGGTCACCGGTGGTGTGGATGCGGATCTTCTCGAAGCGCTTCGCGGTCTTGCCGCCCAGCACCTGGGAGAGGTCGCGGTTCAGCTCCGCGAAGGTATCGGTGCGCCACTCAGGGCTCCAGGCAGCCACGTCCATGACCCTACAAGCACCCACTGACAATGCCGGGGGCATGCGAAAGGGCCACCGTCCGTCGACGACGGATGGTGGCCCTGGAAAATCGCTGGCCCTGCACGGTCACGGGGCCGGGTGGGCTGGTGTCAGCGAGAGACCTTGCCAGCCTTCAGGCAGGAGGTGCACACGTTGACGCGCTTCGGCGTACCGTTGACGGTCGCGCGCACGCGCTGGATGTTCGGGTTCCAACGACGGTTGGTCTTCTTCTTCGACCACGGCACGTTGTGGCCGAAGCCCGGGCCCTTGGCGCAGACGTCGCACACGGCAGCCATTGTGGTACTCCTCGATAGATGGTTCTGGAAGTCCCAGCAGCGAACCGCCGGGGGGTCGGCCCAAAAGGGCAACCCGAGAATGATAGCCCGACCGGGCGGGGACGGCCAAACCGGCCGTTCCCTGCACCTGAAAGCCCGGCTGTGGAGGATCAGATCTCGACGACCACCGGGATGATCATCGGGCGACGGCGATAGGTGGAGCTCACCCAACGCCCAACAACGCGGCGGACGATCTGCTGCAGCCGATGGGTGTCGTCGACGCCCTCCTCCATCGCCTGGACCAGCTTCTCGGTGACCTCGCGGCGCACCCGGTCGAAGGCCTGGTCGCCCTCGATGAAGCCGCGGGCATGGATGTCGGGCCCGGAGACCACCGTGTTGTCGTGCAGGTTCACAGCAGTGACGACGGAGATGAAGCCCTCCTCGCCCAGGATGCGGCGGTCGGTGAGCTCGCTCTCGGTGATGTCGCCGACCGTCGAGCCGTCGACGAAGATGTAGGACGCGTCGACCTTGCCCACCGCGCGGGCCCGGCCGTGGTGGAGGTCGACCACGACACCGTCCTCGGCGACGATGACGTTCTCGTCGCGCATGCCGGTCGCCTTCGCGAGGTTGGCATTGGCGATCAGGTGGCGGATCTCGCCGTGGATCGGCATGGCATTGCGCGGCTTGATGACGTTGTAGCAGTAGAGCAGCTCGCCGGCGCTGGCGTGGCCGGAGACGTGCACCAGCGCATTGCCCTTGTGCACGACCTTGGCCCCCAGCCGCGACAACCCGTTGATGACGCGGTAGACGGCGTTCTCGTTGCCGGGGATCAACGAGCTGGCCAGCAACACCGTGTCACCGGGGCCCACCTCGACCACGGGGTGCTCCTTGTTGGCGATCCGGGCCAAGGCGCTCAGGGGCTCGCCCTGCGATCCGGTGGAAATGATGACGACCTTGTCGGCCGGGTAGTTGTCGATCTCCTTGAGCTCGATCAGCGTGTTCCCCGGCACGCTCAGGTAGCCCAGGTCGCGGGCAGTGGCCATGTTGCGCACCATCGAGCGCCCGACGTAGACGACCTTGCGGTCGTGCTTGACGGCCAGGTTCAGCACCTGCTGCACGCGGTGCACGTGGGAGGCGAAACAGGCGACGATGAGCTTCTGGTCGGCCTGCTCGAAGACGCGCTCCATGGCCGGGACGACGTCCTTCTCCGGCGTCGTGAAACCAGGGACCTCGGCATTGGTGGAGTCGGCCATGAACAGGTCGACACCCTCGGTGCCGAGCCGGGCGAAGCCGCGCAGGTCGGTGATGCGTCCGTCCAGAGGCAGCTGGTCCATCTTGAAGTCGCCGGTGTTGAGCACGCTGCCGGCGGCGGTGCGGATGAACACGGCCAGCGCGTCGGGGATGGAGTGGTTGACCGCAAGGAACTCGAGGTCGAAGTTGCCGATGCGGGCGCGGTCGCCCTCGGCGACGACCTCCAGGTTGGTGTTGCGGATGCGGTGCTCGCGCAGCTTGGCCTCGACGAAGGCGAGTGTGAGCTTCGAGCCCCAGACCGGGATGTCGCTGCGGCGGCGCAGGAGATAGGGCACGGCGCCGATGTGGTCTTCGTGGCCGTGAGTGAGCACCATGCCGATGATGTCGTCCATCCGGTCGGCCAGGAAGTCCAGGCCGGGAAGGATCAGGTCGACGCCCGGGTGGTCATCCTCGGGGAACAGCACGCCGCAGTCGACCAGCAGGATCTGGCCGTCCAACTCGTAGCAGGACATGTTGCGGCCCACATCGCCCAGGCCTCCCAGCGGAATGATGCGCAGTACGCCGGGCCTCAGGGCAGGTGGGGTTCGTAGTTCGCCAGTCACCGCTCCACCCTATCCATGCGATGACATGTCCTTGGACGCAAGGAGGCCCAGCCGCCCGCTCGGGGGTTCGGACGACTGGGACCTGTTGAACAACCTAGTGCACCTGGATGCACAGCGAAAACCCCGTGAAAGCCCTACCACATAACGAATCCATAACGCCCGCCGGGGTTCAGGGTGAAGGACTGCCCGCAGGGGCCAGGCCGAGGCACTCCCTAGGATGGTGCGCATGTCACAACCAGCCGCCGTCCCGCCCAGTGTCCGTCTCGCCCTGCCCGCGGAGGCCTGGCAGATGGCCGAGCTCCAGCGCCGCGTCTGGGCCACCGACGAGCTCGAACGACGGATGCTGGACGAGGTGAACGTCGACCAGGTCGCGGAGCTGTGGCACGGGGCCATCACCCGTCCTCCCTTGGCACACTTTCGTGTCCTGGTGGCAACCGAGGGCTACGGAACCGCGGAGCAGGCCGACGAGCGCGGGGGCAGCAAGCAGCGCACCCGGGTGTGCGCCTTCACCGCGATCGGCCCCTCCGACGACCCGGACGCCGACGCCACCGACTCGCTGGTCACCGAGTTCTGCGTCGACCCCCTGCTGCGCGGCCAGGGCCACGAGGACCGGCTGATGAATGCGCTGGTCGACACCATGCGCGCCGATGGCTACCAGCTGGCCACTTGGTGGGTGCGTTCCACCGACGATGCCCTGCGCGGCTGGCTGGCCGAGGCCGGCTGGGCGCCCGACGGCGCCCACCGTGAGATCGGTACAGAGGATGGCGTGCTGCGCGTCAAGCAGGTGCGCATGCACACCGACATCTCCCAGTAGGTCGGGGTCGGGGTCAGCGGAATCGAGAGACCGCCACGTCGTTGCCGACCAGTCCTACCCGCAGGCCGCCCTCGACGACCTCCACGTCCGAGAGCGTGAAGCCCTCCACCCGGGGCAGTTGGAGTTCACCCTGGGCCACCATGACGGCCGCTTCGACCAGGCCCTGGTCCAGCGGCTTGCCGCCGAGCGTCCCGGTGGCGTTGCTGAAGGACAACCCGTCGCCGGCGATCACCGGCTGTCCAACCAGTTCGACCTGCTGGCCGGCCACCGTGGTAGCGACCTTCATGCGCCCGCCCCCCCCGTCGGAAACGGCCAGATCCAGCCGGCGCGAGAGGGTCGCCCAGTCGGCGGTGCCGTGTACGACGACCCGTCCAACCTTCGCCTGGTCGAGGTCGGTGGGGTTGGTGATCGAGTCGGCCTCGACCAGCAGATCGGTGACGCTCACCTGCTGACCGTCGACATGGCCGCTGATCTGGTCTGCCCGCACCTGCGCTCCGGGCAGCCGGTGCGTCAACAGCATCGCGCAGAAGGGCCAGCCGTGTGCCTGGACGTCAGGCGTGGTGCCCAAACGCGCGGCCAAGGTGGTGGCGACGCGCTTCTCCGCCTCGGAGCGCAGCAACTCATCCCCCACGGCGCCCAGACCGCCGAGGACCAGGAGCGTGACCAGAAGGCCCGTCAACAGGCGCCTCATTCGAGACCCAGCAGGCCCTCGATGCCGAGCGTCAGGCCGGGCCGTGAACCGACCGCCTCGATGGCCTGCACGACCCCGGGCATGAAGGAGGCGCGGTCCATCGAGTCATGGCGGATGGTCAGGGTCTCACCGGGAGCGCCGAACAGCACCTCCTGGTGCGCGACCAGGCCGGACAAGCGCACGGCGTGCACGTGGATGCCCTCGACCTGCGCACCGCGCGCGCCATCGGGGTCGTGCTGGGTGGCATCGGGGATGGCGTCCAGGCCGGCCTCGCGGCGGGCGGCGGCGATCTTGCCGACGGTGGTGACGGCGGTGCCAGAGGGGGCATCGGCCTTGTTCGGGTGGTGCAGTTCGATGACCTCGACGCTCGGGTAGTACCTGGCCGCGATTCGGCTGAAGTGCATCATCAGCACCGCGCCGATCGAGAAGTTGGACGCGACCAGTACCCCCACCTCGGGGTGCTGGGCGAGCTGGGAGCGCAGCTGGTCAAGGCGCTCGGCGGTGAAACCGGTGGTGCCGACGACGGCGTGCACGCCGTGCTCGATGCACCACTGCAGGTTGTCCATCACGGCGTCGGGGTGGGTGAAATCGACGACGACCTCGGCATTCTCGGCGGCGGAACGGTCATCGCCGGCGTCGATCGCGGCGACGAGGTCCATCCCGGCCTCGGTCACCGCGCGGCAGACCTCCGCGCCCATCTTCCCGTACGCCCCGAACACCGCTACCCGCGTCATCGCCGCACCTCTCGTCGTGCCCTCGTCATACCCAATGGTGACGCCATTCTCCCTCAGCCACCAACTAGGCTTCCAGCCGTGCCAGAGCAGACCACCATCGACGCTCGGGCCGTGTGGCTGAACGCATCGACGATCACCATCCCTGCCCACCGTGCGACCAGTTCGCGGGAGCCGTCGCGTTCGCAGTGGACACTGCACTGGTCGCCTGGTTGCACGATGACCACGGACAACCTGGACGTGGACGACCACGTCGCCGTTGCACTGAAGCGTGGGACCGAACTGGCCCGCGAGCACTTGGCGCTGCACCCGGAGCTGACCGGGCACATCGCGCTGCGGTTGCCCGAGCCGATGCTGCGTTCGGTGCCCGAAATGCTCACCGGCCAGTTGTGGGTGGAGCGCACCCGCGACGGCCAGCGGGTCGAACTGACCGGCATCCAGCTCGGACGGGTGCTGGACTGCCTGTACGCCGACAGCGCCCGGAAGACCGAGCTGGGCGCCGTGGTGAGCGGCAAGGACGTGGACGTCCGGGTCTGGGCGCCGACCGCGCAACGCGTCGTCCTGCTGCTGTGGCCCACGGACGCGGGCAGCGAGCCGCCGATCGACCAGGCGACGCGACACCCGATGGTGCGTCGCCACGACGGCGTCTGGGAGGCCCACCTGCAGCGCGAGCACGTCGGTTGGCGCTACCAGTTCGAGGTGGCCGTGTACGCGCCCAGCACCGGACGGCTGGAGACCAATCTGGTCACCGACCCCTACTCCGCCGGCCTGACGCTCAACTCGGCGCGCTCGGTGATCGTCGACCTTGCCGATCCCCATGGGATGCCGGACGGCTTCGGGGGCTCCACCGGCCCACTGCTCCACCAGTTGGTCGACGCGACGATCTACGAGCTGCACGTGCGCGACTTCTCCGCGAACGACCCTGAGGTACCAGAGCACCTGCGCGGCAGCTACCTGGCCTTCACCGCCGATGGGCAGGGCGCACGCCACCTCGCGAGACTGGCGCAGGCCGGGATGAACACCGTCCACCTCCTGCCCTGCTTCGACATCACGTCCATCAACGAGGACCGCACGACCTGGGTCGCCCCGCAGGGCCTCGCGGATCTGGATCCGGCCTCCCACGAGCAGCAGAAGCTGGTCGCCCAGACCCGCGACCGCGACGCCTTCAACTGGGGATACGACCCCTGGCACTGGATGGTCCCCGAGGGCAGCTATGCCTCCAGCAACGAGAACGCCGACGGCATCGCGCGCGTGCGGGAGTTCCGGGCCATGGTCGCCGGACTGCACCGGCTGGGCCTGCGCGTCGTCATGGACCAGGTCTTCACCCACACCGCCCACGCCGGCCAGGACCCCAAGGCCGTGCTCGACCGGATCGTCCCGGGCTACTACCACCGCCTCGACCAGGACGGGCGCCCCTACAACTCGACGGTGTGCAACAACACCGCGCCCGAGCGGGTGATGGGCGAGAAGATGATGGTCGACGCCTGCGTGCGCTGGGCGCGTGACTACCGCGTGGACGGTTTCCGCTTCGACCTGATGGGCCACTCCTCTGCTGCCAACATGTCGGCCATCCGGGACGCACTGGACGCGCTCAGCGTGGTCGACGACGGCGTGGACGGGCGGGAGGTGTACCTCTACGGCGAGGGCTGGAACTTCGGCGAGGTCGCCGACAATGCGCTGTTCTTCCAGGCCACCCAGGGCCAGCTCGCCAGCAGCGGCGTCGCCACCTTCAGCGACCGGCTGCGGGACGCCGTCCGCGGTGGGCGCCCGATGGACGACGACCCCCGTCGGCAGGGTTTCGGCTCCGGGCTGTTCTTCGAGCCCAATGGGCGCCGGCAGCGGCGGGAGCAGGCCGAGGAACTGGCCGAGATGACCGACGTGGTGCAGCTGGGGCTGGCCGGGAACCTGCGTGACTACGAGTTCACGGGCATCGGAGGGAAGGTGCTGCGCGGCGATGAGGTGTCCTACTTCACGATGCCCGCGGGTTATGCGGACGAGCCAAGCGACGTCGTCAGTTATGTGGACGCGCACGACAACGAGACGCTGTGGGACTCGTTGACAATCAAGCTCCCCCCGAGCACGTCCATGGCCAGTCGAATACGGATGAACACCTTGAGCCTGGCCTGCGCGACGCTCTCGCAGACGCCCGTGCTGTGGCACGCCGGCGTCGACCTGCTGCGTTCCAAGTCGCTGGACCGCAACTCCTTCGACTCGGGTGACTGGTTCAACCACCTCGACTGGAGCGGCGCCGACAACGGTTTCGGACGGGGGCTGCCCCCGGCGGCCGACAACCGGATTCGTTGGCGCTGGCTGGAGCCGCTGCTGCGCGAGCCCTCGTTGAAGCCGACCCAGGACGAGGTCGGGCTCGCCGCGGCGATGGCCCACGACCTGCTGCGGCTGCGGTTCAGCACCCCGCTGTTGCGGCTGGGGCAGGCACGCCTGGTGCACGAGATGGTGCGCTTCCCCGTCAGCGGCACCGAGCACGCGCAGGACGGCGTGATCGTCATGCACGTGGACGACTCTGGCGCCGAACCGGTGGACGCGGAACTGGCCAGCCTGGTGCTGGTGCTCAACGCTCGTCCCGATGCCGTGGAGCAGGCCCTTCCCGGCCTGCAGGGGCGCATGCTGGAACTGTCCCGGGTGCAGGCAGGGGGTTCCGACGAGGTCGTGAAGACCTCCGCCTGGGACGCCAAGGCCGCAGTGCTGCACGTCCCGGGTCGCACCGCGGCGGTCTTCTGCGAACCTCGCTGAGGCAGGGATCGGCTGGGCTCAGGAGCGGGCGTCGTCCCAGCGGGTGATCATCCGATCCGCCGCGGGACGTCCGGACGATCCCCCGGCCAGGCTGACGACCGGGGCGCGCGACAACAGCCCGGCGATGGTGTCGTTCACCTCGTCCAGGGTGACCGCGGCGTAGGCAGCGAGCAGCTCGTCGGTGTCCCAGGGGTCGCCCAGCAGTTCGCGGCTGCCGATCCGGCCCATCCGGGCCGAGGGATTCTCGAAGTGCAACAGGGTCTGCCCGACCAGCTGCCCCTGGGCCGCAGCCAGTTCGTCCGCGCTGAAGCCCTCCCGGCGCACCTGCTGGCAGATGTCGCCCACCACGTCGATGATCTCGGCGGTGCGCGCGGGCAGTGACTGCCACTCGACGGTGAACATTCCGGAATCGGTCCAGGAGCTGGTGGACGCGTCGATGGTGTAGGCCAGCGCGCGGCGCTCCCGCACCTCCACGAACAGCCGGGAGCTCATGCCGCCGCCCAGGGCCACCGACGCGAGGTCGAGCCGGGGGCGCAACGCATCGCCGTAACGCACGCCTGGCCAAGCCAGGGTGACGGCGGTCTGCGCGGTGTCCCCACGCTGGAAGGCCACCCTTGGTTCGCCGGGCACGGGTGTCTCAACAGGTCGGGCGGCCTGTCCGGCGGGGGCGTCGGCGAAGGCCTCCGCGACAGACGTCACCAGCGCCTCATGGTCCACCGCTCCGGTGGCGGCGACCACGATCTGACCGGCGCGGTAGTTCTCCTGCCACCATGCGGTGATGGCGCGGGCGCTCTGGCGGCGGATGGACCCGGCCGAGCCGATCACCAGCGGCGCCAGGGAACTGCCCTCGAAGAGCGTGGCGATGGCCCGGTCGACGCTCGACTCGCTTGGGTCGTCGGCGTGCATGGCGATCTCGTCCAGGATCACCTCGCGCTCGATGGCCACGTCCGCGGGACGCACGAGCGAATGGGTCAGCATGTCACCGAGCAACTCGACGGCGCGTGCGGTGTCGCCGGCCAGCACGCGGGCGTGGAAACAGGTGTACTCGCGCGTGGTGTAGGCGTTGAGGTCGCCGCCGCGCGCCTCCAGCTCCGCCGAAACCTGCTCGGCGGTGCGGGTAGGCGTGCCCTTGAACAGGACGTGCTCCAGGAAATGGCTGGACCCGTGCCGGTTGGCCGGTTCGTGGCGCGAGCCGACACCGACGTAGACGCCCAGATTGGTGCCCACGGCACCGGGGACGTGTTCGGACAGGACGCGAAGACCGCCCGGCAGCTCCGCGCGGAGAACTTCTCCTCCAGGATGCTGCCGGGCGGTCCCGGTGCGGGTGGTCGTCACCGACGGCCACCCGCAATGGTCGATCCGATCACTCGGCGGCCGGAGCCTGCTGCTCGGCGGAAGCAGCGGCGTCCCCCGCCTCCTCCACGACGGGAACGAGCGACAGCTTGCCGCGGTCATCGACCTCGCTGATCTCCACCTGGAGCTTCTGGCCGACGCTCAGCACGTCCTCGACCGCCTCGACGCGCTGGTTGTTGTTCAGCGGCTTCAGCTTGGAGATGTGCAGCAGTCCGTCCTTGCCTGGCAGCAGCGAGACGAAGGCGCCGAAGGCGGTGAGCTTCACGACGGTGCCGAGGTAGCGCTCCCCCTTTTCGGGCATCGTCGGGTTGGCGATCGAGTTGATCATGGAGCGTGCGGCCTCGGCGGCCTCGCCCGTCTCGGCACCGATGTAGATGGTGCCGTCGTCCTCGATCGTGATGTCGGCGCCGGTCTCGTCCTGCATCTGGTTGATCATCTTGCCCTTCGGGCCGATGACCTCGCCGATCTTGTCGACCGGGATCTTCACCGTGATGATGCGCGGAGCGTAGGGGCTCATCTCGTCGGGAGCGTCGATGGCCTCGTTCATGACCTCGAGCAGGGTGTGACGGGCCTCCCGGGCCTGCAGCATGGCCTTGGCCAGCTCGTCGGCGGGGATGCCGTTGAGCTTGGTGTCGAGCTGCAGGGCGGTGACGAACTGCGAGGTGCCGGCGACCTTGAAGTCCATGTCGCCCAGCGCGTCCTCGGCGCCCAGGATGTCGGTCAGCGTGACGTACTGGGTCTCACCGTCGATCTCCTCGCTCATCAGGCCCATGGCGATGCCAGCCACGGGAGCCTTCAGCGGCACACCGGCGTTCAACAGGGCCAGGGTGGACGCACAGACCGAGCCCATCGAGGTCGAGCCATTGGATCCCAGCGCCTCGGACACCTGGCGGATCGCGTAGGGGAACTCCTCGCGGGTGGGCAGCACGGGCACGAGGGCGCGCTCGGCGAGCGCTCCGTGGCCGATCTCACGACGCTTCGGCGACCCGACGCGACCGGTCTCACCGGTGGAGAAGGGCGGGAAGTTGTAGTGGTGCATGTACCGCTTGGTGTTCTCGGGGTCGAGCGTGTCGATCTTCTGCTCCATGCCCAGCATGTTCAGCGTGGTGACGCCCAGGATCTGGGTCTCGCCACGCTGGAACAGCGCAGAGCCGTGGACGCGCGGGATCACGCCGACCTCGGCCGAAAGGGTGCGGATGTCGGTGACACCGCGGCCGTCGATGCGGACCTTCTCGGTCAGAGTGCGGTGACGGACGATCTTCTTGGTCAGCGCCTTCAACGCGGCGCTCACCTCGCCCTCGCGGCCGGCGAACTGCTCGGCCAGCTTCTCCTGCAACTGCTGACGGATGGCGTGGGTGGCATCGTCGCGCTCCTGCTTGCCGGCGATCTGCATGGCCCGGGCCAGCTCGTCGGAGACGGACTGCACGGCCTGCCAGACGTCGTCCTCGTACTCCTTGAAGACGGGGAAGTCGAAGGTCTCCTTGGAGATCTGCGCAGCCAGCTCGGACTGGGCATCGCACAACTGCTTGATGAAGGGCTTGGCAGCCTCCAGGCCCTGGCCCACGACCTCTTCGGTGGGGGCGGTGCGGCCGGAGCGCACGAGCTCCCAGGTCTGCTCGGTGGACTCGGCCTCGACCATCATGATCGCGACGTCACCGTCGGCCAGCACGCGGCCGGCCACGACCATGTCGAAGGTGGCGTCCTCAAGCTGCTTGACGTCGGGGAAGGCCACCCACTGCTTGTCGATCAGGGCGACGCGGACGCCGCCGATCGGGCCGGAGAAGGGCAGGCCGGCGATCTGGGTCGACATCGAGGCCGCGTTGATCGCGACGACGTCGTAGAGCTTGCTCGGGTTGAGCGACAGCACGGTGACGACGACCTGGACCTCGTTGCGCAGGCCCTTGACGAAGGACGGACGCAGCGGGCGGTCGATCAGGCGAGCGGTCAGGATCGCGGAGGTGCCGGGGCGGCCCTCGCGACGGAAGAACGAGCCGGGAATACGTCCCGCGGCGTACATGCGCTCCTCGACGTCGACCGTCAGCGGGAAGAAGTCGATGGCGTCACGGGGGCTCTTGGCCGCCGTGGTGGCCGACAGCAGCATGGTGTCACCGTCGAGGTAGACGGCGGCGGAGCCTGCGGCCTGCTGGGCCAGGAGGCCGGCCTCGAAGCGGACGACGTGCTTGCCGTGGGCTCCGTTGTCGATGGTGGTTTCGGCGAACTTGATCTCGGGTCCCTCCACGGGGACTCCTTTCTGTGTGGGCAGACGCACCCCACACCGCGCCCCCTCCTGGGGCGTGGCGAATCGCGACACCTGTCGCGGTCAACGGCGTCCGCGCCGGTCTTCGATCGAGGCCCGCGGCCGGGACGGATCCCGCCCGAAGGCCACTACCGAGGACCAGACGACGGCCTCGTCGGATGGTCTGCTGAATACGGTTGTTCTGAAAACGGTGGTTCTGAAAACGGTGGTTCGGTGTTCAGCTGTGCGGTGGCGCACTCTCATGGCCACGGATTCGAGCCTAGCCGAGAGTGCACAAAGAGGGAGTGACCCATGGGTCACTCCCCCAGTGTCCTGGGTGCGATCAGCGACGCAGGCCCAGGCGGGCGATCAGTGCACGGTAGTGCTCGATGTCGTTCTTGGCGACGTAGTTGAGCAGACGGCGGCGCTGGCCGACCATCAGCATCAGGCCACGACGGCTGTGGTGGTCACCCTTGTGCATCTTGAGGTGCTCGGTCAGGTGCGAGATGCGAGCGGTCAGCACCGCGATCTGCACGTCCGGAGAGCCGGTGTCGCCAGGGGCGGTCGCGTACTCTTCAATGATCTTCTTCTTCTGCGCAGCGTCCATGACGGTGCTCTCCTCTCGGTTTCCCGTTGCGCGGCGCCCCCGTGCTGGTGCAGTGGGGGCTCTTTGGGGGCCGCGGCCGATCAAACGGCAACTGGACGAGACTACCAGCCGGTCACACGGACGGGCGAATCGTTGTCCGCCGAGGTCCGTTACGACATCGCCCGGATCCGGGCAAAATGGGTGCACGTCCGCGTGCGTCGGACAGATTTTCGACCGGATCGGGCCGCTTCTCGCGGTGCCGACGCCCGCCCGGTTTGGGACGATCGTCTCAGCGATCAGTCATTCACCTTGTGTTTGCATGGCCGTGATTGACTGGCGCCACATGCCAGGAAGGAGTACCTAGATGACACCGACCCCCGCACAGGGACTCGTCATTCGCCAGGCGGAGGACGCGGATCTGTCCGCCCTCGGCCAGATCGAGCCCCGCCCCGAGCAGAAGCTGGCACAGAAGCGCTTCGACGAGATGACCGCTGGCACGGGCCTGCTGGCCGTCGCCACCCTCGACGACGAGGTCGTCGGCATGGGCTACCTGGACTTCGTCGACCACGAACTGCAGCCCGAGGTCAAGAACCTGTGGGTAGTTCCCGAGGCCCGCCGCCACGGCGCTGGCCAGGAACTGTTCACCTGGCTCGAGGACAAGGCCGCCGAGGCCGGCCACAAGGAGGTTTTCCTCGCGGTCGACCCGAACAACGGACGCGCGCTGGCGCTCTTCCTCAACCGTGGCTACTCCCCCACCGGCAACCACCTCTTCGTGGACGACCCCGACACCCACCAGGTGGTCGATCCCTCCCAGGTGAGCAACCACTACGCGATCTACCAGAAGTCGCTCACGGCCTGACCAGCCCCAGGCACGACGCGCGCATGACGCAGACGCCCCGCCCGGATTGATTCCGGGCGGGGCGTTCGTCTTGGCAACGTGGCCACGCTTTCGTACGCGGGCAGTCAGCGCGACAGCAGGTCGCGGATCTGGTCGACGTCGCGGGTCATCTGCTCCACCAGTGCCTCGATCCCGGTGAAGGCGACCTGCCCCCGGATTCGGCTCACGAAGTCGACGGCGATCTCAACGCCGTAGAGCTGGAGGTCGTCGCGGTCGAGCACATAGGTCTCGACGCGACGTTCCATGCCGTTGAAGGTGGGATTGGTGCCGACGCTGATCGCCGCCGGCATCCGCTCGCCATCCGGGACGAGGGGCGTGAGCCAGCCCGCGTAGACCCCGTCAGCCGGGACCGCCATCTCGTCCGAGACCGGCAGGTTGGCCGTCGGGAAGCCCAGGTCGCGTCCGCGTTGGTCGCCCACGACGACGACGCCGCGGACGCGGAAAGGACGCCCCAGGTGCCGGGCAGCGGTCTCGACGTCACCCTCGTCGAGGGCAGCACGGATGCGGGTCGAGCAGGTGCTCTCCCCGTCCACCTGCACCAGCTGGACGGCCTCGACCTGGAAACGTCCCTGGCCTGAGGCTCGCAGCGTCTGGGCCGTTCCGGCGGCGCGGTAGCCGTAACGGAAGTTCTCGCCAACGACGACCCAGGCCGGGTCCAGCGGCGCGATGATGCGGTCCACGAACTCGTCCGGGCTCCAGACCGAGACGTCACGGGTGAACTGGACGACTCGCACCTCGCGGGCACCGGCGCGTTTGAGCAGCTCGATCCGGTCGGTGAGGTCGCCGAGCAGCTTGGGCTGGTGACCGGGGCGCAGGACGGCCATCGGGTGCGGCCAGAAGGTGACCACCATGATGGGAAGTTGGGGGTCCAGGGACTGCGCGTGCTGCAACAGTTCGACGTGGCCGGTGTGCACCCCGTCGAAATTGCCGATCACCACGATGGACTTGGCCACGGTCTTCCTCTCCTCCTGCTGCGCGGATGAGTCTAGGGCGGCGTCGCCATCGGTGGACAGCAGAGCGTCACCGGACGCCGACCGCCAAGCCTTGCGGGGTCATGCAACTCACTGCAGCCCTTGGCACCCGCGGCCCGGAGGCGAACTTTCACAGGACGTCGGCCATGTCGGCGGCGAAGTCGGCCACCGCGCGGGTGGTCAGTTCGTCGTCGAACAGCTCCGCGATGACCGCCGGCGGCAATGTGAACACCCGCACCCCGGCTCCCACCAACTGCATCACTTGGTCGGCACTCTTGACCGAGGCCGCCATTACCAGCGGGCCCGATCCGTCCTGTGGGACAGCCGAAGTCATCGCGCGGAGCTGCTCCAGCGCGTCACGTCCGGCCAGCTGCATGCGGTTGAAGTAGGGCGCCAGGTACCGCACCCCCATGGCGGAGGCGATGGTCACCTGGGTGGCGCTGTACACCGCAGTCATCAGCACCGGGACACCCTGCGCGTGCAGGCGCTGGATCACGGTGGCGCCGACCGGCGTCACTGGCACCTTGATGGTGGCGTGCTCGCAGATCTCTCGGAGCCGCATGGCGGCCGCGTACTGCTCCTCGACCGTCTCGCCCCACAGCTGGAAGCAGACCTCCCGTCCCTCAGCACCGGCCCACTGGGCCACCTCGGCGATGTCGGACAGCCGCAACCCGGCACGCTTGAGCAGGGTCGGGTTGGTGGTCAGGCCGTGCGCGATCCCGGTGGCAAGCCACGGTTCGGCCTCCGCCCTGACCGCGGAGTCGACGAAGATGCGGATCGGCACCGGCTGGCCCGGCGCGACGGTGGTGTTGCTCATGTTTCCTCCTCCACCCGCCAGCGGGCGGGCTTGTGCTTCGCCCTCGACCCAAGGGGTCTGGGCAGGTCAGTTCAGCATGGTCTGGCCGCCCGTCACCGGGATGGCCTGACCAGTCTCGTAGTCCTGTTCGATGCAGTAGCAGATGGCTCGAACCACGTCCGCCGGTCGGCAGCCACGCCCCATCGGCACCTGCTGCTCGTAGTGGCGTCGCACGTCGTCCACCGACCTCGCGCCGGGAACCTTGCCTGCTGCCAGGTACTGGACGAGCAGTCCGCGCTGCGGATCCGTCCACAGTGGACCGTCCAGGTAGTTGCCGGGGCACACGGCGTTGACCTTGATGCCCTCGTCGACCAGTTCGAGGGCGAACGACTGGGTGAGGCCGATACCGCCGAACTTGCTCCCGGCGTAGGCGAAGTTCCGCTTCGATCCGGCCAGGCCCGACTTCGAGTTCACCTCGACGATGTCCGACCACAGCGCCGGTTGGGCCCGGTGCTGGGCGGCCATCACCGGGGCCACCGTGCGGACGGCCACGAAGTACCCGCGGTAGTTGACGCGGGTGACCAGGTCGAAGTCTGCGCAGGACAGTTCCGACAAGGATCCAGCCCGCACCACCCCGGCATTGCTCACCAGCAGGTCAAGGCCGCCCCATGCGTCGACGAGCTGGGCCACGGCCTCTTTGAACGAGTCGGGGTCGGCAACATCCACGGTGAGCGGCAGGACGCGATCCTCGCCATGGGCGGCGGCCAGTTCTCGCGTGGCCTGCTCGACACCGGTCTGGTTCACGTCGGCGAGGGCGACCCGGCAGCCCAGGGCGGCCAGCTGGGTGGCGATCTGCAGGCCGAAGCCCTGGGCGGCTCCAGTGACCAACGCCAGGCGGCCCTGGAGACGGGTGTGGCCCGGTTCGGCCTCGACCAGGAAGCCGCCCAGATCACCGAGCCGGATGGCGGCCGGGAGCTGGGCGGGAAGCTGGTCGCGCAGCGCCGCGATGAGCCCGTCGGGGACGACCAGCCCCTCACCTGCCTCGCGGGGCAGCTCGACGGTGGGCGTCCAGCAGCCCTCGGCGGGCACGGCGTCCACCGCCACGGTACGCAGCGTCACCCTGACCTCGCCCGACAACAGGCCACGCACCACCGGCGCCAGCTCCCGCAGCACAGGCCGATGGCCCGACCCCCGCGTGGGGGCCGGAACCATCGGCAGGTTCACTGCGTCCTCGGTCATGACTCGATCGTCAGCACGCTGCCCACCTGGAGCTGGGGCGGGTTGCCGGCACAGTCAATGTGGATGGCTCCGGCCAGACCGGCCGTGTCACCGCCGGTGACGTTGACCGTCACATGGCCGAGCCCCTCCAGATTCTTGTGGGCAGCCTCCCCCACCGCCGTGATGGGGTAGGAAACCCCATCCACCAGCAGGTTCTGCCCCACGGCCAGGGGCTGCTCGACCGGATTCATCTCGATGATGAAGCAGAAGTCCTTGAGCGAATCGGGGACTCCCTGGCCAAAGGTGACGAACAGCCCGTCGGCGATGAAGGCACCGGCCTGTTCGCCGGCATCGGTGACGGTGGTACGGAAGATCTCTGTCATGTCGAGCCCCTGTCAGGAGTACAGGCCGGCGCTGGCCAGCCAGGCGATGGCGACGCGCGGGACGCCGTTGAGGAAGCGGGAGTACAGCACCGCAGGAACGCCCACCTCGACCGTCTCCGGATCCGCCTCGGCCAGTCCGAGGCCCACCGGGATGAAGTCGCAGGCGTTCTGGGTGTTGATCGCGAACAAGGCCGGCAGCGCCAGGTGCGGTGCGACATTGCCCTTGCCGATCTCGACGCCGATCAGGGTGCCGATGATCTGCCCGATGACCGCACCGGGGCCGAGCAGCGGCGACAGGAAGGGCAGCGAGCAGATGAAGCCCAGCACCATGAGACCCCAACCGGAGCCAGCCAGTGGGGTCAGGAAGTGGGTGAACCACTCGCCGAAGCCGGAGGCGTTGATGATGCCGATGAGCATGGAGATGAAGGCCATGAACGGCAGGATCGTGTTGATCATGGTCTGGATGGCGTCGCGTCCAGCCTGGTAGAAGATCGCCACCACGCGACCGGCGCCCAGACCGATCTTCATCAAGATGCCCTGCCTCTTCTGCTCCGCGAGGGTCTCGGAGACCTTCTTGTCAGCGGTGAAGGTGGGCTTGGACGTGGTGCTCGTGGCGCCGGCCAGCGAATCGGCAGCAGCGGCCGGAGCAACCGGGGCCGCGCTGGCGTCAGCGGGACGTACCTGCTCACTGGTGACCGCGGAGACGTAGATGTCCTCGCGGATGAACTGGGCCAGGGGCCCGGTCTTGCCGGTCGGCATCACGTTCACCGTCGGGATGTTCTTCTTCGGGTAGATGCCGCACCGCAGGGTTCCCCCACAGTCGATGACGGCCACGGCGATCTGCTCGTCCGGCACGGAGGTCTGGAAGCCGTTGACGGCCTCGCCGCCGGTCAGCTCCACCAGCCGGTCGACGACCGCGGGCTTCTGCCCGCCACCGACGATGTAGACGATCTTGTTGCGCTCCTCGGTGAGGTCGACCCGGATCGGGCCACCCCAACCGCCGGCGCCCTTGTCGATGACGACGCTGCGGTACTCGCTCATGCCTGCACCTTCACTTCGCTGGAGAGGGTGACGCCCTGCTGCTTGGCGACCCAGGGGGTGATGAAGTCGGTGACCCAGCCACCGAGGAAGTTGAGCACGAGGCCCAGCACCAGGTAGCGCAGGGCCAGCTCGGCGCTGTTCAGCCCGAGCTGCTCGATGCCCTTGGCGATGCCCAGCCAGATGAACAGCTCACCGGCGTTGATGTGCGGGAAGATGCCGCTCGAGGTGTGGCAGAACTGGGCGCCACTGGCGTAGTAGCTGGGCTTGTACTTCTCGGGCAGGAAGCGGCCCAGGGTGAAGCCCATCGGGTTGGCCAGCATGAAGAAGCCCAGGAAGGGCAGCACCAGGTAGCGGCTCACCGGGTTGCCGGAGGCACGCCGCGCGAGCCTGTTGATCTTGTCCTCACCGATCATCTGGATCAGGGAGTTCATCGCGATGAGCAGCATCAGCACCAACGGGACGATGCCGGTCATCCATCCGATGAAGGTCTCGCCGCCGGCTCGGAACAAGCCGATGAACCACGTGGCTGAGTCTGTGAAATAGTGCACGGTCTTTCCTTTCTCGTGAGATGCGGGCCGGGTCAGGC
>NHCFI05602__coassemble_841_pt1 | contig 26909 bp, 23 predicted proteins | sample NHCFI05602__metabat2_high_PE_006 | metagenome-assembled genome bin NHCFI05602 | reverse complement strand
CCCGGCCGCCCTTGCTGCCGACCCCTTGCTCGTCAAGCGCCTGCGTCGTCAGCGCGAGAACCGGCAGAAGGCACGATCCGCATCCCGCCTCGCTCGCTGAGCAACCCGGCCTCACCTCGTCGCGCGCTGGCGAACAGTTCGCTGCCCGCGCAAAGCCTTCCCGTCGACACGTCGGCAGCCCTAGCGTGGTTCCCACGTGGCCCGAACAGGGCCTCCGACGAAAGGAACACCACATGGGTATCGGAGACAAGCTCGAAAATGCCAAGGACCAGATCGTCGGCAAGGCCAAGGAGGCCTACGGCGACGCCACCGACAACGCGGACGTTCAGACCGAGGGTGCTGCCCAGCGCTTCGACGGTGAGGTCGGCGAGCACGCCGAGAACCTGAAGGACAAGGCCAACGACGTCGTCGATGACCTCAAGAACTGACACAGTTCGCCCGCAGTGCCCGTCCCTTCGGGGGCGGGCACTGTTGCGTCTCGGGTCTGGTGGTGGGCCAGCTGTCGCCCTGCGATGGACGCTGTACGGAGACCATCTTGCTGCCCGCGAAACTGTTTGCACTCGCTTGGGTCGAGTGCTAAAAATGGTGCTGGCACTCGATGCAGTCGAGTGCCAGCTCTCACCGGCTGGTGAGTCGGCACCCACCGGGTGCAGGCGTCCGTCGCGGGCATCGGCCAGGAGCACCCAGACACCTGACAACCGTGGGGCCACGGCCCCTGACGCGGGAGGATTCCCGGAACACCATGGCAAAGCTGATTGAGTTCAACATCGAGGCCCGCCGCGGTCTTGAGCGGGGCATGAACACCCTCGCCGACGCGGTCAAGGTCACCCTCGGCCCGAAGGGCCGCAATGTCGTGCTGGAGAAGAAGTGGGGCGCCCCCACCATCACCAACGACGGCGTCTCCATCGCCAAGGAGATCGAGCTCGAGGATCCCTACGAGAAGATCGGCGCCGAGCTCGTCAAGGAGGTCGCCAAGAAGACCGACGACGTCGCGGGCGACGGCACCACCACCGCTACCGTGCTGGCCCAGGCAATGGTCCGCGAGGGCCTGCGCAATGTCACCGCCGGCGCCAACCCGATGGGCCTGAAGAAGGGCATCGAGACAGCCGTCAAGGCCATCTCGGATGAGCTGGGCAACCAGGCCAAGCCCGTCGAGACCAAGGAGCAGATCGCAGCCACAGCCACCATCTCGGCTGCTGACCCCACCGTCGGCGAGATCATCTCCGAGGCGATGGACAAGGTCGGCAAGGAGGGCGTGATCACCGTCGAGGAGTCCAACACCTTCGGCCTCGACCTCGAGCTCACCGAGGGCATGCGCTTCGACAAGGGCTACATCTCCGGCTACTTCGTGACTGATCCCGAGAGCATGCAGGCCTCGCTCGAGGATCCCTACATCCTGCTGGCCAACCAGAAGGTCAGCTCGCTGAAGGACATCCTGCCCGTGCTGGAGAAGGTCATGCAGTCGGGTCGCCCGCTGCTGATCATCAGCGAGGACGTCGACGGTGAGGCCCTCGCTGGCCTCGTCGTCAACAAGCTGCGTGGCACCTTCAAGTCCGTCGCCGTGAAGGCCCCGGGCTTCGGCGACCGCCGCAAGGCCATGCTGGACGACATCGCCATCCTCACCGGTGGCACCGTCATCACCGCCGACCTGGGCATGACCCTGGAGGGCGTGACCCTGGAGATGCTCGGCCAGGCACGCTCGGTCGTCGTCACCAAGGACGAGACGACCATCGTCGACGGCGCCGGCAACTCCGACCAGATCGCTGGCCGCGTCTCGCAGATCCGCAAGGAGATCGAGAACTCCGACTCCGACTACGACCGCGAGAAGCTGCAGGAGCGACTCGCCAAGCTGGCCGGCGGCGTCGCCGTCATCAAGGTCGGCGCGGCCACCGAGGTCGAGCTCAAGGAGCGCAAGCACCGCATCGAGGACGCCGTTCGCAATGCGAAGGCGGCCGTCGAGGAGGGCATCATCGCCGGTGGCGGCGTCGCGCTCGTCCAGGCCGCGAAGAATGTCTCCTTCGAGCAGCTGGCAGGCGACGAGCTGACCGGCGCCCAGATCGTCCTCAAGGCGTGCTCGGCCCCCCTGAAGCAGATCGCCGAGAACGCTGGCCTGGAGGGTGGCGTCGTGGCCGAGAAGGTCGCCGCGCTCCCCACCGGCGAGGGACTCAACGCGGCCACCGGCGAGTACGTCAAGATGGTCGAGTCGGGCATCATCGACCCGGCCAAGGTGACCCGCTCTGCCCTGCAGAACGCGGCCTCCATCGCGGCTCTCTTCCTCACCACCGAGGCCGTCATCGCGGACAAGCCCGAGAAGGCTGCCCCCGCGATGCCCGGTGGCGACGAGATGGGCGGCATGGGCTTCTGAGCCCGTTCGTCCACTCGGACGACACGCATCAACCGCAGCACGAAGGGCGGCTCCCCAGCAGGGGAGCCGCCCTTTGCGCGTGTCCGCGGGCGGTCGTGCCGTGGTGGGGCCACCATGGACACATGTCCGGGTTCCTCGAGGTTGTCTGCCTGCACGAGCACGATGCCCGGCGCGCCGAAGAGGGCGGCGCCGACCGCATCGAGCTGCTGGGATCACTGGCTGACGGCGGACGGTCCCCGGAGCCGGCGCTGGTCGAGAAGGTGCGCGCCGCGACGAGCGTCCAGCTGCGGCCGCTGGTGCGGTTGCGGGAGGGCTTCGGCACCGACGGCGGCGAGTTCGTCCGGTTGCGGGGGCTGATCTCCTCCTATCTGGATGCGGGGGCGGACGGCGTCGTGCTGGGCTTCCTGAACGGGCTCGGCGAGGTCGACCTGGAGGTCTGCCATGCGCTGGTCGCCGATGGCGACTTCGGCTGGACCTTCGACCGCGCGATCGACAATGCCCTCGACACCGACAAGGCCTGGCGGGCGCTGGCCCGGCTGCCTCGGCTGGACCAGGTGCTCACCGCCGGTTCGGCCCGCGGCGTCGAGCACGGGCTAGACGATCTGCTGGCCCGCTGCCGCGCCGACCAACCGATCGCAGGGGTGGTGATGGCTGGCGGCGGACTGCTCGCCGAGCACGTCCCGTGGCTCGCACGAGCGGGGGTCCGCGCCTTCCAGATCAGCGAGCAGGCGCGTCCACTGGGGCAGTTCAAGGCCTATGTGGACGCGCCACTGGTCCACGCCTGGCGGCGGTTGCTGGACGACGAGCTCGCCTGACCTCAAGCCATCAGGCGAAGGCCCGTGACCCCGGCCGACGAGCGGCGGGTCTGGAACCAGAAGCCCCGGGTCATGGGGTACAGGTGCACCTTCGACCCGTCCCAGGCCACCAGGTCGGGCACCAGGTCGCCGGTGACGTCGCCGGGGGTCGCGAAGGTCTTGAACCCGAAGCCCGTCCCGCGCTGGCCGACCAGGGCGAACCCGGAGCCGGTGGAGCGGTAGGCCCACAACGTCCCGTCCGTGCGCACCGCCAGCAGGTCATCGCGTCCGTCGTTGTCGACGTCCCCGATGCCCAGCGGACGGGTGGTCTTCCAGCCGCGCGAGACGACGCCGACCCGGACGGGGGCCGCGCTGGCGCTGAGGATGTAGCGGACCAATTCACCGGCCGCATTGGCTCCCAGCACGTCCATCCGACGATCGCCGTCGAGGTCGACGAGGGTGAGGGCGTGGAACTGGTTCCACCCCGAGCCGAGCACGCGCGCGGTGGTGAAGCCCCTCGCCGTACCGGGGTAGAGAAGCAACTGGCCGGCCCTGTTGCGGGCCAGCAGGTCGGCCCGACCGTCGCCGTTCACGTCACCGGGGGAACCGATCCAGGTCGCCGTCCAGCCGCCATTGGCCTTCACCGGCGCCCCCAGCACGCCATTGCTGGAGACCTTGCTCCATCGGGTGTTGGTCGTGTCCAGCACCACCAGGTCGGAACGTCCATCCCCGGTGCGGTCACCACGGGCGGTCTTCGTGTTGCGCCACATGATGCGCGAGACACCCTCGATGGTGCCGATCTGGGTGGACATGCCCGCGCTGGACGAATGCGTGAGCACCGCCGCGGTGTAGGGGCGCGGGAGCTTGTGGTTGTAGCCGATCGAGTTCACGTGCCAGCCGTCGGTGCGCGGCAGCCAGCCATTCTTGACCGCGACGTCGTCGCCGGGGCCGGCCGTGACGCCCCAGTCCTGGTCGGACGACACGGTGCGCATCAGCGAGAGCCCGTAGGCGCGGTTGGCGTCGGAGATGACCGGGTTCTTGCGGGAGAAGTGGTCGACCAGCACGACATTGTCGGGTGCGCTGGTGACCGTCAGGCCCCAGTAGCGGCCCGGGCCGGGAACCGTGTTGCGCAGCCCCATCCGGGCGTTCACGGCCTTCACGTAGCTGCCGCCGCCCAAGGAGTTCCACAAGGCGGTGGTGGCGTTGTTGTCGGAGTAGCGGATCATCGGCACCATCTGCGACTTCTCCCACGACGACAGGGATCGCCTGGCAGCCTGCGCGCGGTACATGACCGCAGCTATCACCTGGACCTTGACGATCGAGGCGGTGACATTCGTCGCGGAGCCCTTCACGTAGGAGTAGATCGTGGTGCTGCCTGACGGACGCTGGGCGACGGCCACCGAACCCGACCGGGAGTTCGCCCAGCTGGCGAGCTGGCTGCGGTAGGGGAAGGGGACGACCTCGCCGTAGCCGGCCGGATCGTTCGCCACCGCGGACGCGCTGTAGCTGCCCTGCGTGGTCTGCTGGGCGGCGGCGGTGATCGCCGCGTCGGTGTCGACGAGCACGCGCAGGGTCAGCGTCCCCCTGGCCGCGGCGGTACCGCGTCCGGCGACGAACTGGTTCGAGGTGCCGGACATGGCCAGCGGCGTGCAGGCCAAGGCGTTTGCGTTCGCCCGCACGGAATCGGTGCTGCGCCCCGCCGCGTCGGTGAAGCGGACGGACTGGATGCTGACGGGCCCTTCGCCGACCACTCGTGCGGCGCCCCGTGCCGTTGCAGCGCCGGTGAAACCGACGACGACCTCCCCAAGGTCGGGACAGCTGAAGGTCTGTCGGGGCAGGGGCCCGGCCGCAGCGGCGTTGGATGAGGGAAGCAGCCCGGCGGCGAGCACGCCTGCGACCAGCAGGCTGAGGGGACGGCGCATGGGCATCTCCAGACTTTCAGGGCCTCGCAGACGATCACTCGTCAACGATTCAGTGGTGTTCTCGTCACCGTCGCACTTTCCCCCGGGCCGCGCAAGATCATCAGTCAGGCCTCGGGGACCGGAGAAAGTTCGTCCGGCAGGGGCGCGTCGTGCAGGACCACCAGGGAGGTCACCGCTCGGGTGAGGCAGACATAGAGGCGGCGCAGGCCGGTCGTCCGGTCGGGTTCGCCGGCGACGATGCCGGCGGGGTCCACCAGCAGGACGTGGTCGAACTCCAGGCCCTTGGCGAGGGAGGCGGGGACGAGGTCCAGGCGGTCGTCGTTGGTCAGCTCGGCCGTGGCAACCAGCGCGTCGGGGACGATGACCCCGACGGTGCCTGGACGCTGCAACAACTCGTCCGCCGCCTCTGACAGGGCAGCCAGCGGATCGTCGACCTTTCGGATCACCAGCTCACCCCGGTTGCGGCGGATCGAGCGTGGCGGTGTCAGCCCCGGGGCGATCGAGGGCAACAGCCGGGCCGCGTAGTCGATCACCTCGCCGGGCACGCGGAAGCCCTCCACCAGCTCGCGGACCTCCGCGCCGGGGTGGCCGATGTGCGCCAGCGAGCTCGCCCAGTCACGCGATGCCCAGGGCGTGGTCGCCTGGGCCAGGTCACCCAGCAACGTCACCGAACCGGTGGACGCGCGACGTCCGGCAGCCCGCAGTTGCATCGCGGACAGGTCCTGAGCCTCGTCGATGATCACGTGGCCCAGTGAGTTGGTCCGGTTGAGTTGGTCGGCCACCTCGTCGGCGATCACCAGGTCGGCCTGGGTCCACTTCATCGATCCCGGGGTCCTGGCCGGCTTCGGGCCAACGAGCAGCGCTTGTTCGTCCACGGTCAGGACACCGTCGGCGCACTGGGCCAGGAAGTCGGCGTCGGTGAGCAGTCGGTGGGTGAGCTTCCTTGCGTCCAGCTTCGGCCACAGCGCCGTCGCCATCTGCTTGGTCGCACTCGCGCGGGCGACCTGGCTCTGCAGCCGGTCATCGGTGACCTCACCGGACACCTCCATCCGCAGCAGCACCTGGTGGGCCAGACGTTGTGGCAGCATCACCCGTCCCGCCTCGTAGCGCACCCCGCGCGCGACGAGCGAGCTCACCGCGTCGGTCAGGTAGAAGGCGGGCACCCGCCAGACCCGGTGCCCGATCGGCACCACCAGGGTCTGTGACGGTTCACTGACGTGCCCCCAGACGGCCTTGCGGACGACCTCGGCCATCCGCGCGTCCCCCTTCAGCACCGCCCGTGCCGACTCCTCGGAACCCTTGACCTCCAGCATGGTGGCTGCTGCGACCAGCGAGTCGATCGTCTCCTGGGTCGCCTCGATCTCGCCGAGCGCCGGCAGGACGTCCGCGATGTAGGCGAGGAAGTTGTCGTTCGGTCCGAGCACCAGCACGCCTTGGCGTCCCAGCGTCGCCCGGTAGGCGTAGAGCAGGTAGGCGGCGCGGTGCAGCCCGACGGCCGTCTTGCCCGTTCCGGGCGCACCCTGGATCGCCATCGAGAGCGCCAGGTCCGCGCGTACCAGCACGTCCTGATCGGGCTGGATGGTGGCGACGATGTCGCGCATCGGACCCGTTCGGGGACGCTCGATCTCGGCCTCCAGCAGGGCCTCGGCGCCGGAGGTGTCGGCATCGACGTCCGACAGATGCTCGTCCTCGAAGGCCGAAAGCCGTCCGTCGTGGAAGCCGAAACGGCGCCGCAGCGAGCACTTCATCGGGTCGCCGGGGTGCGCGCGGTAGAAGGGCAGGCTCATCGGCGCGCGCCAGTCGATCACCAGCGGGTCACCGCCGGTCTCACCGGTGACATGACGACGCCCGACGTGGACGACCTCGTCGTACTCCGCGCCCAGCGTGGTCGTGTAGTCGAGCCGTCCGAAGAAGAGCGGGGTGTCGGGATCGTTCTCCAACGACTCCATCCGGCGGTAGAGCGCCTGGCGCAGGAAGGCGGTGCTGACCGAGTCGCCGGCGGTGGCGGTGGACCACTCGGCCGACTCCGCGCGCATCCGGGCCAGGGCAGCGTGGGAGGCCTCCAGGTGGGCCTGCTCGTCGGCGAGCACGTCAGCGCTGTTCACGCCAGGGCTGTTCACGTCAGGGCTGTTCACGTGAGTGGTGGGGAGGTCGGTGGTGGTGGGCATGTTGCTCCCTCGATGGTGCAAAGGCGTGGTGATCATTGGTGCTTTGCCTGCCCGACGAGCCCACCCGGCGGACGGTCCGCGGCACCCGGGGACGGGAGGCGGACGCTGGAGATGGCAGACCAGCGATGCTACCCCTTGCCGTCGCAGCCCCGGCACCGGTAGGCAATGACGCATGCACACAGCGCCCACCAGGTACCAACCCGTCGACCCCGCCGATCGACCCCGCAAGGAGCGACAGGGGGCCCGGGTGCTCGTCCGCTGTCAGGGACGAGCGCTGCTGGTCAGCGACCGGGACCCCGGCGTGGTCGGGTCGGGCTGGTGGGTGTTGCCCGGGGGTGGAATCGACCCGGGCGAGGATGTGCGTGCAGCCGCGTGCCGGGAGCTGTTCGAGGAGACCGGGCACCGCTGCGACCCGGACGACCTGCTGGGCCCGATCGCCACCCGGAGCGTCACCCACGGCTACAGCGACCGGGTGCTCGTCCAGCACGAGACGATCTTCGCGCTCGACGTCGCGGAAGCCTTCGAGGTCGATCCGGCAGGGCTGACCGAGGGTGAGTTGCTGCGGCTGGGGGAGTTCGGCTGGTTCGGCCCGGACCAGTGGCGGACGATGACCGTCTGGCCCCCACTGGAACCGCTCGCCGAGGCCGACGGCAGCAGCTGCGTCGACCTCGGCGAGGTGGAGGAGTCGACCGTTCCGGCGTGAGAGATTACCGAGCCAACAACCAATGATCCCCGGGCCTTTCGAGACGCAGAACAGCCCGCCCCCAGAAGGCGACGGGCGCCCGACCTCCGGCGTCGTCAACCCCTCAGAACTACTCAGGAAGCAGGGTCAGCGTCCACGGTGTCGATCTCCTCGGCGTCCACGATCCGGTAGGCGTAGCCCTGCTCGGCGAGGAAGCGCTGCCGATGCTGGGCGAACTCCGCGTCCGGGGTGTCGCGGCTGACGACCGCGTAGAAGCGGGCGGTACGTCCGTCCTTGGGCCGAAGCAGGCGCCCGAGGCGCTGCGCCTCCTCCTGCCGGGACCCGAAGGCACCCGAAACCTGGATCGCCACCAGCGCGCTGGGCAGGTCGATGGAGAAGTTCGCCACCTTGCTGACCACGATCAGGTCGGTCTGGCCGTCGCGGAAGGCCTGGTAGATGCGCTCGCGCTGCTTGTTCGTCGTCGCCCCGGTGATGATCTCGGCATCCAGCCGCTCGGCGAGTTCCTCCAGCTGGTCGACGTACTGACCGATCACCAGCGTCGGTTCGCCCCGGTGTTTCTCCACGAGTTCCACGACGACGTCGTTCTTGCTCTCCGCGGTGGCAGCGAGCCGGTAGCGCACGTCCGGTTCGGCGGTGGCGCAGGCCATCCGTTCGGAGTCGGACAAGGTGACGCGCACCTCGACGCAGTCGGCGGGTGCGATCCAGCCCTGCGCCTCCAGGTCCTTCCACGGCGCGTCGTAGCGCTTGGGGCCGATCAGGCTGAAGACGTCACCCTCGCGTCCGTCCTCGCGGACGAGCGTCGCGGTCAGCCCGAGGCGGCGGCGTGCCTGCAGGTCGGCGGTCATCCGGAACACCGGCGCCGGCAGCAGGTGCACCTCGTCGTAGATCACCAGGCCCCAGTCGCGGGCGCTGAACAGCTCCAGGTGGGGGTGCACGCCGCCGCGCTTGGTGGTGACGACCTGGTAGGTGGCGATGGTGACCGGGCGGATCTGTTTCATGGTGCCGGAGTACTCGCCGATCTCGTCCTCGGTCAGCGTGGTGCGCTTGATGAGTTCGGCCTTCCACTGCCGGGCGGAGACGGTGTTGGTCACCAGGATCAGCGTGGTGGCCTTGGCCAGGCTCATCGCGTCCGCGCCGACGATCGTCTTGCCGGCACCACAGGGCAGGACGACGACCCCGGAACCGCCGTGCCAGAACGACTCAGCGGCCTGGTGCTGGTAGCCACGCAGGGCCCAACCGTCCTGCACGAGGTTGATCTCGTGGGCCTCGCCGTTGACATAGCCGGCCAGGTCTTCCGCAGGCCAGCCCAGCTTCAGCAATGCCTGCTTGAGGTTGCCGCGCTCGGACGGGTGGACGATGACGGTGTCGTCGTCGATCCGCGCCCCGACCAGGCCCTTCACCTTGGCCGAGCGCAGCACCTCGGTGAGCACGGCGCGGTCGGTGCTGACCAGCACCAGCCCGTGGGTGGGGTGCTTCTCGATGCGCAGGCGCCCGTAGCGCCCCATCGTCTCGGCGATGTCGACCAGCAGGGAACTGGCCACCGGGTAGCGCGACCAGCGCATCAACACGTCCACGACCTGTTCGGCGTCGTGGCCGGCGGCGCGGGCATTCCACAGCCCCAGCGGGGTGACGCGGTAGGTGTGGACGTGTTCGGGGGCGCGCTCCAACTCGGCGAAGGGCGCGATCTCGATGCGGCAGGCATCGGCGTCGGGATGGTCGACCTCGAGCAACAGTGTGCGGTCGGACTGGACGATCAGGGGCTGGTTCATCGCCAGCCAGTATGCCTCGCGCTCAAGCGCTGGGGGTGGGCGACGGAACGTGCTGGGGTCCCCGGTCGGGTGGCGTGTTGGGGCTGCCGGTCGGGCTCGGCGAGGGAGCAGCGGTCGTGGTGGAGGTGGTCGTCGACGGGCTGGTCGGCTTGGTCGGCGATGGTGACTTGCTGGGCGGGGTGCTCTTCGTGGGGGATGGGCTCTTCGGCGTCGCCGTGGCGCTGGGCGGCACCGAGGCGGTCTCGGTCGGGTCGGCGGCCGGCGGCTTGGGGGTGCTCGCGCGGGTGGTGCGGGGAGGCGACGTGTAGCGGCTGGTGGCGCGCGTCGCCGGCTCGGTCTGGTAGTCCAGCGGCGGGGCCGGTTGCAGGCGCTGGGTCTGCGACGGCTGGGAGTTCGCCGTGGGCGGCGGGACGATGTACAGCGAGCGCCACTGGGAGCGGTTGCCGGCGGCGTCGAGGGCCGCCACCTGTACCAGGATCTTCTTCTGGTCGTCGAACCAGGCGAAGTTCGCACCCAGGCTGGTGGTGCGGGTGGAGTAGGCGCCGTTCAACATCACGAGGTACTGCGTCACCGCGATGTTGTCGGTGGCTGGGTGCCAGGTGATCGTGAAGGTGGACGAGTCGTTCCCGGCCATCTTGAGCTCGGTCACCGGGGAGGGCGGGGTGCGGTCCCGGGAACTGTTCGGGCTTCCAGTGGGGCTCGCCGTCACCGGCGTCCCCGTGTTGCTGGGCTGGTCATCGGCCGGTGCGGTGACCAGTGCGGGCGTCGACACCCTCGTTGGCAACATCGCCACCAGCAGGGCCGTCGCGGCGCACGCCACCACCGTCACGAGGCGGGGAGTGGCGATGCGTTGCATGACGAGATTCTAGGTGACCCGGGTCACTGAAATGAGCCGCGAGAGTGACAGCGTCATGGGCCCTTGTGCCTTGCGCATCAGGCGAACCTGCCCGCCGGAGACCGCCATCACCCGTGCCGTCATCGAGCGCGGGGCACCGTCCTCGGCGACGTACTGGACGCCCAGCCAGCCCGGCTCAGCCACCTGCTGGCGCAGCAGGTCGACCATCGAGGCCTGCTCGGTCGCCGTCCGCAGGCCTTCCTCGCGTCCAAGCAGTTCGGTGACCAGGGCTTCAGGGTCGAGGTCCGGTGCGGACGTCCGCTGCGGCGGGGGCGTCGGACGGGCGCGTCGTGGCGGCGGGGTGGTGCGGCGCTGTCCGAACTCGTCGGTGGCGATGGGCGCCAGACCCGCCTCGCGCAGGAAGGCGACCAGTTCGGCGGGTTCGGCGGCGGCGGAGATGACGGTGGGTGCCAGCCGGCGCAGGCCGAGCGAGCTGGCCTGTTGGTGGCTGAGCAGGGACTCGACGACCGCCGGGTCCTCCATCGTGACGACGGCTGCGACCGGGGTCACCTGCACCTGCCCGTGGCGGCGGGCGACGTCGGCGACCAGGTAGTCCAGCGCTCCCGGCAGCGGGGTGGACGAGTGTGCGGTGAGCCATTCGCGAACCTCGTCGGCGGTCCAGCCGGCGTCCAGCGCGCGGCGCAGGCTGGCGGCGGTGAAGCGGTGCACGCCACCTCCGCCGGTGGACTCGCGGTCGGCGAGCAGGGCCATCGTCCGGGCGACGTCGTGGTGCAGCGGCCCGGGGGCCACGGCGGTCAGGTCACCCTGGACGACGAACTGGGCGACGGGTTCTGGGAAGCCCGGGTCATCGTCCGCGTCGACCAAGGATGTCCGGCGGCCCAGCGCGACCAGGCCCAACCGGCGGGCCTCGTCGACCAGCTGGGCGCTGGCGGCGGGCAGGTCGAGCCGGGCCCAGCCGGGGCGCAGCCACTCGATGCGTGCGGCGAGGGTCTCGGCGGTGATCGGGGTTCCCGGGGCGGCGGCGACGAGCTGGGCATGGGCCAGCCGGCGCAGCGGAGCGGCCCAGCCGAGCGGGCTGCCGGCGAGCACGGGTGCCTCCGGGTCGGGCCAGGTCTCCAACCCCAGCCAGGCGTCGCGCAGCATGGTCCAGTGCTCCCAGTCGGGGCGCTCCAGCCAACGGTCCCAGCTGGTGGTGGGCAGCCAGGCCTGGCTTTGGCTGGCGACCAGGCCGAGGTGCTGGGCCAGCAGCAGCAACAGCAGGGCCTGGCGGTCGTCCCCGACCTCGGCGAACAGGGTGTTGGCGTCGCGGCGGCTGATCGCGCCGGTCGCCAGCGGGCGCGGGTGCAGGCGTCCGAGCTCCTCGACCAGGCCCTCCAGCTGACGGACCGCCTCGAAGGCCGATCCCTCGGCGGCGCGTTCACTGATCGTCGACGGCTCGGCCGGCGGCCAGCTGGGCACCCGGTCGGGCACTTCGTCGGTGAACAGGCGTCCGCCGCGCAGCCGCAGGGCGACTTCACGGGGCAGGATGATCGTCTCGGAATCCAGTGGTCGCAGCAGTTTGAGGCCGAGCAACCGATCGACGGGGCGGTCAGAGTCGACGTCCCCGCGTCGATCGGCGTGGGCGACGCGACCGGTCGGGTTGGTCCACAGCAGGCGCTCCAGCACCTCGCGGGCATCGGGTCCGGCCAGGGCGACGCGCTCGTCGATCGTCGCGTCGTCCAGCGGCAGTGCGGACGCAGGCGCCAGCCCGGCCGGGTAGGGGCCGAAGGCGGCCCTGGCGGCGCGGGTGAGGTGCCAGGACCGGTCGCTGCCCCAGACCAGGGCGCGCTTGGCGAGGGCGGTGATGGCGGTGCCGACCGCTCCCCGCTCGGCGGCCATCAGCGCGGCCAGACGACGGGTCGTGATCGCGTCCTCGGTGGCGGCCAGAGCCAGGCAGACGCGGCGCTGGAAGGCGTCCAGCCCCTCGATCGCCAGCTGGGTGGAGGCGCTCCCGGTCGCCCGGTCGACCAGTTCGGCCAGGTCGTGCGGGCGGGGGTGGGCGAGATCAGGGCGCAGCCGGACGAGTTCGGCGAGGCCCTCGGGCGGAAGGGCGCGGACCACGTCCGCGATCGACCGCGGACGACTCACCGGCGCCAGCTCCACCACACCGAGGCCGGGACGACCACGAGCATGATCAGGCACAACAGCTGCCCGGCGCCGGCGGCGCCCAGGTCGAATTCGCCGATGTCCTGGGCCAGCCAGGAAGCGATCAGCGCGAACATCGAGGCGCTGAAGGCGGGACGGATGATCTCGCGTCCGCGGGTGATGCTGCCGCTGGCCAGGCTGGCGCCGATCAGCAGGTAGGGCGCCCAATCGACGAACAGCAGGCCCGCGACCAGGAGGCCGATGGTGAGCATGGTGCCGGGGGTGAAGGCCTGCCACAGCGTCTGCTTGGGTTCGGCGGGGTGGTGGGCCTGCTGTCCGGGGAACTGCTGCTGTCCGGGGTACTGCTGGTTCTGCGCGGCCCATGGGCCCTGCGTGTTCTGGGGGCTCAGCGGGTTCTGGGGATTCAGCGGGTTCTGGGGGTTGGCCATCGGTGCGGGCCAGACCGGGGCACCGGTCGGGGCCGGCAGCGTCGGGCCGGCAACCACGGCGCTCGTTGCGCTGTTGCCGGTCGACAGGGGCTGGGTCGGGTGCCACGACGTCGACGAGTGCACCGCGCCCCAGCTCGACTCGGCGACCGTGCCGTTCACGCCGAAGGGCGTTGCGGGATCACGCGGGCTGCGCGGCAGCGGGACCAGTTCCTCCAGCGGACGCATCGCCTGGGCGCGGTACTCCGACGGAGGCACGGCGGGCTGTCCGTCGGCCGGGCTGGCGGGTTCCTCGACCAGCTCCAGCGGGGTGGCTCGGGGCGTGGCGAACCCGGCGGGTCGCTCCACGGGGGCGTACTCCGCGCCGTCGGTCCAGTCAGCCATGGTTTCCAGTGTAGTTCTGGTGCCGGTTTTCCCCGGTGCGCCTGGCTGCGGCGCCTTGTAGACTGAGCAGTCAGCCCGGTGAATGGCCGGGCCCACTCAGCAGAGCGAGGATGAAGTGCCCATCGGCAAGGTGCGTTTCTACGACGCAGAAAAGGGATTCGGCTTCCTGGTCAAGGAAGACGGCGGGGACGTCTATGTCCGTTCCAATGTGCTGCCCGAAGGGGTTCACGCGCTCAAGCCCGGGCAGAAGGTCGAGTTCGGCATCATCGAGGGCCGTCGGGGCGAGCAGGCGCTGTCGGTGCGGCTGCTGGACGCGCCCCCTTCGCTGAGCAAGAAGCTCCGCAAGAAGCCGGAGGACATGGCCGTCATCGTCGAGGACCTGATCAAGATGCTCGACTCCCTCGGCAATGGCTACCGCCATGGGCGTCACCCCGATGCGAAGCACGCGGAGAAGACGGCAATGGTGCTGCGCCGCGTCGCCGACGAGCTGGAGCTGTGATGGTCGAGGCGGGCGCGGCCCGCGCTCGGGTCAAGGCCCCCAAGGTGGACGCGGTGACCGCCGCCGCTGTCGAGCAGGCCCGCGAGGCCGCGCTCGAGCACGCTGGCGACTTCGGCGTCGGCGAGCACATCGGCGTGGTGGCCGAGGACGAGCGCGTCGTCACCCACCTGTTCGACTGCCCGCACCCCGGCTACAAGGGTTGGCGCTGGGCCGTCACGATGGTGCGTGCCTCCCGCGCCCGGGCGGCCACGGTCAACGAGATCGTCCTGCTGCCCGGTGAGGACGCGCTGATCGCGCCCGCCTGGGTGCCGTGGAGCGAGCGAATCCAGGCCGGCGACGTCGGCCCCGGGATGCTGCTGCCCACCCCCGACAACGACCCGCGCCTGGAGCCCGGCTTCACCGGTGGCGAGCTGGCCGCCGACGCCGACCCGGCCGAGTGGTCGCAGACCCGCGCGGTCGTCGCGGAGCTGGGCCTGGGGCGTGAGCGCGTGCTCTCGGTCGAGGGACGCGAGCTGGCCGCCGAGCGCTGGAATGGTGGCGAGTCGGGTGCCGACAACGCCTTCTCCCGCCAGGCCCCGGCCGCGTGCGTGAGCTGCGCCTATTTCGTTCGGCTGCAGGGCGGTCTGGGGACGATGTTCGGTGCCTGCACCAACGAGTTCTCGCCCTTCGACGCGCACGTCGTCGCCGTGGACCACGGTTGTGGTGGGCACTCAGACGTCGTCGCGGACGAGCGTGGGGTCGAGCTGGGGGAGCCCGTGTTCGACACGATCGGCGTCGACGAGGTCCTGTTCGACTGACGAGGCGCTGTTCGACTGACTCTGTCTCAGGGCTGGTTGGCCGAGCGGCGGCTGTTTCGGCGACGCAGGCAGTAGACCAGCCCGAGAGCGCCGATCACGGTGCCCGCGACGGCCGTCCAGAACCACCAGGCCGAGTCATGGGTGCGCAGTTCATCCAGGCGCAGGCCCATCACGACCGTCATGACGGCGAAACAGATGGTGCCGACCTTCATCGCCGTCACCGCGTCCTCGTCGAGGGGACGCACAGGTGCCTGCACGAAGAGGTGTGGGTGCTGGTCCATGGACCCAGCGTAGGGCGCGCGTCCGCCTTCCTTAGGATGTGGCGCATGGTTCAAAAATCCTCCACGGCTTCCGGCGTGCCCGCGTCCGGTTCCCCCACCCTCGGCAACCTTCCCGGCTGGGACCGGTGGTTCGAGGTCACGCAGCGCGGTTCGAACATCGGTCGGGAGGTGCGCGGTGGCCTGGTGACCTTCTTCACGATGGCCTACATCCTCGCGCTCAACCCGATCATCATCGGCTCCGAGGCCGACAAGTTCGGCAACCTGATCTCCGGTGCCCCCAAGTACCTCGACGCCGCGCACACCCAGGTCGACTGGGCGGCGGTGGACCACTCCAAGATGATGGTCGCGGCGGCCACGGCGCTGATCGCCGGCCTGGTCACGATCCTGATGGGCGCGTGGGGACGCTTCCCGCTCGGCCTGGCCACGGGGCTGGGCCTGAACGCGATGCTGGCCTACTCGATCGCCCCGACGATGACCTGGTCGCAGGCGATGGGCCTGATCGTGTGGGAGGGCATCATCATCACGCTGCTCGTCTTCACCGGGGTGCGGACCGCGATCTTTCGCGCCGTGCCCCCGCCGCTGCGCACCGCGATCAGCGTGGGCATCGGCCTGTTCATCACCCTGGTCGGCCTGATGGACGCCGGCATCGTGCGCAAGCCGGCCGGTTCCCCGCCGGTCGAACTGGGCGTCAACGGGTCGCTGCAGGGCTGGCCGATTGCGGTGTGCGTCATCGGCTTCCTGCTGCTGGTCTTCCTGTACTCGCGCAAGGTGCGTGGCGCGATGCTGATCTCGATCCTCGCGGCGTCGGTGCTCGGCGTGATCGTCGAGGCCGTGTTCAAGGTCGGCCCGACCTTCCTGGACGATGGGTCGAAGAACCCGACCGGGTGGGCGTTGAACGTCCCGAAGCTGCCGGACGCGTCGTCCTTCGTCAGCCCTGACCTGGGGCTGCTCGGGAAGGTCGACATGCTGGGCGCCTTCACCAACGGCGGGGCCTTCAGCTGGAAGGTCTTCCTCGGGCTGGTGCTGACGATCTTCTCGCTGCTGCTGGCCGACTTCTTCGACACCGTCGGGACGGTGGTGGCCGTCGGCGGCGAGGGTGACCTGCTGGACGAGAAGGGGCTGCCGCCGCACCTGCAGGAGATTCTGCTGTGCGACTCGGTCGCCGCGATGGCCGGTGGCCTGGGCAGCGTGTCGTCCAACACCTCCTACATCGAGTCGACCGCTGGCGTCGAGGAGGGTGCGCGGACCGGCTTGGCGTCCGTCGTGACCGGGCTGGCGTTCCTGGCGGCGATCTTCCTGACGCCGATCGTCGACATGATCCCCAGCGAGGCGGCCGCGCCCGTACTGGCCTTCGTCGGCTTCTTGATGATGAGCCAGGTCGTGCACGTGGACTGGGACGACGTCGAGGACGGGATCCCCGCCTTCTTGACCATCGTCCTGATGCCGTTCAGCTACTCGGTGACCGTCGGCATCGGCGTCGGTTTCATCATGTACTGCCTCGTGAAGCTGTTCCGCGGCAAGGCGCGCCAGGTGCACCCGCTGCTGTGGGGTGTGGCCGCGCTCTTCGTCGTGTACTTCGCCCAGGGGATCATCCTGAGCCTGATCAACTGATCATTTTTGGACGTCTGGACGCCGCGCCCTTTTGGGGCGCGGCGTCTGTCGTTCCCCGATCCACGAGCTGGGTGAGGCGTCCCTCGGTCATCTCAGCCCTAATCGTCCTGGTGCTTCTTCTTGCGCGCGAAGGGGCGTGAGACGTCAATCCGCTCCGGGACCAGACCAGTGATTCGCTTGGCTTGGGTTGCAGCACCAGACCCCAGCTCGCGAGCGCCAGCGAACGCGCTTATGCCCAAGTCGCGAGCGTTGTCACTCGCCTTCTGGCGGAACTCTGCGACGTCCTCGCCCGTGTCAGCCAGGAGTTCACCCATCGCAGCACGCCAGGCTGGCGCGGTGACAACCTCGATCGTTCCGCCACCAATGTCGGTATCTGCTGCGAAGCGGGCAAGCAGGTCCGCGGAATGATTCAAGGCCTGGATGGTCCGGCTCACCGCCATGGGGTGCAGTACCTTCTTGTCCGCAGCCAAGCTTGCGGCTTGCGTCATGCGTTCCGCCAACGAAGACAAGCTCTGCGCGGCCTTCGCGATCTGGTCCTGCCGGGCAGCGGCGATCCCTTGCCGGTGGAGGTCAATTCGGGAGGGTTCGTCCTTCATCACTCGTTCCAGTTCCACGACCCACAACATGTCCTGCAGTTGGACAGCCCGAGCCAAAATGGCAAGCCACTCCTGGAGGTCCGCGGCCAAGCTCTTGCTCGCGTCTTCGACGTCACGCGCCGACTCCGCGGTGGCAAGGGACGACGTGAGCCCCTCCACCTTCCGAATGGCGTAGCCACGCGCGTAGGCCAGCTTCTCTCCGCAGTGGGCAACCTTCGACCACGTCGTTGCACCGACTTCACCAGTCGAATCGCGAATCAGCATGGCCTCGTCGATGGCGGAACCGATTCCGACCAGGTCCGCAACCGCCCGGTCCTTCTGGTCACGCAAAAGGTCGTCCACCTTCTTGTCGATGGTGGCCAGGTAGTCCGTGATCTCCTTGATGGATTGCTCGAGTGCGACCTGGGCCATGATCCCGCCCACACCAGCGACCACTCCGGGATTGGCGAGAGCCATCTTTCCGAGATCTTGGAACTTGACGTGCTTGACGATGCTGCCGGTCGACGAACGGATCACACCGCCGCTGAGCGTGTTGCCGCTCTTCGCGGCCAACTGTGCGGTCTCCTTCGACAACTTCACCCAGCGCCCGGAGTTCTCCATGACCGTGCTCGTCAGTTGAAGTCCCTTGCTCGCGGTAGCGAGCGCCTGCGTTGACCGGTGGGACACCGGGGTTGATTTGATGCCTTGCTCTTCCAACCAGGGTTCGATGGCGGCCGGATCTCCCAGGATCGTGAGGCCGTTCTCGTCCTCGATCACCGTGATCTGGGAACTTTTCGTCATTCCGTCGGCTTTCCGGCAGTCGTGGGGTCAACCAGGGCCGCGTAGATCTCGTCCAGCAGGGCATGTTGACGGGCGGTGAGATCCTTCAACTTCTGCTTGCGACCTTTGCCCGCGTCAGCCTTGGCCAGAGCCGCTCCGCTCCGCAGACCAGCGAGTCGAGCGCGCCACTGGGCCAAGAGATCGGAGGGAACCGCACCTTGGGGGCGCTGAACGATCATGGCCTCCATCTCTCGCAGAGAGCCTTCGAGTGCTTCGAATGGATCGGGCCGGCGGGGGACCCTCCCCGCGGCATGCCGCAGAGCCTTGCGGGCTGTGTCGGCGGCAGGCTTGGCCGCGGCCACCACGGATCGCCGGACTTCGGGGTCACTGGCCCAACTTGCTGCCTGCCTGGCCGCGATGGTCTGGATGTTCTTGGCCAGCTTGGGGTTTGGCGATGCCACGGCACTCCTTCAGGGGGTGGACAGGACCATCTGGGACTACTCAGTATCCAGACCATGAGGCGCTGCGGGGACCCGGGCCATTCCGGGCATCAGAATCTCTTAAGTGGGGTTGGAACTCGAAGGTGGCCTCTCCGTGGCCGTAGCCCGCGAACAGTGAGGTGAGTTCTTCGAGGGGCATGGTGGGTATTCGGGCCTGATCCCCCCGAAACTTCGAGCGTGGGAAGGCCGGGTGCCGCGTGAGGTGTCGAGCATCGCGGCTCTCTTCCTTGAGACTTGCTGACTAGGCCAAGCATGCCGGGGATCTGCTGTGCGTCCGTGCTTATGCTGCCACCAATAGTCGGACCGTTGGGAGCAAGGATGCCGGTTGAAATGGGCTTGTGGCGCGTCGATGGTGACGCTCCGAAGCGGGTAGGTCTCTCGATGCTTCCGCAGGAGAAGCAGCTTGAGGACCTCTTGGCGGCAGACCCAACCCTGCTGGGGGAGCGGCTCCTGATCTTCGGGCGGCAGGTCCCCACGAAGCAGGGCAAGTTCATCGATCTGCTGGGCATGGATGCAGACGGGACGGTCCATGTCCTGGAGCTCAAGCGGGACAAGACGCCGCGCGACGTTGTCGCCCAGGTTCTCGACTACTCGCAATGGGTCAGCACGCTGGATCGCGAGGACATTCTCGAGATTGCGCGCCTGCATCTGGGCAAGGACCTCGCGGAAGGGTACTCGGAGGTGTTCGGGGGCGATTCCCTCCCCGAGGATCTGAACGTGGAGCAGCGCCCGCTCATCGTCGCGAGCCAGCTGGACGACAGCAGCGAGCGCATCGTCAACTACCTCCGCAGCTTCGGAGTCCCCATCAATGCGGTCTTCTTCGCCCATCTGGAGGACGAAGGTCGCCGTTACGTGGCGCGCAGCTGGCTTGTGGAGGAAGACCCGTCAGTTCCTCGCACCGTGAAGTCAGGTAAGACGAGAGCACCCTGGAATGGCGTTGACTGGTACGTCGCGTTCGGCGAGGAGAACGGCAGTCGACTCTGGGAAGACGCCCGCAAGTACGGATTCGTGAGTGCAGGTGGAGGCGTCTTCTACACCCGCACCATCCGGAAACTGGCGCCTGGAGCACGAGTCAACGTCCTGGTGCCGAAGCACGGCTACGTGGGAGTCGGGACGGTGACGAGTTTGCCCCAACGCGTTGACCGGGCCACCGTGGAAGTTGATGGGCACGTGCACCCGCTCTTGGATGTCGCCATCGGAAGTTACAAGTACCCGGGCGATGAGGACGATGACGACCTGGCCGAGTGGATGGTGCCCGTGGAGTGGAGCGACACCGTCCCGGTCAGTGACGCGTTCTGGCGGCAAGGGATGTTCGCAAATCAGAACAGCGCGTGCCCGCTACGGGATGAGTTCACCTTGGAACAGCTGCGTGAGCACTTTCCCAGCGGGGATGAGCTTGGAGGGAAGGCGCTCCCGTGAGTTCCGGGGACCTCGGCCGAGCTCGCGGGAGCGACTGGTCAACCATGTGACTGAGCGGATCAATCTGACAGGCTGTGTCCATGCCCGATTTCGAAGAGCTGCAGCAGCGGTACCGCAAGTTCACCAGAGACCGTGACTGGGCGCAGTTCCACGATCCGAAGTCCATAATCCTGGCTTTGGTCGGTGAGGTGGGAGAGCTTGCGGAGCTGTTCCAGTGGGTGCCAGCAGACCGTGCCAAGGACGTCTTCTCAACGGAGGACCGTCAGCGGAGGGCGGCGGAGGAGATGTCGGATGTCCTGATCTATCTGATTGCGCTGTCCCAGGCGCTTGGGGTGGACCTCATTGATGCAGCGCATGCCAAGCTGACCGCCGCGGAGCTGCGGTTCCCCGTCGAGGACTTCCGGGGCTTGGCCCCCTTCAAGGGGTGACGTGGCAAAGAACTCCATAGTTCGACAGGTCCTGTTCACCCAGACCGAGCTCGACGCATTCGTCAAGGGACTGCGTTCCGCTGACGCACGCGCCAGCGACCGGCAGCTCCTGCTCGACTACCCAACTGTCTACGTCGTACGTCAACCACAGCTCGAGAAGTTCGATGTGTATGTGGGGGAGACGACGGACATATTCAGCCGGACCATCCAGCACCTAAGGACAGACCCGGCGATCCGCGAGGACTGGAAACGACTTGCCGAGTCGGACCGAGCGGAGATGCTGGTCATCGGCAACCGATACTTCAACAAGTCCCTGACGCTCGACGTGGAGAATCGGCTAATGCTCTACCTGACGGGCGTCGAGACGGTGAATCAACTCCACAACCGGCGCTCCAATCCTCAGCGTAGCTACTACACACAGGAACACTTCGACGAGGTCTTCTCGGAGATCTGGCGCGAACTGGGGCGGGTCGACAAAAAGCTGTTCCCGGCGGAATCGATCATCCGCGACTCTGCCCTGTTCAAAGCGTCCCCCTTTCACAAACTCACGGACCAGCAACTCCAGGCAAAGCGCCAAGTTCACGCGGCCATCCTCGAAGCCTTGGCTGATCCCGCGCTCAACGACGCCGAGCAGGGCAGGCTCATCATCGTGGAAGGAGCGGCGGGCACGGGGAAGACGGTGCTGATGAGCAGCCTGTTCTATGAGCTCTTCCAAGGCGAAACCCGTGATGATGAACCCTTCGCCTTCCAGGATCTGGACGCCTACCTCTTGGTCAACCATGACCAGCAGCTGACGGTCTACAGCCAGATCGCCCAAAAACTGGGCTTGGAGAATGGGTCCTCGACGCGTGTCAGCAAGCCCACCACCTTCATCACGAACCACAGCCCGGACGACAAGATGGACGTCGTCCTTGTCGACGAGGCGCACCTGCTTTGGACCCAAGGCAAGCAGTCCTACAAAGGCAAGAACCAGCTGATGGACCTGATGCGCCGCGCCAAGGTGGTCGTGGCCGTGTATGACCCCCAGCAAGCGGTGGCCACCAACCAATACTGGGAGGCCGACCTCCGAGGCTGGCTCAAGGAGCATCAGACGATTGTCCTCGACCAGCAGATGAGAATCGATTCTGGGCCAGAGACCTGGCTCTGGCTTCGCAAGCTCATCGACGATGGGACGGTCGGGCCCATCCCGCTCGATGACAAATATGACCTCAGAATCTTCGATGACCCACAGGCCCTTCACCGCGCTGTCAAGGCCAAGGCGTCAAATGCGGAACAGGGTTTGTCCAGGTTGCTCGCAACATTCGACTGGGACTACGTCGCCAAGAAGACAGGGCCAGATGGAGGAAAGTGGGTCGTCGAGGTCGAACACTTCCGGCTGCCCTGGAACCTCCAGATCGAGTACTCCCCACAGGAAAAGCGTCGCACCAAGGTCTTGTCGTGGGCGGAGCAGCCCGCGACGATCGATGAGGTGGGCTCGATCTTCACCATCCAAGGGTTCGACCTGAACTTCGCTGGCGTGATCATCGGCCCTTCGGTGAAGCTACGGGACAATCGGATCACCTACGACCGGACCGCGAGCAGCAATCGGCACGCGACCCAGAAGCGCGCAACATCCAGCGGCAAGGTGGACGTTTCGGAAGACCTGCTCCGGAACCAGTTGAACATCCTGCTTACCCGGGGTGTGCACGGCCTCTACATCTACGCCTGTGATCCGGAACTGAGGGCAGCCTTGCTTCAGGCGCAGGGCCGCTCAGCGTCGGTCGAATGACGCAGTGGCTGTTCAAGCCATCAGAACGTCTCTAGGGTGTTTCCCGTGGCGGCCCGACCCAGTTGCTCCAAGACCTCCTTCTGTTCTGCGGTCGCGGCCATGGTTGCCTTCGGCTGCGCCGGTTGCTCGAGTTCCTCTCCGTCCGCCAGCTTCTCCGCAACGGCGACTTCTCCTGCCGCAGCTCAAACAATCGTGGCTTCCAGGAGTCCAAGTAGCGTGTCAGCGCCGACCACCAGCAGGCGACACGCAGGTTCACCGCCCACCGGCCACGCCCCTTCGCTGACTGCCGTGACCCCCTCGCCGATCACCGCGCCGGCGCCGACGATCGCTTCACAGATGCTGACCCTCCGAGTGGGGGAAACAGCGCACCTGTCGTATTTCGATGTGACCTTCGTGAGGACGGCGCCGGGCAGGGATGGGATCAGCCACGGCTGGAAGGTCCGCGTCTGCTACACGGCGCCGCACCCTCGACGGAATGCCGATGGCACAACTCGCGTCAGCACCAACCCATGGTCCGTCCTGGTGCGGGATGGGGAAGCTCATGGGTCTGGCTCGCGCTGGGTACGGATCGACGAGTTTCCCCAAGACGGCGGCTGGGACCCGCCTTACCCGGATCGACTGATGTCGCTCGGTCAATGCGCAGAGGGGTGGCTGGCCATCCGTCATGACAATCCCGACCTGCAATATCTCGCCCTCAGATATGCCCCTGCCGACTTCGGTGATCGAGTCACGTGGGAAACCAGCTGAACCCCACCATCACAAGCCGTCTACAGGGCGGGTTGCCTGATGCGTGTGGGTCGGCCCGGGTCTATCGCGCGCGGTGGCCGTTGGCGGGGCTGAGTGTCCTTGCCTCGAGGATCTGCGCGAGCGCGTCGTGGGGGACGCTCGCTCGGCCGTCAAGGACGGCACCCAAGGATTGTCCTTCCACCTCGTCGTGGACTGATAGGCGGGCGAAGGGCACCCCCAGGACGAGCAAGGCGTGAGCGTCCTTCATGGCGTCGTACAACGCGCGCTGCTTCCATCGTGGGGATCCGCCAAGAGAATCCAGCGCTCGAGGCGGCGCCGGTGGGCCGAACAGGCCAACACAAGACGGGTTGGACCAGAATCCACCGAAGCTCGCCTTCGCTAGGCTTTCCTCCTCACGAGACTCGGACTGCTTCTGGTAGTCCGTCCGCCATGGAAGGGCTCCACACCAACTCGGCGCCAGCGTGTCGGCCCGGTAGCGGTTGAAGTGTTGTTCTTCGTCCAGTTCGATGACCATGCCCTCGAAGACCAGATCCCAAGCGCCTGGACGGAGCTTGGGTGCTGGTTGGGTACCGCCGAGCATCTGGTAGAGGTCGAGTGCCCATTCGTCAGCGTCCGGATGATCACCCATGCGCGGTGCGGGAGGCCGTGCCGGAGCCCTTCGCAGGCCAGCACGTTCAAGCAACTCGCCGAGCCTCACTTCACGCTTGCCGATCACGGCGCTCTCCTTCCGGCGCTTCCATCCTGATCCATGGGTTCCCGGGAGTCGCTGCCCCTGGGGTGGGCGAGGGGCTATTCGAAGTAGTCCTGGTCAATCTTGACCGTCCAGTACTCCTGCTTACGCTGAACTCCGACCCTGTACTGGATCATCAGCTGAACCAGGCGCGCACCGTCGATCAGGCGGACCGCTGTGGGAAGGTTCTTCACGTATTGCGTCGCCGCAGGAGTGAAGGCACTCGTTGTGATGAAAACCCCCTTGGAGGCTGCCTGCCCGTGCAAGGCACCGACGAACGCCTGAATACGATCCGCCGGAATGTTGTTGCCCTCGGCGTAACGCTTCGCCTGGATGTAGACGCGGTCAAGGCCGAGGACGTCCTCGTCGATGACGCCATCAACACCTCCGTCTCCAGATCGGCCCAAGGTTTGACCACGCTTTTCCGTGCCCCCGTAGCCCATTGACAGAAGCAGATCGAGCACGCACTGTTCAAAGAAAGCCGGGTCGGAGGTGCGCAGGCGTTCGAGGAGCTGCTGGCCGACATCGGCGTGATTTCGCTCTTGGGCGGCGTCCATCACCTCGTCCGGATCCGCCAGAGCCTCGGCGGACGCAGCGTCGTCGGCCCCGTCAGCAGTGAGGGCCGCCGTTCCTTTGGCAGGCCAGAAAGGCATGAAGTAGACCCGCGCCTCGGAGTAGTCCATGCCGTGGGGGTGGGCCGCGAGCCAGCGACGCCCCTCCTCCGTGATGCGGAACTGGGCTCGAGCAGGCGAGTCAATGAGCGATGCTTTGCTCAGGTGGGAGATGGCCCAGTTGAGACGTTGGTCGAGGCGCGTTTGGCCAGAGCTCAAGCGTTCTTGGTCCGCTCCGGGTGGCAATTGTGCAAGTTCCGACGCCCGTCGACGCAGCCCTGATCGGCTCAAGGTGCTTCCATCCTCCAGCGCAGTGAGCACGTGAGTGGTCAAGCGAGACCAAGCAGGTACGAGTGAGGGCTGATCAGCCACGGGGTTCTCCGATCTGGGCATTCTTTGCCACGGGGCCATTCCAGCATTGCATGGCCCCCACGCCCTCGCTCGTGTAGCCGCCGCCGAACTCATCAGCGACAAGCTCTCGGGTCAGGGCTTCTTCAGCTGGCGCAGCTCCCGGCGTGCGTTTCTCCCGCCAGACTCTCAACATGCCCGCCCGCACCCCCGGAACTGAACCCAAGTTCACCAACCAGTCGGAGAAGGACGTCCACGACCGCCTCGTCCGACAGCTGGACGCCGACTCACTCGTCCTCGCCAACCTGCGCATCTCCGACCACACCAAGGACCACGAGGTCGACCTGCTGGCGCTGATCCCCGGCTCCGGCATCGTCACCATCGAGGTGAAGGGCGGCCACGTCTGGCATGACGGCACCGACTGGCGCCTCGACCAGGGCAGCGGTGACAAGCCGATCTACCCCGTCGACCAGGCCCGCGACGCCACCTACGCGCTGCGCAACTACGTCGAGTCCGACCCGCGCTGGGGCTCCCGCAGGCGCATCCGGTGGAGCCACCACGTCGTCCTGCCACGCACACCGCTCGACCCCGATTTCAAAACCCCCGACTGCCCGCGCTGGCAGGTGAGCGGGTCCGAAGACCAGGCGTCCCTCGGCGAGCGCATCTGGCGCACCACCGGCCAGTACCGAAGCGACGCGCTGGCCCCCACCCGGGACGACGTCGACCTGGTCGCCGAGATCCTCGCCGGCCGCAACCTGCCCGCCCGTGACATCGTCGCCGTGGCCGCCGAACGCGCCGACGCCGCCCAACGCCTCACCCTCGAACAGGCCAACCTGCTGAAGGTCACCCGCCTGCTCAACCGCGTCGAGATCCGCGGTGGCGCGGGCAGCGGCAAGACCGTCCTGGCGATGCAACAGGCACGAGACCTTGCCAGCGGACGGCTGCACCCCAAGGGAACGCGGCAACGCGTCGCCGTCCTCTGCTACACCTACGGCCTGGCCAACTTCCTGCGCCGTGAACTGTGCGTCGGGTCCAAGGGCAAACAGCCCGCCTTCGTCGGCACCTACGAGCAGCTCGGACGCCGGTGGGGCATCGAGATGTCCGGCCGCGACGACTCCGACTTCTGGGAGCACCAACTGCCCGTCCAGCTGGCCGCCCGCGCCGCCGAACTACCCCCTGACCAGCGCTTCGACGCCATCGTCGTGGACGAGGCGCAGGACTTCGCCGAGGGCTGGTGGGCCCCGCTGGTCACCGCCCTGCGCGACGAGTCGTCCAGCGGCCTGTACGTCTACACCGACGAACGCCAACGGATCTTCCCCCGCTTCGGCGCCCCGCCGATCGCCCTCGTCCCGCTCGTGCTCGACCACAACCTGCGCAACACCCGCCAGATCGCCCGCGCCTTCGCCCCGCTCGCACCGCGCATGGACCTGCGCGGCAGCGACGGCCCCGAAGTCACCTTCGTCCCCAGCGGCGTGGACGAGGCGATCGACGTCGCGGACGAACAGGTCGACGCGCTGTTCGACGAGGGCTGGCGCGCCGAGGACATCGCCCTGATCACCCTCGGCAAACGCCACCCGGTGCAGGTCGAGCGCCAGGAATCGCTCGGACCGGAGCAGTACTGGGACGACTTCTGGAGTGGGGACGACGTCTTCTACTCCCACGTTCTGGGCGTCAAGGGCCTGGAGCGTCGCGCGGTCGTCGTGTGCGTGAACGTCACGGCCGATCGGGAGCGCGCCGCCGAGATGCTCTACGTCGGGCTCTCCCGCGCCACCGACCGACTGGTCGTCGTCGGTGATCCCGCCGCGATCCGTGCCATCGGTGGGGATGCGGTCGCCCGCCAGCTCGGCATCTGCTGACTGTTCCCGGATCAGCGTTCACGAAACATGAACACGGCGCATTCGTACCACGCCCCACCCCACAAGCACGTGCGGGACCACAACGCCAGCCCGCCTCCAACGGCGAGACCCCTGTTTGGTGACCGATTCCACTGGATATCTTGGGCGCCATGTTCAACAAGGTCCTGGTCGCCAACCGTGGCGAGATCGCCGTCCGCGCCTTCCGAGCCGCCTATGAGCTCGGCCGGCGCACCGTTGCCGTCTACCCCTACGAAGACCGCAATTCGGAGCACCGCGTCAAGGCGGACGAGTCGTACCTCATCGGCGAGCAGGGCCGCCCGGTGCGCGCCTACCTCGACATCGACGAGATCATCCGCGTCGCGAAGGAGTCCGGCGCCGACGCCGTCTACCCCGGCTACGGCTTCCTGTCGGAGAACCCCGACCTGGCC
>NHCFI05602__coassemble_837_pt1 | contig 27261 bp, 30 predicted proteins | sample NHCFI05602__metabat2_high_PE_006 | metagenome-assembled genome bin NHCFI05602 | reverse complement strand
ACCTCATTCTCGGTGCCCTCGGGGATCAGGTCCTTCAGCACGATCTGCGCGAGCTCGAGGTCGACTTCCTGGCGCTGCAGGGAGGCGAAGGCGGTGACTCGGATCAGCGCGCCCTCCAGTTCGCGGATGTTGGTCTGGATCTTGGACGCGATGAACTCGAGCACCTCGGGCCCGGCGGTGAGCCTCTCCGCGGCCGCCTTCTTCTTCAGGATGGCGATACGGGTCTCGAGGTCCGGCGGCTGGATGTCGGTGATCAGGCCCCACTCGAAGCGCGATCGAAGACGCGCCTCCAGGTGCTCCAGCGCTTTGGGCGGCCGGTCGGAGGTCATCACGATCTGCTTCTGGGCGTTGTGCAGGGTGTTGAAGGTGTGGAAGAACTCCTCCTGCGTCTGCGTCTTCGACTCCAGGAACTGGATGTCGTCGATCAGCAGGATGTCCACGTCGCGGTAGGTGCGTCGGAACTGCGCCGTTCGGTTCTCCGAAATGGCGTTGATGAAGTCGTTGGTGAGTTCCTCGGTGCTGACGTACTTCACGCGCACCCGGTCGTAGTAGGCGCGGGCATAGTGGCCGATCGCGTGCAGCAGGTGGGTCTTGCCCAGCCCCGACTGCCCGTAGATCATCAACGGGTTGTAGCTCTTGCCGGGGGCTTCGGCGACGGCCGCGGCAGCGGCGTGCGCGAAACGGTTGGACGAGCCGATGACGAAGGTCTCGAAGGTGTACTTCGGGTTCAGCCGGTCGGCGCCGTCGTCCCCGTTCACTCGGGCAGGCGGCAGTGCGACCTCCTGCAGGCGGGGGCGTTCCGCGTCCTGCTTCGGGACGAACTGTGCGGGCTCGACCTCTTCCTCGTCCTCGACGGTCTCCGGCTCGGCCAGGTTGAGCTCGAGGTCTGGCTCGACGGTGATGGCCAGCCGCATCTGCTTGTGGAAGAAGTCGGAGAGCTGTTCCTCGATCGTCCCGCGCATGCGCGTCTCGATGCGTTCGCGGGTGTACTCATTCGGGACGGCAACCATGACGGTCGACTCGTGCAGCGTCAGTGGTTTGGTGGACCGCAGCCAGGCCTTGTTCTGACCCTCGGCATTCGCCTGGACGTGCTTCCAGCCCTTGCGCAGCGCCGTGGCGGGATCGTCCGGGGTTCCTGCGGGACGCACTGCCTGATCGCTCACTGCCAACCTCAATCGTCCCCTCGGGCCGTCATCCCGACCGGGGAGGTCGAGGGCCGTGCCCGTGTGGGCCAAGTCTCATGCCGTGCTGTCTCATGCCGTGCCCTGCCGGGCGAGTGTCCACATAGTTTTCCACAGGCTGTGCGGTCATTCCAGCTGGTCATCCCGCGTGACGCGGCTGGAATCGGCCCACCCAAGGGAACGACTGCCCTCAGCCTGTGGACAACCGTTGCCGAGGGTGATGTCGAAATTACTCGTCCCACGGGGCCATGGGCAAACAAACGGGCGTCTTTTCCACGCCAGCACGGCGTGTCGTCTGGACTACATAGGTGTAATTACTCACGACAGATCACGCCTTGTCGGGGCCGGTTTGGAGAACTGGCACGCAGCCCCGTATCGTAGGACGGTCGCCTACTGTGGGCGAAGCACTTCCCTGCGCCAGTCGGTCTGGCGTTGCTGATCCACCTACGAAGAAAAAGGGAGTAATCCCCGTGAGCAAGCGCACCTTCCAGCCGAGCAACCGTCGTCGTTCGCGTACGCATGGTTTCCGCACCCGCATGAGCACCCGCGCCGGCCGTGCCATTCTGGCTGCCCGTCGTCGCAAGGGCCGCTCCGAGCTGTCTGCCTGACCTCCGAGGGTGCTGCCCGTCCAACATCGGATGAGGTCCTCATCCGACTTCCGTGCCGCAATGCGCGGAGGCGTGCGGACGGCCAGGCCCTCTGTTGTCGTGCACGCACGGCACAGCCAAAGCCCCCCCACCCGGGTGGGCTTTGTTGTGTCCAAGGCCGTGGGCAACGCCGTCACCCGTAACCGGGTCAAGCGTCGTCTGCGGCATCTTGTCATTCCGTTGCTGGACGAGTGCCCAGGTGCCATCGTGGTCGTCCGGGCACTGCCCCCGGCAGCGTCCGAACCCGACCGCCTGGCGTCTGACCTCAGTGAGGCCTGGGCACGGACGATGGCCCGGCTCACACAGGGCGGCAGCCCACACGCCAAGGAGACAGGGTGAAGTACCTGTTGATCGGCTTCGTGCGGCTCTGGCGTGCCCTCATCTCCCCGCTCTACGGGGATGTGTGCAAGTACCACCCCAGCTGCAGCGCCTATGGCCTGCGCGCCCTGCAGGAGCACGGGGCGATCAAGGGCAGCTGGCTCACCATCACCAGGATCCTGCGTTGCAATCCCTGGTCGCTGGGCGGCTATGACCCCGTCCCCGGCACTCCCGAGGCCCTTGCTTGGCAAGCGGAGCAGGCCCAGTACTCGCAAGCGGAGCAGGCCCAGTACTCGCAGGCCGAACAGGCCCGCACCCAGAACTCGTCCGCGAACCCTGCGGGCACCCCAGATACCCACGAGGTGGACCCATGCACCTGTTGACCCCCCTGTTGCTGTTCGGTCTCGGCAGCGCCTTCCGCGACATGATCAGCGCGATTCTCCAGCCCATCTACTGGGCCGTGTCGGGCATCATCGTCCTCGCCCACAAGCTGTGGTCGCCGCTGTTCGGCGCCGACTCCGGCCTGACCTGGGTGCTCAGCATCGTCACCCTGACCGTCGTCATCCGTACCCTGCTGATCCCGCTGTTCGTGAAGCAGATCAACTCGGCACGCTCGATGCAGCTCATCCAGCCGAAGGCCAAGGCGCTGCAGGACAAGTACGGCCACGACCGCGAACGGCTCGGCCAGGAGACGATGAAGCTCTACCGCGAGGAGGGCGTCAACCCCGCTGCCTCGTGCCTGCCGCTCCTGCTGCAGATGCCCATCTTCCTGGCGCTGTTCCGGGTGCTCGAGGGCATTGCCCACAACCCCGACCCGATCGTGCGCGGCCACTTCTTCAAGACCAACCCAGATCTGGTCATCTCGCTGCGCAATGCAGACTTTCTCGGCGCAAGCCTGTCCGGCCGCTTCCTGCCGCTCGACCAGGGCTTCGGCGCCACCCAGATCATGGCGCTGGTGCTGATGCTCACCATGACCGCGGTGCTGTTCATCCAGCAGCTGCAGCTGATGCAGAAGAACATGCCCCCGGAGGCGCTAACCGGCCCGATGGCGCAGCAGCAGAAGATGATGCTCTACATGTTCCCGATCATGTACCTGTTCGGCGGCGTCGCCATCCCGATCGGCGTGCTGATCTACTGGATGACCACGAACCTGTGGACGCTCGGCCAGCAGTACATCCTGATCCACAACAACCCGACGCCGAACACCCCGGCCTATGTGGACTGGCAGGAGCGCATGCGCGCCAAGGGCAAGGATCCCGAAAAGATCGAGTCCGACCGTCGCGCCAAGCGCCTGCGTCGCGTCAGCACCGGCTCCACCGGTGGGGCGACCGCGGCGACGCTCGTCGATGACGAGACCACGGACGCGAAGCCGACCGTGCAGCGCCAGGGCGTCAACCGCCAGACCGTCCGCAAGACCGCGGACGGGAAGCAGCAGACGGTCAACCGCCAGCAGCCCGTCCGGCAGACCCGCAACACGCGCAAGAAGAAGTAGCGCGCTCCCCCGTCGTCGACCTCCGGCGGCGGATCCCCTGGTTCCCGGCGCGCGGCAGTGCGCCACCCGAGAAGGAGAACACCATGAGCGAAGAGCTCGAGAAGGCGGCCGAGGCCGTCGAGGAGAAGGCCCCGCAGAGCTCGGAGGACGCCCTCGACGCCGAGGGTGACATTGCCGCCGACTACCTGGAGGAGCTGCTCGACATCGCCGACCTGGACGGCGACATCGACACCTACGTCGAGGGTGGGCGCGCGCACGTCTCCATCGTCACGGAGGGCGACCAGCTGGTCGGCAAGGACGGGGAGGTGCTGGACGCCCTGCAGGAGCTCGCGCGCCTGGCCGTGATGACCGAGACCGGTCACCGCAGCCGGCTGATGCTGGACATCGCCGGCCATCGTGAGCGTCGCCGCAAGGAGCTGCAGGTGCTCGCCACCGACGCGATCGCCGAGGTCAAGACCTCCGGTGAGTCGGTGCGCCTGGCTCCGATGAACCCCTTCGAGCGCAAGATCGTCCACGATGTCGTCGCCGAGGCGGGTCTGGTCAGCGAGTCCGAGGGTGTGGAGCCGCAGCGTCGGGTGGTCGTGCTGCCCGCCAAGTGAGCGGGTTGTCGCGATCGACGCAATGACGTCAAGCAATGACGCCGAAGCAATGACGTCAAGCAATGACGTGCCGAAGGGCCGGGGGATCCACTCCCCCGGCCCTTCGTCTTCCCATGAGGTGGTCTTGTGTTGCATGGGGTCACAGGCGGCCCAGGACGTCGTCCAGCATCTGTTCGGTGAGCCTGCCGGTGAAGGTGTTCTGCTGGCTCACGTGGTAGCAGCCCAGCAGCTGGATGCTGCGACCCGACGGCATCGTCAGCACCGCCGCGGCACCGTGGCCGAACTTCGGAGCCGGACGCGGTACCTGCCAGCCCAGGCGGCGGGCAGCGCCCAACACCTGCTGCCATCCGATGCCGCCCAGCGCGAGGATGGAGCGAAGGCCAGGTTCGAGGATGGTCAGCTCGCGGTCCAACCAGGGTGCGCAAGTCGCCTTCTCGAGCGTCGTCGGTGCATTGTCCGGCGGGGCGCAGTGGACGGGCGCAGTGATGCGGACGCCGGTAAGGGCCAGGCCGTCAGCGGCATGCACGCTGGTCGGCTGGTTCGCGTAGCCCGCCCGGTGCAGGGCGGCGAACAGCCAGTCACCCGAGCGGTCACCGGTGAAGATGCGGCCAGTGCGGTTGGCACCATTCGCGGCCGGCGCCAGGCCGACGATCAGGGAGTGTGGATGGGGGTCGCCCCAGCCAGGCACCGGTCGGCCCCAGTAGGGCTGTTCGGCGAAGGAAGCCCGCTTGGTGGTCGCCACCTGCTCGCGCCAGGTGACCAGCCGTGGGCAAGCCCGGCAGACCTGGACGCGGGCGTCGAGTTGGTCGAGGGTGCGTGACGATGCGGCCAGGGACTGCACTTCGTCCGCGGTGCTGGCTCGCGGGGTCCGCTGGGTGGCCAGATCTGCCGGCCAGCCAGCGCCAGGCGGGACGGGCGACAAGAACGGCTCACCGGTGCCCGGGTGTGGCAGCGATGGTCCATGAGGAGTCATCCGTCCAGCCTGCACCGCCTGTCAACGCTGCCGTCAACTCTTGGATGCCAAGGCATCCTCCGCGACCGTTCCACGTGAAACGTCGGTCGCCGTGGCTGGGCGCGGCCAGATCGTGAAGCTCAGGGCCCACAGCGCCTCGGCGACCACGACGACGGCCATCCAGCGATGGGTGCGCGACAGCGCCGCTGTCGCCTGGTCGGAGTCGGCGAGCACGATCATCCCGGCCGTGAGGACCATGGTGACCGCGGCGGCGAGCACCGTCCGCGCCAGATCACGCCAACAGTCCAGCGTGTGTGCGCGCCCCGTGGCGCGAACCGGCGCCGCTCCCCCACCGACCAGGTGGGCGAAGCGGACGTCAGCCCAGCGGATGAGCACCTTTCCATGGGCCACGGAGAAGCCGATGTAGATCGGCGCCAGCGCGTGCCCAAGACCAAGGGGGTCCCCCTGTCGTGCACTGACTGCGCTGGCGCCGAGCAACACCAGGTCGATCAACGGTGCTGCGGCGAGGAGCGTCAGCCCGAGGGTGCGATGCCCGGCGAGGTACCTGACGGACAAGCCGACCAAGATCAATAACCAGAAGGCGATTTCACACCCGAGAATCAACCAGACCATGACAAGAGTTCCCTCGTTTCTAGCGGGTACGTACGTACCAATTAAAGGCATACGACCGTGTTAAAATCAACGCATGCCGAAGTTGATCGATCACCAGGCCAGGGAGGTGGCCGTCGCGGAGGCGGCGTGGCGCGTTCTGGAGCGCTCGGGCGTGCGTGGGCTGTCGGTGCGCACCGTCGCTGACGAGGCCGGCCTCGCGGTCGGGTCGTTGCGACGCTCCTTCCCCAGCCAGTTCGCGCTGGTGGCCTTCTGTGTGAGGTTGGTGGCCGAACGTGTGGGTGCCCGTGTACGAGCACTTCCACACGATGCAGACCCCTTGGTCAGCGCGCAGCAGACCCTGGAGCAGGTGCTCCCTCTGGACCTCGAGCGCAGGCTGGAGGCGCAGGTCTGGTTGTCCCTGTCGCTTGAGGCGCTGGCCGACGATGATCTCCGAGTGGTCTGCGATGGTCTCGACCAAGAGTTGAGGCGGCTGGTCTCTTCGGTGGTCTCGTCACTTGTCGGGTCGAGACCCTCCGCGCGGGAACCCGAGGAGTTGTACGCAGTGGTGGATGGGCTGGCCCTGCATCTCCTGCGCCAGGATCCTGAAGACGCCACCGACTGGGCCCAAGACGTTCTGCGCAGAGCACTGGAACGAATCGTCGCGGATGTTTCACGTGAAACAGGGTCGGTAGACTGAGGTGCCGTACAACCGAGGAGTCATCAATGACCGTCATCGCCCAGGAGGTGTTCGGCGCCCGCCACGAGCTGGCCGAACGCTACGAGCAGATCCTCGCCACGAAGGGTATCGAGTGGGGCCTGATGGGGCCGCGCGAGACCCAACGTCTCTGGGATCGCCACATCCTCAACGCCGTGGCGCTCAGCGACTTGATCCCCAAGGGTGCGATCGTCGGTGACGTCGGCAGCGGCGCTGGGCTTCCGGGCATACCTCTCGCCATCAAGCGCCCCGATCTTGAGATGACGCTGATCGAGCCCCTGCTGCGGCGGTACAACTTCCTGCGGGAGACGATCGACGAGTTGGGCTTGGGAGACCAGGTCCGCGTGGAACGACTGCGCGCTGAGGACTGCGACGAGGTTTTCGACATCGTTACCTGCCGTGCCGTTGCTCCCCTGCCCAAGCTTCTCAAGTGGTGCACGCCCTTGTTCTTCCCCGACGGACAGTTGGTGGCGCTCAAGGGCTCATCCGCCGCGGCTGAGGTCGACGAGGCGCGGCCCCAGCTCTCCGCCTCCAAGATGCACGCCGAGGTGCGCCAGATCCGTGCACACGCCGACACGGAGCCGACCCAGGCCATCGTGGTAGGGGCCCTCCACTAGACTCGGCAGTCCGAGGCATTCGCGGCACCGTGTTTCACGTGAAACGGCCAGCCTCGGCGACGGGAAGTCTCTGTTTCACGTGAAACGGAGCAGGACGAAAGGACCCCGCCTGCGATGACAGCCAGTGGCACCGAGCGAGTTCCTGGAACTCCCCGCATCATCCAGCGCGAGAAGGAGCGGCCTCTCCCCCGTCCCCACGAAACACGCGTCATGGTCGTCGTGAACCAGAAGGGTGGAGTGGGCAAGACGACGACCACCGTGAACCTCGCGACTTGCCTGGCCCAGGGCGGGCTCAGGGTGCTGGTGATCGACATGGACCCGCAGGGGAATGCGTCCACCGCACTCGGCGTCGCGCATTCTGCGGGAACTCCCGGCACTTGGGAAGTGCTGCTGGACGGCACTCCGATCGCCGAGGTGGTGCAGGACTCACCTGAGGCCGAAGGTCTCCACTGCGTCCCTGCCACGGTCGATCTCGCGGCGGCAGAGCTGTCGCTGGTCAACCTTGTCGGACGAGAGCAGCGCCTGAAGCGAGCCATTCGTGGATACCTCGCAGAGAATGAGGTCGATTACATCCTCTTCGACTGCCCGCCGTCCCTCGGCCTCCTGACGCTCAACGCCTTGGTGGCCGCCTCGGAGATCCTGATCCCGATCCAGTGCGAGTACTACGCACTGGAGGGTGTCTCACAGCTGATGCGCACGATCCAGCTGGTCACCGACGAACTGAACACCGACGTCCGGTTGTCCACGGTCTTGTTGACCATGTTCGACGCCCGCACCAAGCTCTCGGCCCAGGTCGCCCGAGAGGTACGGAACTTCTTCGCCGAACAAACCCTCGATGCGCAGATCCCGCGATCGGTGCGCATCGCGGAGGCGCCGAGCTACGGCCAGACCATGCAGAACTTCGACCCCATGTCCGCAGGCGCGAAGGCATACCGCCGCGCCGCCATCGAGATCGCCAACCGTGGAAAGGCCGCTGATGCCCGCTAAGAACCAGTCAGGACTTGGACGTGGACTGGGGGAGCTTTTCCAGCGGACCGATATGCCGGCCAAGCAGGTGAACAACCCCGTCTTCGGAGAAGATGATCATGGTCGTGAGCGGTCCCAGCCCTTGTCAGACGGCTCTTATCTGGAGTTGATCCCGGTTGGCCAGATCCGGCCCAACCCGAAGCAGCCCCGCACCGTCTTCGACGAGGAGGCACTGGACGAGCTGGTCGAGTCGGTCAAGGAGGTGGGTGTCCTGCAGCCGATCGTCGTCCGCAAGGTCGGTGACGAACAGTTCGAGTTGATCATGGGGGAGCGGCGCTGGCGGGCGTCTACGCAGGCGGGCTTGGAGACCGTGCCGGCCATCGTTCGCGGCACCGAGGACGAGGACCTGCTCCGGGACGCGCTGCTGGAGAACCTGCACCGCGCGCAACTGAACCCGCTGGAGGAGGCCGCTGCCTATCAGCAGATGTTGGTGGAGTTCGGCTGCACCCAGGAGGAACTGGCTCAGCGGATCAAGCGCTCACGTCCGCAGATCTCCAACACCATCCGGTTGTTGCGGCTGCCGGCGCTGGTGCAGCGGCGGGTGGCTGCCGGGGTGCTCTCGGCCGGGCACGCCCGCGCGCTGTTGATGGTGGAGGATCCGCTGGCCCAGGAGCAGTTGGCGCAGCGCATCGTCGCTGAGGGGCTGTCGGTCCGAGCCACCGAGGAGATCGTGGCGATGGGAGCCGCGGACGCGCCGAAGCAGCGAGCGCGGGGGAGCAAGGACCCTTCGCCGCGCGCGATGGATCTGGCCAGCAGCCTGTCCGACCACTTCGACACCCGGGTGAAGGTCGACATCGGCAAGAACAAGGGTCGGATCACCATCGAGTTCGCCTCCGAGGACGACCTGGAGCGGATCCTGGGGATCGTCAACGGGCGGTAGACGTCAGCGAGTGTGCGTCGGGGGTGCCGGAGGTGCCCCTCGGCAGCTCGGGGAGCGGGTTGGTCGCGCTCGGGGAACGTGAGGGGCGCGGCTTGGGGGGCGAGGGCTCAGCCGTCGTGCTCCATGGTCGCCAGCCTGGACAAGACGTCCTTGCGGGCGAAGTGCTCTGCCACGAAGGACAGGAAGGGGATCGTTCCCGCCAGTGCGATTGAACCCAGTTGCAGCCAGGACCACTTCACGCGTCGTCCCAGGTCGTAGGCCGTGATCAGCAGGATCATGTAGAGCCAGCCGTGTGGCATGCCGGTCCAGGTGACGACGCGCGAATCATCGTTGAGGTACTTGAGCGGGACCCCCACGCACACCAGGACCACGAGCAGCGTGCCGACCAGGTAGGCCATCACGCGGTAGCGCATCAGGGCGCCACGGATGTCCTGGATTTCCTTCTGGGTGTCTTCGTTCACCCGTCCAGACTACGTGGCCGCGTCAGTGGCCTTCTCGCCGGCGCCGATCCGGCGGACGCCCACCCAGGTGAGCACCAAACCGAAGAGGGCGAACGACCACCACTGCAGGGCATAGCCCTCGTTGCGGACATTGCCGCGCTGGTCGGGGACGATCACCGGTGACTCGCCCAGTCCTTGCGCCGCGGACGCCGGGGCGGGCTGCGTGAGGTAGGCGTCGAAGAGGGGAGCGGGCCACTCCTGCGCCAACACGTCCAGCTGCACGGCCCCCAGGCTGCCTGCTGGGAGGTCGGCCCCGACGGGTGCGGACGACTGCGTCGGCAGCAGCACCCCCGTGACCTCCTGGATGCCAGCGGGCGCGTCCGCCGCCTTCTGACCAGCGGTGACGGTGCCGCGGGCGACGGCGATGGTCCGTCCGCCTTCGGTCCGGAAGGCCTGCACGACCCGCGCCGGGTAACCCTCACCGACCAGCACCTGGTCGTCCAGCCACTCACCGGAGACCCCAACAGTACGTCCGTACAGCTCACCGGCCGCCGTGCCTGACGCCAGCTCCTGCTCCAGACCCACCAGGGGCTGGCTGGCAAGCTCGTCGACCGACTGCTGGCCCTGGCTGCGGAAGACCTGCATCTGCCACAGCCCCAGGAAGACGAAGACGCATGCCACCAGCACCCCGCCGAGGCCCAGCAGGAGTTGCTTGAGCCCGGTGCTCACCTCCCGGTCCCGGTGGCGGCAGCCTGCACCAGCCGGCTGCACACCTCGCCCAGGTCCAGGCCAGCGGCGTGCATGGCCAGCGGCACCAACGAGGTCTCGGTCATGCCGGGGGCGACATTGGCCTCCAGGAACCAGGGCTGGCCGCCCCCATCGATGATGAGGTCGACGCGCACGATGCCGGTCAGGCCCAAGCGCTCGACCACGGCCAGGCTCAGGCTCTCGGACCGCTGGCGAGCGTCCTGGTCAATCTTGGCGGGGACGATGAAGCGGGTGCTGCCGGCGGTGTAGCGCGCCGCGTAGTCGTAGATCCCAGATTCTGGCTGGATCTGCACCGCAGGAAGCACCTCGCGGTCGTCCCCCTCGACGATGACGGTGATGGCGACCTCGGTGCCCTCGATGTAGCGCTCAACGACGGCGGTCGGATCGTAGGCGAAGGCGGCGACCAGGGCCTGGGGGAGGGCATCCGCGCTCTCCACCTTGGTGGCACCCAGCGCGGAGCCTGACCTCGCGGGCTTGACCATCAGCGGGAAACCGAGCCGCTCGCCGAGCGCAGCAACCAGCGGACGGGCACCAAGCTCGCGGAAGATGTCGTGCGGGAGCGCGACCTGCTCGGGGACGTTCATCCCGGCGCGCGCGACGACCGTACCGGCGATCGACTTGTCGAAGGTCACCCGGCAGGCGTGCCCGGACGATCCGACGAAGCCGACGCCCAGCAGGCCCAGCACCTCACGCAGCGCCCCATCCTCACCGGTGGCGCCGTGCAGCATCGGGAATACCACCGGCTTCGTGTCACCGCTGGTCACCAGGGGGACGAGGTCGGCGGTGAGGTCGGCCTCGGTCACCTGGTGGCCGACGCGGCGCAGGGCGGTGGCCACGCGACGTCCCGAGCGGATCGAGACATCTCGCTCGTGCGACAGGCCACCGGCGAGGATGACGACGGGCGCAAGGGGAATATTGCTCTCGGGCATGGTGAGCTCCCTCAGTTCTGGTCGGGGACGGGTCCGACGGCAGCGCCGCCGTGGTGCATCGGGGAGCGGTCGAGGCCGAAGGTCTGGTGCAGCTCGAACTCGTGGTTGACCACCTGCGCCAACCGCCGGACTCCCTCCCGGATCCGTTCCGGGGTGGGGAAACAGAAGGACAGGCGCATGTTGCGCGAGCCCAGGCCGTCGGCGTAGAAGGCGGTGCCGGGGGTGTACGCCACGCGGGCGGTCACGGCCCGCGGCAGCATGGCCTGCGAGTCCAGGCCCTCCGGCAGGGTCACCCAGACGAAGAATCCGCCGGCGGGCTGCGTCCACGTCGTCCCATCCGGCATGTATTCCGCCAGCGCATCCAGCATCGCGTCGCGGCGGGCGCGGTACATGTCCCTGAAGGCGACGATCTGGCGGCGCCAGTCCTGGGTCTCGAGATAGGACGATACGGCGTACTGGCTGAACACCGGCGGGCACAACGTCGCCGACTCCTGCGCCAGCACGAGCTTCTCGCGCACGGCGTGCGGTGCGAGTACCCAGCCAACCCTGAAGCCGGGGGCGAAGGTCTTGGAGAAGGAGCCGAGGTAGATGACCTGCTCGTCGTCCAGGGAGCGCATCGCGGGCACCGGGTCGGTGTCGAGGTTGAGCAGACCGTAGGGGTTGTCCTCGACGACCAGCAGGCCCACCTCGCCCGCGACCGCCAGCAGTTCTTGGCGACGCTCGATGGGCTGCAGGATGCCGGACGGGTTGTTGAAGTTCGGGATCGTGTAGAGGAACTTGGCCTTCTTGCCCGCTGCCTGGCAGGCCAGCGCGGCCTCCCGTAGTGCCGAGGGGATCAGCCCGTCCTCGTCCATCGCGACGTGGACGACCTCGCACTGGTAGCTGCCGAAGGTGCCCAGCGCCCCGACGTAGCTGGGCGCCTCGGCCAGGATCACGTCACCGGGGTCGCAGAAGATCCTGGTGACCAGGTCGAGCGCCTGCTGGGAACCGGTGGTGACGGTGACGTCGTCGGGATGGGCGACGATGCCCTCCAGTGCCATCACCTCGCAGATGTGCTCGCGCAGCATCGGCTCACCCTGGCCGGAGCCGTACTGCATGGCCCGGATCCCCTTGGTCAGCACGAGGTCCTTGAAGGTGTCCGCCAAGGCGTCCAGGGGGAGGTCTGCGATGTTCGGCATACCGCCGGCCAGGGAGACGACCTCGGGTCGGTTGGCCACGGCGAACAGCGCGCGGACGGCGCTGGCTCGCATGCCGTTGGTGCGTTCGGCATAGCTCGACACATAGCGATCGAGGCGGGTGTCCTGGCGGGTTGGTTCGGGCAGACTCACTCCACCCACTTTGCCATGACGCGTGCGTAGCATGGCTGCAGGGCACTCATTACGAGAGGGGGCGCGGTGATCGGACGACGTGTGCGAACGCTGCACCCCGACGCGCTGGCCAGATTGTCCAGTTGTGGCGCCCCCGGCAGCGTGCCGAGGGCCGGCGACCAGGCCTGGGCCTGCGCGGCCGCCGAGCAGTGGGGGATGTGCGGGCTCGCCCTCGTCCACAACGACCATGTCGTCGCCCATGCCCTGGTCTGCCCGACCTTGAACCTGCCCCCGGACCATCCGCTGGCGCGATGGTCCCGCTCCCCCGAATCGGCGGCGCTGATCGAACTGCACCGCACCGATGGGGCCCCGGATGATGCGGAGAAGGTGCTGGTGCAGTCCTTGGCCGCGCGCCTGGAGGGACGTGTCGGAGGCCTCGAGGCGGCGGGCGCGCTCGGTCGTCCGAACTGTCACCAGCCGACCTGCACATGGCTCGAGGAGGTCGGCTTCCTACCCGTCCCGGGCGCCGCAAGCCCCACCGGACGACGGATGCGGCTCGACCTCGCGTCCACAGTGATCTGGCGTCCGGGTCTTCGCGGAGCCTGGCGGGCGGTGCACACGCTCGTCGAACGTCCCCTGGGCGCCGAACCGACGGGCCGCGGGCAACACTGAGCGCTGCGCGCCCACTGCACGGCTTGCTCCTGGGCGGTCGGTGCCGCCAAAACGCGCACCATGCCGTGATCCGGTCCCGTGGCGGGACCGGATTGCTCTGAGGCGGCGATTTTGGCGGAGATCCCGCGACGTGACACGACGAAGGCCCCGGATTGCTCCGGGGCCTTCGTGCTGAATGTGGTCGGTGCTGGTGGTCAGGGGGTCAGCGGACGCGGACCTTCTGGCCAATCTTGATCATGTTCGGGTTCTTGATGGTCGACTTGTTGAGGCTGTAGATCTTGCCCCAGGTGGTGCCCTGCCGCTTGGCGATCTTGGCGAGGGTGTCACCCGAACGAACGGTCACGTAGACGGCACCCTTGGTGGTCGTCGTGCGCTTGGTGGTCGTCGTACGCGTTGTGGTGGTCTTCTTCTTGGTGATGACGGTCTTCACGGAGGACGTGGTGTCGGTGGAGACGGCCAGGCCGTTGGCGCGGGTCAGGCCAGCGCGAACCGAGCAGACGGGCCAGGCGCCCGGACCCTGCGAGGCCAGCGTCTTCTTGGCGATCGCGATCTGCTGCGCACGCGTGGCGCCGCTCGCGTTGTAGGCGTACTTGCCGCCGCCGTAGCCGATCCAGGTGGAGTGGCTGAACTGCAGTCCGCCGTGGTAGCCATTGCCGGTGTTGATGCTCCAGTTGCCGCCGGACTCACACTGCGCGACGCGGTCCCAGACGGTGCTCGCGGCATCCGCCTGCGGGGTGGCGGCGAGGCCGATGCCGGCGCTCAGCGCGGTCGCAGCAGCGAGGGTGATGATGCGGGTGGTCTTGGTCATGGAGAACAACCTAAGAGCAGTCTGAGTAATTCTCAAAGAGGCCCAACCAGATTTCTCTCAGAATCTTTTCTCCGGTTCCCTCCTGGGGACGCCGAATGCCGTTCCACAAGGTGAGTTCCTGGACGCACAGCTACGGAGTGAAGTTTTTCACTGAGCCCATGTACTCAGGCTGTCGGTGACAGCGGGCTCATGGGCGACGCCCAGCTCGTCACCAGCTCAGAGGCGGACGAACTCCACGTCCGTGGGGTGCTCGATGGTGCGCGAGACGGTGCAGTCCTTCTCGTGGCTGAGCTGGATCAGCCGGTCGACCAGACCGCGGGCCTGGTTGCCCGGCTCGTCGTCAGCGAAGTCGACGTCGAAGGCCAGCCGGACGTTGTCGAGGCGCTTTCCGCCGTCCTCGTCGGTGACCTTCTCACTGGACGCGGTGAGCTCGAAGCGGGTCGGCTCGGCACGGCGGGAGGTCACCACGTCGACGTCGATCGCCGAGCAACCGGCCAGCGCGGCCAGCAGCAGCTCGACGGGGGAGAACCGGCCGTCGCCGCCGAAGTCGATGGTGGCGCCGTCGGCATTGGTGGCGGTGTACTCGCCGGTTGCGCGCCGGGTGAGGAAGATCGTCTTGCCCATGGTGATTCCTTCCATGCTGCAGTTCGGTGTGGGGTACACGCGGCAGGGGGGTCAGGCGGCGAGCTGGTCGCCGAACTGGTTCGCCAGGTCCATCAGCTCGACGCGCGACAGGCCCACCAGGTCGACCACCGCGATGGCCGTGTTGTCGCGGATGACCGCGCAGCCATCGTGGTTGTTGTCGGAGCTGGTGCCGCAGAAGCCGGAACCCTCGGCGATGATCGCATTCATGCCCATGTCGGTCATGAACTTCTTCGCGTCCGTCTCGGGACGGCTCATCAGCAGCACGACCGTCGCCTGACCGCCCTTGGAGTAGGTGGCCGTGATGGTGGACTTCTTGGTGTTCGGGTTCATCGACGGGGTGTCCGCAGAGTTCGCGTCGCGGGAGTACTCACTCATCGACAGCGGCGGCATCAGCGCCCACGGCGTCCGCGAGGGCCCGATCGTGATGACCTCGGTCGGCTTGTTCGCGTTGTAGCGATAGGCCGCGTAGCCGCCCCCGCCAAGCGCGAGCAGCACCAGGAGCGCTCCCACCAGGGGGACCACCCAGCCGGGAAGACCGCCGGTGTGGATGACGGGCCCCGCCTCCAGCTCGTCCGGACCGGTGGTCCGATCGCCCTGGAGGTGGCCGTCCTTGCGCCTGCTGCTGTGTGCGGGCATGGCTCAGAGGTACTCGTCCAGCGCCTTGAGCAGCGCACCCTTCGAGCGCGCCCCCTGCAGCGACTTCACGACCTGGCCGTTTTGCCAAACCTGGAGCGTGGGCAGCGAGAGGACACCCTGCTCGGTGGGCACCTTGGGGTTCGCATTGGTGTCCAGCTTCACGAAGTTGATCTTGTCACCGTGACTGGTGGCCAGCTCGTCGATGATCGGGGAAAGCTGCTTGCAGGGGCTGCACCAATCGGCCCAGTAGTCCACCAGGGTGGGCTTGGAGGAGTTGACGACGAGCTCGTCAAAGGTGGCGTCGGTGACCTCGGTGACGTTCGACATGGCGATCCTTTCGGGAGTCTTGCTTTGGGGTGGGGTGTCAGGCCTGGACGTTGACGTCCGCGAGGTCGGCGAGGAAGCGCTCGGCGTCCAGCGCCGCCTGGCATCCCGAGCCGGCCGCCGTGATGGCCTGGCGGTAGGTGTGGTCGACCAGGTCGCCACAGGCGAACACGCCGGACAGGTTGGTCTTCGTCGAGTGCGGCTCGACGAGCACGTAGCCGGCGTCGTCGAGGTTGACCTGGCCCTTGAAGAGCTCGCTGCGGGGGTCGTGGCCGATGGCGATGAACAGGCCCTCGACGGGCAGCTCGCGCTGCTCACCGGTGACGGTGTCGGCCAGGGTCACCGACTTCAGCGAGGGATCACCGGACATGCCGACGACCTGAGAGTTCCAGGCGAAGGTGAGCTTGGGGTCGTTCTCGGCGCGGGCGACCATGATCTTGGATGCGCGCAGCTCGTCACGACGATGGATCATCGTGACCGACTTGGCGAAGCGGGTCAGGAAGGTGGCCTCCTCGACGGCGGAGTCGCCGCCGCCGACCACGGCGATGTCCTTGTCCTTGAAGAAGAAGCCGTCGCAGGTGGCGCACCAGCTGACGCCGCGGCCGGAGAGACGATCCTCGTCGGCCAGGCCCAGGCGGCGGTAGCCCGAGCCGGTGGCCAGGATCACCGCGTGGGCGCGGTGCTGCTTGCCCTCGGAGTCCGTAACGACCTTCACCGGACCGGTCAGGTCGACCTCGGTGACGTCGTCGGCGACGAGCTCGGCACCGAAGCGCTCGGCCTGGGCGCGCATGTTGGCCATCAGGTCGGGGCCCATGATCCCGTCCCGGAAGCCGGGGAAGTTCTCCACCTCGGTCGTGTTCATCAGGGCGCCGCCGGCATCCAGCGCGCCCTCGAAGACGAGCGGGTTCAGCTGGGCGCGCGCGGCGTAGACGGCGGCGGTGTAACCGGCGGGGCCGGAGCCGACGATGATGACCTCGCGGACGGGCTCATCGGTTGCGGTGGCCTTCGGTGCCGCCTCGGGAACGCTGTCCTCGAAGGAATCCAGCGGGATGTTCGGCAGGCTCGCGCCTCCCAGCGAGATGCCACCCAGCGAGATGCCACCCATGTTGGGCAAGTCGATCCCAGCGGGGGTGGTCGTGGTTCCGGCCGTGAGGCTGGTAACGGCTCCGCCGGCGGGGCCGGTTGTCGTCTCGGTCATGGCGTCCTCTCACCGGTGTCATGCACCGGCCACTCTACTGATCTGGCGCCTGGGCGGACGTGCGGGCGTCCGGTGGCAGCGTAGTCAGCCCAACGACCGGACGCGTGACTTTGTTCCCGGCCCTCGACAGGCTCGTGGCTCGTGGAGTCCTCCGATTCGGGGGTCATGTTCCCACCCCGGGATCATGGTGGACCCAAGGACCATTGAAGCCGGGCCGGCATCGTCCCTACTTGTCGTGACCGCCGCAGCCACAGCCGCAGCCGCCCGATGACTTGCCGGCCAGCGGCAACTCCTCGCGCATTTGGCCTGCGACCTCGGCCGGGTCGGCCGGGGCCTGCTCGTCGGAGCAGGTGCACACGCCCGTCTCCGCGCAGCCACAGTCACAGGCCGAGCCGCAACTGCAACCGCAGGGGCAGCCGATCGCATCGGGGGCATCGACGACGATGTCGGGGGTCTCGGTGCTCTGTGTGGGCTCGCTCATGTCTTCCTCCTGAGTTGGTGGGTGGCGAGCTCATCGGGGAGCTGCGCCCATCACCGATGCTAGGGCCCCTCCTGCCGGAGCAGAAGGGGCCCCAGACAAGCGTCCAGCAGGCGACTGGCTCACTTGAGCCGGACACCTGGCTTTGGCGCCATCCGCACACCCGCGCGCTGGGCCACGGAGAGCAGTACATCGTCGGCGGGGTCGTCGCTGTCGCTCAGCTTGATGCTGAAGGGCTGGTAGCCGTCCCTGCAGGTAGCGCCGGCCGCCGGCAGCTTCCCGTAGACCAGGTAGGCCTCAATCGCGTCCGTCGAGCACTGGCCGGTGCCATAGGCGGTGTGCCCCCAGTTGTTCGAGGTCAGCAGGCGGGCGTTGCCGAGGCGGCCGGCCGCCGCCTTCGCGCTGGCGTAGCTGGTGGCCGGGTCCCACAGCGATCCGACGACCAGGATGGTGGCGGAGGTCTTCTTGTTCCACGGGCCGCGGTAGGCGTCCTCGTCGATGGCCTTCCAGTCATTGGATGCGCACCACGGGGACGACCATCCCCAGGCCTGGGCGAAGGGACCACCGGTGCGCACGCCGCGGGCGACGGCGGACTTCCAGGCCAGCGCGCTGCCCGGGTTCAGCGAGTCGGTGCACATCACCGAGGCATAGGCCTCGATGTCGTTGGAGTAGCTGAATGCGGACGAGGTGAACCGACTGGCCGCGGTGGCGGTGTGGGTCTTGCGGAACTCGGTGTGCAGCGCGCGAAGCTTCTTCAACGCGGTGGTGCCCTCGGCGGGCGTGGTGGGCCACAGGGCCTCTTCCAGGGCTGCGGTCTCCGCGGCCACCCAGTCCATGCCGTCGGTGGAGTACAGCATCCCGAGGGTGTTGCTGATGAACGTCGCGTAGCGGTAGCTGAGCTGTTGGCCGGTGAACAGGTCGGTGCTGACCAGTGGGTGCTGGACGAGTTCGCGTGCCACCTTCGACCACCGACCCATGGCATTGCCGCTGATGGCGCAGTACTCCTTGCCCGCCGCGTCGCAGCGCTTCATGCCCTCCTTGAGCGCGCCCCAGGCTCCCTCCGCAGAGCCGAGGCGCAGCGTCACCGGCACATTCTTGGTGGCCTGGGTCCCCGCCCAGGCGACCGGGTCGATGGTCCCGTCGATCGCCAGTGCACGGATGCGGTCGGGGAACATGTTGGCGTAGACCTGCCCCAGCTGGGTGCCGTAGCTGAAGCCGAGGTAGTTGAGCTTCTTGTCCCCGACGGCACGGCGCAGCACGTCCATGTCTCGGGCCACCTCGGCCGTCGAGGCGGTCGAGGAGAGGGTCTTGCCGGTGGTCGAGCAGCCCTGGGCCAGCTTCTGGGCGCCCTTCAGGTAGGCCGCTCGCTCCCCGTCGTCGATCGGGAAGGGGATGTCGAGGCCAGCCAGGGCTCGCGTCTGCGCCTTGAGGTCGGCGAAGCACTTGACCTGGTCGGTGAAGGCGACACCTCGGGGGTCGATGCCCACGATGTCGAAGCGTGACGTGACGACCGGGTTAGCGATCATCCCCATCATCGCGGCCATCTGCGTGCCGGAGCCGCCGGGGCCGCCGGGGTTCACGAAGAGGGTGCCGATCTTGTGCAACTGGTCCTTGGACGGCACCTTCAGCAGGGCGACCTCGGTGGTGGCGCCCTTGGGCTGGTCGTAGTCGACGGGCAGCCGCGTGCTGGCGCACTGGTAGGCGCCGTAGCACTCGAACCAGTCGAGCTTCGGCGTGGGAATCGAGTCGACGCGCTTGGCCTCGATCGCGGACGTCTTGCCAGTGGTGGCTGCCTGCGCGGTCGACGGTGACACGAGCTGGACGCCGATGACGGTGGCCAGCATCGCTGCGGCCAGGGCTTTGAACCTCATGGGTGTTCTCCTCAGGGGCAGAGTGGGTGTCGTGAAGAGATGGTGCGCGACGCTGGAGCACTCCAGTGCGGCGCCGCCACTTCCCAGAGCCTGCACCCTGTACGCACCAAGGTGAAGGCCCTGGCGTCGATTGGGGGCAAAGTCCAGACGATCGGCCAGTTCCGCGGCGCGGGGCCTACGACTTGGGTCGCAGGGAGCCGACCTACAACTTGGCCAGCACGGCCTTGGCCGTTGCCTCGTCCACCACGACCTCAGTGGCCAACCTGGCGCGCAACAGCCCCAACAAGGGTGACGCCTTGCCGACGCCCGCCACCACGCACAGCCGGCGTGGGATCCGCTGCAGGTCAGGAGGAGTCATGCCACTGGCGCGCTGGTTGAGGGCGATGTCGGCCCAGGTTCCGTCTTCGCGCAGCAGCACCGTGTTCACGTCCCCGACGGCTCGGTCGGCGCGCAGCTGGGCCATGTCCGTGTCGTCGAGGTAGCCGGCCGAATAGACGTGCGAGGGGACGGCCGAGGCCAGGGAGCCAACGCCGAACAGGGCCAGGTCTGCCTTGCGTTGGCAGCGGCGGACGTTCTGCACGCTGCGCTCCCGGAACATGGCCTGCCGGGTCTCCGGGTGGTCGAAGAAGGCAGGGACGGGGAAGTCGACGACCTCCGCCCCGAAGGAATCCGCCATCTGGCTGATGATCGAACCGACATAGGGGGTGCCGAAACCGGTCATGTTGCCGCCGCCATTGAGCTGGACGAAGGAGACGCCGTGCAGGTCCCGCGGCCGGACATAGGGCACGACCGCCGACAAGGTGGTGCCCCACGCGGCCCCAATGGTCATGTCGTCCTCGATCATGGACGTGATGAGCTGCCCGGCAACCCGCGCCACCCGATCGAGGCGGTGCACTTCGGTGCTGCCCTCCCGGACGGCCACGATGTGCGCGATGACGCCGAAGATCCGGGCGAAGGTGTCGGACAAGGTGGCGTCCTGGCCCGACGGATTGCGCAGCGTGATTGTCACCACGCCGGTGTCCCTCGCGTCCCTCAGCAGCCTCGAGACCGTCGACCGCGAGACGCGCAACTGCCGCGCGATGGACTCCATCGTCTCACCCTGCACGTAGTACAGGGAGGCGGCCAGGTACATCTGGTCGGATCGCTCGTGCATGGTCCTCCCTTATCGGTTGCACGTACGTGCACCATCATGGCCGAAAGCTCGCCCGTCTGGTGGAGTTCCACGGGTGGGGAGCCTCCGCGACCCTGCACTACGACAAGACACGATGAGGTGTGGAAGTGACGGACGACACGAAGTACATCATGGCCATCGACCAGGGGACGACGAGCTCCCGGGCGATCATCTTCGACCACTCCGGCAAGATCGTCGCGACGGGCCAGAAGGAGCACGAGCAGATCTTCCCGAGGGCCGGCTGGGTGGAGCACAACCCTGCCGAGGTCTGGGACAACGTGCGCGAGGTCGTCGCCAGCTCGCTGAGCCAGGCGAACATGAACCGCCACGACATCGCCGCGGTCGGCATCACCAACCAGCGCGAGACCACGGTGGTGTGGAACAAGGAGACCGGCGAGGCCGTCTACAACGCCATCGTCTGGCAGGACACCCGCACCCAGAAGATCGTCGAGGAACTCGGCGGCGGCAATCCTGACAAGTACAAGGACAAGGTCGGCCTGCCACTGGCCACCTATTTCTGTGGCCCCAAGGTGAAGTGGATCCTCGACAATGTCGAGGGCGCCCGCGCCGATGCCGAGGCCGGCAAGCTGCTGATGGGCACCATGGACACCTGGGTGCTGTGGAACATGACCGGCGGCGTGGAGGGTGGCGTGCACGTCACCGACGTCACCAATGCCTCCCGCACCATGCTGATGGACCTCAAGACCCTCGACTGGGACGCGGACATCGCGGCCGACATGACGATCCCCATGAGCATGCTCCCCGAGATCAAGAGCTCCGCCGAGGTCTACGGCAAGGGCCGCCAGGGCGGTTTCCTGATGGACATCCCGATTGCCGGCATCCTCGGCGACCAGCAGGCTGCGACCTTCGGCCAGGCCTGCTTCGAGAAGGGCATGGCCAAGAACACATATGGCACCGGCTGCTTCATGCTGATGAACACCGGCGAGGAGATCGTCCCCAGCAAGAACGGCCTGCTGACCACCGTCTGCTACCAGATCGGCGACAACAAGCCGATCTACGCACTCGAGGGATCCATCGCCGTCACGGGATCCCTGGTCCAGTGGCTGCGCGACAATCTGCGGATGTTCGACAGCGCTCCCGAGGTGGAGGAGCTGGCGGCCTCGGTGGAGGACAACGGCGGCGCCTACTTCGTGCCCGCCTTCTCCGGCCTGTTCGCGCCCTACTGGCGTGCCGATGCCCGTGGCGCGCTGGTCGGCCTGACCCGCTACGTCAACCGCGGCCACATCGCCCGCTCGGTGCTGGAGGCCACGGCCTACCAGACCCGCGAGGTGCTGGACGCGATGGAGGCCGACTCGGGTGTGCAGCTCGAGGAACTGCGCGTCGACGGTGGCATGACCGCCAACGAGACGCTGATGCAGTTCCAGGCCGACCAGGTGGGCGTCCCCGTCGTCCGTCCGGTCGTCGCCGAGACCACCGCGCTGGGCGCCGCCTACGCCGCCGGCATCGCCGTCGGGTACTGGAGCGGTGAACAGGACGTCATCGACAACTGGGCCGAGGGCAAGCGCTGGACGCCTGCCATGGAGGACGCCGAGCGCGAGCGCCTCTTCCGCAACTGGAAGAAGGCCGTCACGAAGACCTTCGACTGGGTCGATGAGGACGTCGAGGGCTGAGTCTCCTCGCACCCACGCTCAATACGATCACGCTGGACCCACGCTGACGGCGGGGCCGAACCCTTGATGGTTCGGCCCCGCTGCCGCGTGTCTGAAGGCCTGTCAAGCACGACTGACTGCCACTGCCGTCAGCGGATCGGCGGGATGCGGCCCACGGTTGGAGGCTGGGTGCCGTCGTGTTCGAGCGCGACCAGCGCAGCCCGCTCACCCTCGACTCGGCCGAGCGTCAGATCAACCAATTGCTCGCGGTGCACGAGATCGTCAGCGAAGCATGATCCCGGCGTCCGGTGTGACGGCCGAGGACTCGTCCAGGTCGGCGCCAAGGGACTCGTCCAGTTCTTCGGGGGTGGCCCCGGGGTGGAAATCCTTGCGCGCCTCGCGCTGTTCTTGTTCGGCGCGCAGGGCACCGGTGATGGCTCGGGACACCGCGGCGGGGATCTCGACGTCCGTCTGGCCCGCGAGCACGACCGACAACCACGCCAGGTCTTCTTCGCATGGCGCGTCCGTTGGACCGGTGCTGCCGGGGCCGGTGCTGTTGCGGCCGGTGATGGAGCGCTCGTCGGGTGTGCTCATCGGGAACTTTCCTCGGTCTGCGGGGCTGCCGTGCGCGCGGGCCCCGGCAAGGGATTGGACGTCGAGCGCCCCCCATCCGGTTCCCGCAGGTGCTGCAGCAGCGGAACCAGCCGGGCGCGACCGCGGGAACAGCGGGACTTGACCGTGCCGGTGGGGCAGCCAAGCAGCACCGCCGCCTCCTCCACCGAGTAGCCCTCCATGTCGACCAGCACGATCGCCGCGCGCTGGTCGGGCGAGATCTGGCCCAGGGCGACCTGCACGGCATCGCGCGTCTCGGCCTGCTCGATCTGCTCCGTCCCGTCGCCCAGCGCCAGGCCCAGGTCCAGGTCTGCGTTCTGGGGGAGGGCCTCGGTGCGTCGCACCGCGTTGCGCCGGATCCGGTCCAGGCAGGCGTTGACGACGATCCGGTGCAGCCAGGTGGTGACCGCGGCCTCGCCGCGGAAGCTGCCAGCACGCCGGAAAGCCGAAATCATCGCCTCCTGCAGCGCATCGGCCGCCTCTTCCGGGTCGCGCATGGTGCGCAGGGCGATGCCCCACAGGCGGTTGCGGTGCCGGGTGAACAACTGGGCGAAGGCGTCCGGGTCACCCGCGAGATGGGCCTTGAGCAGGTCGTGGTCACTGGCCTCGACGTCAGCGAGGTCTGGGTCGAGGACACCCATACCGGCGGTGGCCTGCGTCATGACTTCACCTCGATCTCGTTGATGCTGGCCTGGTACTTGTTGGACCCGATGTTCGGCAGGCTGGTGACGTAGACCAGCAGGTAACGCGTTGTCACCGGCGAGGCTGGCTTCAGTTGCGCGGTGGTGCCGGCTGCGTCGATGCTGGCCACCGTCTTCCAGGCACTGGCCTTCGTCGTCGGCGCGCTGGTGGCGCCGGTGTCGCTCGGAACTCGCAGCTGGATGCCCGTGGGGGTGCCCTTCAGCTGCACCTTCACCTCGCCCACGCTGGCCTGCTGGCCCAGGTCGACAACCAGCCCGACGCCGGGCTTGAGCTTTCCGAACTTGGCCGAGTTCAGGTAGACGAGCGTCTGCCATGCCGTGGCCGGGTTGCCGTCCCAGGCGTACTTGACCAGGTTGGGGTTCTCCTCGCCGTTGCCGTTGTCGGCGGTGGGGTCGAAGTCGTCCACATTGGTCGGGGTGTAGGTCTGCACCTCGTTCTCGCCAAGGATGCTGCCCGTGCCGTCGCCGGTGGCCTTCTGCCAGGCCAGCCGCAGCAGCGACGCCACCAGCACCAGCAGCACCAGGCCGACCAGTGCAGCCAGCCACGGACGCTTGGTCGGCCGGGGCCGGGGACGCATGATCGTGGCCCCACGCACGACCGTTGGGGCATCGGTGGGGGTGTGCGGGGACGTGGCGCGTGGCGGGGCGGGAACGGCGATGGGGTGTTCCGTGGCGGCTGCGGTGGCACCGGCGAAGGCGACGCCGGGAAAGGTGTGCTCCAGGGAAGCCATCCGCCCGGTGTCGTCACCACTTTCGTAGGCGTCCGCGGCGTGCACCGGAAAGCGCATCCGGCGTTCCAGGTCGGCGGACGCATCGGCTGTCCCCAACACCTTGTTCAGGGCTCCCACTAGCTGGTTGGCGGTACGCAGGGGCAACTCGTTCTGGCGGGGGGAGGCCGACAGCACCTGGTCGCAGATGGTGTCCAGCGCCGGGCTGACCCCTGAACGCACCTGGCGGGGCGTGAGCCAGCCGCGCTGGTCCACCGGGGCCGGTGGCATGCCCCAGGGCCGGGCCTGGTCTGCTTCGGGCAGCTGGCCGGGCTCGGTCGGCCACCGGTTGACGAGGCTCGCGTAGAGCACCTTGCCGATGGCACGCACGTCCGCCTCCTCCCGCTCGGACCAGGCCAAGATGCCCTGGTCGGCGTCCGGATGCAGGGCGGCCTCGATCAGGAAGCCGACGACCTTGACCGCACCGGTGGCGGTGATGATGACCGTGTCGGGGTTGATCCGCTGGTGGAAGAGCCCCTCTGCGTGCACGGAACTCATCGCGTCGGCCAGCTCACGGGCGACCCAGGCCGCCTCCAGCGCGCTCAGCGGACCCTGCCTGAGCAGCTTCTCCATGCTCTCGCCAGGCGCGAACTCGCAGACAACCACAGCGGGTTCGTCGCCGACCGGCTCGACGGCGTCCAGCACCCTCAGGAACCGCGCATCGGTCGCGGTGGCCGCCTTGCGGGCCGCGTCCAGGGCGTCGGAGGTGCGCGGATCATCGGCGCCCAGCAGGTGCACCAGCACCGAGCGGGAGAGCTTCTGATCAAAGGCGCGCCAGGTGGCCGTCCCGCCGCGCTCGGCGAGCTGCTGCTCGAGACGGTAGCGGTCGGCCAGGACGTGCCCGACCTGGGCGAGCGGCCCCTCGGATCCCGCGTGGCTGCCGGTCGGGGTGTTGACCACCATCGCCGGGGGGAGGTCTTCGGTGTCGACGCTCCCATCGGACGAGAGCACGTCGGTTCCGAGGGTGTCCTCCTGGTCGGGGCCCTCGTCGGCCACCGTTGGCATCAGCTCGGTCTCCAGGGCGTCCACCTCTGCGTCGCGGTCGGTGTTCTCGGCGTCCATCGGTCCCCTCATCGTCGCGGCTGGCCCAAGTCTGCCACCGCCTGTTCGGCCCGGCGCTCACGCTGGACCTGTCGGATTCGCATCGCAGTCGCGCCCAGCAGCACCACGCCGGAGCCCACGATGATGATCCAGCCGATGCGCCCCATCGAGGTGGCGGTGATGGTCATCGACTGGGCCTCCCCGATCGGACGTCCCGACTCGGTCACCAGCTGGCCGGTGACGCCCACCTTGCCGTTGGCCTTCGCCTGGATCGTCACGCGGATCGTCTCGGTACCGCCGGCCGGGATCGACTCCAGCTCGGAGTCGGCCACGACCAGGCGTTGCGGGTTCTCGCTGGTGAAGGTGGCCTTGACGCTGACGGCTCGGTCGAGGTGGTTGGTCACCGTCACCGGCACCTCCTGCTCGGCGGCGGAGGTGACGATGTCGGGAGTCACCGAGAGGCTGACGCCCTGACCGGTGGCGGCATTGCCGTAGGCCGAGCCCACGGCCTTGGCCCACCGCGCGGCGGCCGGACGACGCCCGCCCCAGGCCTGGCTGGTGGCACGCGGCAGCATCTTGCCCAGCGCGGTGGCGGCGGCCTCTGGTTGGTTGGTCAGCTCGCCCCAGACGGTCACGTCACCGCCCGCGCGGTCGACCTGTTCGAGCCAATTGCCGACCTCGACCGGGTCGATCTTCGCGAGCTCTGCGGTAGGTGGGTTGGTGATGGCGGCGACCCGCTCGTCCAAGGGTTGCCAACTGCGCCACGGGGCGGTGGCCGTGCTCAGGGCGGCCTGTTCCGCGGTGGTCACGATCGTCACGGTGGGCGTGACCAGTTCGGTGGCCTGCAGCCGCCCGACCTTCTGCGGCGCGGTCGTCGTCGGGTCGGGGCCGGGGCCGCCGTCGTAGGCGTCGGCGGCGTAGCGAACGATCGTGGTGCCGTCCACCGTGGCGACCGGCGCGCTGCCCAGCTTGCCGGCGACGAGGACGAGCGCGGGGTCGAGGTCGGCGACGAAGGCAATCAGGTCTGCGTCCGCGGCCCCGTCACGAGGCGCGATGGCCAGCGGCAACTTCGCCATTGCGTGGGTGGTGGGGACGGCGGCGGTTGCCTGGTCGAGGACGTCGTGTCGCCCGGCGGCCTCCAGCAGGGCGATGTCGGGGTCGCCGTAGGGGGTCCGGTAGGCGTCGCCCCGCTCGATGAGCGTCCCCAGGTCGGCCAGAAAACTCTTCGCGGCGGCCTGCCCGGCGGCGGTCGATGCGGTCGAGCCCTGGACGGTGTAGCCCTGCGCCATCACGGCCACGTCGTCGTAGAGGGCGGGGTCGATCAGCGCGGTCGCACCACTGGTCAGGGCAAGGTCCATCAAGGTGCGCAGGCGCCCGTCCAGCTCGCTGGCAAGGTGGTCGTCGACGAACATGCTGCCCTGCAGCAGGCCGGGACGAGAGCCGATCCGCACCACGACGGTGCTGGTCACCGAGTTGGCTGCGGCGACCGGCAGCAGGGCCCGCGCGCGACCCAGGACGCCGGCCCGCCCGGCGACCTTCACCTGGAGGCCGACCAGGTAGGCGGCCGGGGTGGTGGTGAAACCGAATCCCTTGGCACCGGCCAGGTCGCCCGCGACGGTGAAGCTGACGCTCTCACCGGCGTCGAGGGAGGTCTTCCCGGGGCTGACCTGGGAACCCTCGGCGGAGGTGGTGGTGATGTTGAAGTAATTCTTCCGGTCTTCGTAGAGGCGGGCACCGACCGGGTTGAAGGCCACGCTGTCGAGTGCCGCGGCCAGGCTCGGGGCGTCGCGGAGCGGGTCCGTCGAGCGCCACAAGTAGACCTGCACCCCGCTGAGCGCCTCGGTGCCGGTGTTGCGCGCAGTGCCGCGGATGACGACCGTCCCGGTGCCGGTGGTGCTGGCCGGGGTGATGGAGGTGATGGTGAGCTGGACCGGTTCGGTGGTCTCGTCGGCCTGGGCGGGGAGCGCGAAGCTGGCCAGGAAACCGAGGAGTCCCGCGAGCAATACCGACAGGGCGCGCCGGGCGCGTGGGTCGGTCACTCGGGCGGGGATCACCCGTCCAGCCTAGTTGGACCGGGCCTGCCACCAGGCGAGCAACTCGTCCCTCGCCTGCTCGGGCCCGAGCGGGCCCGATTCCATCCGTCGTTCCAGCAGGAAGTTGTAGGCCGCGCCCACCTCGCGTCCGGGACGGATGCCCAGCAGCGCCATGATCTCCTCGCCGTTGAGGTCGGGGCGGATGGCGTCC
>NHCFI05602__coassemble_836_pt1 | contig 27290 bp, 26 predicted proteins | sample NHCFI05602__metabat2_high_PE_006 | metagenome-assembled genome bin NHCFI05602 | reverse complement strand
GTTCCAGGCGGTGTGGTTGGCCGGGCCAGACGAGCGTCCGAAGCCATTCAGCGTCGGCGGTCGGGTCGAGCGGGGAGAGGTCGCAGCCGGTCCGGAAACCGAACTCGGGCAGCGCATCGGGCGCGGGCAGGGACGACTTGACCACCACCTCCAGCTCGGGACCATCACCAAAGCCGGACAACTCACGTCCGTCCCGGTCGACGTAGCGGTAGCGCCAGGCATCAGGGTGCAGGCACAGGCCCGCGGACGCGCCCACCTCAATCACGGCGAGCGGGCGGCGGTGGCTTTTCCACAGCTCGGCCCACAGGGGCATCAGGACGGCGCAGCGCGCGGCCTCGTTGGTCTGGGTGGAGCGGACGAGTGCCTCCGCGCGCACGTCATCCCAGTGCTGGACGAGGTGTTCCCGAGCCGGTTGCCACGGGCCGACCGGGGCGCCCATCACTCGGGCGCTGGCGAAGATGATGTTGGGTTGCCGCTTGTCAGGAGGCAGTTCGGAGATGAGTTGGACGAGTTCTGCGTCGCCGGCGACGCCCTCGGCCCAGCGCTGGTAGACCTCGGAGTGGTTCTTGGCCTCCACCGCGGCGAAGCGAGCGTATCGTTCGGCGACGTCGTCGGTGCTGGCCTGCTCCATGGCGCGAGGCTAGGTGGTCGGGGGTCGGTGGACAACCACGTGGAGCGTCACATCCAATGCAGGCGGGCCGCACAGGAAACTCACTGGTTCGGCCGATTCAGTTGGGACATGACCAAGAACACGAATCGCAGCAACGCTCTCCGTCGTACCGTCGCCGGCCTGGCCGCCGCGACCGCCATCGCGTTCGGAGGCATCGGGACCCTGTCGGCCGCGGATGCCCAGGCGGCCGGGGTAAAGGCCTCGTCCACATATGTGGTGCAGAGCTCGTCCAGCACGATCTCCACCGACACGGCGGCCAGCCCCCGTCGTGGACGCGTCTGAGTTCTCCACAACCAAGCGTTGTCCACAGTTTTCCACAGCGTCTGTGGAAAGGTGGACAACACCGGAACGGACCACCATCGTAATTGGACTGGCGACGTTCAACAAGTCTCTGACTAGGCCATGGATCGGGTACTACGGCTCGTCGTAGGAGCTCCTCGGTGTTGGCTCGTTCACGTGGGGACGGGCTTTCCACAGGCAGTTGTCCACAATGAAGTCCCGACACGCCGACGATGTGTGGATGCCGAACTCCTGAGCGCTGTTCATCTCGCGGCCACCCACCCGTACACCGACACGCCACCTGACTAGGTAGTTGTGCACAGAAGGCGGGGTTTTCCACAGGAAGGCTGTGGACGGCGGAAGGTGCGCCCCGCCGGATCATGCTGCTTACTGCCAGATCTGGGGCGTGCGGCCACGACCATCAGTCCAGACAGTGACCCAAGCAACGAGTGGTTGTGGACAACCCTCCCTGGACGAGGCTGAATATCCCGGGATCCACGTGAGGGCAACGATTGAGCGAAATGGGCAAGTGATGCCCCCGAACCCTGGGATCCGGGCGTTGTCCACAGGCTAGAAGTGGTCACTGGGAAGTGACCCTCTCGCTGCTTATCGTTCCCCGCATGCCTGCACCAACGGTGGCACAGCCCACCATCGTGACCCTTCGACCCCGCCGCAGCCCCCGGCTCGTGGCGGCCGGGGTGCTGCTCGCGGCCCTGGGCGGGCTCGGCGGCGTGATGGCCTATCAGCAGGCCAGCCACTCCAACCAGGTGGTCGTCGTGGCACACAGCGTGCCGCGGGGAGAGGTCGTGCAGTCCACCGACCTGTCCGTGGTCACCATCGGGCCAGCACCGGGCGTGCGCACCATCCCCGGTGATCAGTTGACCGAGCTCGTGGGCAAGCAGGCGCTCGTCGACCTGCCTGCAGGGTCTCTGGTGGGCACCGGTGCGATAGGTACAGCCACCCTGGAGGCAGGGCAGGTGCAGCTGGGTCTCAAGTTGCAGGCGGGACGCGTGCCCGTGCAGTCGCTGCCCGCAGGTACCGCCGTCCAACTGGTGCAGGTCTCCAGTGACAAGCAGAACACCAAGGGTTTGGTCGTCGACGCGGTGGTCGTGACCGCGCCGCGCACCTCCACCGACGGCTCCAGCAGCCTGCTCGACGTCGCAGTGCCCGAGGGCGTGTCGGCCGAAGTGGCAGACCTCGCCGCCCGTGACCTGATCGTCCTGGTCCGGAAGGCATCCTGATGGCACTGGTCGCCTGCTGCTCCGCGTCTGGGTCCCCCGGGGTCACCACCGGCACGCTTGGTCTTGCGCTGAACTGGCCCCGGGACGTGCTCCTGGTCGACGCCGACCGCGACCCGGCACAGGCGATCGCCGCCGGCTTCCTCAGCGGAGTCGAGCTCGGCGGGCGCGGTCTGGCCCATGTCGCTCTGGCGCACCGGGACCGGCGTCCCCTCGTGGACGAGGTGTGGCACCAGACCTTGCCCCTGTCGGAGGGCACTCCGAGCCGCCGTTTTCTGCCCGGGTTCGCGAGCGCCGGCGCTGCACACTCCTTCGATGCCTCCTGGGGAAGCGCCGCCAGTGCGCTGCGTGACCTCGGACGGGCGGGTACGGACGTCATTGTCGACGCTGGCCGTATCGGGCGTGGGCTACCCGCGGGGCTCGTGGGGGAGTCGGATGTCGCCTTGGTCTTCGTCCGCAGTGACCTGCGCGCGCTGGCCGCGTTGCGGATCGCGCTCCCGGTCGTCTCCGCGCAAACCACCTCGGCCCAGCTCGGCCTGGTGCTCGTCGGGCCTGGTCGTCCCTACTCGGCGCGCGAGGTGGAGGCCCAGTTCGGGGTGTCGGTGTGGGGTGAGCTCCCCTTCGAGCCGCGCCAGGCAGCCGTCCTCAGCGACGGGCAGGCGATGCCGCGCGGATTCGCGGGTGGTGCCCTCGTCCGCGGGCTGCGGCGCACTGCCGGACGGATCGACGAGCAGGTCCGCAACCGCATCGAGACGATCGACGGTGCACGGGACGCATCGTGGTGGCAGCCGGCGGGGGTCGGACGATGAGCCAGGTGTCCCTCGACGAGGTGCTGGCCCGCCTCAAGGCCTCAGACCCGGATCCGGCGCCGGCCGCGGCTGCTCAAGCGGCAGGCCGCACCATGCTCAAGCGCGCCGACGCCACACAGGAGGTCGACTGGGGCCTGGTGGTGCGGCTGCGGCAGGTCGCCTCCGAACAGATCACCTCCGCGTCCCAGCGGTGGTTCGCGGAGCACGGACTGCCGATGCCCGCGCAGGACAAGCGGATGATGGGCCGCGCGACAATCCGTGCCGTCGTCCGCAACCACGCCGAGGACAGCGTGCGGCAGGGGCAGAGCGTCTGGCCGCTGGCCCGCGAGCACGCGGTGGCGGCGGCGGTGGAGAACGCCATCTTCGGCTATGGACGGCTCCAGCCGCTGTTCGAGATCCCCACTGCGGAGAACATCGAGGTGCACGGCCACGACGGCGTCTTCGTGCAGTACGGCGACGGGCACCGCGAAACCCACTCGCCCGTGGCCGACTCCGACGAAGAACTGGTGGAGGCCATCCGCTTCCTCGGCGAGAGCGCCAACCCACCCCGACGCTTCGACGACGCCCACCCGATGATGACGCTGGCGATCGGTGACCGCTTCCGCCTGCACGCGATCGGCTTCGGGCTGAGCTACCGCCCGTCCGTGGTGATCCGGCAGCACATCCTCACCGACGTCACCCTGCGCCAGCTCGCCGACGGCGGCATGATGCCGCTCGAGATCGCCCGCATTCTCCACGACAGCGTGCTCGCGCGTCGGTCCATGGTGATCTCGGGTGACCAGGGCGCCGGGAAGACCACACTGTTGCGCGCCCTGATCGACGCGATCCCTGCCACTGAACGGTTCGGCACCATCGAGACCGACTACGAGCTGCTCACGCACCTGCGCCAGGGCCGGCGGAACATGGTCGCCCTGCAGGCGCGTGTTGGGCTGGGCGAGGTGGGCGCGGATGGTCGTCCGATGGGTCAGTACACGGTGGCCGACCTGATCCCCGAGGCGCTCCGACAGAACCTCTCGCGCGTGGTCGTGGGTGAGGTGCGCGGCAATGAGGCGGGTGCCATGTTCGAGGCGATGCAGTCCGGCGCGGGCAGCCTCAGCACGACGCACTCGCATTCCGCGTCGTCGACGATCGACCGCTTGGCATCGCGGGTCGCGCAGGGCGGCGTTCTCAGCGTCGACGAGGCCTACCGCCAGATCGCGCACAACATCCACCTGCTGGTGCACGTGAAGCTGATTGACGAGACCTGGCGCGGCGGCACTCGTCGGCGCCTGGTCTCCGAGGTGCGCACGCTCACGGGCGCAATCGAGGGCGGACGTCCGGTGACCCACTTGGTCTTTCGCGCTCCCGAAGGCAATGACCCCGGCGTCTACCATCCCGATCCGCGGCTGGCTGCGGAGCTGGAACCCTTCGCCGGCGTGTGGGAGGGCAGGCCATGACCGAACTCGTGGCTGGGGCCAGCGCAGCGCTGCTCGTGGCCGGCCTGCTCCTGCTGTTGGCCGGCGCGGTCAAGGTCGAACGCCGCGACGACCTGGCTGGACCATCCAGCCTGGACAGGTCGCGCCGCTGGTGGTCGAGACTGTCACCCCGCACCCGCCTGCACTGGGCACTCTCGCTCGTCGCTGGCCTTGTCGTGTGGGTGTTGACGGGCTGGGTCGTCGCACTCGTCGTGGCGCCGGTCCTGTTGCTGGGCCTGCCCGCCCTGCTCAGTGAACCTCCCGACCGCGACCTGGAACTGCTGGAATCACTCGACCGATGGGTTCGTGGCCTGTCCGGATCGCTGCCCACCGGCAAGTCGATCCCGGACGCGATCCGCGCCACCGCCTCGTCCGCTCCGGCGCCCATTGCCCAGGACGTCCAGCTGCTCGTCGCCCGGATGGACGACCGGTGGACCACCGATGGCGCCCTGCGAGCCTTCGCCGATCGTCTGGACAGCCCCGAGGCGGACGCGATCGTCGCGGCCCTGATCCTGTGCACCCGCCGCGGCGGGACAGGGGCCGCGGCCACCCTGCACGAGCTGGCTGCGAGCATGCACGACCGGCTCCGTGCGCTGCGGGAGATCCAGGCCGAACGTGCCAAGCCACGCGTCGTCGTGCGTCAGGTCACGGTGATCAGCGTGCTCATGCTCGCCGGCGCGATGGTGCTCAGCCCCAACTACTTCGCCCCCTACGCGACGCCCCTGGGGCAGGTGCTGTTCGGCTGCCTGCTCGCGATGTTCGTGCTGCCGATGGTGGCTTTGCGCCGCATGACCCTGCCGAGGCGCAGGGAGCGCATCCTGCGGCGCTTCGAGAACGCCGAGCAGCCCGAGACGGACTCCGTTCGAGCCGTCCCGGTCAGCGAGGTGGCCCATGCGTGATCCCATCTTCGGGCTGGTCGTGCTGTCCGGCATGGCCTGTGCGCTGGGTCTGTTCGTGATCGGGCTGTCGTTCACCCGACGCCCACCGCGTCTGGCCGATGCCCTGGCGGCCCTGGACGACTCACGTCCGACCCGGACGGTGGTCGAGGCCCCCGCTGGCGACCAGGACTGGGCGACACGTCTTGGTTCGACCCTGGAGCGGCGCCTGCGCGTGCCGGTGTCGAACCGGGTGCGGTCATCCCTGGCGCTGCAGGGACGCACGGTGGGGGACTGGCTGACGCAGAAGGCCATCCTTGGCCTGCTGGGGTTGGCGGCGCCACCGCTGGCGGTGGCCCTCATGGTCGGCGCCGGTGCGCTTTCCCAGCCGGTTCCACTGGTCGTCTCACTGGCGCTGGGGGCGCTCGGATGGTTCTACCCCGACCTCGCCCTTCGGGGCGCTCGTCGTGCGACCCATGCCGACGCGGCGGAATCCCTGCACACACTGTTCGACCTGGTGACCTTGGAACGGCTTGCCAACAAGTCGTCCACCCAGGCCCTCGCCTCGGCAGCGGCGATGTCCGATGCCCCGATCTTCCAGCGGGTCCGCACCAGCATCGAGCGGGCCCGACTGGAACAGCGTCCCCCGTGGACGCACCTCAAGGCACTCGCCGACGAACTGGAGCTCCCCGAGATCGCCGACATGGCCGACGTGATGCGCCTCGATGACCAAGGGGCGCCGCTGGCCGACGTGATGCGGGCCCGGGTGCGCGAACTCCGCGACGCGCACCTGACCCGGGAGAAGCAGGCGGCCCACGAGGTGTCAGAACGCATGACCGTCTGGATGGTGATCCCCTCGCTCGTCTTCGGCCTCCTCTTCCTCACCCCACCCCTGCTCCGGCTCTCCGGGCTGGGCTGACCACCACGTCACTGCCCAACTCCAACCCACTCGAATCACATCAACGAAAGGTCCTGATCATGTCGAACACCTCTGGCACCCAGCTGGTCCACCAGTTCGTCGGCACCATGCTGACGGTGCTCAACCCAGCACCCGTCCGTCGCGATGAGCGCGGACTGTCCCAATCCACGGAGAACGCGGTGCTGCTCGCTGGCGCAGTCACCATCGCGCTCCTCGTGGTCGGCGTGATCACCACCTACGTGAAGGACCACCTGCCGAAATGACCAAGCGCCCCGTCGACGAGCGGGGCATGTCCGAATCCCTCCAGTGGTCGGTCCTGCTGCCCCTCGTCATGCTGATGATCCTCGGTCTCATCCAGGCCGGGGTGGTGCTGCACGGGCGCAATGTGGTGGCCTCGGCCGCCCTGGCGGCCGCCGAGGCCCAGGCGGTGGCCGGGGACGGGGAGCAGGCGGCGCTCAGGGTGGCGCACGCGATGGTCGACCCGGATGGCGTGACACTTGAACGGGTCGAGGTGGGTGGGGACGCGGACACGGTCAACGTCCGTGTCGTCGCCAGGATCCCGGTCTGGTTTGACCTGAGCCTGTCGAGGTTCGAGTCCACTGCGAGCCAGCCGAGGGAACGATGATGCGACGGCGGCCACAAGCGGACGACCGGGGTGCGGCCTCGGTCGAGGTGGTGCTGCTCGTGCCGATGATCTTGCTGGTCATCGGGCTGATGGTCGCGGGCTGGCGACTATGGGCTGCACGCAGCGCGACCCAACAGGCAGCGCAGGCGGCCGCTCGTGCCGCATCCATCGCGCGGTCGGGAGCCGACGCCGGCGGACGGGCAGACCAGGTGGCCCGCTCCAATCTCGCCGCTTTGGGGGCGCCGTGCGGCACCTCGTCCGTCGCGACCGACGTCAGCGCCTTCTCGCTCGCGCCGGGCATGGAGGGATGGATCAACGTCAGCGTCACCTGCCAGCTGGGCTTCGCCGACCTGGTGCTTCCCGGGATGCCGGGGCACCTGCAAGTCACCGGGGAGGCGGCGGAACGACTCGACACCTTCAGGGAGAGACGACCATGAAACGTGCAATCCGCGCGATCGCGGCGTGGGTGATGATCGCGACGATGGTGATCGGGGCGCCCGTGGCGCTGCTGGTGCTGGGACGTCTCCCGGGGCTGGCGGAGGTGGACTGGGCTCACCTGCTCACCGCCCAGGACACCGGCGCCCTGCTGCTCGGCGTGCTCACGCTCGCCGGCTGGGTGGCGTGGGCGCTGTTCACGCTCACGGTCGTCGCCGAGCTTGCGGCACAGCTCAGCCGCGGTCGCATCCGATTGCGCCTCCCGCTCACCGGATGGGCTCGGCCCATCGCCGGCGCCCTGGTCGTGGCCGCTCTGGGCGTCGCAGCACCGGTGGCCGGGCACGCAAATGTGCCGGTCGCGGTGACCGCCCCTGCAGCTTCCTCCTCGACGCCTGCGCCCAGCCCGTCCGACAGCAACCCGGAAGCGCACTCCACAGCGAAGACGACTGCTCCCGCGAGTTCCGCGGAGCCATCAGCGGCCAAGCTCGCGACCCACATGGTCGTCGCGGGGGATGACCTGTGGTCGATCGCCGAGCACTACTACGGTGACGGAACCAAGTGGCGTGACTTGTCCCGGGAGAACCGGCTGGACCCGATGGCCGTCCTTCCGGTGGGAGTGGTTCTGCAGCTTCCTGGTCTCACAGCCGAGACCTTGGCGGCGACGGTCGAGGGATCAAGTGTCACGGTGACCCCGGGCGACACACTGTCCGGCATCGCGGACGAGGAACTCGGCGACGCGGACCGTTGGCCGGAGATCTTCGACAAGAACAGCGACGTGATCAGCGACCCGGACGTGATCGAGCCCGGCTGGGTGCTGGACCTGCCCGATGACTCGTCGACGCCCACGACGGCCGAGGAACAGACCGGACCGGGACCGGTGGTGGCGCCGACGGCATCTGCGCCTGCCACTGCGCCCACGGCATCTGCGCAGGCCTCCACGCCCGCGCCCCCTGTCTCGCCGGCCCAGCCGCCCGCGGAAGTCGCGGAGGCTGTGCCGTCCCCAGCAGCGGCCCAAGCACCGGAACCGGTGGAACCGGAGGTCTTGGCGGCGTCCGACGTGGCTCCCGATGGGGATCAGGTGGCGGAGGTCGCCGGGATCACCGGGGTGTTGGCGCTCTCCCTGCTCGCCGCCGTCGCGCTCCGACGCCGCGCGCAACTGTTCCGCCGTCCGCTCGGGCAGCGGATCCCCCATGCCGGAGAGGACGCCCAGCGACTGGAGGCAGCGCTGGCACGACGCGCGACGCTGGTCACCGCCGAACCAGAGACCTGGCCCCCCGCCGCAGTCGTCGTCGGGGTCGCGGACGATGAACCGGTCGTCCATGACCTGGAAGAGGCGCGGACCACCGTCATCACCGGCCCCGACGCGAACGAGGTGCGGGGTGCTCTGGCCGCAGCCCTCACCGGACTGGTGAGCGCGAGCTGGTCGGCCGAGACCTCTGTCTTCCTGAGTGGTGAAGAGCTCGGCTGGGTCGCTGATCTTGACCAGCCATTGCTGCACGGCATCGGAAGCGTCGAGGACGGCGTTGCCGAGCTGGAACGCCAGGCCGCCGCTCGTCGGTTGGCTCTGGGACGAGCCAACGGCACGACCTTGGCCGAGCTGCGCGCCGACGCCGAGACAGCGGAGGCCTGGCAGCCGCGGGTGCACCTGTTCACCGAGACCCCGTCCCCTGAGCAGTGGCGGCGCATCCGGGTCGCGCTGCGCAGCGATTCGCTGGCGCCCGAAGGGGTGGGGGCTTGCGTGCTCACCATCGCAGAACTGGCTCGGCTGCCCGAGTGTGGTGAGGCGCTGCAGCTGGACGGCGACACGGCGCGCCTGACGGGCCGGGGCGTCACCTTCGTCCCGCAGGTGATCCGCGAACCTGCCCGCCACGCCTTGATGGACCTGTTCCACACCACGGCCGAGAGCTCGACCGTCCCTGCCCCTTGGTGGTCGTCCTCGGACGAGTTGCCAGCCAACCTTCGACTGCTCGAGCCCGCCACCATGCGCTGCGACGAGGAGGACCTCGTGACAGAAACCGAATACGACCAACCCACCGTGCTGGTGCTCGGCCCCATCCAGCTGGCGGCTGCGCGCGGCACCGAGCCCTCGCGGGCCCGGCAACAGTGCCTCGAGTACGCGGCATGGGTGCACCAGAACCCGGGGCGCACCGCGGCGATGATGAACCGCTCGCTGATGGTCGCCGACAGCACACGTCGCTCCAACCTGAGCCGACTGCGCACCTGGTTGGGCTCATCCGAGGATGGGGAGCCCTACCTGCCCGACGCCTACACCGGACGCATCGCGCTGCACCCGGCCGTGGGCACCGACTGGGAGCACCTGCAGTTGCTGGTCGGCCCTGGGGTCGATCGCGCGTCCACGGATGCACTGGTCGACGCGCTGCGGCTGGTTCGGGGCGCTCCCTTGGCCGACGCGGCGCCGGGGTGCTGGCACTGGGCGGAGGAATGGCGGACGGACATGATGTCGACGATCCGTGACATCGGTGTCGTGCTCACCCAGCGCGCGCTTGCCTCGGGCAACATCGACGTGGCCCGGTGGGCTGCTGCGCGGGCGTTGAAAGCCGCGCCGGAGGACGAGCTGCTCATGGTCGAGCGGGTCCGCACGGAGCACGCCGCGGGCAATCACCGCGAGGTGGAGCGCCTGGTGCTGCACCTCAACCGCGTCGCGCGCATCCTCGACGTCGACCTGTCCGAACAGACCGTCGCCGCCCTCCAGGAAGTGATGGAGGGAAGCACCCGCGCGCGGTTCGCCTGAGCCAGGCTGTCGGCTTCCTCAGGTGAGGTGGTCGTCCACGTACTGACCATGAGGTCGGCGAAGATTCTGCCCGAGTGAACGCAACGACGTGTAGCAAACTATATATGCGTATAGGATCTTCCTATACCACCACATAATTTGCTATGTTCGGAGCATGCGCAAGGCTCTCAATCCATATGTCCCCGGCGCTGGTGAAGGAGAAATGTCGATTCAAGTGAAGCTCGCGGGCTCTGCGCTGGGGCTGAGCCTGTTGGCTCTCACATTGGGTGGATGCTCGGCGATTTTCGGAATGAGTTCCGATGGCGGGTGCTCGGCGCGCGATATGTCTAAGATTCGTAAGGTTGAAGAGGTCTTTCTCTCGCTCACTCCTTCAATTAGCGGGAGCTTCATCGAGGTTGACTGCGATAGTGGCGCGCCTCCCTATCTGGACATATCCGGTAGTAATTGGACCAATCTAGCCGAACAGCTTCGTAGCCGCGGTTGTACCTCTGGAGAGAAAGCAATTAGATGTCCAAGCGTGAAGAATGCTCCGCCATTCACTGTATCCATGAGCGAATCGGATGCTGCGTATAATCCACCGCCCATCACAGTCACCCTTGATTGAGAAACTTTGGGGATCCTGCCGATGTGGCCGTGGTCTCGGTAGATGGGGCGGCGACTGTTTGACCAGATAGGTGTCGGGGACCACCGACGCCCAGGGTTACTTCCTGCAGCAGTTCGGCGAGAGCGCGTGGAACATCGCGGAGGCTGACCCCATCACCCACGCCGCGGCCACGACCGCTATCGACGTGGGAACGTTGGCCCTCGACATCGGCTTCTTCCGCTCCCGCTGGGACCGCGCCACCCCTAAGGAACGCAACTACTTGCGTGCCATGGCCGAAGACGGCGGGACGGACAGCTCCAGTGGGGAGATCGCCCGCCGCCTCAACCGCTCCCTCACCAGCCTCGGGCCTACCCGGGCAGGCCTCATCAGCAAAGGCCTCATCTATTCGCCCGAGCACGGCAAGGTCGCTTTCACGGTCCCCAACATGTACGGCTTCATCAAGCGCCAACCCACCGAGTAACTGGAGCGGGTTCAGACGGTAACTCCCTCCCCGAAGTGATGGAGGGACGAACCCGTGCCCGGTTCGCCTGGGATTCAGTCGAGGCCGAGTTCGCGCCTGAGCTCTTCGAAGGAAATGGTTCCCGCTTGGGCGATCTCGGCTCGTGCCGCACGAGCAGCTTCGATGTCGGCGCGGTCCTCGGCCCCCGCAAGACCATCTGCGACCTCATTGCCGAGCAACTCGGCCCATGCGATGCGTGAGGTCGCGTCGGGGGTCCAGCGGTCGCCCTCGTAGCCAGTCGGGGCCGGGAGGGGGACCCCCCGACAGGCTCGGGGATCGTTGGTCTGGGCCCGGGGATTGGCTCCGCCGCAAACTTCCGCGGTGACCTGGTTGAGGGCCCGAACCCGATCGGTCAGGGACGACGACAGGGGCCAGCCCACCAGCGGGGCAGCGCCCAGGTCAGGCACCTGTGCCACCACCACACACCCCACCCGGCGCAGGATCTGAAGCGTCGCCGCCAGCTCCGTGCGCCACTCGTCCAGGCCCGTCCTGGCCAGCACGTCGTGGGCGCCCACCACCAGCACCACCGCGTCGGTGCGGGCGGGCACCCGGTTCAGCGTCCCGTAGTGCACGTCCCGGATCGTCGCCATCGATTCGGCGACCGACTGGAACACCACCCGCGCACCCCGAGCCTGCGCCAACCGCGAAGCGATCGTCTCGGCGAACCCCGCCGCGGCCGCCAACTCGTCCCCGATCACCACCAGCGACAACTGCTCGTCACCCGCACCGACCTGGCCGAAGCTGTCGGTCACCACCGGTTCCGGCAGGCGTCCGATCGTCCGCTCGCCCTGCCACCTGGCCACGGGAAACCACATGCCAGCCATTACAGCACCGGTTGAGCCCAGCCCGAGATCGGCACCGCGCGGCGACCGTCCGCATCCAGCACCCGTTCAGGGGTTAGCCAAGTCCATCTGGTGCAGCACCGTGGACGAGGTGCGCAAGGGCGGCAGGTGATGGCAGACCGGGCGCATCGACAGCCCGGGTGGGACGGCAGATCTCGCCCAGCGACAGCACACCCGAAACCTAGGCGCTCGTCCCGGTCGCAACGGCCCGATGGCGCAACCGCATTCGGCGCAGTCGTCCGAAACGCTGCAGGGCCAGCGCGACGGCCGTCCCGAAGCTGGTCCCCACCGCCAGCGCCAGCGCCGTCATCGCGCAGCGCAGCAGCAGCGTCCCGGCCGGGTCGGGGCCCAGCCCGGTGACGGCGGTGAACACGCCCCGGTAGAGCAACAGGCTGGGCATCAGCGGTGACACCCCGATCGTCACCATCGCCACCACGGGGATCGCGAGCTTGCGTCCCGTCAGCTGGGAGACCAGCCCGATCAGAACCGCCGCCACCCCGGACGCCGCAGGGTGCGAGTCGGTCAGCGTCCGCGCCGCCGAATACCCTCCCCACAACAGCACCCCCAGCCAGAACGCGACCACCGACGCCCGCGGGCCCATGTGGCAGCCCACCCCGAAGGCCAGTGCGATCACCCCGGCCGCGAACAACTGGTGGGTCAGGGCCGTCGTGAACCCGGCAACCGGCGTCAGGTATCCCTGGACACCCACCCGCAGGCCCAACCACAGCGTCACCAACAGCCCCAGCACGATCGCGCCGGTCATGGTGAAGACCTCGAAGGTGCGGGCATTGGCGGTCAGGTAGTAGCCCTCGATCGCTTCCGACGCGGCGGCCATCAGACCGATGCCGGCCAGCATGGACGCCATCCCGGCGGCGACGATGATGCCCGGCGTCATCGACTCCCACATCGAATTCGGCCAGTGGCTGCGGGCGCTCATCAACCCCAGCGCGATCGCCGTCGGCACCGCTGCGCCGACGACCTGCGCGAAGAAGGGCGTCGTGCCGAACTTCATCAACGGACGACGAACCAGGTCCACCAACGCCGTCGCCAGCGCGGCGACCATCTGGTCGCCCACGCTGCCGCCCAGGATCGCGGCGAAGGCACCGCCCATCACGCCGGACGCGAGCACCATCACCCAGGTGCGGTACTGGCTGGCTCGTCCGCGCACCTCGCTCAACCTGAGCCTCGCCTCTCCCACCTCCAGATGCCCCGCCTGCACCGACTCCACCAAAGACTCCAGTTCACCGAGGCGGTGGTAGTCGATCATTCCGGCCGGCACGACGCGCATCGCCGTGATCGGGTCGCCCGCGAAGGACGGCTGGTAGCTGACGACGATGCGGGTGTAGGTCGCATCGACGTGCGCGGGCAGGTGGAAGGCGCGGGTCACCCGTCCGACCAGGCGAGCCGACTGGGCTGCGGTGGCGCCCGAGAGCATCGCCGTCTCCCCGATCCGCATGGCCAGGTCGATGATGGCGCGGGCCACCATCTCCTCGGCGTCGTCCTCCTGGGTCGCGGCGTCATCCTTGCGTCGGGTCTTCAGGTAGGCCTGCCGCATCCGTCCGGTCGTGCCGGCCCAACGTGAGGGTGTCGAGGGTGTCACCGGCACATCCCAGCAGCAGGCGGGTATGCGCGCCAGCGACGCCCACCATCCGTCGCAAGCGGGGCGGCGAACTAGCCTGAAGGGACAGATCAGGATGAGCGCAGTCAGCGACGAAACGAAGGGGACGAATCATGGGCGTGGACGTGGAACAAGTCATCAACCAGGTGCCGCGGGGCCAGTTCATCGCCGGCCAGTGGACGACCAGCGAGGCGACCTTCGAGGTCATCAACCCCGCCACCGGAGAGCCGCTGACGTCGGTCTGCGACGCCACCCCGGACGACGCCCGGGCCGCGCTCGACGCCGCCTGCGCCGCGGCGGACGAGTGGGCCGCCACCGAACCTCGCGTCCGCGCCGAGATCCTGCGCCGCGCCTACGAACTGATCGTCGAGCGCACCGACACCTTCGCCGCGCTGATGACCCTCGAGATGGGCAAGCCGCTGGCCGAGTCGAAGGGCGAGGTGACCTACGGCGCCGAGTTCTTCCGCTGGTTCAGCGAGGAGGCCTGCCGCGTTGAGGGCCGCTGGACCACCGCTCCGCTCGGCGGCAACCGTCTGCTCACGATGAAGCAGCCCGTCGGGCCGGTGTACGCGATCACCCCGTGGAATTTCCCGCTGGCGATGGGCAGCCGCAAGATCGGCCCCGCGTTGGCCGCCGGCTGCACCGTCGTCATCAAGCCCGCCTCGGCGACCCCGCTGACGATGCTCTACCTGATGGACGTGCTCAGCGCCGCGGGAGTGCCCGCCGGCGTGGTGAACTGCGTTGTCAGCTCCCGTTCCAGCGACGTCTCCGAGCCGATCCTTGCCGACGACCGGCTGCGCAAGATCACCTTCACCGGCTCCACCGAGGTCGGTCGCAAGCTGCTCAGCCAGGCCTCCGAGCACGTCCTGCGCACGTCCATGGAGCTCGGCGGCAATGCCCCCTTCCTGGTGCTGTCCGACGCCGATGTGGACGCCGCCGTGGCGGGAGCGATGCCCGCGAAGTTCCGCAACAACGGCGAGGCCTGCACCGCGGCGAACCGCTTCTACGTCCACCGCGATGTCGTTGAGGAGTTCACGTCCAAGCTGGTGGAGGCCACCGAGAAGCTTGTGGTCGGCGCCGGAACCGAGGAGGCCACCACCCTGGGCCCGCTGGTCGACCAGGCCACCCGCGACAAGGTCGCCGAACTCGTCGACGATGCGGTCGCCAAGGGCGCGACCGTGCTGACCGGCGGCCACGCCCTCGATGGGGCGGGGTTCTTCTTCGAGCCCACGGTGCTGGGCGACGTGCCCCGCGACGCGCGCCTGTTGCGCGAGGAGATCTTCGGGCCCGTCGCGCCGATCGTCGTCGTCGACTCCGACGAGGGGGCGATCGAGCTCGCCAATGCCACCGAGTTCGGGCTGATGGCCTATGTCTTCTCCCGCGACATCGGCCGCGGGATCACGGCAGTCGAGAAGCTCCAGTCGGGCATGGTCGCGCTCAACACGGGCGTGGTGTCCAACCCGGCGGCGCCATTCGGTGGCGTGAAGCAGTCCGGGTTGGGGCGCGAGGGCAGCCACGAGGGCCTGGACGAGTACCTCGAGACCAAGTACGTGGGCATCACCCTCTGAGCCCTGGGACCATCAGGCTCAGGACTGCTGCTGGCGGAGGTACCGGCCGAAGTGGGGGACGGTGAAGGCGACCTTCCCGCGCTCGGCGGAGTAGACCAGGCCCTTCTTCATCAGCGCGTCCCGGGCCGGGGACAGCGACTGCGCCTTGCGTCCCAGGATCTCCGCTACGCGCGAGGTGGCGACCTGGTCGGCGTCGCCGGACTCGTCGTCCTCCAAGCCGGCCTCGGCCATCGCTCGCAGGTACTCGCGCTCGGCGGGGGTCGCGCGTTCGAAGCGGGATCCGAAGAAGCCGACGGCCAGCTCGGCCTCCGCGTCCGGGGTGGCGACGCGGACGTCGTCGGCGGTGATCGGGGAGCTCGGCGCGAGGTCCCACACGACCTTGCCGTAGGCCTGGATGAAGTAGGGATAGCCGCCGGTCAGCGCGTACATCGCGTCGAGGGCCTCGGGTTCGAAGGCGGCCTCCTCGTCCTCGGCCGGGAGGGTGAGGGCGAGGTCGGCGGCGGTGCGCTCCAGCCGGTCGATCCGGTTGTAGCGGAAGAGCCGCTCGGAGTATGACTTGGACGCCGACAGCACGGCCGGCAGGTGGGGGAGCCCGGCGCCGACGACGATCAGCGGCAGGCGCTGCTGGCTGATCTCGTGGACCGCCGCGCACAGCGCCGAGACGTCGTCCGGCTGCAGGTCCTGCATCTCGTCGATGAAGATCGCCACGCCGACGCCCATGTCGGCGGCCAGCCCGCCAACGTCGGTGAACAACTCGACCAGGTCGATCTCGATGTCGCCGGAGTCGGCGCGGCCCTTGGTGGCGGGGACGTTGATGCCGGGGTTCCAGCGCTCGGAAAGTTTGGCGCCGGGCTTGGCGTCGCGCTCGATGAAGGCCTTGACGGTGCCCAACACGGTGTCGGCGTCGCGGTGCCCGAGCTCACGGACGGCCATGTGCAGCGCGGCTCCCAGCGGACGACGAATGCCCTGGTCGGGGCGGGCCTCGAACTTGCCGGTGCCCCACTTCGCCCGAACCGCCGACCCGCGCAGCGCATTCAGCAGGACGGTCTTGCCCACGCCACGCAGCCCGGTGAGGATGATCGAACGTTCCGGACGCTGTCTGGCGGTGCGCTCCAGCACGACGTCGAAGGTGCGCAGCTGGTCGTCGCGACCCGCCAACTCGGGGGGCCGCTGGCCGGCGCCGGGGGCATAGGGGTTGCGGATCGGGTCCATGCTCGGAGTGTATGGGGGTTTCTAGCGGAAACGCGAGAAGGGCTGAGAGTCCGTGAGAGAACCTTCCCGTCGGTGTTACACGCGTTCGATTCGCCGTGTGTGATCCTCCGAAATCCGTCGTCCGAAGATGCCATTCTCAGGGCATGACCATCTGGGGCCATAGCCGCAACGAGGCGGGCAAGCGCCAAACCCTGCGCGATCACCTGCTGGGCACAGCTCACATGGCACGTGAGTTCGCGGAGCCCATGGGTGTGCCTGAAGCGGGTTGGACAGTCGGACTGCTGCATGACGTGGGCAAGGTGTCGCGCGAGTGGCAACACCGCCTGCTCTGCCTCGAAGCAGGTGTGGACGCCGCTGCTGTGAACCACAAGGACCTTGGCGCTGAGTACTGTCTGTCGGGGGGATTCCTGCACGGCTGTCTGGTTGTGGCTGGTCACCACGGCGGAATTCCCGACATTGGACAGCGCCCTCAAGGGCTGATCGATCCGCACTTGTGGGCGGCTGTGCGCCAGGCCGTGCCGGAGGTCGAGGAGCTGCCAGAGCTGCGCGGGCTACTCCCTCCCGAGTGGACGGCCGATGTTGCGCTCGGCGAGTTCGGAATTCGCATGTTGCATTCCTGCTTGGTTGATGCCGACTACCTGGACACGGCAGCACATTTCGCCAACTCCACGCCCCAAAGGGCGGAGCCTGCGGACATGGCTGCGCTGCTCGAACGCGTCTTGGTTTCGCGGCGCGAGTTCCTGGCAGTACGCGCAGCATCGCCAGTCGACCAGCAGCGAAACCTTGTCTTCGATGCCTGCGTGACCAAGGCAGAAGACTCCCCCGGCGTGTTTCGGCTGTCCGCCCCCACAGGGGCTGGGAAAACGATTGCTGCGGCAGCGTTTGCGCTGCGGCACTGCTCCATCCACAACAAGCGACGTGTGGTTGTCGCAGTCCCATTCACCTCGGTCACGGAGCAGAATGCCGCCGTCTACCGATCCTTGCTGGGAGACGGCGTGGTGCTCGAGCACCATTCGGCGGTTGAGCCCGAGCAGCTGGCTGGGCGAGGTGTCGAGAACTGGGACGCGCCCTTCGTGGTCACGACCACGGTCCAGCTGTTCGAATCCCTCTTCTCGAACAAGCCGTCGAAGACGCGCAAGCTGCATCGACTGGTCAACTCGGTCATCGTTCTGGACGAGGTGCAGGCGATCCCGGACCGGCTGTTGGTGCCCATTCTGGACGCCTTGAGGATTCTGGTCGACCACTTCGGCGTGACTGTCCTGATGGCCTCCGCGACCCAGCCCACTTGGGAGGCATTGAAGCCCTGGCGTGAGCGGGGTCTCGACCCGCGCGAAATCGTCACCGACCGCCGAGATCTGTTCCGGACCTTGCGGAGAGTCAGGTATGAGTGGCGCACTCTCGCGTCGATTGAGGAGCTCGCTCGCGAGGCATTGTCGGGGCAGGCGTCTCTGACCGTCGTCAACACCACGGCGAACTCGCGTCTCGTTGCGCGCGAGTACGCCGATCGGGTTGGCCCCGAGGGCGTTCGTCATCTCTCGACGCGCATGTGCCGAGCTCACCGGACGGAGGTACTGGCCGAGGTGAAGCGGCGGTTGGAATCTGGCTCCCCGGTGCATCTGGTTTCCACCCAACTGATCGAAGCGGGCGTAGACGTGGACTTTCCCGTGGTTCTGCGGCAGGAGGCTCCGGCTCCTTCGTTGATCCAGGCGGGTGGACGAGCAAACCGAGAGGGCCATTTGTCATCGGGGCGTGTGTTCGTTTTCGATTGTCCCGAGCTGGCAACCATCCGCGACTATGCCACGCCGCTGTCACTCACGAGGGTTTGCTTCGCGGACAACCCCGATGGGCTGGACGACCCGGAGATCGTGGCCGACTACTACCGTCGGTTGTACTCAGCAGCGGCCACCGAGGAACAAGCCAGAGGCGTGCAGCTCGGGCGGCAACAATTGGCCTTCGCCCAGGTCGCAGCGCTGTTTCGGATGATCGAAGACGACACGACGAGCGTCGTGGTCGACTGGCAGGGGTTGGTTCACACCCAGCTCTTGGCTGACCTCAGCGAGCGGATGCGTCACGGTCTGGACGTTGTGCCCATGCGTCTCTTGCGGGATGTTCAGCCGTTCACCGTCGCCCTGCCCAGCCGCCTTGCGGCGACGCCCGAGATTTCGGCTCGGATACACGAGCCGGCCCGAGGGCTGAGGCTGTGGCGAGGCCCTTATGACTCGACCACCGGCATCGGAGAGACCGAGCCAATGTCATATGTGTTCTAGCCAAATGTCCACTGTCGCGAGACCACAAGTCAGGAGAAGGTTTGTTCATGGAAGTCAGACGTAGCAACGGGGCGACCCCCGTGTCGGTCCAGGTATGGGGACGGGCCGCGCTTTTCACCCGACCAGAAGCCAAAGTAGAACGCTTGACGTATCCGGTCATGACACCGTCCGCTGCCGCCGGGGTGTTGGAAGCGATCTTCTGGAAGCCCGAGTTCTCTTGGGACGTGGCAGCCATTGAGGTCCTGAAACCGATTCGCTATGGCCAGGTCCGGCGCAACGAGACGGACACTGTGGTGCCATTTCAGGCCGCCCTCGCCGGCACGACCGTCGACACCGCCAGGGATCGAACCCAGCGCGCCGCGACATACCTTCGGGACGTCGCCTACCGGATCCACGCCCACGTGGCACTGAGGGAGCACGCGACCGACCCCACGGCAAAGTATCGTGATCAGTTCCGACGTCGAGTCACGCGAGGCGCATGCTTCGCACAGCCGTACTTGGGAACCAAGGAGTTCGGCGCCTTCTTTGCGGATCCGGATGACGCGCAGCCCATCCCCCTGAGCCTCGACCTGGGCCCCATGATCCACTCGATTCATTTCGGGGAACAAGGGAAGGATCCACGAACCCGCTGGTTCGATGCGCGATTGGTGGACGGCGTCTTGCACGTGCCGAGCGCTGAGGTTGTGGAGAAGACGCCGTGACCACGCTATACCAAGAGTTGCGACATCTGGCTGCGACGATCGATACCGCGAAGCCCTATCACCAGACCACGCGGTTCCCGTGGCTGCTCAGCTTGGACGCGAGCGGGCGGCCACAAGGCGGCTTGCAGCCGCTGTGGGAGACCCAAGTGGGCAAGAACGGCAAGGAACGGCAGGTCCGCGGCGTGCAGCACTACACGCCGTCCCTGAAGCGCACTGCCGGTGTCTCCCCAATAGTTCCGCACGACGGCATTGGGTACGTCTTGGGTTGGTGCGACGAGGCAAGCAAGCCGGATCGCGTCGCCGAGTCTCACAATCAATGGGCGGCCATGATCCGGGCTTGGAGATCCGGCTCGGGCGCCCAAGACCCCATCGCGAGTGCTCTGGTCCAGTTCCTTGGCCATGTGAGCGAGGTTGACAAGCCCGACGAGTGGGCCAGCAAAGACGCTGTCTTGGTTCAGGTCGACGGGGTGAACGCCCATTTGGCCGCGAGCATCATCCCGTTCTGGACATCTCGCGTGGAGGGTGCCAAGTCGGTGGGTGCCCAGGGAGAGTGCCTTGTCTGCGGGAGCGTGGGTTCGTTGGTGGCAACCCTGCCCCAAGGCGTGAAGGGGACTCTCATTCCGGGCGGCCAGACGAGTGGGGTCGCGCCCATCTCGATCAACGCACCAGCCTTCGGGTTCAACCTGACCACGGGCCTCGCGCACGTACCGATCTGTGCTGCCTGTGCCCAATCGATTCCCGTTGCCTTGAACCATCTGCTTTCAGACGAGACTCGGACGGAGAGGTCTACGAATACGGCAACCACCTGGTGGGTCACTGGCGACAGTCCATGGAACCCGAATCCCCTCCTGAATGATCCGCAGCCAGGGGACATCAAGGCGTTGCAGGAGGCTGTCCACAAGGGAGTGCATCCCAAGCAGGTGAGCCCCGAACGTTGGAACGGGTTGGTTCTGGCTGCCAACGGCCCGCGCATGATCGTGAAGGACTGGACCAGCCTGCCCCTCAGCACGGTCCAGCAGAACGTCCTCGACTGGTTCAGTGACATCGAGATCGACAGCCGCTTCATTGACGATCGTCGATGGCCCACCCTGACTCGGCTTGCACAGGTCACGGGACGCCATGAGCGTCAGGGCAACAAGTACCTCTTCCTCGGCGATCGAGCTGGTCATCATTTCCACGAGGCAATCGAGACACTTCGCGGAGTGGCCCTACTGGGTCAGAACCCGCCACCGGCCATGTTGACCCATGTCATGGCCCGCATCACAGCTGATCAGCAAATCGATTACCCCAGAGCGGCGCTGTTGCGCCTCATCATGCGCCGCACCTACACGAGAGGACACCTCATGCCCGGTCTGGACGACCAATGCGCAGAGCCCTGCTATGTCGCAGGGCGACTGTTCGCGATTTACGGTGATATGCAGTATTCGTCCGCCACCGCCAACGGAGGAAATGAGCCCAACAGCACGTTCGTTGACAAGCACTTGGCCGGGGCCATCTCCGACCCGCGCAGCGCCATCGCAGCGGGAGAGAAGCAATCTGCCGCGTGGCTCAACAAGCTCAAGCGAGCCGACCGAGCCCAGTTCTTCCAGCGAGACGTGGACGAAGTCATGGCGCTGCTGCAGCCGACATCGCTCCTGCCCATGCGGGCGAGCATGGAAGAACAGGCGCTGTTCGTCCTCGGGTATCACCACCAGCGCGCCCACACCGCCCGGCGTCGAGCGGAAGCCAAGCAGCGCAAGGCCATTGATGCACTTCCCCCTGAGACAACGACTGACTGACAATCGAGAAGAAGAGGACTCCCAGCAATGACCATCAACGATCCCTCCCTACGTCACGACATCGTGATGCTGCTTGATGTCACCGATGGCAACCCCAACGGTGACCCCGACGCAGCCAACCGCCCGCGCGTCGACCCGGAAACCGGCCACGGTCTCATCACCGACGTCTCCATCAAGCGCAAGATTCGAGACACTCTCTTGCTGGCCGCGGACGGCAAGCCTGGCTATGAGCTGTTCATCCACACAGGCAAGTCCCTCTCGGAGAAGCAGTCTGAGTCCTACGCCGAGTTCGGCCTGAAGAGTGATGCGAAGGACGCCGCCAAGGCGCGTGTCTGGCTGTGCGAGAAGTACGTTGACCTCCGGCTCTTTGGGGCTGTCCTGTCGACCAAGGCCACGCCGGCGCTCGGGCAGATCCGAGGTCCGCTCCAGATCTCCTTCGCGAGGAGCATTGATCCTGTTTCCCCGGCGGAGCACACGATCACTCGTCAGGTGCACACCACACCGCAGGACGCCGAGAAGCTGGGCGGAACGATGGGCAACAAGTGGACCGTGCCCTACGGCCTGTACCTGGCCACCGCCTCCTACTCCGCGATTCGAGGCCGGCAGACTGGCATTTCGGAAGGTGACTTGGAGTTGCTGTTCCGGAGCATGTCCCAGATGTTCGACCACACCAGCTCGGCGTCTCGCCCCAACATGGCGACCCGAGGGCTGTACGTCTTCACTCACTCCGACGCGTTCGGTCAGGCTCCTATGCACAAGCTCGTGGAGCGCGTCCGGGTGTCCCGCCGGTCTGGCATTGAGCTGCCCCGGGCTTTCTCCGACTACGAGGTCTCCGTGGACCTGGTAGACATGCCTGATGGTGTGACCTTCGAGCAGGTCGTGTAGCCAGCCGTGGATGAGGACAGCCTGCCAATTTCGGCGGTGGAGCACTACGCCTACTGCCCGCGGCAGGCTGCCCTCATCCACGTGGAGGGCGTCTGGATGGACAACGGTGACACCGCCCTCGGCTCCGCGGAGCACCAGGCCGTCGACCGAGGCGTGCGAATGGTCCCCAGAGACGGGGTGGAGACCTGGCTGTCTCTCCCGGTGTCCAGCGAAAGCTTGGGGGTCGTCGGGGTGTGTGACGCTGTCGAGTTCCGGCCAGAACCCCTTCCGGTGGAGCACAAGCCCATACGCACGAAGTTCCAGCGGAGCGCCGTCTGTCAGCAGCTTGCGATCCAGGCAATGTGCCTTGAGGAGATGTTCCGCTGTTCCATCGATGAAGGCGTCATCTTCGCCAATCGGGAACACCGCCGCCAAGTAGTCCAGATCGACAAGGACCTGCGGGTGGCTGCCTTGAAGACACTGGCTCGAGTCCGCTCCATGCTTGCGAATGGCGAGCTGCCTTCGCGCGTCAGCGACGCCCGATGCCGTAACTGCTCACTTCGCGACGCCTGCCTGGTTGATGAGTCGGGGGTGCCGTTCGGTTCTCCGGACCCCTTTGATGTAAGGGAAGGATTCTGAGGTGGACCAGCTGGACACCATCTACCTGACCACGCCGGGAACCTTCGTGGGCATCGAGCACGAAGCGTTCACTGTGAGACTCCCAGACGACCAGACCTGGCACCGAGTCCCTTTCCTGCGGGTTGAGAGCATCGTTGCGTGGCGGGGCGTCACCCTCTCCCCGGATGCAATGGACCGGTGTGTTCGGCTGGGCATTTCCGTCACATGGATCACCCAGAACGGCAGGTTCGTGGCCAGTATCGCTGGCGCCGAGCAAGGCCGGGCAGCGCTTCGACTCGCGCAGTGCCGCGCCTATGACGATCCTGAGCACCGTTTGGCGCTCGCCCGGGCATTCACTGCGGGGAAGCTACAGAACTACCGGCGGTTGGTCCTTGGCGTCGCGCGCGACGCAACCGGCGCCCGGCAGCAGGAACTCCGGTTGCTCGCAGTTCGGCATGCCGAGGCTGTCGCACAGCTCCCACGAGCCCAGTGGCTCACCGAGGTGCTGGGGATCGAAGGCCGAGCGGCGCGCCGGTACTTCGATGCTGCGCCGTTAATCTTCACGGCCGAACAGCCCAAGGGACGTACTCGCCGCCCGCCCATGGACCCCGTCAACTGCTATCTCTCCATGGGCTACGGGTTGTTGCGCAGCTCCGTGCATGCGGCGTGCGTTCATGCGGGTCTCGACCCCTTGATCGGCTACGTCCACGGCATACGGGGAACAAAACCTGCACTGGCCTTGGACTTGATGGAAGAAATGCGGGCGTTGCTGGTGGATCGACTGGTTGCTTCCTTGGTCAACCGTGGACAGCTTGTCTCGTCTCGCCACACCCGGCAGCTGCCTGGCGGTTCCTACGAGTTCACGTCGGACGGTCTGCGGGTCTTCATGGACGCTTGGGCACAGTCACGGGGTCGAACCTGGCATCACGGCGCCCTGTCGCGGGATGTCACCGCAGCTGAGCTCCCCTTCGTTCAAGCACGCCTCCTTGCGAGGCACCTGCGCGAACCGGAGTTTGCCTACACGCCTTGGAGAGCGCCATGACCGTTGAATGTCTCTTGACCTATGACGTCAATACCCAGACCGCCGAGGGAGAACGGCGACTGCGCCGCGTTGCCAAGGTTTGCGAGGGGCTGGGGGACCGAGTGCAGAAGTCGGTGTTCGAGGTCCGGTGCTCCGTCGCCCAACTGATCAAGCTGATCCACGACCTGGACGAGATCGTCACCGACCAGGATTCGATCCGTATCTACCGGGTCGAAGTCAATCAGGCTCATCCCAATCGAGGGTGTAGTCGCGGTCTGGAAGTCGCCGGCTTTGAGTAGTGGCCTAGCGATAGTTGATGAGGTTTCGGAACCCACGCGCGGAAGTCACAGAGGTGTTCGAGTCATCCGTTGATCGCCTTGGCCGGGGCGTCGTAGGTGCCGGGCGGTCACGCTCTTAGCATGCTGACGCTCAGCTCGGGAGGCCCAGCTCACCATGAGTTTGTTACTTACCCTACCGGTAGGTAGAGTTGTCGATATGAGTACTAGTGCACCTGCTCACCGACCGTCGGCGCGAGGCGGCGTTCTCGCCAGCACTCTTGCGTGGGCCCGCACTGGCGCCTCTGTCTCCCTGGTGTCCGCAGCTCGCGCTGCAGGAATCACTAAGGCTGGCCTGATGTACCACTTCCCAACCAAGGAAGCACTGATGACCGCCGTCATCGACCACCTCCTCGACGGCTACGAGCGGGATCTGGCCGCCCGCCTGGCTACCACCAACCCAAACGTACCCACGATCAGCGAACGCCTCGCCGCCTACGTTGACTGGGCTTGCGACGGGCCGTTCGACTACGGCGACCTGGTCATGTTCACCGACCCCCGCCTGCGCGAGCCGCTCACCGAGCGATGGAACAGCCGCATGGGGGCCTGGGTCGACGTCCCCGAGACCCTTCCGGCCGACCAGCGGGCCCGCCTCCACGGCGTCCGACTCTTGGCCGACGGCATCTGGCTCAACACCGCCGGCAACGGCATCGCCCTATCCGACGAGGACACCGACGCCATTCGAGCACTCGCACACCACCTCATCCAGGAGAACTCATGACCAAGTGGCTACTGCTCGCGGGGGCCATCCTCAGCGAGGTCACCGGTTCGCTGTCGCTGAAGGGAGCACTCGATCGACCCGGACTGTACGTGCTCGTCGCGGCTGGCTACATCGCCTCGTTCATTCTCCTCGCCCTCGTTCTGCGTCAGGGCATGGCGCTGGGCGTCGCCTACGGCATTTGGGGCGCCCTCGGTGTCGCCACCACCGCCGTGATGTCGTCGCTGATCTTCGATGAAACCCTCACCGCACTCATGGGCGTCGGCATCGTCCTCATCATTGCCGGCGTCCTCACCGTCGAACTCGGCTCCCAGCACGCGGTCAAGAACCTCGAAGAAGCCGCCTGATGGCTTACCTGTTCCTCCTCGGAGCCATCATTGCCGAGGTCAGCGCTACCCTCTCGCTGCGCATGGCAGCTACTGGCGTCCGCGCCTACTACGCCGCCGTCGCCGGCGGCTACCTCCTGGCCTTCGCGTTTCTCACCCTCGCCCTTAATGAGGGCCTGGGCCTCGGTGTCGCTTACGGCATCTGGGCAGCGTCCGGAGTTGCCCTAACGGCCGTCGCGTCCAAAGCCCTCTTCAAGGAGCCGCTCACCGCGCTCATGATGGGCGGCATCGCACTCATCATCGCCGGCGTTCTTCTCGTCGAGCTCGGCGCCCTGCACTGACTGAGATCCCCATCCCCACGACGTCGTCGCTCACAACGGAGCAAGGCCTTGGCAACGGGCTTCTGATGAGGTGTACTCGTTGATCGAAGCGACTCCGGCGCGACGGTGGCTAGATCGTGGTCGAGGTCTTCGGAAGATGACGTTCCACGCCTGACATCCGGAGGTCTGACGTCGTTGCCTGTCGCTACCGCTCGGGCCCGCTTCGCTCGCCCGGACCTGACAACGTTCTGCCGACTCGACGAACTCGACCTCGTCGTGACCGGCCAGCGCCTCGAGCCCGACCGCGCGGTGCTCGCCTGCAGAGTCCTGACCCCGGACGAGTGGTGTCGACGCTGCGGCGCCGAAGGCGCTGCTCGGGACACCGTGATCCGTCGGCTCGCGCACGAGCCGCTGGGGTGGCGACCGACGGTGTTGGAGGTCGCGGTGCGTCGCTACCGCTGCACCGGCTGCGGGCACGTGTGGCGCCAAGACACCACCCGTGCGGCCGAGCCGCGGTCGAAGCTCTCGCGCCGTGGGCTGCGGTGGGCGCTCGAAGCGCTGGTCGTGCAGCACCTCACCGTCACCCGGATCGCCGAGGGACTCGACGTCGCCTGGGACACCGCCAACGACGCCGTGCTTGCTGAAGGCCGACGTGTTCTCATCGACGACCCGGCCCGCTTCGACGGCGTGAGGGTCATCGGCGTCGATGAGCACGTCTGGAGGCACACCAGGCGCGGCGACAGGTACGTCACCGTGATCATCGACCTGACCCCGATCCGAGACAAGACCGGCCCCGCCAGGCTGCTGGACATGGTCGAGGGTCGCTCGAAGGAGGCCTTCAAGACCTGGCTCGCCGCCCGACCCGACACCTGGCGCGACGGGATCGAGGTCGTCGCGATGGACGGGTTCACCGGCTTCAAGACCGCCGCCGCCGAGGAGCTCCCCGACGCGGTGGCGGTCATGGATCCGTTCCACGTCGTCCGCCTCGCCGGGGACGCGCTCGACCGGTGCCGGCGCCGGGTGCAGCAGGCCATCCACGGCCACCGCGGGATGAAGGGCGACCCGCTGTATGCCGCGCGGCGGACCCTGCACACCGGCGCCGAGCTGCTGACCGACAAGCAGGCCGCTCGACTCCGCACGTTGTTCGGGGCCGAGGAGCATGTCGAGGTCGAGGCGACCTGGGGGATCTACCAGCGGATGATCGCCGCCTACCGCCACGAAGACCGCCACCACGGCCGCGAGCTCATGGCCAACCTGATTGCCTCGATCAGCAGCGGTGTCCCGAGGGCGCTGGTCGAACTCACCACACTCGGCCGGACGCTGAGGAAGCGCGCCGACGACGTGCTCGCCTACTTCGACCGCCCCGGCACGTCCAACGGTCCGACCGAGGCGATCAACGGCCGCCTCGAACACCTCCGCGGCAGTGCTCTTGGGTTCCGCAACCTCTCCAACTACATCGCCAGGAGCCTGCTCGAGACCGGCGGGTTCAGACCCCGTCTACACCCTCGACTGGGATGAGCCGTCAATCAGCTTGCCGCTGTCCAGACACTTGGCCGGCCGACCGAACACTTCGTGCGCGGCTCCAGAACCTTCTAGCCAGGGTCCGCCTCTCCTGCGGAACCTCAATCGTTCGCACCCTCACGCGTGGCGTGCTCAAGAGCTGGTTTCAGTCAGCGCGAGACGTATCCACAGACGATCACTGTTCAGGGCCGCTAGATTGCTTAATACCCTAGTCAACTAGGGCAGCGTCCCTCCCTCGGGAGGGACGAGGATCGCAACCTGAGCCTGAGCGGTGAGAGCAGGCGGGACTCTTCGAGCAGCGTCCCTCCCTCGGGAGGGACGAGGATCGCAACTGCTGATCGGTGAACGTGACACCCGCCCGGCCCAGGCAGCGTCCCTCCCTCGGGAGGGACGAGGATCGCAACTTCGTCGTGCCACCGGAC
>NHCFI05602__coassemble_835_pt1 | contig 27430 bp, 20 predicted proteins | sample NHCFI05602__metabat2_high_PE_006 | metagenome-assembled genome bin NHCFI05602 | reverse complement strand
GACCCAGCCGAACGAGCCATCGGCTACGACCCGCGCGACATGGTCGACCGGCCGCACCTGTTCTGGCTGCGACTGGCCGATGGCTCCACCGCCGAGGTCACGCCCACCGACCACGGCGCCGTCTTCCGTTTCACCTGGCACGAGGCAGCCAACCGCGACAGCCTTCGCGGCGCCCTTGTTGATCTTGCTCGCGCCGGTGAGGCCTGGTTCGAGCAACTCCCTGATGGACGAGTGGTGATCAGCGGCGTGGCCCGCCCGACCCAGGTCTGGGGACGACGGCTACTGGACCCCACCTGCTACTTCTGGGGTGTCACTCGCCAGCCCTGCCGGATCAGGCCGGGACGTCGCTCGACGCGCTGGCCCTGGCCCGGACGCGGCACCAAAGGCGGCATCCTCGAGCTGGTCACGGGCGAGGTGCTCGAGGTGGCGATGGCCACGAGTTTCATCTCCGTGGACCAGGCACGGCACAACCTCGACCTGGAGATCGGCCCGGATGACTACGAGACCGTCGCGACCCGCGCCCACGACCAGTGGGAAGAACTGCTGGGACGGTTCACGCTGACCGGAGCCAACCATGATCAACTGGTCTCGGCCTACTCGAACCTGGCCCGTCTGCACTGCTGGCCCAACTCGATGCACGAGAACCTGGGCAGCGCAGACCAACCCCGGTGGGCGCACGCGTCCCCCTTCATCGCGTCCGGCCACGGCCACGCCCGACGACGAACCAGCTCCCCCGTGATCGACGGCCAGATCATGATCAACAACGGCTACTGGGACACCTACCGCAGCTGCTGGCCCGCCTACAACCTGTTCACCCCTGACCTGGCGCCGGAGCTCACCGAGGGACTGCTGGCTGCCTGGCGGGAGTCCGGCTGGATGGGCCGGTGGAGCGCGCCAGGCCATGTCGACTGCATGGTGGGCACCTCGTCCGACGTGATCTTCGCCGACGCCGCCCGCCACGGCGTGGCCTTCGACGAGCTGGCCGGCTACGACTCGGCCCTCCGCAATGCCTGCTGCCCCTCCCCCGACCCGATGGTGGGACGCAAGGGGATCGCCTCGGGCCGTTTCCGGGGCCACGTCACCACTTCCACCCCGGAAGGCTTCAGCTGGAGCATCGAGAACGCCATCTGCGATGCCGCGATCGCCGGCTGGTCCGCCCGCCTCGCGGATCGAGCCGACGAGCTGGGCGTACCAGGACGTGCGGACGAGTTCCGCGCCCATGCTGTCTGGTTCAGCAACCGCGCGCTGGCAGCACGGGAGCTGTTCGACCCTGCGGTGGGCTTCTTCCAGGGGCGCCGACCGGACGGACGTCCGACCAGGGAGCCCGGCGACTTCGACCCGGCCCGGTGGGGCGGGGACTTCACCGAGACCAATGCCCGGGGGATGAGCGTCAGCACCGTGCACGACGGCGAGGGCCTCGCAGCCCTGTACGGCGGCCCGTCCGGGCTCGGCGACCACCTCGACCGACTCTTCGCCACTCCCGAGCTCGGCGCCAACCCTGGCGGTTACCCCACCGCCATGCACGAGATCGTCGAGGCCCGGGCCCTGCGGATGGGCCAGTGGGCACTGTCGAACCAGCCCGCCCACCACATCCCCTTCATGTATGCCTTCACCGATCGCCTGTGGCGCTGCCAGGAGATCACCCGGGCTGCGCTCGACCGGGCCTTCGTCGGCTCCGAGATCGGGCAGGGCTACCCCGGTGACGAGGACAACGGCGAGATGAGCTCGTGGTGGCTGTTCGCGGCGCTCGGGCTGTACCCGCTGTTCCCCTCCAGTGGCGAGTACGTGCTCACCACTGCCTTGTTCGGGATGCGTGTCGAGCGTCCCGAAGGCGCCTTGGAGGTACGGACGCACGGCGAGGGGCGCTTCATCCTGCGGGTGCAGTTGGACGGGCAGGAATGGACGGCGATCGCGGTGCCGGTCGAACGACTGCGCGGAGCCGTGACCATCGATGTCTGGCGTGGCGACGCGCCCTCGACCTTCGGGCTGGGAAGCAGCCCCTTCAGCCTTCCCGCCACAAGCCACAGGCGAGCTGACCTGTCCGGGAGCGCCACCATCACCCTGCGGGGCCGCCCGGCCACAGCGCTCGCCAATGACCACGGCGACGTGGCGGTGGACCTGGGGGACGACGACGAGTTGATGCTGCGCTGGCGCGAGGCCGTCGAGCTGCGGGCCCTCACCCTCACGTTCGTGTCACCGGGGACGAGGCAACCGGTCGTCCGTGTCGGCGCCGGCCGAGATGGCGAGGGGCGCGAATGGCAGCTGGGCCGGCGACAGGCGCAGTGGCCGAACCAGACGCTGTGCTGGCTGCTGGCCGACGGGGAACCGATCACGGCCTCCGAGCTGAGGATTCGCCCCGGCAGCGGGCTGCTGGCGCAGGTTGAGTGCTGGTAGCGGCACCGCCAGACACGGGCCCAGGACTGAAATGATCCCAGACGAAACGAGCCCGGAGACCACCAACATCGGTGGTCTCCGGGCTCGGTGCGTGACTGCCGTGGATCAGTCGTCGGCCAGCGGCACCAGCGCGCGGACGGCCGCGGCGGTGTCACAGGCGACTGCCTTCTCGGCCAGCGCCTTGCATTCGTCCAAGGACCAGGCGCGCACCTGGGCCTTGACCGCCGGGATGGCCGGGATCGAGCAGGAGAGCTCGTCGACGCCCAGGCCGACCAGGATCGGGACGGCTTGCGGATCGGAGGCGACGCCACCACAGATGCCCAGCCACTTGCCGTACTTGTGGGCGGCCTCGGCGGCGCGTCCGATCAGCGCCAGGACGGCCGGGTTGCAGGGGTCGACCTGCGGGGCCAGCTTGGCGTGGCCGCGGTCCATGGCCAGCGTGTAGCTGGTCAGGTCATTGGTTCCGACGCTGAAGAAGTCGACCTCCTTGGCGAACTGGTCGGCCATCACCGCCACCGAGGGAACCTCGACCATGATGCCGAGCGGCACATTGTCGACGCCCAGGCTCTTGGCCTCCTCGTCGAAGATGGCCTTGGCCTGGCGGTAGTCCTCCAGGGTGGCGATCATCGGGAACATCACGTGCAGGTGCGCACCCGCGTCGGCAGCCTTCAGGATGGCCCGGCACTGGGTGCGCAGCACCTCGGGACGGTCGAAGGCGATCCGGACGCCGCGGATGCCGAGGAAGGGGTTCTCCTCCGGCGGGATCGGCAGGTACGGCAGCGGCTTGTCACCGCCGACGTCCAGCGTCCGGATGACCAGCGGCTGGCCGGGCTTCAGGGCCTTCGAGATGTCGGCGTAGATCTGTGCCTGCTCGTCCTCACTGGGGGCCTCGGCGCGGTCGAGGAAGATGAACTCGCTGCGCAGCAGGCCGACGCCCTCGGCGCCGAACTCCATCGCCTGCTGGGCGTCCTTCAGGTTGCCGATGTTGGCGACGATGTCGACCTGGTGCCCGTCGGTGGTGGTGGCGTGCTCGAAGGTGTGCTCCAGGTCTGCCTTCTTCTTGGCGGCGATCCGGTCGCGACGCGCCAAGATGGCCGAGATCTGCTCGTCGTCGAGATTCATCTGCAGGGTGCCGTTGGAGCCGTCGAGGACGACCCGGGAACCGTCCGCGATCTCCAGCGCGCGGGCGTCGATACCTGCCACGGCCGGGATGTCGAGCGAGCGAGCGATGATCGCGACGTGGCTGGAAGCGCCGCCCGTGGTGGTGGCGAAACCGACGACCTTGGAGCGGTCGAGCTGCGCGGTGTCGGAGGGGGTGAGCTCTTCGGCCACCAGGATGGCCTGGTCAGGCAGTTCACGGCTCGCCTCGTCGTGACCGGTGAGGATGCCAAGCACCCGGCGGCCGACGTCGCGGACGTCGTTCGCGCGCTCCGCGAACAGGTCGTTCTTCATGCCGGCGAGCTTCTCGGCGTAGGTGGTGAAGGCCTCGTTCCAGGCGAACTCCGCTGACTTGCCGCCCTCGATGCCCTTCTTCGCCAGCTTCAGCATGGCGCGGTCCTTCACGATCTCGCCGTGCGCGACGAAGATTGCCGCCTTGGACGGGTCGGCGTCGGCAACCATCTTGGCGCGCAGGCCGTCGAGTTGCTTCGCTGCCTCGGCGATGGCCTCGTCCAGCTTGGCCTGCTCCTGTTCCGGGGTGCCGGACGGAGCCTCCGTCACGGCGATCTCGGCCGGCCGGTGCTGGACGATCGTGCCGACGCCCAATCCGGGCGAGGCCGGGACGCCCTTCAGGATGTTGTCGTTGTCGTCCACCGTGTCCCCCTGTCTACCTGCGTGCCGCGCGGCACGCCGTCTGTGCACCCGCCAGCGGCAGGCGCGTCCGAATGAACAACCACACCCTAGACGCCAAGGTGCCGGCGCGACGAGGGTCGGGCCCTGTTTCGTCGCGCAGGAAGCGCTCACCCACGCACCTGTTGGACGCCACCCGGCGACAGGCCGCTGAAATGCCCAAAGTAGGTTTGTCTGCGGTTATTTTGACCTCACACGCAATCAACCCCTAGACGGAAGGGGCCAGCAATGGCCGAGAACACCGCCCAGGAGATCGTCGACACAATCGGCGGCCCGGGCAACATCGCCTCGCTGACGCACTGCGCAACGCGACTGCGCTTCGAGCTCAACGACAACTCCATCGTGGACAAGGCTGCGATGGAGTCCATCCCCGGCGTGATGGGCGCTGTGCCGCAGTCGGGCAACCGTTACCAGGTGATCATCGGTGGCGGCGTCCAGAGCGTCTACAACGACATCCAGAACCTGCCCGTGATGGCCACCGCGGGTGCCGCCCCCGCCGCCGGCAAGTCCGACGCGGACCTGAAGGCCGCTCTGCGCAACCAAGGCGTCCGCGGCAAGTTCAGCTGGCTGGACTCCTTCTTCGAGTTCCTCTCCGACTCCTTCCGCCCGATCCTGGGCGTGCTGCTCGGCGCCTCGCTGATCATCGCGATCGCGGCCGTGCTGGACGCGCTCGGCGTGGTCGAGTTCCGCTCCGCCGACAAGGGCGCCAGCTGGTTCTTCTACGACACCATGTGGCGCGGCGTCTTCTACTTCCTGCCGATCATGGTCGCCTACAACGGCGCCAAGAAGCTGAACGTCGATCCCTGGCTGGGCGCGGCCATCATGGGCGCACTGATGACGCCGGAGTTCACCGACAATGTCAAGAACGCGGCCAACACCACCTGCACCACCAACGCGACCCTGGGCACCGACCAGTGCGTGGCCCACATCTTCGGCCTGCCGCTGCAGATGAACGACTACTCCGGACAGGTCTTCGTTCCGCTGCTGATGGTGGGCCTGCTCGCCGTGGTCTACAAGATGTTGAAGAAGATCTTCCCCGAGAACCTGCAGATGGTCTTCGTGCCCTTCTTCAGTCTGCTGATCATGGTGCCGCTGACCGCCTTCATCCTTGGCCCGATTGGTGTCTGGGCGGGCAATGGCCTCGGCTCAGGTCTGTCGTACATGAACAACCACTGGCCGATTGTTTTCGCCATCGTCATCCCGCTGCTGTACCCCTTCCTGGTGCCGCTGGGCCTGCACTGGCCGCTGAACGCCCTGATGCTGATGAACATCAAGACCCTTGGCTATGACTTCATCCAGGGCCCGATGGGTACCTGGAACTTCGCCTGCTTCGGCGCCACCGCTGCCGTCCTCGCCCTGTCCCTCAAGGACAAGGACAAGGAGATGCAGCAGACTGCCTCCGGCGCCCTGGCCGCGGGCCTCCTCGGTGGCATCTCGGAGCCCTCGCTGTACGGCATCCACCTGCGGTTCAAGCGGATCTACCCCTCGATGCTGGCTGGCTGTCTTGCCGGCGGCGTCACCATCGGCCTGCTCGGTGGCGTGACCACGAATGCCTTCGCCTTCACCTCGCTGCTGACCATCCCGGTGTTCTCCCCGATGTGGAAGTACGCGATCTCGGTGCTGGTGGCCTTCGTCGTCGCGATGGCCGTCGTCATGGTCCGTGGCTACAAGGACCCCGGGACCGCCGCCGTGGCCGCTGAGGGCAACAACGCCGCCCTGGCTGGAACCACTGATGCCACCGTTGGCCGCCGCGTCGCTGATGCTGCCGCCCCCGCCGCCACCGTGGGTGCGGCTGCCGCCACCACCGGGGCTGCCGCTGCGGCTGACGCCGGGACGACCACCGCTGCCGCTGCGGTGGCCAAGGCCGTCAAGCCCGCCATGGAGCCCGACGCCGTGACCGAGGTCACCTCTCCGCTGGCGGGGCGCGTGATGGCCCTGTCCGAGGTGCCGGATGCCGCCTTCGCAGCCGGCGTCGTAGGAAAGGGCGTCGGCATCGATCCCTCCGGTGACACCGTGTACGCGCCCGCCGCGGGCAAGGTTGTCGTCGCGATGGACTCTGGCCACGCCGTTGGTCTGAGCCTGGACAGTGGCGTCGAGTTGCTCGTCCACGTCGGCATCGACACCGTCCAGATGGGTGGCAACGGCTTCCAGCTGCACGTCGCCAAGGGCGATCGGGTGGAGGCGGGCTCCCCGCTGATCACCTTCGACCGCGCCGCGATCGAGGCTGCCGGCTACTCGGCCGTCACCCCGGTGCTCGTCACCAACCCGAAGAAGTTCGCCACGGTCACCCCGTTGACCGAGTCCGGTGAGGTCGCCGTCGGCGATCGTCTGGTCTCGACCACGGGCAAGCCCGCCAAGCTCGAGAGCTGAGCCAACCGGAGCACGTCCACGCACGAAGGGGTGGGAGCCAGCCGGCTCCCACCCCTTCGTCTGCGCTGCTGGTGATCACCGGCTGGGTTCCGGTCGCGGCTCGCGGCCCCAGAAGAGCCGCTCCACCACCTGCGATGCCCGCCGGGAGGTGCGCAGCCACTCATCCAACAAAACGGAGCTCTCCCCCTTCCGGTGGCCCAGCAGGCTGGCCACCGCAGCGAGCTCACGGATTTCACCGGGCAACGCATCGGATGGACGTCCACGCACCAGCATCACCGCATTGCGGATCCTGCTGGCCAGCCGCCACGCGGCCACCAGTTCGTCCGCGTCAGCCTCGCAGATCAGGCCCATGGCGACCTCCGCGGCCAGCGCCTGCATGGTCGAGGGGGTCCGCAGCTCGGGGCGGCTGCCAGCGTGCTCCAGCTGCAGCACCTGGACGGTCCACTCCACGTCCGAGAGCCCCCCGGGGCCCAGTTTGGTGTTGCGACGGGCGTCCTGGCCGCGGGGCATCCGCTCGGTCTCCATCCGGGCCTTCAGCTTGCGGATCTCGGTGAGCTGGGCCTTCGTCAACCCCTCGGGGCTCCAGCGCAGCTGATCCGCCAGCGCGAGCACCTCGGCGCTGACCTGCTCATCCCCGGCGCCATGGGCGGCTCGGACGAGGGCCTGGCGTTCCCACGTCTGGGCGTGGCGGGCGTAGTAGGCCGCCATCGAGCTGACCGTCCTGACCACGGGCCCGTTCTTGCCCTCCGGACGCAGGTCGACGTCGATCGGGAGCGCCGGGTCGGGGCCCTTCTGGGCCAGCATCGCCCGCAACCGGGTGACCATCTTCTCAGCCTTGCGGGTGGCCTGGGGGCCGTCGGAGTCCGCGATCACGAACATCGCGTCGCAGTCACTGCCCAGTCCCATCTCACCACCGCCCCAACGGCCCATGGCGATCACGGCAAGCCGTGGCGGGTCAGGAACCTCCCGGGCCGCGATCTGCAGCGCGCCGTCGATGGTGGCCCCGGCCAGGTCAGCCAGACCACGACCGAGCTCGTCAAGTTCGAGGATCCCCAGCAGGTCACCCATCACCAGACGGAGCAACTCTTGGCGACGCAGCGCACGGACGGCATCAATCGCGTCCGCGTCCTGGCTGTGCCGCCCCGCAGCCCGAACCATCGCCGTGGCCAGGTCGTCGCGGCTGCGCGGGACGAGCTCGTCCTTGTCTGCCAGCATCCGCGACGACTCCGGGGAACGCTCGAGCAGGTCGACGGCCCAGCGCGACGACGACAGCAGCCGGGCCAGGCGTTCGGCCATCTCACCCTCGTCGCGCAGCGCGCGCAGGTACCAGGGGCTGGAGCCCAGCGACTCCGAGAGATGCCGGAATGCGAGCAGGCCGTGGTCGGGGTTGGGGCCCTGCGCGAACCAGCCGAGCATCGCGGGCATCAGCTGGCGCTGGATCTCCGCCGCCCGCGACACGCCATTGGTGAGGGCCTCGATGTGTCGCAGCGCGGCCGCTGGATCGTGGAAGCCGAGCACCCGCAGCCGGTCCTGCGCCTGCTCGGTGGTGAGCTTGAGCTCGTCGGTGCTGATCCGGGTGACCGCGGCGAGCAACGGGGAATAGAAGACCTGCTGGTGCAGGCGCAGCACCCGGCGCTGGGTCTGACGGAAGCGCTCGACCAGCTCGGTCGGCCCCTTGGCGCGCATCCCCCGGGCGATGACCCGCAGGCTGGCGTCGTCGTCGGGCAGCAGGTGACTCCGCCGCAGCTTCTGCAGCTGGATGCGGTGCTCCAGCGTCCGTTCGAAACGGTAGGCGGCCTCCAGCTCGGCACCGTGGGAGCGGGAGATGTAGCCGTGCTGCACCAACGCACGCAGCCCGGGAAGGGTCGCGCGGGTTCGGACGCGGTCGTCCGCCCGTCCGTGCACCAGCTGCAACAGCTGGACGGTGAACTCGACATCGCGCAGGCCACCGGCGCCCAGCTTGATCTCGCGGTTCTCCTCCTTGGCCGGCAGCAGCGCGATGACCCGGCGGCGCATGGCCTGTGTGTCGGCCAGGAAGTTCTCCCGTTCGGCGGCCGCCCAGACCAAGGGGTCGACCAGTTCGCAGAAGTCCTGCGCCAGGGCCAGGTCACCGGCCATCGGTCGGCACTTCAGCATCGCCTGGAACTCCCAGTTCTTGGCCCATTTCCCGTAGTAGGCGGCCATCGACGAGAGCGTCCGCACGAGGCGCCCGCTCTTGCCGTCCGGGCGCAGGTTGGCGTCCAGCTGCCAGATCGAGCCCGCGGACGAGTGGGTCGAGCAGGTGCGCGCCATGGCGGCGGCCATCTTCACCCCGATGGCGACCGCCTGCTCGGAGGTGGTCTGCTCATCGGCCGGTTCGGCGACGTAGATGACGTCGATGTCCGAGATGTAGTTCAGCTCCTGGGCGCCGCACTTGCCCAGGGCAATGACGCCGAAGCGGACGTGCTCGTGGCCGGGAACCTCGCGGCGAGCCACGGCGAGAGCACCGGCGACGATGACGTCCGCGAGGTCGGCGAGCTCCCCGGCGACCCCCTCCATCCCCGCCTCTGGGTCGTCGGCGGTCAAGTCACGCCCCGCGATTCGCACCAGGTGGGACTTGTTCGCCAGCCTCAGTGTGTCGGCGGCCGCGTCCGATGGGGCGGGATCGGCGCCGGTGAGGTCGACACCGAGCCGGGCGGCGAAGTCGGCACGGATCTCGTCCGCGCTCCAACGGCGGGGCTCGTCGACCAGCAGTCCGATGTCGTGCGGGTGCAGGCAGAGGTGCTGGTTGAGGGTGGTGGAGCCGCCGAGTACCGACACCATCCGGGTAAAGGCCGCACGGTCGCCGGAGACGAAGTCCAGCCTGGCCGGGTTCTCGGCGTCGATCCGGTTGAGCCCGGCGAGCGCGAGGTCGGGGTCGGGGGCGTGGTCGAAGACGTCCAGCCACCCGGCTCCCGGGTCCCAGGCCGGGCCCCGGCCAGCGTTGCGTTCCAGCAGCGCCTCCAGTTGTTCGGCGGCCACCGCCGGACGGGCAAAGCCTCGCCGGGCCAGGTCACCGCTCGTCGTCACCAGTCGCGCCATCGTGCCTCCAGAGATCCTGCGCCGACCCACCGGCCCTGCGCCTCGCACTGCTGCGAGATTACGGCAGGGAACTGCGGCCAGACCACGACGGACGGCCACGGCGTAGCGTTGGTCCGACTCGCCTTAACGTATTGGAAATGTTGGGGCCACCGTCTCGAAACCCGGGCTGGCGACTATGGGAGGTATGACCATCATGGCTGCACGAAGCGATCGCGCGCTGCGCAGCGCCTGCGAGCTCGTCGGCGCACAGGCGCGTGAGATGGTCGGTCGGGAGTCCGGGCTGGGCAAGCAGGGCCGGGCGCACGCGATCGTCTTGTTGGACGATGTCCTGGGCGCCCTGGACTCGCCCACCACGTCACGTCCGGTCGAGTTCCACGAAGTGATGAACCGGCGCTCCCGCGACGTGCAGCCCTTGCTCGAGCTGACCCGGGAGATGATGCACTCCGTCGGCGCGGTGACGCTCGTCAACATCGGCACCACGCGCGCCGCGGCTCTGACCGCCAAACTGGGCGATGACCTGCCGATGTCAGTGCAGACCCGCGACGGCGATGTCCGGCTGGCCGACCATCTGCGCGCCACCCTGGTGGAGCTGGTGGTGCTGGCGATGGGCACTCCCGCGCTGCAGCCCGCCGCCCTTCGTGATGTTGCCCGGTCCTTGGCGTCCGCGCTGGCCGCACGCCACCCCGGGCAGACGATCGAGGTGCGGGTCCCGCCAGCCACGGCCGTCCAGCTGGGCTCGATGGCCAGTGGCCCGACGCATACCCGCGGTACCCCGCCCAATGTCGTCGAGACCGACGAGCGCACCTGGGTGCGACTGGCGACCGGGCTGATGTCGCTGGACCATGCGATCAGCGACGGGCTGGTCACCTCGTCCGGGTCACACGCCGATGAGCTGGCGCAGATGCTGCCGGTCGTCGACCTGTCCGCCTTGGGCTGACAGCGGCCCGAGCGCCGAGCCTGGACCCCCAGCGTTCCCCGAGCATGCCGAGGGGCACCTCGGCAGCTCGCCCGAACCTCAGAGCCGCGGCAGCAGCGTCGTCAGCTCATGGACGGTGACCTGACGGCGGTACTCCTCGAATTCGGCCCGCTTGTTGCGCAGGAAGTAGTCGAAGACGTGCTCTCCGAGGGTTTCGGCGACCAGCTCCGAGTTCTCCATGTCGCGGATCGCCTCGTCCAGATTGCGCGGCAGCTGGCGGATGCCCATCAGGGACCGCTCCCGCTCCGACAGCGCCCAGACGTCGTCGGCTGCCTCTTCGGGCAGTTCCATCTCGTGCTCGATCCCGGACAGACCGGCCGCGAGCATCAGGGCATAGGAGAGATAGGGGTTCGAGGACGAGTCGATCGAACGCATCTCGATGCGGGCACTGGAGGACTTGTCGGCCCGGAACATCGGGATCCGGACCAGCGCCGATCGGTTGTTTCGTCCCCAACACACATACGCTGGGGCCTCTCCCCCACCGCTGAGGCGCTTGTAGGAGTTGACCCACTGGTTGGTGACAGCGGTGATCTCGGCCGCATGGTGCAGCAGGCCGGCGACGAACTGCTTGCCGATCCGGCTGAGGCGGTACTCGTCAGCGGCGTCGTAGAAGGCATTGTTGTCGCCCTCGAACAGCGACATGTGGGTGTGCATCCCCGAACCCGGCCATTCGGTGAACGGCTTGGGCATGAAGGAGGCGGTGATGCCCTGGGCGGCGGCCAGCTCCTTGATCACCACGCGGAAGGTCATGATGTTGTCGGCCATCGTCAGCGCGTCGGCGTAGCGCAGGTCGATCTCGTGCTGGCCGGGGGCGCCCTCGTGGTGGCTGAACTCCACCGAGATCCCCATCTGCTCCAGCATCTGGATCGCGTCGCGGCGGAAGTCGGTGCCATCCCCCAGCGTCGTGTGGTCGAAGTAGCCGCCGGTGTCGAGCGGGATGGGCCGCTGGCCCGGCACGAGCTCGCCACGGAAGAGGAAGAACTCGATCTCGGGGTGGGTGTAGAAGGTGAAGCCCATGTCGCCGGCCTTCTTGAGCGCCCGCTTCAGCACGAAACGTGGGTCGGCGAACGACGGAGAACCGTCGGGAAGCGTGATGTCGCAGAACATGCGCGCCGTGGAGCTCTGCGTCCGCCAGGGCAGCAGCTGGAAGGTCGTCGGGTCAGGATGGGCGACCATGTCCGACTCCTGGATGCGCGCATAGCCCTCGATGGCCGAGCCGTCGAATCCGATGCCCTCGGCGAAGGAACCCTCCAACTCGGCGGGGGTGATGGCTACGGACTTCAGAAAGCCCAGGACGTCGGTGAACCAGAGGCGGACGAACCTGACGTCGCGTTCCTCCATCGTGCGCAGTACGTAGTCTGTCTGGCGGTCCATGGCCCAAGTCTGCTCCGCTCGTGTAACACCTGCGTTACAAACTCGCGGCCTACCCTTGGCCCATGGCAGATCGTGGCTGGTACCCCGACCCGGGTGGCGCGCCGGGGATGTTCCGGTACTGGGATGGTGCCTCGTGGAGCGCGCAGACCACCACCGATCCGGTGGGCACGCCCCCGCCGGGCGCCGCGGAGGGTTCCGGTGGATCAGGCCAGCGGGATCGCCGCGGGCCCTGGGTGGTGCTGTTGGTCGGCCTGCTGGCGCTCGCCCTGCTGGCCGCCGGATTCCTGTGGTGGCGCAACCATCCCGGCAGTGGCCTGGCCGCCGAGGACGACAACTCGTCCACCCCCACCATCTCCAGCTGGGACGAGCGCTCCTCCAGCGCCTCCCCCTCAGCCTCCGAGGAACCGACCGACGCTGGCGGACGTCCGGTGGCCTGCCCCGAACTGGACCCGGCCCCAGCGGCGAACCAGCCGGTCAACGGCCGCTACTCTGGGGGCGGTCTGAGCTATGCCGAGATCCCCGGCTGGGAGAACTCGAACGGCTGGGGCGTCGACTGGGGTAGTGACGTCGCCGGTCAGCGCAATTCCGTGACCGCCACCTGGGTGTCGATCGCGGTCGTCGGCCAGGTCTCCCTCGAGCACTTCGGCGCGCCACGCACCGCCGCGCAACAGCTGGCCAGCTGCGAGGCGACCTCCTTCTACTACCGCGGCGTCACCGGCCGGGAGGACCTGGAGAGCGAGGCGGTCACCATCGACGGACACTCCGGCTGGCGGTTGCGCTCCCGGATCACCGTGGACGGGCAGCCGGTGGCGGGCGACGTGCTGGACGTGGTGGTCATCGACACCGGACGTGAAGGGCACCTGTCCTTCTTCGTGGCCGAGGCGCCGATCGACGACGCGGCACGCCAGCAGCTGGTGGACGACGCGCGCGTCTCACTGCGCGTGGAGGGCTAGCCGGCGCTCTGGGCAGCAGTGGCAGCCGCCCCTTCGGCTCCTACACTGGGCGCCATGTCGATGCCTGGTTGGTACCCAGACCCTGCGGGGACGCCTGGCCGGTTCCGTTACTGGGATGGCCGGCAATGGTCGTCCGAGACGACAGCCCAGCCGAGCAGTGCGCCCGTCCCCGGCAGCGGTCCGGGATCTGGCGGGGGCGGTGGCCGCGACGATCGTCGCGGCGCCCTGATGCCGCTGCTCGTCGGCCTGCTGGTGCTGGCCCTGCTGGTGTCGGGTTTCCTGTGGTGGCGCAACCGCGACGGGGGCGGCGGCATGGTTGCCGAGGACACGAACTCATCCACGCCGACGATCTCGTCGTGGGACGAGAGGTCGGCCTCCCCCACCCCCTCACCATCGGCCAGCGGCTCGGACGATCCGGCGCCCTCGGGCGGGGCGATGGTGGCGTGCCCGGTCGGCGGCGGTGACGTGCACCCGAACTCCGGCAGCCAGATCACCGGCGGCGGATTGGCCTTCGACCGGGTCGAGGGCTGGGACGACGCCGACAACTTCTCGATGCCGTGGACCTATGACATGGGCGCCCAGACCGACACCGTCTATTCGGGTTGGTTCTCGCTGGTGTCGGTGGGCGCACTGTCGGTCGCGGACGGCTTCGAGCAGCCCAAGCGGTCGACGCAGATGATGATGAGCTGCTTCGCCACCTCGTCGTACTACTTGGGCTACTCGGGCCGCAAGGACCTGGTCAGCAAGGCCGTCACCATCAACGGCCACGCCGGCTGGCACCTGCGCAGCGAGATCTACGTGAACATGCTGAACCTGCCGCAGGTGAAGGGCGACACGGTGGACGTGATCGTCGTCGACCTGGGCAATCCGGCGTCGCTGGGCGTGTTCGTGTCCAGCTACACCATCGACGACGCGGGCCGCCAGAAGCAGGTGGAGGGCGCGATCGCGTCCCTCACCACCAGCTGAGCCCCATCAGTGCTTGAAGGGGCCCCAGCCCTCGGAGTCCTTGTCCCAGTCGTCGGCGCCGGCCTCCTCCTTGGCGGCCTCCTCCTCTGCGTCCCAGGCCTCGGTGTTGGCCTGGGCGTGCTGGAGCGCGAGCTGTGCCTCCTCGCGGGTGGCGTAGGGGCCGAGGCGGTCCTCGGCCTTGACCTCGTCGGCCTCGGTCACGACGCGGCGGTCGACGAGCGACCAGTAGAAGGGTCCGTCGGTCATCGTTGCTCTCCTGACTAGACTGCGGCTTCGTGAGTGCCATCAAGCCCTATCCCATCAGCCCGATGCGTCCCGTGCCCGGGAGCATCGCCCGTCCGGAGTACGTGGGCAAGCCGGCCCCTTCACCGTACCGGGGCTCGCACGTGCAGTCGCCGGAGACGATCGAGAAGATCAAGGTCGCGGGCAATATCGCGGCCAGCGCGATGCACGAGGCCGGCAAGGCCGTCCGTCCCGGCATCACCACCGACGAACTGGACGCGATCGCGCACGAGTACATGCTCGACCACGGGGCCTACCCGTCCACGCTCGGCTACCGGGGCTACCCGAAGTCGGTGTGCACCAGCGTGAACGAGGTGATCTGCCACGGGATCCCGGACGCTCGTCCGCTCGAGGACGGCGACCTCGTCAAGATCGACGTGACGGCCTTCAAGGACGGCGTGCACGGCGACAACTGCTTCACCTTCTTCTGCGGTGACGTGGACGCCGACTCGAAGCTGCTCACCCAGCGCACCCAGGAGGCGATGAACCGAGCGATCAAGATGTGCCGTCCGGGGCGTCCGCTGAGCGTGATCGGACGGGTGATCGAGAGCTACGCGAAGCGCTTCGGCTACGGCGTGGTGCGCGACTACACCGGCCACGGCGTGCACACCGCCTTCCATTCCGGCCTGGTGATCCTGCACTACGACGAGCCGCGACTGGACACCCCGATGCAGGAGGGGATGACCTTCACGATCGAGCCGATGCTGACCCTGGGCGACTACCACTCGCACCAATGGGACGACGACTGGACGGTGCTGACCAATGACGGCTCGCGCTGCGCGCAGTTCGAGCAGACGATCGTGATCACGTCCGACGGCGCACAGATCCTGACCGTGGCCGACGACCCGGTGGTGCTGGACTTCAACTGAGCCGGGTTGGCACACCTGGACAAGAAGCTCGGGGACGGTTCTTGACACGAGCACAGCTGCGAGCCCGCGAGCAGCGTGGCGCCCGAGTGCAACGGAGGGGTCGAGGTGGGTCGCCCCCTTCGTGCGACAGAGTGGGACGAGTCGGCCTGTAAGCCGGATTTTGTGACCCCTTGCGGGGCCGGTGACCATCCATCTGCGAGTGCTGTTGCCAGCACCCTTCGGCCGTGGCCGTGCGACCTACCAGCCAGCTCGGGCGGGCAGCCCTCGAATGCTGGCTATTTGGTCTTGCTCCGGGTGGGGTTTGCCTGGCCAGCCCAGTCGCCTGGGCTGCCGGTGGTCTCTTGCACCGCCGTTTCACCCTTACCAGCAGCGCACCTCTCGGTGACGCGCTGGCGGTCTGTTCTCTGTGGCACTGTCCCGCGGATCGCTCCGGGTCGGTGTTGCCGACCACCCTGCCCTACGGAGTCCGGACTTTCCTCGACGCCTTGCGGCACCGCGGTCACCCGGCCGACTCGTCATAACCATCCTAGCGGTCGGCGCCGTTCCGGCTCTCCGCACCAGATGCGGGGCCCGAACGCCGGCCTCAGACGCGGGCCTCAGACACGGCAGAGCACCACCTTGCCGGCGACCAGGTCGACCGACTCCAACCGGACGTTGACCTCGCTGCCCAGTTCCAACCCGTCCGCCTTGAGCCGGGCCTCAATGGCAGGGTGCTCGATGGACACCGTGCCGCCGGACTTCTGGTCCAGTTCGACCACGACCGCCGCGAAGACCTGTCCCACGCGCTGGGACATGACGAGGGCCTCGACCAGGTCCACATTGCCGCGCTCGAACTTCTTCGCCCGCGAGTCCGAGTCACGCATCTCGTCCGGGAGCGCCGCCAGCGCGTCCAGCGTCCAGCGTGGCACCGCGATGCCGGCGCACAGGTGGACGCAGATCTCACCGACGTAGCGGTCCACGAGCCGCCGCAGCGGCGCGGTCGTGTGGGCGTAGTTGGCCGCGAGCGCACCGTGCTGGACGGTCGCCGGGTCGACGCCGGCCGCAACGAGTGTGTACCCCGCGCCGCGGAACAGCGCGGTGCAAGCGGTCATCATCGCCAGGTGGGTGGGCTGGGAGACGTCCAGTGACCGGACGAAGTCGGGGTAGCCCATGTCAGTGGGCCAGTCGATGTGCAGCGAGCGGGCCGTGCGGCGCAGTCGCTCGACGGCGGACGGTTCGGCCGGCGGCAGGGTGCGCAGGATCCCCACTCCCCCGTCCAGCATGATCTTCGCGGCGGCCATGCCGGTGAGCAGGCTGATCTGGGCATTCCAGTCCTCAACGGGCAGCGGCGCTCGGTAGCTGATATGCCAGCCCCGCTCGTCGGTGGTGATCTCCTGCTCGGGCAGTTTGAGCGAGACGCCACCGCGGGCAGCCTCGAGCTGTTGGCGCAGGGTGCCCACCTCGCGCAGCAGTTGCGCCCACTCGGGGGCGGTTCCAGCGTCCAACCAGCCCTGCACCTGCACATAGCTGAGGCGCTCCCGGGATCGCACCGTGGCCCGGACCACGGTGCCCGTCACCTGGTTGCCCTGGGCATTGAGGTCGATCTTCCAGACCAGCGCGGGACGCGGTGTGCCGTCGTCCAGCAGGCTGGCGGCCTGCTCGCTGACCTCGCTGGGGTGCAACGGAATGCGCTCGCTTGGGGCGTAGAAGGTCTGGCCGCGGCGATGCGCCTCACCGTCGATGGCACCACCGGGGGCGACCCACGCGGCGACATCGGCGATGGCGTACCAGACGGTGAAAGCGGCACCGTTGGCGCCCTCGGCCGCGCGCTCGATGAACATGGCCTGGTCGAGGTCCATGGAGCTCTCGGGATCGATGGTGACGAACTCGATGGCGGTCAGGTCCTGGCGCGCCCCCAGGTCCAGCGGCCCAGAGGCCACCCGTTCACGCACCTGCGCCAGCACGGCGTCCGGGAAGCCCTCGGGCACCTCCAGCGACTCGCGCAGGTGCGCGATGCCCTCGCGGATCTCCTCGGGGACCTCGGCAGCGATGTGCAGGTGGCGTGCGGGCATGGTGTTCCCTCTCGTCGGCTGGACTACAGCCTGCCACCCGCAGCACCGAAGCTCACTCGGGCAGGCCGGACTCCTTGGTGCGCACCAGGATGCGGTCGCACTCCTCGCAGCGCAGCACCTCGTCGGGGGCGGCGTCCGCGTAGCGTCGCAGGTCTGCGGCATTGGCCTCGAGCTGGCAGCCGGTGCAGCGGCGTGCCTTGAGGGCAGCCGCCCCCAGCCCGCTGCGGGCGGCGATCTTGTCGTAGAGGCCCATGAGGTCAGTGGGCACCAGACGCCGTTGCGCGTCACGCTCGGAAGTGCGGTCGGCCACCTGCGCGTCGATGGCTGCGAACTCGTCGTTGCGGCGGGTCATCAGCTCGCGGATGCGGGTCTCGAGCGCCTCGCGCTCGCTGGACACCTTGTCGCGGGCATGCGTGAGGTTCTCGATGACCTCCATGGCGTCCAGCTCCTGGTCCTCCAGCTTGCCGATGCGGCGCTTGAGGTGCTCGATCTCGTCGACCAGACCGGCGAGCGCCTTCGTGTCGGTGACCGAGCCGGAGTCGACCCGCTGCTGGTTGCGCTCAAGGCGGGCGCGAGTGGGATCGAGATCGGCCTCGATGCGCGCCTGGTCGCCCTCGGCGTCGCCCAGACGGGTCTCGGCGGCCACCTGCTCCTCGACGAGCGTGGCGCGCTGCGCCATCAGCTGCTCGATCTGGGCCAGCTCGGGCAGCGTCTTGCGACGGTGCGTGAGGCGGGCGATCTCGGAGTCGATGGCGGCGAGATCGAGCAGTCGCAGCTGGGCAGCCGGTTCGGCGCGCATGGTGGCCTCTCTGTTCAGGTGAAACCCCAGCCTACCGGCCCGATTCCGCCACAAGAACTGGTGCACCCAAGGCCTCGTCGTAGGATGGAGCGTTCCCGACGAGAGGCCACGATGGCGCACGACACCACCGGGCCCACGGGCCGCGACTACCTGAAACTGGTGGTGGTGCTGGGTTGCCTCGGCGCCCTCGGCCCGATGACGATCGACACCTACCTCCCCGCGCTGCCCACCCTGGCCCGCCAGCTGGAGGCGACCGATTCGCAGGCCCAGCTGACCCTGAGCGCGATGATGATGGGCCTTGGGCTGGGCCAGCTCTTCTTCGGGCCTCTCTCCGACACCTTCGGCCGGCGCCGCCCCCTGCTGATCGGCCTGGCCGGCCATGCGATCGCCAGCGTCATCTGCGGGTTGGCGCCGTCGATCTGGGTGCTGCTGGCCGGACGTGCGTTGCAGGGCCTGTGCGCCGCCGCGGTCGCGGTCACCTCCCAGGCCGTGATCCGGGACCTCTTCCGCGGGATGAAGGCCGCCGAACTGTTGAGCCGTCTCGCGCTGATCACGGGCCTGGCGCCGATCCTCGCCCCGCTGGTGGGTTCAGGGCTGTTGACCTTCACCACCTGGCGCGGTGTCTTCGTCGTCCTCGCCCTGGCAGCGTGTGCGTTGATCGTGCTCGCCCGGCGCCAGCTGCCGGAGACCCTTCCACCGCAGCGACGGATCGCCCCGAACCTGGGCTCCACCTTCGCGGCCTACCGCCGGGTGCTCTCCGACAAGCTGTTCGTCGCGGTCGTGATGGTCGGCTCACTGGTGTTCACCTCGCTGTTCGCCTATGTGTCGGGTTCGTCCTTCGTGATGCAGGACGTCTTCGGGCTGTCGCCACAGGTCTTCGGCGTCGCCTTCGCCACGATGTCGTTGGGGTTGTCTCTCGCCAGCCAGCTGAACCCGCGGCTCGTGCGTCGGGTGGGGCCGGTGCGCGGCCTGATGGTCGGGCTGTCCGTGATGAGCTTCGGCTCGCTGGTGATGCTGGCACTGGCCTGGAACCAGACCTTTGGGCTGGCCGGTTTCCTCGCCCCGATGTTCGTCGTGATGGGCGGGCTGGGCATCTCGCTGCCCAACGGTCCCGCAGTCGCACTGCACCGTCACGGTGAGTCAGCCGGCACCGCCGCCGCCCTGCTCGGTGCCGGACAGTTCGGGATGGGTGCGATCGTCACGCCGTTGGTCGGTGCCTTGGCCGACGGCACCTCACGTCCGATCCCGCTGGTGATGAGTGTCGCCAGCTTGCTGGGGCTGGCGATCCTGGTGCCGGTCGCGCGCCAGCTGCGCGCCGAGAGCTTCGACTGAGACTCAGGCCCGGGGTAGGTCCGTCTGGCTGACGTCATTTCCCGTGTACAGCAGCGGCACACCGCGGGAGCGGCCGACGGCCCTGCAAGGAAGATTCCCCACTGTTTCCCGTGCAGGGTCAGAAGTTCCAGCGCACGATGGCCGGGGACTCCTTCTCTTGGCCGAGCACGCACACCCGCCCCGTGGCCAAGGGGAATGACTGCCCGCGGGCGATGTCGATGTCGAGCCAGCACAGCGCCAGGACGCGGGAGGCGTGCCCGTGGCTGAAGCAGATGGCCTTGTCGACGCCGGAATCGCGCACTCGCTGCACCACCTGGGTCATCCGGTTGATCACCTGGGTCTTGGTCTCGCCACCGGGCAGGTCGTGGGTCCAGATGCGCCAGCCGGGCACTTGCTCGCGGATCTCGTTGGAGGTGCGGCCCTCGTAGTCGCCGTAGAACCACTCGGCAAGGTTCTCGTCCACCTCGGCGTGCTCGAAACCGGCCAGCTGGGCGGTCCGACGGGCCCGCAGGCGGGGGCTGGTGAGCACGAGACCGAACTCGGAGGGGTCGAGCCGCTCGCGCAGGTGCTTGGCCTCGTGCACTCCGTCGGGCGTGAGGTCGAGGTCGGTGACGGAGGTGTGCTGGCCGGACTTGCTCCAGGCGGTTGCTCCGTGGCGGACGAGGTAGAGCTCGGTCATGGGCCCAGCCTAGGAAACGGCTGCACCACAGTCGAGGGGTGCGCTGACCCGCCGCGGCCTACTTCTCGTCCAGCTGCCGGATCACGGGCAGTCGTCCCGAGGCCAACATGAAGTGCTCCCCTGCCCGCCAGTGCCCCACCATCTGCGTGTGCAGCCGGGTGTCCGTGGGCAGGTCACCCAGCAGCGACGAGACCTCCGCGCCGGATGGCGGCTCGACGTCGAAGCCGAAGTAGAGCGCGTCCCGGTCACGCTCGCGGATCTTCCAGACGTCCCAACGGGCGCAGAAGGCGGCGATGTTGGAGCCGGGCACGAGATGGGCCAGCGCCGGGTCCAGCAACCACGACTCGCAGATGAACCAGTCGATCGGCCCGAGATCGGGGTGACGCTCCTCGAAGAAGGTGGAGGCTTGCACCAGCGAGTCGTCCACCGCGTCCGGTTCCAGGGGACCGTCGCCGGGAATGTGCACGGAGAGCACGGGCACCTCGTGGCCCTCGCCCATGCCCAGATCGCCGCGGGTCACCTCGAACTGCAACCGCCCCAACCGGGCGAAACCGGCGCCCAGCACGACCGCCAGCCACCATTGCGTGTCCAGGCCGGTGCGGCCGTGCACGGTGCGGAACTTGCGCAGCTGCTGACCGATGTCTGCCTGGGTGGTGCGCACCACCTCCTCGGGGTAACCGTCAGCCAGGTCGAGTCCGGCCAGCCGGGGCGCCGCCTGGACGAGTGCCAGCAGCGGCAGCACACCTGTTCCCAACCGGTGCTCGTCGTCGCAGGCTTCGAAGACCCTCGCCTCGCGTCCGGTGATGCGCGCGTCACGACCGTCCACCAGCCGCTGGACGAGTTCGTCGACTCGGGAGTGGTCGTCCTCGTCCAGGCCCTGCGACCAGGCGATCACCTGGTCGGCATCGACCTGGTCGAGGCCGAGTGTCGCCAACTGTTCAGCGAGCTGGGCTGGGGCTGGGGTACGCGCATCCATGGGGCGCAAGCCTATGCTTTCCGGTGGCCCGGGAAACATCCGCGCCGTTGTGCCCAAAGGAGTGGTGAATGTCCGACGAACAGCCCGCCCTGCCCAACCGGCAGACCCCTTTCAGCGAAGCGTTTCAGGCCTTCATCCCGGCCGACTGGGCTCCCTATCCCGACGACCTGCCGGCCATGCTGCCCGCCGCCGAGTTCGCGCCGGCGCGCCGCGAGGCCATCTCGGCACGGTTCCTGGGCGATCGCATCGTCGTCCCCGCCGGCGGCCTGAAGGTGCGGTCGAACGACTGCGACTACCGCTTCCGCCCGCACTCTGCCTTCGCTCACCTGACCGGGCTGGGCACCGACCGCGAGCCCGACGCCGTGCTCGTGCTGGAGCCCACCGACGCGGGCCACCACGCCACGCTGTTCTTCAAGCCCCGCGCGCCCCGCACCGACCCGGAGTTCTACGCCGACGCCCGCTACGGCGAGATGTGGGTGGGCCAACGCGAGAGCCTGGCGGAGATGTCCGCGCTGACCGGGCTCGACTGCGCACCCATCTCCCAGCTCGAGGACGCGATCGCCAAGAATGCGTCTTCGACCAGGGTGCGGGTGCTCCGCCAGGCCGACGAGCAGCTCGCTGCCACCGTCGACCGGCTGCGGGAACTCGGCGACGCGACGGCGGACGACGAACTGGAAGTCGCCTTGTCGACGCTGCGCTTGGTCAAGGACGACTTCGAGGCCGAGCAGATGAGGGAGGCCTGCCGCGCCACCGCCGTCGGTTTCGAGGCTGTCGTCGCCGAACTGCCCGAGGCGATCAAGCGCGGAGGTGGTGAGCGTTGGGTCGAGGGGGTCTTCGGACTGCACGCCCGCCACCAGGGCAATGCTGTCGGCTACGACACCATCGCCGCGGGCGGTGACCACGCCAACACCCTGCACTGGATTCGCAACGACGGTGACCTGCGCGACGGCGACCTGTTGCTGATGGACGCAGGGGTCGAGCTCGACACCCTGTACACCGCCGACATCACCCGCACGCTGCCGGTCTCCGGCACCTTCACCGAGCCGCAGCGCCGGGTCTACGAGGCAGTGCTGGCCGCCCAAGAGGCCGGGATCGCGGCCGCGCAGCCGGGCGCGAAGTTCAGCGACGTGCACGCCGCAGCCATCAAGGTCGTCGCGCAATACCTGTGCGACTGGGGGCTGCTGCCGGTCACGCCCGAGCAGTCGCTTGGCCCCGACGGTGGGCAGCACCGCCGCTGGATGGTCCACGGCACCTCGCACCACCTCGGCATCGACGTCCACGACTGCGCCCAGGCGCTGCGCGAGGACTACCGCGACGGAGTTCTGCGTCCGGGCATGGTGATCACGGTCGAGCCCGGCATCTACCTCAAGGCCACCGACCTGCTCGTCCCGGACGAGTTGAAGGGCATCGGCGTGCGGATCGAGGACGACATCTTGATCACCGAGGACGGAAACGAGAACCTGTCCGCATTGTTGCCGCGAACCGCGGACGAGGTCGAGGAGTGGATGGCCGGTATCTGGCAGCGGGGGCAGTGATGGCTGATCGCCGCCTCATCCCGGCCACCCGGCGGCCCAGCCGTCCCGCACCACCGATCCGCCGCATCGCCAACAAGCGATGGGCCACCACCCCGGATTCCGTCCAGGCCTGGGGCTGGTACGTCGACGGCGAGAAGCAGAAGTGTGACGTGCTCGACCTGGCCACCGAGCGGGCCAAGGAGGGCGAGGGTTTCGTCTGGCTTGGCCTGAAGGACCCCACTGACGAGGACATGTCGCGCTTCGCGCGCCAGTTCGACCTGCACCCACTCGCGATCGAGGATGCCGTCGAGGGCCACACCCGCAGCAAGCTGGAGCAGTTCGGCGACACGCTGTTCTGCGTCATCTCGACGGTCGCCTATGTTGACCACGAGGCGGTCACCGAGACCTCCGAGATCGTGTCCACCGGACAGATCATGGTCTTCCTCGGCGAGAACTTCGTGATGACGGTGCGACGCGGCGAGAACACCCCGCTGTACCTGCTGCGCCAGCAACTGGAGCGCGAGCCGGAAGACCTCGCGCTGGGCCCGGCCTATGTGCTCTACAAGGTGCTCGACCGGATCGTCGACGACTACATGCAAGTGGTGTCGGACTTCGAGACCGACATCGACGAGGTCGAGGAGGACATCTTCGCCCAGTCGGGAACCACCGGCGTCGACCGCGTCTACAACCTCAAGCGAGAGCTGATCGAGTTCAAGCGCTCGGTGGTGCCCCTGGCAGCTCCGCTCTCGGCGTTGTCGACGCGGACCTATCCGGTGGTGCCGCCGGAGACGCGGGCCTACTTCCGCGAGGTGGCCGACCACCACACCGACGCCCGCGAATCGATCCTCTCCTTCGACGAAGTGCTCTCGACCATCCTCCAGGCGGGGCTCGCCCGGGTGGGGGTGGCCGACAACCAGGACATGCGGCGGCTCTCCGCGGTGGTCGCGGTGCTTGCGGTCCCCACGACACTGGGCGCGGTCTACGGCATGAACTTCGACAACATGCCCGAGTTGCACACCCGCTACGGCTACTTCGTCGTGCTGGCGGTCATGGTCTTGGGCATGGCGGCCTGTATCGCCTACTTCCGCGACAAGGGCTGGTTGTAGCCAACGCCAAGCGCCGGAAGTGTCACCGGCCAGCGCACGGTCATCACGACTCCTGCTGCCCTGACGGGCGACAGCGCCACCTACCCTGTCCAGGACAGGCCCACCTCAGGCGCGCTTCGGCTGGCCCAGAACCTGGAGCACCGAGGCGAGACCCTGGTGGCCGCGACCCTCGAAGATACGGCGCTCGACGATGCGGACGTCGAGGTCCAGAGCGCTCCAGTCATCCTGCACCTCGGTGCGGGTGACCATGAACTCGTCGTCCTCGGGGCCGCCTGCGCCCAACTGCAGCTGGGCCGGAGTGAAGACCTCCATCAGCAGCTTCCCCCGTGGCGCCAGCCGCGTCTGGAATCCCTCCGCCACCTGACGGCGCAGCTGAGGCTCGAGGTGGACGAAGATCCACACGATGGCGTCCCACGGGCCTTGGGCCGCATCGCTGTGCACCCACTCGGCCAGGTCGCCCACCTGCGCGTCGATGGAGACCTCACGTTCCCGCGCCAGCCCCAGCGCCTTCTCGACGCCCTTGGGCGAGAGCTCCACCGAGGTGACCTGGTGACCCTTCTGCGCCAGCCAGGTGCCATTGCGCCCCTCACCGTCGCCAACCACCAGCACGCGTCCGCCACGGCGCAGCATCACCTCCGCCTGTACCAGGAAGTCATTGGGCCGGTAGCCGTAGAAGGAGTCGTAGCGGGAGTAACGCTCGTCCCACAGTTCGCGCTGAGCTGCTGTGTCCATCGTGTCCTCCATGTGGTGGTTCTGGTGGTCAGCTGCGTGGTTGGGTCAAGGTGGTTCAGCTGGCGGGCTGCGTGGGCGGCCACACCTGCGGCACGCCGACGCCGAGCATCTGGCGGGCCTGGTCGATCACCTTGTGCTCCGCGAGCACCTCGTAGCGGGTCGCGACGATCGCCTGCACGGACGCGAAGTCACGCTGCCCACGGGTGGCCGCTTGAGCCATCACCGCCGAGAGCAGGCCCATCATGACGCCCATCGTCAGGCCGATCACCAGCGCAGAGGTCATCGAATAGCCGGTGGGCAGGAAGCTCAGCAGCAGCGCGAACAGCAGCCCGGTCCCAAGCCCGCTGATGGCACCGCTTGCGAGCACGCTGCCCCACGTCCGACGTCCGAGTACCCGCTCGACCTGCTTGAGGTCGGTGCCGACGATGCACAGGTTCTGCACCGGGAAACCATTGTCGGCCAGGTGGTCGACGGCCTTCTGCGCCTCGGCGTAGGTGGCGTACACGGCCACGGATTGCGGGTACTCCAGTGGCATCACCGTGGAGGCGGCCTGCATGTTCATCGACATGCTTCCACCCTATCCGCGGGTCAACAGCCCGATGGGCTCAGTGATCGCCGGCCTTGGCCAGGATCGCCTCGGCCACTCGCAGCCCCGCCACGTCGACCATCTCGTCGTCCACGACGATCGCGCCGGTCGCTCCCCCACCGCTGGAGGTGGCGTGGGCGTAGGCCTCGACGATCCGGCGGGCACGTTCCACGTCGGCGGCCGGCGGGCTGAACACATCGTTGCCGACGGCGACCTGGTCGGGGTGCAGCACCCACTTGCCGTCGTAGCCGAGCGCAGCCGAGCTGGACGCCGAGGTGCGGAAGCCGTCGATGTCACGGATGCCGACGAAGGGTCCGTCGATCGCCTGCAGACCGTGCGCCCGCGCCGCGACCAGGATGCTCATCTGGACGTGGTGGAAGGCATCCCCGACATATCCCGGCGGCTGCGAACCGACGTTCAGCGTCGCCATCCCCATCGAGGCCATGAAGTCGCCCGGTCCGTAGACCAGGGTTTCGGTGCGAGGGCTGGCGGCGGCGATCTCGGCGACGTGCAGCAGACCGCGCGCCTCCTCGATCTGCAGCTCGAAGCCGATCCGTCCAACCTCCCAGCCGGCCTCCTGCTCGGCCTGGGTGACCAGCAGGTCCAGCGCGACGACCTGCGCGGCGGAGGTAACCTTCGGCAGCACCATGGCGTTGATCCGATCACCGGCGGGGATGACGACCTCCAGCACGTCACGGGTGGTCCAGGGCGTCGACCAGTCGTTGACGCGGTAGGTGACCGTCGGTGCCAGCCACCCTTCGTCCGCGCGTAGCGCCTCGACGATCCGGGAGCGCGCCTCTTCCTTGGCGGGCGGTGCGACCGCGTCCTCCAGGTCGAGGAAGAGGGCGTCGACGGGCTGGGTCCGCGACTTCGCGATGAAGCGGTCGGACGAGCCGGGGACGGCCAGGACGGAACGGCGGGCGCGCAGCGGGCGCCCCGAGGTGGTCTCGCTCACCCCGCCAGCCTAGCCACGGCCCCGTCGCTCGGGGCGGGGTGGTCGGGGCGGGTACGCACGGGTGCCGTCCGGTAGATTCGCGCTGTGAGCGTCTCCACGTCCGCGGTCTTCGTGAGCCGCCTACAGGGCCTGCCGGTGCTGGACGCCACCGGCGACCCCCTCGGCAAGGTGCGCGATGTCGTGATCCAGCTCCGCACCGCCAAGCGGGCGCCTCGAGTGAAGGGCCTGGTCGTCGAACTCTTCGCGCGGAAGCGCATCTTCGTCCCGATCGCTCGCGTCCGCTCCATCGACATCACCCAGGTCGCGATCCAGGGCCAGGTGGACACCCGCCGCTTCCAGCGCCGCGATGCCGAGACGCTGGTGATCGAGTCGCTGTTCGACCGCACCATCGAGCGTCCGAACGGACGCCGCGCCGCGATCTACGACGTCTCCATCAAGCCCGTTCGCGCGATGGAGTGGGAGGTGGCCGACGTCGCTCTGCGGGAACTGACAACGGGTTCCCGCTTTCGGCTCGGCTCGCGAGGCGCCACCTCCATCCACCGCTGGTCCGAGGTTCCCAACCTGCTCTTGTCGTCGACACAGGAGACCGACCACCTGCTTGCCCAGCTGGTCGACATGAAGCCCGCCGACGTGGCTCGCGAATTGCATGACATGGAGCCCGATCGTCGTCAGGCCGTCGTCCGGGCGCTGGACGACAGCCAGCTCGCTGAGGCGATGGAGGAACTCCCCGAGGACGAGCAGATCGCACTGCTGAGCGCCTTGGAGGTGGAGCGCGCGGCAGACGTCCTGGAGGAGATGGATGCCGATGACGCTGCCGACATCATCAAGGAACTGCCCTCCCACATGGCCGAGGACCTGCTGCAGCGGATGGAGCCCGAGGAAGCCGCCGACGTCCGCGGCCTGCTGATCTACGCCGACTACACCGCGGGCGGCATGATGACGCCCGAGCCGGTGATCCTGGCCACCGACGCGACGGTCGCCGACGCGCTGGCCCGGGTGCGCAACGAGGAACTCTCCCCCGCGCTGGCCTCGATGGTCTTCGTCTGCCGGCCCCCCTTGGACATTCCGTCCGGGCGATATGTCGGCGCCGTCCACACCCAGCGGCTGCTGCGCGAACCCCCGTCCACGCTGGTCTCCGCGCTGGTCGACCAAGGGCTGGAGCCGCTCAACCCCTCGTCGCCCACGGCCGAGGTGAGTCGCTTCTTCGCCACCTACAACCTGGTGGTCGCGCCGGTGGTCAATGCCGAGAAGCAGCTCGTCGGCGCGGTCGCGGTCGACGACCTGATCGACCACATGCTGCCCGAGGACTGGCGCGGCGACCAGATGGACGGCACGGACGACGGCGCCCTGGACGCGTTGGGCACCGGCGAGGTGAGCGGTGGCTGACCGGGACCGCCAGACCTCGCGCCTCAACACCCCCGGCCGTCGCCAGCGGCTCCGGGTACCGAGCGTCGACTTCGACCCTGACACCTTTGGCCGCTTCGCCGAATGGGTGGCCCGCTTCATGGGAACGGCGCGTTTCCTGGTCTGGATGACGGTGCTGGTGATCATGTGGGTGACGTTGAACGTCGTCTCGATCTGGCACTGGAAGTGGGACCCCTACCCCTT
>NHCFI05602__coassemble_831_pt1 | contig 28084 bp, 20 predicted proteins | sample NHCFI05602__metabat2_high_PE_006 | metagenome-assembled genome bin NHCFI05602 | reverse complement strand
TGTAGGCGATGATCAGGCTCGGCCCGTCATAGGCCTCCGCCTCACGGAAGGCCTTCAGTGTCTGTTGCGGGTCGGCGCCCATCGCGACGCGGGCGACGTAGACATTGCCGTAGGCGATCGCCTGCAGCGCCATGTCCTTCTTGTTGGTCACCTTGCCGCCAGAGGCGAACTTCGCCACGGCACCCAAGGGCGTCGACTTGGAGCTCTGGCCACCGGTGTTGGAGTAGATCTCCGTGTCGAGCACCAGGACGTTCACATTGCGTCCTGACGCCAGTACGTGGTCCACGCCGGCCGAGCCGATGTCGTAGGCCCAGCCGTCGCCACCCACGATCCACACGCTGCGGCGCAACAGGTGGTCCGCGACGGACGCGAGGTCTGCGACCTCTGGTCCGTCCAGGGTCTTGAGCACCGCCAGCAGCCGGTTCAGGCGCTCGGCCTGGCGGGCCAGGTCGCTCTCCAGCAGCTGCGGGCCGTTCAGCAGGCCGTCGACCAGTTCGTCGTCCGCAATCTGCCCGCGCAACTGCTGCAAACGGGTGCGCGCCAGATCGGCATGCATGTCGGCGGCCAGGCGCATGCCCAGACCGAACTCGGCATTGTCCTCGAACAGCGAGTTCGACCAGGCCGGTCCGCGCCCGGCGGCATTCTTCGCCCACGGCGTGGTCGGCAGGTTGCCGCCGTAGATGGACGAGCAGCCGGTGGCGTTCGCGACGGTGGCCCGGTCGCCGAAGAGCTGGGTCAGCAGCTTCAGGTAGGGGGTCTCACCGCACCCGGTGCAGGCTCCGGAGAACTCGAACAGGGGCTCCAGGAACTGCGTGCCGCGCACCGTGCCGAAGTCGACGCGGGAGCGGTCGTTGACCGGGATCGTCTCGAAGAACTCGACATTCTTCTTCTGTTCGGTGCGCTCGAGGACGGGCGCCAGGTTGATCGCCTTGCGCTGGGGCTGGCCGATCGGGTGCACCGGGCAGGCCTCGACGCACAGCCCGCAACCGGTGCAGTCCTCCGCGTAGACCTGCAGGGTGTACCGGGTGTCGGGCAGGCCAGCCGCATCGATCTCGGCGGAGCCGAAGGTCGCAGGGGCGTCCTCCAGCGTGCTCGGGTCGTAGTACTTCGCGCGGAGCACAGCATGCGGGCAGACAAAGGAACAGTTGCCGCACTGGATGCAGCTCTCGGGGTCCCACACCGCGATCAGGTCCGAGATGTTGCGCTTCTCGTACTTGGTGGTGCCGGACGGGTAGGAGCCGTCCACGGGCAGCGCCGAGACCGGGAGGTCGTCGCCGCGACCCTCGAGCATCCGGGCCGTCACCTCGCGCACGAACTTCGGGGCCGTTGAGGGCACTGCCGCGAGCAGGTCGTGCTCACTGGTGGCGGTCTCAGGCACCTCGACGTGGTGCAGGTGCTCCAGCGCCGAGTCGACCGCCGCGTGGTTCTTGGCGACGATTTCTGCCGACTTCTTCGAGTAGGTCTTGGTGATCGCCTTCTTGATCTTGTCGATCGCCTCGTCACGGGGCAGCACGCCCGAGATCGCGAAGAAGCAGGTCTGCAGGATCGTATTGGTGCGTCCGCCGAGACCGGCCTCCCGTGCCACGGACGACGCGTCGATCGCATAGACGTCCACGCCAAGATCAATGATCTTGGTCTGCATCGGCTTGGGTAGGTGTTCCCACACCTGATCGGCGGCATACGGCGAATTGATCAACAGCGTCGTGCCGGGACGGGCGAACTCGAGCACATCCACGCGTTCGAGGATCGACCAGTGGTGGCAGCCGATGAACCCGGCCTTGTTCACCAGGTAGGGCGCCCGGATCGGCGTCGGGCCGAAGCGCAGGTGCGAGACGGTGCGCGAGCCGGACTTCTTGGAGTCGTAGACGAAGTAGCCCTGCGCGTAGGTGCCCGGGTCGGACCCCAGGATCTTGATCGTGTTCTTGTTGGCGCCGACCGTGCCGTCCGAACCGAGGCCGTAGAACAGGGCACGCAGGGTCTTCGGGTCCTCGATGTCGAGGCTGGCGTCGTAGTCCAGGCTGAGATGGGTCACGTCGTCGTTGATGCCGATCGTGAACCGCGGCCGGGGCTTGTCCTTGCCCAGCTCGTCGAACACCGCCACCACCATGGCGGGGGTGAACTCCTTGCTGGACAAGCCGTAACGGCCGCCGGTCACCAGCGGCATCGTGGTGCGCTCTCCCCGGCTCAGGGACTCACCCAGCGCCGTCACCACGTCTTGGAAAAGGGGTTCGCCGTTGGCCCCCGGCTCCTTGGTGCGGTCGAGGACGGCGATCCGCTGCACGCTGGCGGGGATCGCGGCGAGCAGCGCGGACGTCGGCATCGGGCGGTACAGCCGCACCTGCACGCAGCCGACCTTGTGGCCCTGGGCATTGAGGTGGTCGATGGTCTCGCGCACCGTCTCGGCGCCCGAGCCCATGATCACCACGATCCGCTCGGCCTCGGGGTCACCGAAGTACTCAACCAGGTTGTACTGGCGCCCGGTGCGAGCGGCGAAGCCGTCCATCACGTTCTGCACGACACCCGGTGCCCACTCGTAGTAGAGGTTCGCGGTCTCGCGGCTCTGGAAGTAGGTGTCGGGGTTCTGCGCGGTGCCGCGGATGAAGGGGTTGGCGGGCGACAGCGCCCGGGCCCGGTGCTCCTGGACGAGCTTCTCACTGACCATTGACTTCAGCACCTCGTCTGACAGCCGTTCGAGGGTGTTGAGCTCGTGGCTGGTGCGGAAGCCGTCGAAGAAGTGCACGAAGGGGATGCGCGTGTGCATGGTCGCGACCTGGCTGATCAGCGCCATGTCGTGCGCTTCCTGCACCGAGGCGGACGACAGCAGGGCGACGCCCGTCTGGCGCACCGCCATCACGTCCTGGTGGTCACCGAAAATGCTCAAGCCCTGCGTGGCAAGTGAACGCGCAGCGACGTGGAAGACCGTGGAGGTGAGCTCACCGGCGATCTTGTACATGTTCGGGATCATCAGCAGCAGACCCTGGGAGGCGGTGAAGGTGGTGCACATGGCACCGGCCTGCAGTGCACCGTGCATGGCGCCGGCCGCGCCGCCCTCGGACTGCATCTCGACCACCGTTGGCACCTGGCCGAAGATGTTCTCGCGTCCGTGGGCCGCCCACTCGTCTGCCAGCTCGGCCATCGTCGACGACGGCGTGATCGGGTAGATCGAGCACAGTTCGTTCAGCCGGTAGGCCACGTCGACCGCGGCCTCGTTGCCGTCCACGATCAATCGTTCGCCCGGCTCGACGGGGGAGGCGCCGTGGCCGCCGACCTGCGCGAGGATGCCATGCGCGCTCTCCGGGATCGGCGGGGCCAGTGTTGCCCCGTCCTCCATCCGGTAGGCAGAACTGGTGGCCACGAGGGCCTCGGCCTCCGGCTGGGGAGGAAGTACCTGGGTCATGTCAGTTCTCCGGAATCATCTCGATGGCGTGTACGGGGCACTGGTCGAAGCAGCTGGCGCAACCGGTGCACTTCTCGTAGTCGAAGCGGTAGCGGTGGCCCTTGCCGAGCTTGATGATCGCGTCCTCGGGGCAGGCCCCCAGGCAGCCGTCGCACTCGAAACAGTTGCCGCAGCTCAGGCAACGCTTGGCCTCGAAGACGGCCTCCTCGTTGGTGAGGCCTTGAACGACCTCGTCGAAGGTGCTGCCGCGGGTCGCGGCGTCCAGCTCGGGCTGTTCGCGCCGGTCGTGGTCGCCGAAATACCACAGGTGCAGGTCGTCGAAGCCGACGATCGGGTGCTTCATGGGCGCGCTGCCCGCGAACTGGTTCAGCCAGGCGTCGATCTGCTTGGCGGCCTTCTTGCCGTGGCCCACGCCGATCGTGACGGTGCGCTCGGAGGGCACCGCGTCGCCGCCGGCGAAGATGCCGGGCACGTCGGTCATCAGCGTGTTCGGGTTGACCTGGACGACGTCCCCGTTGAAGCCCATGCCGGGAATCGCGTGCAGGAAGGCGGTGTCGGCGTCCTGGCCGATCGCCAGGATGACCGTGTCGGCCTCCAGCTTCTCGAACTGGCCGGTTCCACGGGCCTTGCCGTTCTCGTCCAGTTCCATGATCTCGACGGTCAGCTCGTCGGGGTCCATGGACGAGATGGTGCGCAACCAGTTCATCCGGACGCCCTCGCGCTCGGCCTCCTCGGCCTCGAAGGTGTGGGCGGGCATCTGCTCGCGAGTGCGGCGGTAGACGATCACCGATTCCTCGGCGCCGAGGCGACGGGCGACTCGCGCGGCGTCCATGGCGGTGTTGCCGGCGCCGTAGACGGCGACCTTGCGTCCGATCACGGGACGCTCACCGGAGGCGACGTCACGCAGGAAGCTGACGGCGTCGACCATCCGTCCGGCATCCTGGTTGGGGATGTCGACCCGCTTGGACAGGTGGGCGCCGACGGCCACGAAGACGGCGTCGAAGCCGCCCTCCTTCTGTTCGGCGAGCAGGTCGCTGACCGAGTGGTTGAGGGTGATCTTCACGCCCATCTCGACCAGGCGCGCAACCTCCGCGTCCAGCACGTTGCGGGGGAGACGGTAGGCGGGGATGCCGTAGCGCATCATGCCGCCGGGCTGCTCGGAGGCGTCGCGGATCTCGACCTCGTGGCCCAGCCTGGTGAGGTGGTAGGCGGCGCTCAAACCGGAGGGTCCAGCGCCGATCACGAGCACCTTGTAACCCGTACGGGCGCGGGGCCTGTCGAACTTCCAGCCCTTCTCGATGGCGAAGTCACCGAGGAAGCGCTCGACCGAGTGGATCGAGACCGAGCCGTCCAGTTCCACGCGGTTGCAGACGTTCTCACAGGGGTGGTAGCAGACGCGTCCGTGGATCGCGGGGAAGGGATTGTCGCGGGTCAGCTGGCGCCACGCGGCCTCCTCCTGACCGTGCTTGATCAGCCGCAGCCACTCCTGGATGTTCTCACCCGCCGGGCAGCCGGCATTGCAGGGCGGCAGGAGGTCGACGTAGATCGGCATCCTCGTCCGAACCGGGCCCACGCGACCGGCGGTGCTCGCCAGGTCGGGAAGCTGGGTGATGTCGCGCGGGTCGTTGGCCATCGTCTCCCTCTCTCTCGCCGACGGGACGGGCTGGCCGCCTCGCCGGGCTGGGCGCCGGGCGCCCAAGTACTACCGATGGTAGTTCCGGGCTTTCCAGCGCTTTCGAGGGGGTCCGGGAAGTGCCGGATCGTGGCATCCGGAGGCGCGATGGAGCTGGCGACCACCATCGATGCTGTTGAAGGCTCCGAACTGTGCCTGCCCCGCGTGCCAAGGCTGACCGGGTTCAGAGTTCGTCAACCCAGTCTTCAGGCATCCCGAGGCTGGCCCGATTGGTCAGTGGATTCCGCAGGAAGGCTGTGTCGAGCAAGTCGACCACTTTCTCCGGCCACGTCGTTCCTGGCGATGTGGAGCGCAGTAGGCGGGCCATGACGACGAGTGCGCCGAACAAGCGTTCGCTCTGCCCGGCGGGAAGCAGCTTCAGTTCTGGCTGCGTCCTCAGCGCCGAAGTTGGTGCGGGTGTGAATGATTTGTTCCACAAGCGCGCGTGATGGGCGCAGGTGTTGCGGATGATGGTCAGCTGCTCCATCCATCGGACGAGAGGCGGCGTCTTCCTTGCGGTCCTGCTTTGCGATTGGGACAGGGCGGCAAGGTCGACTCGAACCCCGAATCCTTCGGAGATCTCGAGCTGATCCTTGGCTGGAAGCCCCTCCAAGAGCCGGGAGACGTCGGCGAAGTCCAAGACCTCTGCGAGTACCCAGAAGGGATACTGCCCATAGGTGTCCCGGTAGTGCTTGATCGACTCATTGTGGTGCGCGGCGCGGTCGATGCGCTTGCGTGCAGTCTCCAGCCAGCGCGCGTGATTGAAGGTCGGTCTGAAGTGGCGCGGGTCGGTATGGGCGAGGCTTCCGTGACTGTAGAGCTGCTGCCCCACGCGGGCGCGGAGGGAGACCTCGATGCGTTCCATACCGTCGTGGACCAGAGTTCGTAGCTTGCGGTCCGCCTCGTACAGGCTCGTCACGTGCTCGAAATCGGTGCCTGCGCGGAACGCATCGCCGCGAACTCCCGAACTGTCAACGACACGGGCTGGGTACCCGTAGGCAGACAATCGGTAGTAGCTGACGTTGGCGAACCACTGCTGTGCCAAGGCTTCATCCACGCTCATGCCACGAGAGCGAAGCAATGCGACATGCTGGCCGGTGGTCATAGCCGTCTTCAACTCTTTGGGCACGTGCGGGGCTCCGGTGGTCAAAAGAGATCCAGCCCACTCCCGACCAGAGTCGGGGCGGGCTGAACGATTGCTCAAAGACTAGCACCCGCGCGGCCTGAAGAGTGCGGCATGGGGCAGCTGGCGTCCGGCTTTCAATCGGACGCAGTGGCAGGAACGGATGGGTTGGGTCGCCACATCCGGAACATCGGACGTCCGAACCACGCGGGCCCGCAGTTCACCTCCAAGCCATCGGGGACGAAGCCATTGCGGGCGTAGAAGGCCTCTGCGCGCGGGTTCTCGCGCAGGATCCACAGCCAGGCGCCGCGTCCGTCGGGTACCGCGACCTCGAGCAGTCGCTGGCCCAGGCCGGTGCCGTGGGTGGATGCGCGGGTGTAGATGTGGTCGAGGTTCAGCTCCACCGGCGGGGGCGGGTTGTCGTAGAGGTGACTCTCCCAGTGGGGTACCCCCAGCCCGGAGCTGACGATCCCGACCACCTCGCCGGCATCGTCCAACGCCACCCAGTGGGTGCGCTCGGGTTCGCGTCCGTCGGCCAGCGCATCGGCCATCCGCTGCAGTTCCGCGCGATGCTCCTCGATGCCGGCGACGATGTCGTCGCGCCGACTGGCCGCGAACTCGGGCGGCATGATGTGCGCGTAGGTCTCCGCCAGGCTCTCGACATAGCAGTGGGAATAACCTGGCGCGTCGTCCGGTGTCGCCAGCCGGATCGTGTACGAGTGGGAACTCACTTCTGGGCGTCGATGGCGGCCTCGAGCCGCTCCAGCTTGGCGGTCATCTCGCCCGAGTAGCCAGGACGAATGTCGGCCTTCAGCACCAGCGAGACGCGCGTCCCGTACTCGCCGACCGCCTCGCAGCAGCGCTTCACGACGTCCATGCACTCGTCCCACTCACCCTCGATCGTGGTGAACATGGAGTCGGTGCGGTTTGGCAGACCGGAGTCACGGATGATCTGGACGGCCGCTGCGACGGCATCGTGGACGGAAGCATCGGGCTGTTCGCCGCCCGAGGGGGCGACCGAGAAGGCTACGAGCATGGCTCCGATTCAACACCAGCCCGGCGCGCTCCCACCAGAGGGTTTCAGTCCACGAGCCCCATCAGCCGGGCGCGGTCGATGGCCTCGACCCGGTTCGAACCCCCGAGCTTGCGGTGGCTGCGCCGCAGGTGGGTCCGGTCATCCACGCCCGTCATCTTGAGCTTCACATTCTGTCACGCACGCCGTTGTCCTCGATCGGGTAGGGGCATGGAATCGGCCCCGACGTGCCGGGGCAGCTCCACCACCCGGTCGCAGCGCTGGATCAGTCGCGAATCGTGCGTGACAAGGATTGTGGCCCGGGTGACGGTGGCCCGCCAAAGGTCGTCCACCAGTGCCTCGGCGGTCTCGGCGTCCAGGTGTTCGGTGGGCTCATCGAGTAGCAGGGCCTGAGTGGTCGACGCCACCAGCACGCGGGCCAGAGCAACCCTGCGGGCCTCCCCGCCTGACAGTGAGCCGCCGTGCCAGCTGACGAGGCGCGAGGGGTCGAGGTCGACTCCGGCTGCACGGAGGGCGTCGCGTACCTGGTCATCGGTCGCGTCCCGGTTGCCGATCCGCACATTCTCCGCGATCGAGGTGGCGAACAGGTGCGCGTCCTGGGCCAGGTAGCCGACCTGTCCGGATGTCGTGACCTCCCCGGCCACCGGATCGATCAGGCCCATGACGGTGGCCAGCACCGTGGTCTTGCCGATGCCCGAGGGCCCGACCAGGGCGACGCGTTCACCGGCGCGCACGGTCAGGTCCAGGTGTTCGACGACGGGCGGCTGGCCCGGCCACCCGGCCGACAGGTCGCGCAGGGTGATCGACGGTTCGGCTGCGGCGGGCGCTTCGGGACGGTCGCCGCGTCCGACAGCGGGTGCTGCCAGCATCTGCGCGACCCGCGCCAACGCGGTGCGGCTGCGCGTCCACGTCTGGCCAGCCAGCGCAAAGGTCCCGAAGACCTCGTGCAGCGCCAGAGGGGTGAGGACGACGACCGCGAGGGCCCGACCCCGCATCCGCCCGTCGTGCACGGCGTGGGCGCCGAACCACAGCGCTCCAATGACCGCGGCACCGGCCGCCAGTACCTGACCGCCGGTGGCCAGCCCGCGCACCCAGGCGGACCGGCGTTCGGCCCGCTCGAGGCGACGGTGAACCGCGAGCACCTCGGCCAATTGGTCGTCCGTGGCTCCGAAGGCCACCACGTCAGCTGCGGCCTGGGAGAGTTCGTCGGCCCGGTCGGCCAGTTCGCCGCGGGCGGGGACGATTGACGTGTCCGCCCGGCGGCTGGTGGCCTGCGCCAGCCATGGCAGCAGCACCGAGGCAACCAGTGCGGAGGTGAACAGCACCGCTGCCGAGGCCGGGTCGAACAGGACCAGCCCGGTGCAGGTGAACAACACGACCAGCGCGGATGACAGCATCGGGACGGCCACCCGGACGATCGCGTCCTGTACCGCGTCGACGTCGGCGACCAACCGGATGAGCAGGTCCCCGCGGCGCCGTCCGAGCAAGGTGGTGCGGCTCAGCGCGTCATAGGACCGCAACCTCAGTGCTCCCTGCAGCCGCAGCGACAGGTCGTGGCCGACGATGCGTTCGGCGTAGCGGGCGACACCGCGGCTGATGCCGAAGAAGCGGACGGCCACCGCGGCGGCCTCGAGGTAGAGCACCGGCGGGTGTTCGGCCGCCCGGCTGAGCAGCCAACCGGAGACCGCCATCAGCGCCACCGAGGCGCCCGAAGCAAGGGCTGCCAGCAGGATCGTGAACGCGAATCGTCCCCGCGCTCCCGGGGTGGTGCGCAACAAGCCCCGGACGAGGGCGATGGGTCCGAGCTCTGGGGAGGTCGCTGGTTCCTGGGCTCGGGTGGCCGGCGCGAGCCCTCCACCGGCTCCGGGACCGTTGGGGGTGGCGAGGGGATCGGTCTTCTGGGTGGGGGTGGCCGCAGCGAGCCCCCTACAAGCTGGGGGACCGTTCGTGGCCGGTCGGGGATCGGGGTCGAGGGTGATGACCCGGTCGGCGGCCGCGAGCACGGCGGGGCGGTGGCTGACAACCAGCGCCGAGGCCCCACTGGCGCGGACCGCCTGGAGCACGGTGGCCTCGGTGTCGGAGTCCAGCCCTGCCGTCGGCTCGTCCATGACAAGCAGGTCGGCGGCGCCGCTGCGAATCCGCAGCAGGGCCCGCGCGATCGCAACCCGGCGGCGCTCACCGGCCGAGAGACCCTGCGCATCGTCGCCCACCTCGTGGTCGAGGCCGATCCCCGGTGCGCCCGCATCGTCCAGCGCCGACCGCAGCGTCGCCTCGTCGGCGTCAGGGTCGCCCATCCGCAGGCTCCGAGCGACCGCGCCGCGCAGCAGTCCGGGCTCTTGCCCGACCCACGCGACGCGCGTCCGGTCGACGGCGACGGTGCCGGCGGCAGGGTCGAGGAAGCCCATCGCCAGCGCCAGCGCGGTTGACTTCCCGCCGCCGCTGGCTCCGGTCAGGGCCACCACCTCGCCGCGCGCGACCCGCAGGGACAAGTCGTCCAGCACGGGGGTGCTCCCGTGGGAGAAGGCGACCTCTTGCAGGTCGAGGGACAGGCCTGCCGCGGGCGCGGTGCTGGGGGCCGGACCCTTCTCGGCGGCCTCGATGATCGTCAGCGCCTGGTCGGCGGCGGCCATCCCGTCGGCCGCATCATGGAAATGGGTGCCGACCTGCCGCATCGGCAGGTAGGCCTCGGGCGCCAGCACCAGGATGAACAGCGCCTCGTCCAGGCCCATGTTCCCGTAGACCACCCGGAAGCCGACGCTCACCGCCACCAGCGCGACGCTCAAGGTGGCCAGGAGTTCCAGGGCGAAGCTCGACAGGAAGCTCACCCGAAGCGTTTTCATCGTCTCGCGCCGGTTCGCCTCCTCGGTGATGGCCAAGCCAGTGCGTTGCCCGCGCGCCCGTCCGAAGACCTGCAGCGTCGGCAGGCCGGTGACCAGGTCGGCGAAGCGGTTCGCGAGGCGGTCCTGCACCTTCCAGCGGCGCGCGACCTGTGCCTGCGTCGTCCAGCCGATGAGCGCCATGAACACCGGGATCAACGGCAGCGTCACGGCGATCACCACGGCACTCAGCACGTCTTCCCGTGCGATCACGCCCAAGATCAACAACGGCACGACAACGGCCAGCACCAGCTGGGGGAGGTATTTCTGGTAATACCCGTCCAGCGCGTCCAGGCCGGTGGTGACCAGCCCGACGAGTGTGGACGACGACGTCCGCTGGTCGAGTGGACGCGCAAGTCGGGCGCGCAGCAGGTCTTCGCGAAGGCCGGCCTTCACCGCGGCGGACGCGCGGTGGGCGAGCCACTGGTTGGCCCAGGCGAGCACGCCGCGGACGGCGAAGACCCCGGCGAGCAGGGCGAGCCAGGTCGGCAGACCGGTCAGCTCGTGGGTCGCGAAGACGGACGTGATGGCGACGGCCAACAAGCGCGCCTGCGCGATCAGCGCGATCGTGGAGACCACCCCCACGACGGCGAGGGCGACCAGGAAGAACCTGGTCGCCCTACCGCGCCGCACGAGGCGGGGATCAATCGGACGTGCCACTCAGTGCACCAATCCGGTCATCAAGCACCAATCCAGTCATCAAGCACAACTCCAATCGTCGGCTCAGTGGGCCGCGAGGGGCAGGTTCTTGGTGCTGAGCCGACGACGGAAGACCCAGTAGCTCCAAGCCTGGTAGCCGAGCACGACGGGCACGGCGGTGCAGGCCGCGATCGTCATGATCTTCAGCGTGTATGGGGAACTGGAGGCGGTCGTCATATCGAGCGGGTGCGCGGGGTCCAGGCTGATGAAGCCGAGGTTGCCGTACATCTTCACGAAGATGTCCACCACCAGGAAGACGATCGCCAGACCGGTGAACAGGAAGGCCATGCCGTCGCGTTCCTTCGTCGCCATCAGCCAGGACGTGACCAGGCAGGCCACCGCCAGCAGTCCGGTCACCCAGCAGATGAGGGTGGCCGCCGAACCCAGCCAGCTGCTGTCGCCAGCGGGCCAGGCCAGGTTCTGCCAGACCACGAAGACCGCCATCAGGGCAGCTGCCGCCAGCTGGGCCTTCGTCGCGAAGGAGTTGGCGTTGTGCCGCACGTCCCCGCGGGTCTTGAGCGCGATGAAGACCGCACCGTGGGCGAGGAAGAGGACGACGAACAACACGCCCCCGAGCAGGCCGAAGGGGCTGAACAGGCTCCAGAAGCCCTGGGCGACCAGCACGTCGGAGCCGACCTTGATGCCCTTCACGAAGTTCGCGAAGCCGATGCCGAAGACCAGTGCGGGCAGGAAGGAGCCGATGGTGGCGCACCAATCGAAGGCCGCCTTCCAGCGCAGGTCGTCCCGCTTGGCGCGGTACTCGAACGCCACCCCGCGCAGGATCAGGCCGACGAGCACGAGGAAGAGCGGCAGGTAGAGGCCGCTGAACAAGGAGGCGTACCAGCCGGGGAAGGCGGCAAACATGGCGCCACCGGCGGTGAGCAGCCAGACCTCGTTGCCGTCCCAGAGCGGGCCGATGGTGTTGATCATCACCCGGCGGTCGTCCTCATTGCGTCCCAGGACGGGCAGCAGCATCCCGACGCCGTAATCGAAACCCTCCAGGAAGAAGTAGCCGAGCCACAGCACGGCCGACAGCAGGAACCACATCATCTGCAGGCCGGTGGGCTGCGCATGCATGAGCGTCAACATGTCTCGTCCTTCTCAGTAGGCGAAGGACAGAGGGGCGTCCTCGTCCTCGATGACCTCGACGGGGGCCACCTCGGGCAGCCCGGCACGGTTGTACTTGAGGATGAGGCCGAACTCGACAACCGCGAGCACGCCGTAGATCAGCGTGAACAGCACCATCGTCAAGATCGCCTCACCGAGGCTGACCGAGGGGGAGACCGCGGTCAGGGTGGGCAGCACGCCGGCGACGATCCATGGCTGGCGGCCCATCTCGGCCATGATCCAGCCGAAGCTGATCGCGAACAAGGGCATGAACGGCAACAGGGCCATCGACCACTGCCACAGCCGGGTCGGCATCGGGTTGCGCCCACCACGCAGCGCCCACAGGACCCATGCGCCGACCAGTGCGCCGAGCGCGCCGAGTCCGATCATCAGGCGGAAGCTCCAGTAGGTGACCGGGACATTCGGCGTGACCTTGACGTCTTGGGTCTTGAGGATGTCGGCATAGGTGGCCTGCAGCTCGGTCTTGGTGCCGTCCTCGCGCAGGAAGCCCTGTTCGGCGTACTGGGCCTTCAGGTCGTCGATGCCCTGCACGGTGCCGTGCACGGTGCCGGTGGCCATGAAGCTGAGCAGGTAGGGAACGCGGAGGCTGAACAGCTCGTCCTCGCCGTTGAGGGAGCCGATGGTGAACACGGAGAAGCCGGCCTCGTCCGTGGTCTGGAACAGGGCTTCGGCGGCGGCCATCTTCATGGGCTGCGCCTCGGTCATCGCCTTGGCCTGCAGGTCGCCGGTGATCATCGTCGCGACGGACGAGACGAGCAGCACCCAGGCGCCGAACTTGGCCGCCCAGCGCCAGGTGGTGACGTCGCGTTCGACGTGCTCGGCCTTGACCTGGGTGCCGGTGTAGCTGAGGTCGGTGCCGGCGGGGGCGTCGGTGCGCGCCTTGTTGAGGCGCGCGAGGTGCCAACCGGACAGGCCGGCGACCAGACCGCCGGCCACCATGTACGCGGCGGCGATCTGGTGCGGGAAGGTGGCGACGAAGACCGGGTTGGTGAGCAGGGCGCCGAAGTCGGTGAGCTCCGCGCGGCCATTGCGGAAGGTGGCGCCAACCGGGTTCTGCATCCAGCTGTTGGCGGCCAGGATGAACACGGCCGAGAGCATCGTGCCGATCGCGGCCAGGTAGATCGCCATCAGGTGCAGCTTCTTGGGCAGGCGGTCCCAGCCGAAGATCCACAGCCCGATGAAGGTGGACTCCAGGAAGAAGGCGAGCAGGGCCTCAAGCGCCAGTGGGGCGCCGAAGACGTCCCCGACGAAACGCGAGTACTCCGACCAGTTCATGCCGAACTGGAACTCCTGCACGATGCCGGTGACCACACCAGCGGCGAAGTTGATCAGGAAGAGCTTCCCGAAGAACTTGGTGAGGCGCAAAAAGTTGTCGTTGCCGGTGCGGTACCAGACCGTCTGCAACACCGCGACGAGCATCGACAAGGCGATGGTCAACGGGACGAACAAGAAGTGGTAGACCGTCGTGATCCCGAACTGCCATCGGGCAATGATCTGAGCGTCCATGGGGCGGAATGTACTACGGGGTGTAGGAGCATTCAAAAGTGTTCCCTACACTGCCGCCATGGCGATTTTCGGGGAGCTTGAGACGGCGGTCTTGAATGTCTTGTGGGCACAGGAAAAGCCGATGAGGGTGCGCGACGTCCACGAGGTCTTGACCCGTGATCGAGAGCTGGCATACACCACCGTCATGACCGTGCTGGACCGGCTGGCCAAGAAGCACGTCGTCGAGCGCGAACAGCCAGCTGACGAGCGCTTCTGGCTCTACACCCCGGCTCAGCGCAGGGCCGAGACCTATGCCGCTGCCGTGGCCGCGCTGCTGGACGAGGCGGGCGCCGATGCCCCGCGTGTGGTGGAGATCGTCAGGCGCAGGTCAGCTTTGTGAAACGTGCCTGTGTGCACGTGTGGTGATTCCGTTCACCAATTTCCCTGCCATGGTGGAGAACCAACGACTTCACCGGCAATCGGGACGGAAAGTGGCGCCCGTCGGCACGACTGGTGAAATGCCACTTCGCTGGCGGTGGGCAATGACCCCACATCCGGTCGCAATTGACGGTCGCGATGGTTCGTATCGGTCGGGCGCATGAACGCCCAGGCGTACGTCGAGCATGATGGGGCCATGACGATCCACGCCGAGCACCCCTTCGCGTCCAGCGGTCGCGACCTCGGACGACAGATCCGCGCCCGCCTCGGTGGGCGGGTCGCGCTGTTGACCACCGGGCAGGGGCGTTCGCGCGTGGGGCTCACGGTGTCGAGCGTGCTCGTCGCGGGGGGAGAGCCTTGGCGGGCCGTGGTGCTGCTCGACCCCGACTCCGACCTCGCCGAATCCCTTGAGGTGGGCTCGCCGGCGGTGCTGCAACTGCTGTCGGGCCCGCACCGTTACCTGGCAGATGCCTTCGCGGGCCTCGCGCCGGCCCCTGGCGGGCTCTTCACGCTGGGCGGTTGGGAACAGACCGAGTGGGGCCCCCGCCTGTCGGAGGCCGACACCTGGGCAGGCGTTCGCGTCGAGTCGCGGCGCACGATCGGTTGGTCCGCGGAGTTCGTCCTCACGCTGGAAGGTGGGGCGGCGGGAGAGTCCGCTGGGCCCCTGCACCACGTCCGGGGGGCCTACCGGACGCTGTGAGCCCGCAAAGCCACCCAAACCAGGGTTGGCCCAAACCAGGGTTGGCCCAAACCAGGGTTGGTTTGCACCGAGTGCGGTGCAGGCCAACCCCGGTTCGCGTTTGGTCTTTCAGGCGAAGTCGGCCTTGCTGATTAGGCCGTGCACCCCGGTGGTCTTGTCGACGAACTGGCTCACGTAGAAGTCGCTGGCCGCCGAGAGGTAGGCGTAGGCGACCTGCCGGGGAACGCCGAGGTCGAACTCCAGGTGGTCGAGGGCATTCACGACCGCGCGCCGCATGGCGATGTTGAGGTCGGACGATGAGCCATTGCTCAGCCCGTCCGGATCGCTCAGCCCAATGGGGATCCACGAATCGGCCGTCTCACCGAAGGGGTGGCGATAGGCCACGGAGGGGGCGTCCCCCGACCCGGGCTTGCAGACCGTCAGCCGGAAGGTGCCCCGCAGCGACCCCTCCATCGCCGTCAGCGCGACCTCTCCCGAACCCATGGCGTGGTGGGGGTCGCCGACATAGAACAACGCACCCTCTGCGGTCACCGGCAGGTAGAAGGTCGAACCGATCCCGAGGTGCCGGATGTCAATGTTGCCGCCGCCCAGCGTCGGGGGCACCGAGTGGGCCGAGGGGTCGGTGAGTGTTTTGGCCTCGGACCTTGCCACGCCCATCATGCCGAAGAAGAGCTTGGGGGCAAACGACAGCGTGCGCGAGCCGGCCGCAATCCGCGCTCGCCCGCCCTTGATGGAGGCGAACACCGACACATTGCCGTAGCGCGCCGGATCGCCGGTCTCGCGGTGGTCGCTTGCGTGGGGTGGCATCACCTCGGCAAGGCTGATTCCCGCTGGGGCCGTCCCGTTGGTGCCGACGGCCAGCGTTCCCTTGCCGTGGCGCGAGGAGACGACGCCGTAGGGCACGCGAGTGCGCAGGTCGACGGTCTCGATCTTGAGCACGTCCCCGCGCTCGGCGCCCTCGACGAACACCGGTCCGGTCACCACGTGGGGGCCATCGGCGTCGAAGTTGCGCGGGTGACGGTTGTAGTGGGCGGCCACGTCAATGGCATCGCTGAGCACATTCCGACGCGACACACCGTGCTCGCCGAACCACGCGACCGGGTCGCGTCCCTGGTCTTCGAGGATGCCCTCATGGCTCAGCGCGTCGATGGTGATGGTGCGCCCTGACCGCATGCGGCTGACGGGCGCAGTGTGCACGGTTGGCACGTAACCCCAGATGACCTCCTCGGTCGCCGAGGCGAGGTAATGGTCGCCAACGATCGTGCCGCGGTGCGGCTGCAACGGCGCCCCGCCCACCACCTCCCTGCCAGAACGGGCCGAGCCCTTCCTGGACGAGCCGGCAGCAGCCGTGGCCGGGGAGGCAATGCTGCCGGCGCCGATGGCGGTGGCGGCGGCCGAGGTGGCCAGGAAGCCTCGCCGACCGAGCACATGGGCCAGCGTCGTGGCGGCTTCGGGTGGGGTGGGGCCGTTGTGGGGGACGTGCACGGTGGGACCTCCGGGTTGTGGGGCTGGAGCCCCGACGCTAGGGAGCCCGGCGACGCCCCTTGTGACGCGCGGGTTAAGGCCGTGTTACGCCGCTCGTTGCCACCGTCCAGGGCGAGGGTCAGGCCGCGTCGACCTCCGTTGCCGCCGAGAACTGAGACTGGTAGAGGTCGTAGTAGTGCCCCTTGGTCTCCAGCAACTCGTGGTGCGTGCCCTGCTCGACGATCGCGCCGTTCTCCATCACCAGGATCAGGTCCGCGTCACGGATCGTCGACAGGCGGTGGGCGATCACGAAGCTGGTCCGGTCGGTGCGCAGGTTCGCCATCGCCTGTTGCACCAGCATCTCGGTGCGGGTGTCGACCGAGCTGGTCGCCTCGTCCAGGATCAGGATCGAGGGATCGCTCAGGAAGGCGCGCGCGATGGTGATCAGCTGCTTCTCACCAGCCGACACATTCGAGCCCTCCTCGTCGATCACCGTGTCATAGCCCTCGGGAAGCGCATGTACGAAGCGGTCGACGTAGGCGGCGGTGGCGGCTTCGACGACCTCGTCCTCGGTGGCACCCGGCTTGCCGTAGGCGATGTTCTCGCGGATGGTCCCGCCGAACAGCCAGGTGTCCTGCAGCACCATGCCCATGGTGTTGCGCAGCTCACGTCGCGGCACCGACGAGATGTCGACGCCGTCCAGCGTGATGCGTCCGCCCTGCAACTCGTAGAAGCGCATCAACAGGTTGACGAGGGTCGTCTTGCCGGCACCGGTCGGGCCGACGATCGCGACGGTCTGGCCGGGCTCCGCGATCAGGTTCAGGTCGTTGATCAGCGGACGCTCGGGCAGGTAGCGGAAGTCGACGTGGTCGAAGACAACCCGTCCCGTAACCGGCTGGGCCAGCGCGCCGGTCGCGTCAGGCGACTGCTCCGGCGCGTCCAGCACCTGGAAGACCCTCTCCGCCGAGGCGACGCCCGACTGCAACAGGTTCGCCATCGAGGCCACCTGCGTGATCGGCTGGGTGAACATCCGCGAGTACTGGATGAAGGCCTGCACGTCGCCCAGGCTCATCGAACCCGAGGCCACCTTCAGGCCGCCGATCACGGCGATCGCGACGTAGTTCAGGTTCCCGACGAAGAACATGATCGGCATGATGATGCCGCTGATGAAGGAGGCGCCGAAGGCCGCGGTGAACAAACCGCTGTTGTGCTTGGCGAAGGTCTGCTCCACCTCGCGCTGGCGGCCGAAGACCTTGACCAGCGAGTGGCCGGTGTAGGCCTCCTCGACGTGGCCGTTGAGCTCACCGGTCGACTTCCACTGCTGCGCGAACATCTTCTGAGAGCGCTTGCCGATCAGGCCGGCCACGACCCCCGAGATGGGGACGATCAACAAGCTGACCAGCGCCAGCTGCCAGCTCACCCAGAACATCATGATCAACACGCCGACCAGTGTCAGCAGCGCGTTGAGCACCTGCGACAGCGTCTGCTGCAGGGTCTGGGAGATGTTGTCGATGTCGTTGGTGACGCGGCTCAGCAGCTCACCGCGCGGCTGCTTGTCGAAGTACGACAGCGGCAGACGGTCCAGCTTCTCGCTGACCTCCTGGCGGATCCGGTAGATGGATCGCTGCACCACGCCGTTGAGCAGGTAGCCCTGCAGGTAGGCCAGGATCGCCGAGGCGACGTACAGACCCAGGCACCACAGCAGGATGGAGCCGACGTGGCCGAAGTCGATGCCCTGACCGGCGACCACGCCCATCTTCTCGACCATGTCGGCCATGTCACCCATGCCGTTCTTGCGCATCGCGTCCGCGATCACGCTGGCGGGGGTGCCGGCGGGGAAGCTGTTGCCCAGCGACTGACCGATGGCGCCGGAGAAGATGGCGTTGGTGGCGCGGCCCAGGATCTTCGGGCCGGCCACCGCGAAGGCAACGCTCAACGTGGCCATCGCGATCACCAGGGTGATCAGTGCGCGCTCGGGTCGCAGGTGCCCGAGCAGGCGCCTCAGCGAGGGGATGAAGGCGACGGGCTTCTCGACCACTCGTCCCATCCCCATCGGGCCGTGGCCGGGCCCGTCGCCCTGGTTGGCCGGGACGTCGGGTCGCTCGGGCGCGGTGTTCGCGTCGACGGCCGCGGCGGCCGCCTGGTCGGCATTCATCGTGCTGGTGGTTGCCCCCAGCGCGTGCTGGGGTGCGGTGCGTGCGACGGCGTCGACGCCCTGGTCTGCCGGGGTCTCGTCCATCGCGTGGCGGGGGCTGGTGCTCATGCGGCTGCCTCCTCGGCGCTCAGCTGGGAATCGACGATTTCGGCGTAGGTGGGGCAGGTCGCCAGGAGTTCGTCATGGGTGCCGCGCCCGACGATCCGTCCGTGCTCGAGCACGAGGATCTGGTCCGCATTGCGGATGGTCGAGACGCGCTGGGCGACGATCAGGACGGCCGCCCCGGCCGTCCAACCACCCAGTGCGGCGCGGAGGCGAGCGTCGGTGGCGACGTCGAGTGCGCTGAAGGAGTCGTCGAAGACGTAGACGTCCGGACGCTTGACGAGCGCGCGGGCGATCGACAGGCGCTGGCGTTGGCCGCCGGAGACGTTGGTACCGCCCTGGGCGATCGGGGCCTCCAACTGCCCGTCCATCTCGCGGACGAAGTCGTCGGCCTGGGCCACCTTGAGGGCCGCCCACAGTTCCTCGTCCGTCGCGTCGGGCTTGCCGTAGCGCAGGTTGCTGGCGACGGTTCCGCTGAACAGGTAGGGCTTCTGCGGGACGAGTCCGATCCGGCTCCACAGGGTGTCGGGGTCGAGCTCGCGCACGTCCACATCGTTGACGAGCACGGTGCCCTTGGTCGCGTCGAACAGGCGCGGGATGAGGCTGACCAGGGTCGTCTTGCCCGAGCCGGTGGCACCGATGACGGCGGTGGTGCGGCCGGGGGTGAGGTCGAAGTCGATGTCGCCCAGCACGGGCTGATCGGCGCCGGGGTAGCTGAACTCGACACCCCGCATGGAGAGCTCGCCGGCGACGCCCACCTCGGTGCGGCCATTGATCGGCGGCACGACGGACGATTCGGTGTCCAGCACCTCGACGATGCGTTCGGCGCAGACGGACGCGCGGGGCGCCAGCACCATCATCATCGACGCCATCATCACGCTCATCAGGATCTGCATCAGGTAGGTGAGGAAGGCGGTCAGCTGGCCGACCTGGATGTGGCCTTCGGCGATCCGGTGGCCGCCGAACCACATCACGCCGACGCTGGAGACATTCATCACCAGCATCACGAAGGGGAACATGAAGGCCATCAGGCCGCCGACCTTCGTGGCGGTGTCGGTGAGGTTGGCGTTGGTCTGCTCGAAGCGCTTGGCCTCGTGCGGTTCACGAATGAAGGCGCGGACGACGCGGATGCCGGTGATCTGCTCGCGCAGCACCCGGTTCAGGTCGTCGATTCGGGTCTGCTGCACCCGGAACAGCGGTCCGAGGCGCCAGATCAGGGCGCCGATGCCGGCCGCGAGAACGAGCACGGCCGCGACGATCAGCCAGGTCATGCCCATGTCTTCGCGCAGCGCCATCACCACGCCGCCGACCATCGTGATGGGCGCGCTGATCATCATGACCAGGCTCATCAGGACGATCTGCTGCACCTGCTGCACGTCGTTGGTGTTGCGGGTGATCAGCGAGGGCGCCCCGAAGTGGTTCACCTCGCGGGAACTGAACGACAGCACCTGGCCGAAGATCGCCTCGCGCAGGTCACGGCCGAGCGACATGGCGACGCGGGCGCCGCACCAGGTGGCGCCGATCTGCGCGGCGACCTGCACCAGGGAAACGGCCAGCATGTAGCCGCCGTGCACCCAGATGTAGTGGGTGTTGCCCTGTGCGACCCCGGTGTCGATGATCCGGGCGTTGAGGTTGGGCAGGTAGAGGGAGGCGATTGTCGCGACGAGTTGGAGCACGGCGACGACCGCGACGAGCCCCAGATAGGGACGTATGTAACGGTTGACGAGCTGGATCAGCATGATTCTTCCTTGGCGATTCCGCCGAGCAGCAGGGTGGCGAGCTGGCGGGGGTCGGTGAGGTGTTGGTCGGAGAAGTGTGGGTGCGCGGTGGTGAAGGCCATCGCGCGCAGCAGTGAAGCGGCCTGGTCGACCGGGCAGTTGAGCCGGCCGGTGTCGGGCTCGAGCACGCGGACGATCGCGTGGTGCAGCTGCTCGCCTTGTTCCCGGTGGCGGGCCATCGCCTCGGGGTCGTGATGTGGGCCGGCGTCGTGGCGCGCGTCAGTGCCCGGGCCAGACGGGCGGTCGTCGGCCGGGAGGGAGAACAGGGCGGCGAAGATCGCCGAGGTGTCGTCGATGGTCCGGCGCAGGGCAGTGAGCGCCGCGACCGTCCGTTCCGTCAGGTCGAGGGCGCGGTCGATGCCATCGAGCTCGTCGCACAGGTCGGTGGGGTCCATCATGGCGTCCAGCGTCGCCTCCACCAGCTCGCGCTTGGTGGCGAAGACCCGGAACAGCGTGCCCTCGGCGATCCCGGCGGCCTCGGCCACCTGTCGGGTGGTGAAGCGTCCGCCCTCGGCCAACAGCAGGGGCCGGGCGGCACGGACGATCTCGGCCCGGCGTTCATCGGGGGGTAGTGCAGGGGCGCGTCGTCTCACGGGGTCCAAGAATAGTGAGTGAGTACTCACTCACACAAGATGGCCGGCGTCTCTGTCGTCGGAGTCCGCGATCACGAACATCGCGACCCGCGCCGGTGCCCTCCGACGTCTACCGCGACCAGCCCTTGCTTGCGCAGCATGGCGGCCGATCTGCCCGGGGCCAGCTTCCGGACGTGGTGAATGTCCCGCTGGCCCCAGACGTGATCGACCGCCTGCTGGGCCAGGCCGGACTACTTCTCGAAGCCGTCGGCCTGCGCATTGTTCAACAGCGAACCACCGGTCTGGCGGTTGTACTCCTCCGCGGCGCGGGCACGTTCGTCCAGCGTCCCGGCGGTGGAATCGCCATCGATTCCCAGCTCGGGGTTGCGCGGGTCGACCACGGGCTCGGCGCTGTTGTCCTCGATGGTCTCGACGAAATCCTCGTCCCGGGTCGTCCCGGTGGTCTCGTTGATGGGGTCGGCGTCGTACTCGGTCATGGCTCCTCCTTCGGTGAGGGCCCCGGCGGCCAGGGCACGATGTTGACACTAGGCAGCCCCGGCCCGCCGCGCTACAGACAACCACGCGGGTTCGCGCAGGGCTCAGCGCACGTCCTAACCTTGAGCGGTGACCGACACGACTGCGCCCGAGCCCACTGCCCCCGCGAACAACCCCGAACTGCCCGAGGGCGCTTCGGTGAGCGAGCAGATGCTGGTGCGGCGTGACAAGCGCGAACGCATCCTCGCCGATGGCAGGCAGGCCTACCCGGCCGACCTGCGCCGCACCCACACGCTGGCGCAGGTGCGCGCGACCTGGGGCCACCTGGAACAGGGCGAGGAGACCACGGACGAGGTGACCATCGGCGGTCGCGTCGTGTTCATCCGCAACACCGGCAAGCTCGCCTTCGCGACGCTGCAGGACGGTTTCACCCACGCCGACTCCGGTGAGCGGCTGCAGGTGATGCTCTCGCTGGCAGAGGTTGGCGCGGACGCCCTGGCGGCGTGGAAGGCCGAGGTCGACCTGGGTGACTTCGTCTGGGTGCGCGGACGCGTGATCAGCTCGCGCCGTGGTGAGCTGTCGGTGATGGCCGCCGAGTGGCGGATGGCGTCCAAGGCCCTTCGTCCGCTGCCCACGCTGCACAAGGAATTGTCGGAGGAGGCGCGGGTTCGCCAGCGCTACGCCGACCTCGTGGTTCGTCCCGAAGCCCGTGACATGGTGCGCAAGCGCGCCGCCATCACCCGCGCAGTGCGCGAGACCCTCGACGGCCAGGGCTTCATCGAGGTCGAGACGCCGACCCTGCAGCTCGTCCACGGCGGTGCCGCCGCGCGTCCGTTCCAGACCCACCTCAACGCCTTCGACATCGACATGACGCTGCGCATCGCGCTGGAGCTCTACCTCAAGCGCGCGATGGTGGGAGGCGCCGACCGCACCTACGAGATGGGCCGCATCTTCCGCAACGAGGGCATCGACTCCTCGCACTCGGCGGAGTTCACGATGCTCGAGGCCTACATGAGTTGGGGCGACCAGTTCACGATCGCGGAGGTCATCACCGACGTCATCATGGCCGCCGCCGATGCGGCCGGCACGCACCAGATCGAGACCGCGGCCGGCACCATCGACCTGGACGGTGAATGGCGCTGGCTGAGTTTCTACGAGGGTCTTTCGGAGCACCTGGGCGAGACGATCGACATCGACACCCCGGCCGAGCGACTGGTCGAGCTGCTGGAGTCCCATGAGGTCGACCACGACCCCACGTGGAGCGCCGGGAAGCTGGCGATGGAGCTCTTCGGCGAGCTGGTGGAGCCCGGCCTGCTGCAGCCCACCTTCGTCTGCGACTACCCGGCGATCGCCCAGCCGCTGGCCCGCCCGCACCGCAGCAAGCCCGGCCTGGTCGAGGCCTGGGACCTCATCATCGGCGGCATGGAGCGCGGCACCGGCTTCTCCGAGCTGGTCGACCCGGTCGTCCAGCGGGAGGTGCTGACGGCGCAGTCGCTGGCCGCCGCCGCAGGTGACCCCGAAGCGATGCAGCTGGACGAGGACTTCCTGGCCGCGCTGGAGTTCGGCTGCCCGCCGATGGGTGGTCTGGGGCTCGGCATCGACCGTTTGGTGATGCTGTTCACCAATGCGGGCATCCGGGAGACGATCCTGTTCCCGCTGCTCAAGCCGCACGGCTGACCGCCGGGCGCGACTAGGTCCAGAGTGTGGCCAGGCCGAAGCTGGCGGCCATCAGGCCCATGCCGATGGCGATGTTCCAGTTGCCGAGGTCGCGCATGCCCGGGATGTCGGTGCCGGCGATGTAGTAGAGCACCAGCCAGATCACACCGAGCAGGCCGACCGGGATGAACACCCACGGCACCCAGCTGCGGTTCTTGGGCAGGCTCTTGCGCGCCACGGCGGCGCGCTGGTCCTCCAGCTCGTGCGCCTTGATGTCCTTTCGCTTCTCGGCGGCTTCCTTGCGGGGCTTCGACTCGGGCAAGGTTCATCTCCTGTTTCGGCGCCGGACGTGGTCCGGCTGGGGGTCTTCCTAGCGGGCTAGCCTAGTCGGGTGGAGCACGAGACGCTGAGTGGGCGCTTCGGCGCGAGCCTGCGCAGTGCCGCCCGCCGCAACCGCGGCCGGCGGGTCAGTGGCCCCGGCCGGGTCGCATCGCTGCTGGTGATTGCCCTGGCCGGCTTCATGATGGCGAGCTCCGCGACCACCTCGCGGGGGACCGATCTTCGTCCCAACCGCAACAACGACCTGATCGGGCTGGTGCAGGGCAGGGCGCAGGAGAACCGGGCGTTGTCTCGCCAGGTGGAGCAGTTGCGCACCGAGGTGGACGCCTTGTCGGGCCAGGCTGCCGCGGACCCGACCATCGCGTCCGAGTTGGCGACGGCGGGCGCGCAGGCAGGGCTGAGCGCGGTGAAGGGGCCGGCGGTGCGGGTCACGCTGACCGATGCGCCGCTGAGCGTCCAGCCCGCCGGCCTGGACCCTGACCTTCTCGTCGTCCACCAGCAGGACATCCAGATGGTCGCCAACGTCCTGTGGGGTGCGGGCGCTGAGGCGATGACCATCCAGGACCAGCGGATCACCTCGATCACCGGCATCAAATGCGTCGGCAACACGGTCGTCCTGCGCGGCATCCCCTATGCGCCGCCCTATGTCATCACCGCGATCGGTGACCCGGACGCGATGGAGGCTGCGCTGGCGTCCTCGGACGAGGTGCGGATCTACCGGGAGTACGTGGACGCCTACCACCTTGGCTGGTCGCAACAGCGGCTGGCCAGCGCGACGCTGCCGGCCTATCAGGGGTCCTTGGACCTGAAGTCGGCGACTGCCCAGCCCTAGTTCACGTGATGCAGGTGGCCGGAGGGCCCCGCAACAGACTCGGGGCCCAAGTTCAGGTCAGTCGAAGGCGGCGCGACGGGCGGCCCGGCGCAGCACCCTCAGCAGCGCGGGACCCAACACGGCGATGAAGGCAGCATTGCTGATCGCGCGTCCGGCATCCCAACCCATCGCGGTGGCCAGCTTGTAGAGCAGGAAGTGGTGCAGGTTGGTCCACGCCGAGGCCGTGCCGTCGAAGCTCAGCTGGGTCTCGTTGCCCAGGCTGAAGGGCCAGAAGGCGAAGTCCATCAGCAGGCCGTAGCCGAAACCCGCCACCGCGCCGTAGGCCGCCAGCAGGGCGATCTCCGCTCGTCCGGACATGGGGGGCAACAACCCGGCGACCAGTCCGACGAAGCCCGCCGCCAGCATCTGGTAGGGCAACCACGGCCCGACGCCCGCCATCAGCAGCGCGGACACGAACAGCGTCGAGTTGCCCAGCAGGAAGCCGAAGCCCGGGCCGAACACTCGGCCGGCCAGGATCACCGTGAAGAAGACGGTCTCCAGCCCGGCGGTCCCGGCGCCGAGCGGACGCAGGATCGCCCCCACCGCCGACAGCACCCCGAGCAGCGCGAGGGCTTTGACCTCCAACCCGTCCGAACTGATCTCGGCGACGGCCAGACCGATCACGGCCGGCAGCACCAGCGCGAACAGCAGCGGCGCCTGCGAAGTCCCGTCCATCGAGGCGGACGGCGGCCACAGCAACGGCCAGGCGAAGGCGAACAGGGCCAGCGCGGCCGTCACGGCCAGCGCGAGCCGTGAGCGGTGGGTGAGGGCGACGGCATTCATGCGCGCACCACCAGCTTGGCGATGTCGTGCGGGGTGAGCACGGGCGTTGGGTGGAAGACCTTTGCCGTCTGCGGCGCGAAGACCGGGGACGAGGTGCAGACCTCGCGAGTGGGTCCGTCGGCGACCACGTCCCCGTCAGCCATCACGATGGTGCGGGAGGTGGCGGCGGCCGCGAACTCGACGTCGTGGGTGCTGACCAGCACAGCCGCACCGTCGGCGGCGAGCCGGCCGAGGATTGTGCGCAGGTGCTGCTTCATCGCGTAGTCCAGCCCGCGAGTGGGCTCGTCCAGCAGCACCAGACCGGGTGAGGCGGCCAGCTGGATCGCCAGCACCAGCGCCAGCCGCTGCCCCTCGGACAGGTCACGCGGGTGGCGCTCATCGGGCAGGTTGGCACCCAGATCGTCCAGGATCGCGCGGGTGGTGCCGGGGGCGGCGCCCGACTCGACGTCCGCCTGTGCGCACTCGTCGGCCACCGAGTGCAGGTAGAGCAGGTCGGCGGCATTCTGGGGGACGAGCGAGACGGCCTCCCGGGCGCGGGCGGCGGGGACGGTGCGGGGGTCGATGCCCCCGACGTCGATGGTGCCGGAGCTGGCGGTCGCGCCCTGCAGCGCCCACAGCAGGGACGACTTCCCGGCGCCATTGCGCCCCATCAGGGCGGTCACCTCACCGGCGTTGAAGGTGAGGCTGAGTCGGTCGACAGCCAGCAGGTCGCCGTAGGTGACGGTGAGGTCGACGACGTGGGCGACACCCCTCGCCAGGCTCGGGGAACGGCTTGGGCGGCCCAGGCTTGGGGAGCGATCGGACAGGATGATCCGTTCCCGGGCGACGCGACGACGGGCGTCCCGAACCGACAACGGAACCTGGTCCCAGCCCAGCATCCGGGCCAGCTCACTGAGCGGGGGCACCACGTCGGCCCGGGCCAGCACCTCGGCCGCGGGGCCGAGCTCGGCGCGTCCGTCGCCGGGCAGCCAGAGCACCTGGTCGGCGGCCTGCATCACCCGCTCCAGCCGGTGCTCGGCCAGCACCACGGTCAGCCCCACCTCGTGCACCAGCGTGGTGATGGAGGCGAGCACGTCCTGCGCGGCGGTCGGGTCGAGCGCCGACGTGGGCTCGTCGAGCACCACCACCCGGGGCTGGGCGGCGAGCACGGCGGCGATGGCGACGCGCTGTTGCTGCCCTCCGGACAGCTCCACCAGCGAGCGGCGGCGCAGGTCGGCGATGCCCATCACGTCCAGGGTCTCCTCGACCCGCTTGCGCATGGCGTGGGGTGCGATGCCCAGCTGCTCCATGCCGTACGCGACCTCGTCCTCGACGCGGTCGGTGACGAATCCCGCCAAGGGGTTCTGCCCGACGAAGCCGACGGTCTCGGCCAGGTCACGGGGGCGGAAGGCGGCTGTCGATCGTCCGTCGACGAGCACCCGTCCGCGCAGGAGACCGCCGCTGAAGTGCGGCACCAGCCCGTTGATCGCACCCAGCAGCGTCGACTTTCCGGTGCCGGTGCGTCCGACCACCAGGCACAGGTCGCCGTCGTCGATGGTGAACGAGACATGGTCCAAGGTCGGGCGGGTTGCCTCGGAGTAGTTGATGGTGACGTCGTCGAAGGTGATCACAGGTCGTCCCGGGCGGGCGCGGGCGTTGTCAGCAGCGGCGACGCGAGGGCGATGACGGGCAACAACATCAGCGGGTGCAGCTGCGGCCACTCGGGCGGCGAGGTCACCGGCGTCATCTCGACCGGTAGGGCGCTGCTCAGCCAGACCACGCACGCCAGCGCCGAGAGCCCAGCGGCCACCACCGACCACTCGGGGCGCTCCCAGACGTCGGGACGGTAGCGGGTCACCTGGAGTCGTCGTCCGGACGTGCGCAGCCCCAGCCACGCGCAGCCGATGCCGGCCACAAGCATCAGCCAGGGCCAGCGGTGCAGCGTCGTCAGCGTCAGGAAGAGGCCGTTGACCAGCAGCAACATCGCCCCGACCAGCAGCGAGGTGGTGCCCCAGCCGACCCGCGCCTGCTGGTTGGTGCGGCCATAGCCCCGCGACTCCATGCCCGCAGCCAGCTGCAGCGAACGTTCGATCGAGTCCTCGAGCACCGGGACGACGACCGCCCGCACCGCACGCCAGCCGGTCGACGCGCCGCCACGCAGGCGCCGCGCCCGCCGGACCCGCTGGACGCTCTCGATCAGCTGCGGGGCGACCGACAGCGCGATCACCAGCGCCACCGAGAACTGGTACAGCGCCGGCGGGACCGCCCGGAGCGCACGTTTGGGGTTCGCCAGCGCATTCGCGGCGCCCACGCACAGCAGCATCCCGACCAGCTGCAAGGAGTCATACAAGGTGTAGAGCAGCGCGTCCAGGGTGACCGGACCGCCAAACCTGATACCCGCCATCCAGGCCGGCAACTGCACCTGGGGCAGCGTGAACAGCACCGTCCCGGACCGGTTGAGCCCGATCAGCACCTGGCTGGTCATCCGGATCGCGACGATCACCAGCGCCACCACCAGGTAGGCGCCCACGGCCCGGGCCCAGGGTGCGCGCGTCCGCCGGGCCCCGACGACCAGCCACACCGCCACCGTCACCAGCACCACCAGCAGCGGGTTGTGCACCAGGCTCACCGTGATCGCGGCTGACAGCGCCCACGCCCACCACGCCATCGGGTGCACCACGCGGCCCACCCGCCTCGCGGAGGAGGCGGGTGGGGCGACGGGTGCCTGGGCGAGGGGTGCCTGGGTGGCGGGTGCCTGGGCGACGCGGACCGAGCGGGCCATGACGGCTGTGATCAGCGCGTCTGGTTGCGACGCCAGCCGAGGTAGCCGGCGCCGGCGGCGAGCAGGACGGCGATCGTCCCCAGCACGCCCCACGGCGTGGACGAGGAGTCGTCCGCGGTGTTGGTGGGCGCACCGGAAGCGGACGCTGACGCCGACGCCGACGCGGGGGCGGAGGCAGCGGCGAGCGAGAGCACCGGCATGTCACAGCTCTTGGTCTTGGGTGCGTTGTAGCACCAGCCCTGGACGCTGCCGGCGGCCGGGACGGCCTCGTCGGCACCCTTGGTGGAGAAGGTCCACTTGCCCCCGGGAGTCAGCGTGTAGTAGTTCCAGAACTGCCCGTTGAAGGTGGCCGGGCAGGCGGCGGGGTAGCCGCCGATGGTGCAGATGAAGTTCGACTTGTCGCGCACCAGCTTGAGGTCGGCGGCCTGCAGGGCCTCGGTGCCGGTCTTCGGGGTGCCGACGCACTCGTTGGCCAGCTGCTTGTCGGCATCGGTGACCACCAGCAGCCAGACCTTGCCGGCAGCGACGCAACCGGCGGCGGTGCTCTCGTCCGCGTG
>NHCFI05602__coassemble_823_pt1 | contig 29575 bp, 27 predicted proteins | sample NHCFI05602__metabat2_high_PE_006 | metagenome-assembled genome bin NHCFI05602 | reverse complement strand
CTCGTCGAAGCTGACGCGGACGTGCGACTGCGCGGCCAGGTTGTAGACCTCGTCGGGCTGGATGCTGTCCATCAGGGTGACCAGCCGGGCGCCGTCGGACAGGTCGCCGTAGTGGAGCGTGAGCTTCACGTCCTGCTCGTGCGGGTCTTCGTAGAGGTGGTCGATGCGGTGGGTGTTGAAGGTGGACGCGCGACGGATCAGCCCGTGCACCTCATACCCCTTGCCCAGCAGCAACTCAGCAAGGTAGGAACCGTCCTGGCCCGTGATGCCGGTGATGAAGGCCTTCTTGGCCATGGTTTACTCCATTTCCCCGTTGTGTACTACTGGTTACTGTTCTACCGCGGTCCGCTGCCGTGCTTCGACGAGATCACGCAACCACCCCGAAACACGCTCAACGGCCGAAGCAGCCGTCAGGTTCTGTTCAGCGAAGAGCTTGGCGCTTCGCCCATATTCTGCCGCTCGGTTGACGGAGCGGGCCATGTCTTCCACCGCCGCCAGCAGCGCTGCCGGGTCACCCGGCGCGACGACCGGACCCGCGCCCGCGGCGAGCACCTCGTCAGCGGTGGCGCTGTCGCGTTCGGTGGCGGCCACCACCGGAATGCCCTGGACGAAGTACGAGGTCAGCTTGCTGGGGACGGCCGACTCGCGCAGCCCCGGCTTCTCGTTGACGATCAGCACGTCGGCGGCCTGCAGGATGGCGGAGTATTCGTCGTCGTCAAGGGAGGGGACGAAAACCAGATGCTTGGTGCCCTTGGCCGCCTGCTCCAACGCCTCGCGCCGCGAACCATTGCCCACCAGACCGAACACGACGTCCGAGCCATCCTGGTCGGCCAGCCGTGCGGCCTCGACGATGTTCTCCAGCCCCTGCTTGGCCCCCATGTTCCCGGTGTGCAGGGCGATGTACTTGGCGTCGCCGAAGTGCTTGCTGCGCACCGCGGCGGGGTCGGCCTTGCTGGTGGTGTCGATGTGGGACCAGTTGCGCGAGACCTGAACCTTCTCGGCCGGGACGCCCAGGTCATCGATGACGTGGCGCGCGAACCGGTCGTGGATGACGAGTACCCCGTCGGCCGAACGCAGGATGGCCGACTCCACGGACTCCAAGAGCCTGCCGCGGGCAGTGCTCCCGCCGATCTCGCGGGCACCGTTCGAGTAGAGGTCCTGCACCCAGACGACGACTGGCGGCTGACCGGGCAGCTTGGATCGAAGCACCTGGATACCTGTGCTGATCAGGGCGGGGCTCACGCAGAGCACAACGTCGGGGCGATGCCAAGGACTGACAGCAGCGCCGAGACCGAAGGTGACTTCCTGCAGGATGCGGGACAGGCCCATGCCTCCTGAGCCGATGACGTGGCGGACCCGGCGCACGGGGACACCGTCGATCTGCTCTGTGCGCGACAACCCAGTGAAGTTTGTGTAGTTGGTCCACTGAGGGTAATGAGGAATGCCCGTGATGACCTGCACCACGTCACCGAGGCTGGCAAGGCCCTCCGCCATGGCTGACGTGTAAGGGGCGATCCCCGAGATCTCCGGGGCATAGTTCACCCCAACCACCAAAACCTTCATACTTCTCCCCTTCAGCACGGGCATTCCGGCCCCTGCCCATCCCCAAGGTAGGACTGACCGCACGGCGGCCATTCCCAGCGTCCCGACTGTATCGCGCCGAGGACGGCGAAGACGCCCGCGTCCTCAAGGATGTCTCAGCTCCGGAGTGAGAGGTCATTTAGACCGACGCTGCTTCAACGCGTGAGCGCTCAATGCTCACGCGGATGCGTAGGCGGCTTCCAGTTGGCGCACGATCGGCTCCATCGTGAACTCGTCTTCGATCAACTTCCGTGCACGGTCGGCCGTCGCGCGACGTAGATGATCGTCTGCCAAGTATGAGCGAATCGCAGGCGCAATTTCGGACGGGTCATTCGTGGTGACCGTGCCTGCATCGGCGCGCGCAATGGCGGGCGCCAGACCGCAGGTGTCGGTCAACACGACGGGCAGGCGCATCGAGAGCGCCTCAAGCACCGACATCGGATAGGGCTCGTCCACTGAGGGCAGGGCGTAGACATCAGCCTCAGCCATGGCCTGTTGGCATCCCGCCCGATCGGCGGGGCCGTCCCACACCAACTGGTCCCCGAGGCCCGCGTTCGCGATCGCCTCCTTGACAGCTGCGCCCTCACCCTCGTCGGGCCCAACCATCCGGAAACGAACGGCGGGGAACTCGGGCGCGAGTTCACGGGCCGCCTGCACGAAGACCATCGGACGCTTTCGCGACTGGAGCCGCGCCAGGTACAGGACGGTCGTCACATCATGGTCCACGGGTTCTGGCATCGAGTTCGCGTCGAGCCCATTGTGCAGCTCCTCGAGGCTGACCTGCGGGCCCGCGACGTCGAGGACGCCTTGGCGCTCAACCTCGGTGAGATGGAAGACCCGTCGTGCTGCTCGCAGCACCCGGCGAGTAAGAGCAGCGTCGAGTGGCTTCGCGAGCAGCTTGTCGGAGGGATCGATCATGCCGTGCGTCTGGACGCAGGTAGTGACGCCAAGGTTCTGCACCAGCGAGGCGGCGGGCAAGGAGACGAAGTCGCGTGCAAGATGAACGTGCACTGCGTCGGCCTTCTTGGCATTGGCAGCCAACCATTGCAGCATGGCGGGGCTCGCCATACCGGCGAATCCTGCCCCCGGAATCACCTGGACGGCCGGAAAGAGCTTCACTGGAACGTCTTGGAAGGTCGTCGGTAGTGGCCCGTCGAAGCCTTGGGCTCCGGCAACGAGAGTCACGTCGTGGCCAGCCGCAATGAGGCCGCGACAGTGGGTCAGTGCAACGGTTGTCGGGCCGCCATACGCATTCTCGGGGGTGATGACTGTTGCGATCTGGATGACCTTCACTGCTGCTCCTCCGAATTGACCCCCGGCGTGGCGAGATGGTCGTGCGTGCTGCCGTTCGTCGGCAGTGGCTCGTTCACCTCGCTGCGTGGGGCGAATACCCGGCTCTGCGCCGGGACATCCTTCGTTACCAAGGCCGTGGCGCCGACGACGGCGTCCCGACCGATCGTCACGCCACGCAGCACCGTTGCTCGCGCTGCGACCCATGCCCCGTCCTCGACCGTGATCGGGCCATTGTCGTATTCGAAGGCAACATCAGCCGCCTGGTGGCTGCCGGTGCAGAGAAACGCCTGCTGCGAGATGCAGACGTCCTGACCTATCGTGATGGGCTCGAGGTTGAGCAGGTAGGTGCCGACTCCGATCCAAGAGTTGTCGCCCACGGTCAGCTTCCATGGCCAGTGGATGCGCACATCGTTGCGGATGTTGACGTTCTCGCCGATCGTGGCGCCGAAGGCGCGCAACAACTTGGCGCGGGCCGAGGGCGGGCAAAGGATGGAGCGCGAGAGGGGCTCCGCGACCATCGCCCAGGCCGCGCAGATTGGCAGAGAACGTCCCTTGTCATAGCCCTTACCGGTGAACAGGGCGAGGCGGCGGAGGTGGCGGTTGGCGGCCTCAGCTGTCGGGGTCTGGGTCATCGGTGTTTCCTTGCCCTGTGGTCGGCGATGGCCTCGTCAAAGGCCCGCGAGAAGACGGCGGCGAAGGCCCTCGGGGTGTGTTGCAGGATCGGCGGGGACTGGATGCGTCCGGAGAAGGAGTCACGCGCAGTAGCCATGGTGGCGGCCAGATCGGAGGCGTCCTCGGCGGCCAGATGCACGCCCGGCATGCCTTGCACCGAGGGCGCCACGCCGCAGTTGGCGGTGACCACGACGTGCATGCCGGTAGCCAGCGCCTCATTCACGACAAGTCCCCAGACCTCCACGTCGGACGCCAGCACGAGGGTGTCGTGCCGGGCCATCAGGGCGGGCAGCTCGGCATTGGGGACGTAGTCGACGAAGTCGACCTGATCGGTCACAGCCAGCTGCCAGGCCTGGCCGACCAAAGCGTCGCGGTGGTCCCCGCGTCCTACCAGGGTGAGCCGGTCATCACCATGGGCGATGGCGGCGAAGGAGCGCAGGACAGTCTCGAGGTTCTTGCGTTCGATCAGCTGCCCCACGTACAGGTAGCGGTGGCCCTGGTGCGGTTCGGCGGCGGCAACGGAGCTGAAGCGTTCGGTGTCGACGGCATTGAAACCGGTGACCACACGATGCGGTTCGACGCCCATGGCACGGATCGCGTCGCCGGCTGCCACGCCGGGCACCACGACCCTGTGTAGGCTGCGGAAGAACTGGGCACGGGCCCGTGCAATCGGCCCCTCGCTGAAGGAGGCGCTGGCCAGCGTCGACTCGTGGAAGCCCACGGTCGGCTTGCCGGTGGCGCGGGCCTGAGCCAGCAGCTGCCAGTAGGCCGGCGAGTCCCAGCCACCCAGCAGGACGGCATCGGCACGCGCCAAGTCGCGGGCAGCATCGGGCAGTACGAGGCCGTAGTGGCGGTCTTCGCCGCGCTTGACTCGGGCGGTGCGGTACTCCACGATCTTCGCGCCGGGAACCTGCTGCGGTTGCCAGTCGGGGCCACGGTTGGAGCCCTTGTCACGAGCAAGGCGCTCGCTCGACTCGAGCAGGCCGATGCGCAGCTGGCACATCGTCCCCAGAGCACGCCACACGGGCAGCCGGTAGGGCGGCGCCAAGTTGGTGACCCATAAAACCTTGGCCTGCATATCTCTGGCCTGGTCCATCAGCAGTCTCCGCCTCTCAGCTGGCAGGTCCGGTAACTAGCCAGTGTAACCAAACACTCTTGCGCCCGAGCCTGGTCACGAGAACCACCTGGAAGAGGACGACTTCTTGTTCCAACAGATGATCCCGGCAGTTCCCGACCACCACGTTATGTGACGCTCGCTTAGCTGCCCATTTGCTGTCGGTTCACTTCTGTCACCTCGAAGGCAGCCCCGAGGTCAGCGCCGCCAAGTAGCATCTGCTAAGCCGTGTCGCACATCGACCGTCCGAAGTCTTTGGGGAAGCGCCGTCTCATGAGCAACAAGATCCTGGTGGTCAACGCCGGAACACATCCCGAACCAGCCCATCTGGCCGCGGGCCTGGTCGCCGCCGGCCAGAACCTCACCTATCTGACCTCTGCATCGGTGGCCTCCGACTCCCGACTGCTGAAGGCAGCCTCACTCCCAGGGTTGAGGGCCGCTCCCCTGGTGAACCAACTACCCAAGCGCGCCCTGCCCCACCCGCTGCGACGTGCAAACGTGGCCCACCGCGCTGCGGGGCTAGAGATCTTCTCGCAGCTGGTCAAGCAGGTTCGTCCCACCAACTACGGCAACACCGTCGACCTTCGCACCAGGCTGTTCAACCCGGCGGTGGGGCGTTGGGTCACCAAGAACCGTCCTGAGGTGGTGATCGGCCAGCAAACCTGCGCCCTGGACGCCTTCCGCGCCGCCGGGTCCGGTGCTCGGAAGGTGCTCAACTACCCGCTCGCACACCACGCCTGGATCGAGGCCACGATGCACGCCGAGGCCAAGCGCAATCCCCGCTGGGCCCCCTACCTGCAGGGTCATGACCTGACTCCTGCGCAGCGCGCGCACCTCGACGAGGAGGTTGCCCTGGCCGACCACATCCTGGTCGCCAGCGAGTTCGTCCGTCGCACCTTCATCGAGTCGGGCATCCCCGAGTACAAGCTCTTGGTCGAACTGCTCGGCGCCGATGTCGCCCAGTTCGGCTCCCCTGCGCCCGAGCCTGACCGCGAGCTTGGCCTGCGCATTCTCTTTGCCGGCCAGCTCACCCAGCGCAAGGGCCTCAGCTACCTCGTGGAGGGCTTTGCCTCCGCCGGGCTCGACAATGCCACCCTGCGCTTCGTCGGGCCTGCCATCGGCGACGTCGATCACCTGCTCACCGGCCCGGGTGTCGAGGTGATCGGTGCGGTCTCCAAGCCAGAGCTCGGACGGCACTACCGCTGGGCCGACCTGCTGGTGCTGCCCAGCCTTGCCGAGGGCTTCGGCCTCACCGCGCTCGAGGCCATGGCCTGCGGGACTCCATGTCTCCTCAGCACCAGTACCTTCGCCGATGACGTCATCACCCCCGAGGTCAACGGCTTCATCGTCCCCCCGGCTGACTCCGAGGCCATTGCCCAGGTCTTTCGCAGGGTGGCAAACAGCGAGGTCGGCCTGCCCCGCATGAAGGAACTGGCCGCGCAGCGTGCCCTCGAACTCACCTGGGAGCGCTATCGCCACGCGGCGGCCGCCACCGTCCTGGCTGCCGTCAGCGCACCCCTGCCCACGGGTCGCGCGTGAACAGCTCGACCCCTCGCGGCGCCAAGCGCAACCCCGTGATGGGGTTGCTGGTGAAGCTCGCCGGCACCCGCAACCTCGTCCTGCTAGTCGACACCGGCTTCACCGCGCTGCTCGGCATGGGTCTGGTGGTACTGGCCTCGCGGACGATGAGCCCGGTTAACCTGGCCACCTTCTCGTTGGCCCAGATGGTCATCGTGACGATCGTCGGCCTGGTGCGAGGCGCCTTCTATGGCCCTGCCATGGCGGCCCAGCGCCTCACGGGCCGGGCCCGGGTACCCGTGTCGTGGTTGTGGAAGGTCGCGCTGCCGATCGGGGCGGTGATGAGCCTGCTGCTGGCTCCCCTGCTGGCCCGCGGCGGACAGTCCTTCTCGGGCTGGTTCGTCACCTTGGCCTTGGCCAGCGCAGCGATCCTGGCGCAGGACGGTATTCGCGCCGTCCTGATGTCTCGCGAGCTCACCGTCGGCGCCCTGGTCTCGGACGCGTGCGCGACCTGCCTGGCTGGGGTGCTCGCGCTCGCCGGTGTCTTTCCGGCCAGTCCGCGCGGCATCCTCGAGCTGTGGGCCACCGCTGCGGCCACTGCCTTTGTGCTCGGCATGGGTTGGCTGTTCTGGAAGCGCACCTCGGTCGAGCAACTGGCCGACCAGAGCTTGGCGAAGACCTGGTCGATGGGCAAGTGGGGCGCGCTCGACGTGGCCTTTGCCGCCAGCGCCACCCTGTTGCCGATGTTCATCAGCGCCCTCTACCTGGGGAGCTCCTCGGCTGGCGCCTACCGTGCTCTGCAGACGGGCATGGGGCCGCTGAACATCCTGCACACCACCATAGTCACCGCCTTTGGCCTCGACGCCTGGCGGAACTCCGACCTGGCCGGTCTGGCGGCGCTGAAGAAGCGCGTCAACCGCATGGGTGCGATCCTGCTCGGTGCGTCCAGCGCCTACGCGGTGCTGGCCCTGCCGTTGATGGCCTGGATCAGCCAGGTGCACGACCCGCACCTGTGGCGGGTGGGCCTGATCGTCGCCGTGGCAGGCATCCTCGGTGCTACATCGACCCCCTACAACGCCGCCGCCCTGGCGCTGGGCTACCAAAAGTCCGGCGCCATCATCCGCCTGGTCATCGTGGTGGCCACCATGGCGGTAAGCCTGCCCTGGTCGGCCCGCACCTGGGTGCCCTGGCACGACCCCATCGGCGCCGCCAGCCTGATCGTCTCGGTGACATCCTTCCTCGGTTGGCTGCTCAGCTACCGTTTGGGGGTGGCCAAAGAGACCGTCCTGCTGACGGCCCGCGATAACTCGACCGACACAACCACCCAGAGGACCACATCGTGAGCCCATTGCGCGTAGTCATCCCGTTCGCCCAGGTCGACAAGGACCAGAACCCGAATGCTCGCAAGGCCTCGGCCGAGGCCCAGCAGGAGGCCTATGCCCGCGCCATCGCGGTGACCTTCGCGTCGGTGCGCCGCTGGAATCCTGATGCGATCCTCACGCTGGCCACCAACGGCGAGGCCCATCCGCTGACGACGCAGGTCTTTGTCGACTGCAATGTCGAGGTCGACCGTTTCGACTTCGAGCACACCGTCCCGAAGGGCTTCATGCCCACCTTCGCGGGCTGCCTGTTCATCTTCGACGCGCTGGCCCGCTATGCCGACCAGGACGCTCTCTACCTCGACCCCGACATCCTATGCGTCGGCGCGCTCGACCCGTTGGTGGCTGGTTGTGCGACTGGCGTCTCGGCGCTGCCGATGTCGTTCCCGCACACTGAGACCGTCAACGGCGTGCTGCACGAAGATGCTCGCCAGATTTTGCGCGACTTGGGCGTCGACCACTTCGAGGGCTTCTTCGGTGGCGAAGCCTACTTCGTGCCGGCCACCCTGGGACGGGACTTCTTCGACCGCTCCGAGAGGATCTTTCGCGGCTCGGTGAGGCAATTCGAACAGGGACGCCCCCACCTGGTGACCGAGGAGCACATGCTCTCTGGCGTCGTATCACGGATGCCTCACGTCAGCATGGCCCCTTGGGCACGACGTATCTGGACGGCGTCCCGCTACCGCACCGTTCTCGGTGACGAGCGCGATCTGCTGCTGTGGCACCTGCCCGCCGAGAAGGACACCGGCTTCGCAGGGCTCTTCGAGACCGTGGCCGACCGGACCAGCTGGTTCTGGACCGCGCCCCGCGAGGAGTACCTCAACCGCAGCGCCAAGGCGATGAGCATCCGCCATCGCACCCTTAAGAAGGTTCTGCGCGATGTTCTCGGGCGCACCGCCCGCTCGCTGGGCCGCTGAAGACCACCACTGACCGCACCACGCTGGACGAAGGACAAGACATGAGCCGCACCTACGCACCACGAAACCCCCTGTCGTTGGCGATAATGGCCGGATGCCTCCTGCTCGGAGCGCTGGCAGGCCTCCTCGTGGCTAAGAGCAGCCCCGTCGAGTACACCGCCAAGTGCGCCACCTACGCCACCATCGAGGGCGCCAAGAACTCCACCGACCTGCAGTCGATGAGCGGCTTCGTGAGCGGCCGCGCCGCCTCCTACGCTGGCCTGGCCGCCACGGGCATCGTCCTGCAGCCTGTGATCGACGAGCTGAAGCTCGACAGCACGGTGGCGGAACTGGCGCCCAAGGTGGCTGCCGCCGTCGATCCTGAAACCGTGGTCATCCAGGTGCAGGTCGTCGCGGACGAGGCCGAGAGGTCGTCCAGGATCGCCAACGCCGTGTGCAAGCAACTCGGCAAGGCCGTCGCGGGCCTCGACCGCTCGGCTGACGGGTCGATGAGCGTCAAGCTGACCCAGGTTCAGACCGCCACCGCGCCGTCAGCTCCCAACAACCCCAGCCTGACGGTCAATACTCTCATCGGCGCCCTGGCCGGTCTGGCCGTCGGCTACGGCATGGCTGTCTTGCTCAGCAGTGGGACGGGTTACCGTCCAAGCCGCGCAAGCAGATAGTGCCAGCGGCACCCAGAGGTAGCGGTTGTAGAAGCTGGGGGCCGTCGCCGCGAACAGCAGTACGCTGACCAGCAGGCCAATGCAGGCCCCGATCGTGGGGTTGAGCTTGTGGCGGTAGAGCAGCGTGCCAAAGGTGACGACGAGTACGCCGTTGAGCGCGCCTCCGAAGATCAGACCGCCTTGGTACAGGCAGCTGACGTAGAAGTTGTGGACGGGCAGGTCGTAGAGCACCGGGGCCGCCGTGGGCTCGAGGCCGACGCCCGTCCAGGGATGGCGACCGAAGCCCTGCCATCCGAGAACGATGGTCTCCCACCGCGACTGCGAGGTGTCGGTACCAGCGTACTTCTTGGTCACGCCGAGAACCTGCAGCAGGCGCGCGATGGGGGTCAGCCCATTCGTGGTCATCAGGGTGATCATGATCGAAGCGAGGATGGCGCCCACGCCCGAGAGCACAATGACCGTGACGGTCTTGGCCCGCGAGAGGGTGCGCGTGACCAGCAGCGCACCGATGCCGACGACGCTGGCCATCATGCCGCTGACGCTGCCGCTGAGCACCACACCAATCAGGCTGAGGGTCGCGATAAGTGCGGCCACCACGTCTGAGCCGCGTGCCTTGTGGCGTCCCAGCAGGGCGATGCCGGCCACGGCACCCAGCGCGGTGATGCCGCCGGTGTCACTGACGTGGCTGGCCAGACCAGGAAACCGGTCAGCATTGGTGGTCTCACTACCCGGAATGATGGTGGGGCCCAGAACTAGCTGCATCAGGGTGGCCACGCCGCAGGCAGCACCACCGGCGGCCATCCACGTCAGACCCGTCCGCACCCAGCGTCCGGTAGGCAGGTACTTCGACGCCTGCCATGGCAGGATCATGACGAGATAGATGATCCGGACGAGCACCATGAACGACTGCATGGGTTCGGGCGAGAAGAGGCTCGAGATGCAGCCGCCCAGGATGATCAGCAGGCACAGCCAGGTCATCACGTTGTTGCCCGGCCAGCGGGGACGCCAGTACTCCACCGGGCTGCAAACGAGCAGGCCCGCGCTCCCGATTAGCAACAGGTCGCCCAGGGTAAGGGGCCCGATACGAAAGATGAGGGCCGAGACCGCAGCCAGGCCGAGCAGGAAGATCGCGCGTCCCACGAGGAAGACGGGGTCGGTGCGGCCCGTCGGAACGCCGACGTCGGGGCTGCACCCGTCGGAAAACTGCGTGCTCATCTACGTCCTATCGGGGGTTGTGCCGACGCCGTCAAGCCCACACTCGCACCCAGTCTAGGTGGAGTGGCCATCCCGGGCCGGTGCCGATGACCATCGTCATGCCTTCACCGGGCCTGTCCATGGTGCGAAAAGCGCTCGCCGCTGCCGCGGCCGGGGCATCCGGCACGGGTCTGGTGGCAGCCCGCCCGTAGGCCACCTCTGCAATCTGCTTGCCGTTGAGGAACCAGCAGATCGCGCCGGACGTCCACAGGCACTCAGCCAGGTGCCAGCGGTCATAGTCTGCCCGGTGCGAGCTGACGTTGTTGGGGTTCTGCACGTGCCGGGGCTCCTTGGCACGCCAGTCGTGCACCGTCCCGATCACCTTGGGGGCTCGGCGTTGATTGGAACCCTCGACCTCGAAGAAGTCGAGCTCGCTCCAGCTGGGAGCCAAACCATCAACCATGTGCTCGCGCGAGATCGACCAGAAGGCCGGCCAACCCGACGGCTTGGCCACCACGGGGCGGGAGAACTTCAGCCGCGCCTGGAAGAGTCCCCGGGTGAAGGCAGTGCCGTGACCGGTCGCGGCAGACACCGTGGCCAAGGTCCAGTTGGCGCGCTCGACCCGAGGGTTGAGGGTGAGCACCGAGTCGGCGATCGAGAACTCGTCGGCGGCCACCCGGCCCCAGCTGAACGGCAGGTCGGTGTACCACTTGAAACCCGCGCCGCCCTTGCCGGACAGGTCGATAGTGGCAGTGTCGAACTGGTCGTCGAAGACGAGGTCGGTGAAGCCCGCCGAAGCGGCCAGTGCAGGCGGGCTCGACTGCGGCACCTCCGGGCCGGACGCATCTTCCGACTGTTCCTGGCCGGCCAGACCCGAGCCGAGACCGACCAGGCCCAAGCCAGTGGAGGCCGCGCCGCCGATGAGCAACTGCCTCCGGGTGGGCCAGCCGCGCGGCTCGTCCCACGCCGGGTCACTGGTTTTCATCCCACAAGGCTATGCGATCGCCATGCCCACAGGCCGGTGATCGACGGGGGGGGCACAGCACGTCCACAGACCATGCCCGCCCGTGAATAACCACAGGGCGGTGGAACCGATCGGTTCCGCCGCCCTGTGGCCGGTGTTTGCTGACTGCTACTTCCAGACGCGCACGTAGTCGATGCGCATCGGATTGTTGATGCCGGTGCCCAGGATCAGTGCCATGCCGTTGGTCTCGTTGGCCAGCTGGTTGAAGGTGCCGATCGGGTTGTTGGCGTAGTTCGGGGTGGGGTACTCATTGGGGCCGTAGAGCTGGGTCAGCAGCGGGCGTCCGTCGAAGTACCACACGATCTTGCCGGGCATCCACAGGCACGAATAGACGTGCATCTGGGTGTAGTCGACGTTGGTGAGGGTGTAGGTGTTGTTGCCGCCGCTCATGTTGTCGGTCTTGGGATTGCCGTTGCGCCAGTCGTGGACGGTGCCCACGAAGAAGTTGGGGTACGGCTTGTAGTCCTCGTGATAGGCCTCGTAGAAGTTGAGCTCTGACCACATCGGCTTGGAGGCCGGGGCAACCAGGTGGTCGCGCGAGATCGACCAGAAGGACGGGTAGCTCTTCGACCGCACCGAGTTCGACGGGTCGTGGGCCATGCGGATCTCGAAGTAGCCGTACTGGTACGAACGTCCCTTGTGAGTGGTCGGCGAGACGCTGGCGAACCCGTAGTTGAGGGTGTCCTTGGTCTGGTCCAGGGTCAACACGCCGTTGTTGACCGAGAGGTCGCTGGCGGGCAGCCGGCCATAGCCGAAGGCGCGGTCGGTGTACCACAGCTTGTCAGGCTGTCCAGTGCCGGTCAGGTCGAAGTTGTCGAGGTTGTCGAACTCGTCACGAAGGACGAGGTTGTTGAAACCAGCGGTAGCGGCAGGCGCGGGAACCGTGGCACCGAGCGCGGGGGCCGGGGCGGGCGCGGGAGCCGGCTGGGCGGGCGGAGCCGCGTTCGGCCCCGAGGGGGCCAGGGTGACCTCCAGCTGGGGCGCAGCGCCGCTCTCCTTGGAGTCGAACCGAAAGTTCGAGTAGGGCTTGCTGTACGAGACGGCGAAGGACGAGTCAGCGTCGGGGTTGATCGCACGCGAGGCGTTCAGCGGGATGTCGACCCAATGACCGACCTGCCCGGCCCTGATTGGGGAGCTGACCTCCAGGCCCTTGGTGGACGGGGCATTGGCAAGCACGACGTTGTTCTCGTACCAGTTGCTGTCGGTGATGCGCACCACCGGGCTGCCATCGGGCAGGTTGTTCTCACGCACGCGCACCCGCAGGGTGGCCTTGGAAATCTCGTAGCCGGCCGGAACCAGGCGGGCGGTGTTGAACTTCACCAAGCCGTGGGTCTCGTCGGTGGTGGCATAGACATAGTGCCGGGTTCCGTGGGACCAGTTGGGCTCACGGGTCGAGGAGTAGGAGTCCTCAGCGGCATAGAGGAGCTTCACGATGGGGTCGCCGGTGACCGCCGCGCCGGCAGGCAGGGCCTGCGGGGTCAGCGAGGCGGCCACCAGGGCCAGTGCAGCTGTGGAGGCGAGACCGGCAGCGCGGAATCGTCGGGTGGACAGGGGTGTCATTGGTACTCCTGGTACAACGTGGGGGGTGGGTCGGTGACCAGTCTCGTCCGGCTTCAACATGTCGCGCCGCACTGGTGCGGTCAGGATGGCGTGCGGCCAGACAGCTTCGGGAGGAGTCGACTCAGGTTACCGGCGACGCTCGCCGCCACCTGGAACTTTAGACAATCCTGAGGATTCCTCAAAGTTTGATTCCGCTGGGTGCGAAACCTTTACCCAAACGTGGCGCGACGGCTGGCCGGTCGCGCAGCAACATTATGGATCCAAGAACCAGCACCAGGAGAACCCACAACATAGCGATCAAATCGGCCTCACGTCGCTGAATCCCAAACAGGGAAGGAATTCGGTACTGGTTAAGGATGGGCGTGATGACAACCGCCGCACCCACCAGCCGCTCCCTCGCGGGGCAGGCGCGGCACCAAGCTGCTGCTGCGGCGGCGCTGACCACGAAGATCACCCAGTCGTAGCTGATGTGGATGGGCAACAGTGCGATTGTCGACAACAGGACGGCGGGAGCAATGCGCGCCTGCTTGTCAGAACGCAACCACAGCAGGCAGACCAGCCCGAAGACAATGACCGCAGCAATCAGTGCGGGGGTCCCGAGAGCCGGGGAGAAGCGATAGGCCAAACCCTGAAGATCCGTCCTGAAATTCTCAGGGCTTGCTAGTCCGGTAGGCGCTTGCGCGCTGGCCGCGTGGGCAGCCACCTCGAAGATGTCACGGACGAAACCGACCGGCCCCCCCGAGGCCACCACGCAGGCCACCAGAGGAGCCAGGCTCGTGGCCAGTACCCAGACAACCGATCGCCACACCATCCGCCATTGACGGGCAAGGGCCATGAACACCAGCAGCGGAACCCCGAACTGTGGCTTGACCAGGGCGATGGCGAGTCCCGCCCCGTCGTGCCAGCGCGGTTCCCGACGCCACAACTCAGCGAAGCAGATCGCGACGCCCACCGTCACGAGCAGGCTTGACGAGATGGTTCGCGTGGGGTACCAGAGCTGGGCGTAGCAGAAGAAGAGCCCGGCCAGCAGCCAAATCTGGCTGCGGGTGACCCATCCCGACAGGAGGCGGCACATACCCGCCACGGCCCCATTGCCTAGGAGCAGGTAGATGGCAGCGGCCACCTTGGGGGGCATCCATCCCAGCGCGCCCGAGATCAACAACCAAGTCGGTGCATAGGGATCGAATTCCTGGGCCCAAGGATTGATCGCCAGGTAGCTGTCGTTGTCATAGGGATTCCCGCCGTTCCAGAGGAAGCGTCCGGGGACGATGATGAGGTCGCGGAAGTCGAGCAGAGTGTGCGGTTGCTTGGTGTCCCAGGGAACACCAAGCCCGATCATGTTGCTCACCAGTGTGCGGACCACCCGCGCCATCAACAGCAGACCCACTCCCCAGACCGCGATCGTCGCAGCGCGCCACTGCCCTGACCTTGCCCAGGCCAACAGATTCCTCATCACGACCCCTCCGTCCGCCCGCCGCCGCAGGCACCAACTTCACGCTAGCGCCTCGTCCTCTTTAGGCCGGGCAGGCAGTGGGACGGACGATGTGTGGACTGCCTGAAGCCGATCGGAACATCACGCCCCCGCGCCTGACGCCGCGGCTAGGGTTAAGGCGCAACCACAAGGGGGGAAGTCAGTGAGTGACAAGTGGATCGTAGTCGGCGGGGGCGCCACGGGCGCCGCCATCGCTTTGCAGGGGGCCAAGGCAGGGCACCACATCAGGCTCGTCGACAAGAACCCGGCATTGGGCGGCCTGACCGCCACTGAAAGCTTCACGGTCAACGGGCAGAGCTTCGAGGTCGACCGCTTCTACCACGTGATCCTGGAGAGCGACGAAAGGGTGCTCGCGCTGCTCGAGGAGCTCGGACTCAAGGACACGATCCGCTGGACTTCCGCGCCCGCCGAGATCGTCGCCGACGGAAAGCGCTATCCTGCGACCAGCATCGTGCAGATGGCGACACTGCCGATGCTCAAGTTGACCGACCGGGCCCGCATCGGCGCCTCGGTCGCCGCCTCATTGGCCCTGCCCATGAAGCTCGCCAACCGCACCACATCGGTGAAGTGGCTGCGCACCACGGCCGGGGCCAGCGCCATGGAGGCCTTTTGGACACCCATCCTGCGCGCCAAGCTCGGCACCCAGGCTGAGCGTGTCTCGGCCACCTTCGTCGTGTCCACCTTCCGTCGCCTCGTCAAGGCCATGCTCGACCAGAAGGGCAATCGCTTCGGCGTGCTGCCGGGCGGGTACGCCCCGGTCTTCGAGGAGATGCTGAGCCGGGTTGAGGCGGCAGGCGGTGAGATTCGCACTGGCGTGGCCGCTCAGTCCGTTGAGTCGCTGCCTTCGGGCGGGGTGCGTGTCACCCTCGACGACGGACAGTCGATCGAAGGCGACCGCGTCTTCGTAACGACGCCGGCGCCCATCGTCGAAAAGCTGGTAGGCGCCCTCACCGACGCAGAGCGGCAGCAGCTGAGCCGTCCGCTGTTGGGAGTCGTATGCGGGAGTTTCCTCCTGGCCACCCCGCCGAACGACAGCTACATCACCTACTTGGTGGACGATCTGGGGCTGACCGGCGTGATCGGCATGCACGCCCTGATCCCCGCCGAGCAGACCGGCGGCGCGAGCCTCGTCTACCTGCCGCACTACTGCGCTCCGGACGACGACTGGTTCGAGCTCTCCGACGACGAGGTGCGCGCGCGAATGTTGGACGCCCTCGCGAGGGCCTTCCCCGACTTCACTCCGCAAGTGCTGGCCAGCAGCATCAACCGCGCCCGGCACGTCGTCCCACTTCCCGTCCCCGGGGCCAGCAAGCCGCTGCCCTTCGCGACCAGCGTCTCCGGCGTGCACGTGGTGGGAACCGCCCAGAACACCACGGGAACTCTCAACGTCGAGGCCTCGCTGGAAATGGTCGAGGCGGCGCTCGGGAGTCTTGCCTGACGATTGGCTGTTTTTGTTCAGCCATTGGGTGACCGACAAGCACTGCGAGCGCATCCCGCTCCCCCTCGTTTGACTAGTCTGTCAAAAGTCCTGAGGGGGAAGGAATTTTCAATGTCAACAGCTGCGTCCACATCCAAACCATTGGCGAGCGTCGGGCTCGACGCGGACAATTTCTGGAGCTACAAGCGCACGCATGGTGACGCGGACTGGGTGGAACGCCCCAGCTACCTGCCGATCCTGGGCGAGCGGATGGTCGACTGCTTCTCGAAGCACGACCTGAAGCCCTCGGTCTTCGTGGTCGGCGCCGACGCCGCTGCCGCCGACGGGCCCGACTTCGTCGGCCGTCTCGTCGAGTACGGCTGCGAGATCGCCTCCCACTCCTACGAGCACGAGCCCTGGCTGCACCTCTACTCCCCCGAGAAGCTGCGTGACGAACTCAAGCGCACCGAGGACGCCCTGCAGGCTGCCGGCGCACCGAAACCCCGCGGTTTCCGCGCCCCCGGCTTCGCGATGTCGCCGGACCTGATGCGCGCCCTGGTCGAGCTCGACTACGACTACGACTGCTCGGTGCTGGCCACCTGGATCGGCCCCTTCGCCCGCCAGTACTACCTGCGCACCAACAAGGGCCTCACCAAGGAGGAGCGCAAGGACCGCAAGGCCCTGTTCGGCTCGCTGTGGGACGCCGCCCTGCCCAACAAGCCCTTCACCTGGAAGGCCCCCTGCGAACACGGCACCGCTGGCGTCCAGAGCCCCGCCGTCCAGCTCACCGAGGTTCCCGTGACGGTGTTCCCGCTCGTCCGGGTACCGATCCACGCGTCCTACGTCATCTACCTCTCGGGCTATTCGATGCCCGTCGCAAAGGCCTACATCAAGGCCGCGCTGGCCTTCTGCAAAGCCACCGGCACCCAGCCCTCGCTGCTGCTCCACCCGCTCGACCTGCTGGACGGCAAGGACGCCCCCGGCCTGGAGTTCTTCCCCGGCATGAACATGCCGCTGGGCAAAAAGCAGGAGATGCTCGACTTCGTGCTGGACGAGTTCAACAACGCCTTCAACCTGGTCAACGTCGCCGAGCACGCCGAGAGCATCAAGGGCATCCCGGTCAAGGAACGCTCGATCGACCTGCTGGCCCGCGGCCGCGAGGCCTGAGCAAGGATGAGCACGCAGACAAGCGCGGACGACGTCGTCCTCGTCCTCGGCACCCGTCCCGAGGCGATCAAGCTGGCCGGCATCGCGCGTTCCCTCGGGGAGCGCGGCCGGGTGGTGCACACCGGCCAGCACTACGACGCGAACATGTGGGGACGGGTGCTGGACGACCTCGCTGGGGTGCAGGTGAGCGAGCACATCGAGATCGGCGGCCGCAGCCGCGGTGAGCAGATCGGGCTGGCCGTGCAGCAGCTCACCCGCTACCTGGCCGAACACCCGGCCCGCGCCGTCGTCGTCCAGGGCGACACCAATTCGACCCTCGCCGGGGCGATCGCCGCCAACACCTTGGGCATTCCGGTCGTCCACGTCGAGGCCGGTCTGCGGTCCCACGACCGGGCCATGCCCGAGGAGATCAACCGCATCCTCGTCGACCAGGTGGCCGATCTGTGCTGCGCTCCGGTGCAGGCCAACGCCGACCAGCTCGCGCATGAGGGTGTCGCGAGCGAGCGCATCGTGCTGACCGGCAACACGCTGGCCGACGCGATGGTCTCGCTGGCGGCCACCGACGACGAACTGGCCGAGGTGATGGCCAAGTACGGCGTCGAGCGGGACATGTTCGTGCTCTCGACGATTCACCGCGCCGGCACCGTCGACGACCAAGCGCAGCTCACCGCGCTGCTCGACGGCCTTGCTGCCGTCGCGAAGCGCACCACCGTGCTGCTGCCGCTGCACCCGCATACGCGCAAGAACATCGACGCGTGGGGCATCGGTGACCACCTCGGCGACATCACGATCATCGAACCGCTGCCGCCCAAGGAGTTCATGGCGCTGGAGCAGACCGCCGGCCTGATCATCTCCGACTCCGGCGGCGTGCAGGAGGAGGCCTGTCTCTTTCGTCGTCCGCTGCTGGTGGTCCGCGACTCCACCGAACGCCCGGAGCTGCTGGACGGGTGGTGCCGCCTGCTCGGCGACGAAGACCCGGTCAAGACCCTGACCCAGGCCTGGGACGTCTCCGCGGGCTGGCGTGAGCAGCTCGCGCACCGCGACTTCCCGTACCGCACCGAGGCCGTCAGCGATGAGATCGTCGCCGAGATCGACCGGCGCTGGCCCGCCCGGGAGCGCACCGCGTGACGCTGTCGTACGTGCTGATCGGCCTGGCCGTCCTCTCCTACGGCGTGGACGGTGTCCTGCTGACGAAGGGCTCCCAGGCCGACGGCGGGGCGCTGCACTCCACGTTCTGGTGGTACGGGACGATGCTGCAGGGCGTCGGCTTCTTCCTCACCTTCGCCGCCCGCACCGACCTGCCGCTGCTGTTCGTCCAGGCCGCCTCGGTCGCCGCCCTGGCGGTGACCGCGCTGCTCAGCCAGCTGCTCGGCATGCACCGGCTGCGCTGGCTGGACGGGCTGGCCATCATCGGGATGATCGCCGGCCTCACGATGCTGGGCATGTCCACGCAGCCGGGCCCGACCACCTTCGTCCACCCCTGGACCGTGCCGATTCTGTTCGCAGCGCTGGCCGCCAGCCTCGTCTTCCTGCGCGGCCGCTGGCCAGCGGCGTGGTTTGGGCTTCTGGGCGGTCTCGGCTTCGGAACCAGCGCGATCGGCGCCCGACTGCTGGCCTCCAGCCCGGGACGGGTGTTCTGGCACTTCTGGGAATGGAGTACGACCGACTGGGTCCACGCCCTGCTGGTCCCCGCCGGGCTGGTCGTCGGCCAGGTCTTCCTCACCAAGGGGCTGGCAAGGCGCCCCGCCGTCACGGCGCTGGGCGCCATGTACCTGGCCAGCACCGTGTGGCCCATCCTGGTCGGGCTGGGGATGCTGCACGAGAATCCACGAACAGGCACTGCCCCGCTGGTCGTTCTGGGTACGATCATCACGCTGGCTGCGGCCCTCCGTCTCGTGCGACAGGGCCCCGCCAGCAACTGACCGTTCTCGGGGGGCGACGATGGCAACGCTGTGTCCTTTGTGCCTGCACGTGGGCCGCGACGAACTGCGCCCTGCCGGCAGCCGCGACTACCACTACCTGGTCTGCCGCACCTGCGGCGCAGGCCAGATCGACCCGATGCCGGACGACCTGCGCAGCCTCTATGACCAGGGCTATTTCGTCGACGGGGGGTCCCGCGCCGGCTACGCCAACTACGAGGCGGACGAGGAGCTGCACCGCCGGACCGCAACAGAGCGCATCGCCCGGCTCACCGCCGCGCTCGGCCCCGGTGCTCGTCCGGGCTCTTTGGTCGAAATCGGCTCGGCGACCGGTTTCGGCCTGCTCGAGGCTCAACGGGCCGGATGGCAGGCCGTCGGCGTCGAGATCTCCGAATGGGCCGGCAACCGCGCGCGGGAGCGCGGAGCGAATGTCGTCCACACTCTCGAGGAGGTGCCGGACGCCCCCAACGATGCCGTCGCCTTCTTTCAGTCGCTTGAGCACCTTCCCGACCCGGTGGCAGCGTTGAAGCGGTCGGCCGAACTGCTGCGCCCGGGCGGGGTGCTGGTCTGCGAGACCTGGGACGCCCGCTCCCGCACCGCGCGGCTGACGGGATCGCGCTGGCAGCAGCTCAGCCCTCCCTCCGTGCTCTGGCTGTTCACCGAACAGGCCATACGGGCCGCGGTCGAACCCTGGGGGCTGGAGCTGACGAGCTGGCGCCGGACGGGCAAGAGCGTGAGCCTCGCCACTGTGGTGGGCCAGTCCCTTCCAGATGGAAGCCGGGCAAAGTCCTTGCTGGACGGGCGCCTGGGTCGCGTCGCCATCCCCTACCCGCTGGACGACCTCGTCACCTTCACCGCCGTCCGCCGCTCCTGATGGCCTTCTGAGAAGTCCATGGGAAACTTGGGTCGGCGGTGCCCTGCGCGGTTACCTTCACTAACCTGTGGAGTGTTGACGCCTGCTCCGGGGGGGAGCGGCGCGAGGGGGTAACACATGTCCACGGTTCGTGGAACGGCTGGCGATGACGCACGGGCAACGGGATCGTTCGTGATCCCCTGCTTCCGCGAGGAGGCCACGGTTGCGCGCACGCTGAGCGAGATCGACAAGCTCGCCCAGTCAAAGAACCAGTTCGACTGGGAGATCATCGTCGTCAACGACGGATCGGACGACGACACCCTCGGCGTGGCCACCCGCGCCGCCGAGACGCTCTCGACCCCCGTCCGGATCCTGTCCCACCGCCGCAATGCCGGCCTCGGCGCCGGCATGCGCACCGGCATCACCGCCTCCACCGGCGATGTCGTGGTCGCCGTCGACTGCGACCTGTCCTACTCGGTCGATGACATCGCACGCCTGATCGACACCTGGGCCGAGTCCCACCCGCACATCGTCATCGCCTCCCCCTACATGGAGGGTGGCGCGTCCGTCCGCGTTCCGCGGCCGCTCGCCGTCCGGTCCCAGGCCGCGAACAGGTTCCTCAACTTCACCGCCTACCACGACGTGAAGACCCTCACCGGCATGGTGCGCGCCTACGACGGGCCCTTCGTCCGCGGGCTGACGCTCAAGGCCGAGGGCCCCGACGTGATGGTCGAGATCATCTACAAGGCGCAGGTGCTGCGCGCACGAATCGTCGAGATCCCCGCGACGCTGTCCTGGGCGGGCCTGGAGCAGCGCGTCTCCCGCTCGGCGCTGACCTCGACCACCTCGCGACTGACCACCTACCGGCAGCTGATCAACGGCTACCTGTGGCGTCCCTTCTGGGTCCCGCTGCTGATGGGCCTTTTCTTCGGCGTCGTCGGCTTCATCCTCACCCTGACCGGGCACCTCGGGTGGGACGGCATCGCGACTGCGTCCTGCACGCTCGCCGTGGCGCTGACCGTGATGTCCCTGATGAGCCTGCAGTCGAAGCGCTACTTCGAGGAGTTGTACAACATGGGCTTCGGCATCCGGCGTTCGCTTCCGCAGGAGCCCATCCGTACACCGTCGATCGAGACGCGCATCGACGCCGCAAAGTCGTGGGTGCCGTCGAGCGTGCCAGACATCCCCGAGTGGGACGGCGCCTCCGCGGCTCCTGAGCCCTTCGACCAGGTCACGGTGACGCACTGACGTTGGCCCGGGTCGTTCAACAGCGGCCGAGGGCAATCTCCTTGGCGTACCCACCGAGCTGGTAGAGCACCTGGTAGCGCAACCAGTTGGCCTCCATGGGCCAGTGCACGCCAACCACTGGAATGTCCTGGCCCAGGCAGCGCTTCATGATGAATCGGGTGCGGGCAGCGTGGACGTCGACGGTGACGATCGTGAAGGTGGTCCAACCCTGTTTGGCTGCCAGTTCTCGAAGGTTTTGCGCCTCACCTCGGGTGGTTGAGGGGTTGGGCGGAAAACAGTAGACCGGCCATTCAGCGTCCTGGCCGCAGTAACGCTGATCCCACGAAGGGTTTGGCGTTGACAGGACGAGGTTCTTCGCGACGCCTTGGCTCATGAGCTCCTTGGCGTAGTCCACACGCCACGTATCCAAGGGGCCGAGCACGAACAGCACGTCCACCTGTTCGGTTGGCACGGGATCGTAGTGAGCGTGGTAGACGACCCGCTGCGCGAACTGGTGCAGCCCAGCGCCAGCGACCAGGGCAAGCACCAGGGTGATCCCCGCGAACAAGCGCAGCCAGTGCCGTCGAGGGCGCTCCCGTCGAACCAGCGCCACAGTGGCGGGGTCAGGGCTCTGCGTCACGTCCCTCACGTTACCCCTCAGGCAATGGACGAACCCTCGCGTCTCTGGTCTACTGTGACGCCATGAGCACAGTGCTGGGCATCGACATCGGTGGATCGGGCGTCAAGGGCGCCCCCGTTGACCTGGGGACGGGAGAGTTCGCGGCGGAGCGGCTGCGGATCGAGACCCCCGCCGAGTCGACCCCCAAGAATGTCGCGAAGGTCGTCGGCCAGATCGTCGACCACTTCGCCGATCAGCTCGGCGACGGCCCGGTCGGCATCACCGTCCCGGCCCCCGTGGTGCACGGGATGATCCCCTTCATGGCGAACCTCGACAAGAAGTGGAAGAAGCTCGAGGCCGAGAAGTTCTTCTCCGACGAACTCGGGCGCGCGGTGACCATCGTCAACGACGCGGACGCGGCCGGCGTCGCCGAGGTGAAGTTCGGTGCTGCCAAGGGCGCCGAGGGTGTCGTCATCATGACCACCTTGGGTACGGGCATAGGCACGGCGGTCATCAACGACGGCGTCCTGCTTCCGAACACCGAGCTGGGCCACATCGAGGTCGACGGCAAGGACGCTGAGAAGCGCGCCGCCGCCTCCGCCCGCGAGCGCGAGGGCCTCAGTTACGACGAGTGGGTGCCGCGTCTGCAGCGCTACTACGAGACCCTCGAAATGCTGCTGTGGCCAGACCTGTTCGTCGTCGGCGGTGGCGTGTCCAAGAAGGCGGACAAGTTCCTGCCGCAGCTGAAGCTGCGCGCTCCGATCATCCCGGCCAAGCTGCAGAACCAGGCCGGCATCATCGGCGCCGCCTGGCTCGCGTCCGAGCACGGCACCAAGTAGTTCGTCCACCTCGTCCGTCCCCGCCCTGCTCCAGCTGACGGGGCGGGCGGACCTGCCGGGCGGAGGGCGAAACTCAGGCCAGGTCGAGGTCGACCATCAGCTCGGTGGCGATGGCCTCCAGCGCCTCACGGACCGCATCCGGCTCGACGCCCTCGGGCAGCCTGATGCGGGCATCGGCCTCGAACAGCGTCCCGTCGCCCATCGGGGCGGCCACCGTGTCGGTCGCCAGCTCGTCGATGGTGATCCCGAGACCCGCCAGCGTGCGGGCGACCTCGCGGACGATGCCCGGACGGTCCTGACCGACCAGATGCAGCGACAGGTGGTCGCCGTCGGCGTCCGCGGGAGAATCGGCGCGGGTGACCCTCACCTCCAGCGTGCCGAGGTCGTCCATCGCGTCCACGAGCTCGTCGACCTTCGCGTCGTCCACCTCGACGAGCACGATGCCGGCGAACTTGCCGGCCAGCCGGGCCATCTCGCTCTCGAGCCAGTTGCCGCCATGGTCTGCCACCGCGCTCGCAAGGGCGGCCACCAGACCTTCCCGGTCGTCCGCGACTGCCGTCAACACCAGCTTTGCCATGCGGCGAGCCTATCGGTCACCCACACTGGATGCCTGCTGCGTGGGGTGGGCACCCCCATGATCGGCCTGCATCGCCAGCATCCCTACCAGGGGCATGCACAGCGTCAGGAGGACACCAGCGATCACATGGCTGAGGGTTCGGCGCAGCGGCATCGGGACTGCCTTCTCGAGCCGGGGCTCCAGAGCCCCCGCCCGCATCTAGAAGTGGATGCCTCCATGCTGCCCGACGACTTGGACACCCGTCCATCCCTTGCAGGGTTGGGGACCCCAGCTGGCTCCCCAACCCCGCGGGACACATCACATGCGCTCGGGTGCCTCGATGCCCAACAGGTCCAGGCCCTTGGCCAGCACCTTGCGGGTCAGCGCGCACAGCCCCAGCCGGGACGCCCGCACCTCGCCCTCGCTCTTCAGCACCGGGCACTGCTCGTAGAAGGACGCGTAGGCGCTCGCCAGCTCGTACAGGTAGGTGCACAGCTTGTGCGGGGTCAGCGACCCGGCCACCTCGTCAACGACCTCGCCGAAGCGCGACAACAGCAGTGCCAACTGCTGCTCGGCCGGCTCGTCCAGCACCGTGATCGGCCCCACGGCCAGCCCCTGCGAGTCGGCCGTCCGCAGGATCTGCGCGCACCGGGCGTGGGCGTACTGCAGATAGGGGCCGGTGTCGCCGGTCGTCTGGGTCATCCGCTCCGGGTCGAAGACGTAGTCCTTCTGCAGCCCGGACGACAGATCGGCGTACTTGATGGCGGCCAGCGCGATCTCGGGTGTGGCGTTCTGTTCGGCCAGGTCGAGCAGGTCCGACAGCTTGAAGGCCGATCCGTCGCGCGACTTCAGCGGCTTGTTGTCGTCGCCGAGCACCATGCCGTACCCGATGTGCTGGGCCTGCACCGAGTCGGGCAGATAGCCAGCCTTGCGGGCGGCGGCGAAGACCTGGGCGAAGTGACCGGCCTGACGAGCGTCGGTGACGTAGATGATGCGGTCGGCGTTCAGCTCGCGTACCCGGCGCCGGATCGCCGCCAGGTCGGTGGTCGCGTAGCCATAGCCACCGTCACGCTTGCGGACGATCAGCGGGGCTTCGAAGCCGTCCACGAAGACGCACAGGGCACCGTCGTCGACCACCGCGACGCCCGACTCTTCGAGCTCCTTGACCAGCACTGGTAGGTCGTCGTTGTAGGTGCTCTCGCCGGCAAGATCGTCGTCGGTCAACAGGACGTTGAGCCGTTCGTAGGCTTCGTTGAAGCCCGGCTTGGAAATGTCGACGAGCTGCTTCCAGATGCGCAGCGACTCTTCGTCCCCACCCTGGAAGGCCGAGACCCGGGCCCTGGCGCGGATGGCGAAGTCGTCGTCCGACTTGAAGTGGGCGGCGGCGCGCTTGTACAGCTCGTCCGCCTCGGCGAGGGTGAGGGAGGACGCGTCGATGCCCTCCTCCAGGATCTGTTCGATCAGCATGCCGAACTGGGTGCCCCAGTCGCCGATGTGGTTCTGCGGGATGACGGTGTCACCCTTCGCGGTGAGCACCCGGTTGAAGCAGTCACCGATGATCGTCGTGCGCAGGTGGCCGACGTGCATCTGCTTGGCCACATTGGGTGCGGAGTAGTCGATGACGACGCGCTGCGGCTGCTCGGTGAGGGGGATGCCGAGGCGCTCGTCTTCCAGCAGCTCCTGCGCGGTCTGGGCCAGCACGGAGGCCTTGATCCGGAAGTTGATGAAGCCCGGGCCAGCGATCTCCAGCGGCTCGCACAGGTCGTCCAGTTGCAGCTTCTCGACGATGGACGCTGCGACCTCGCGCGGCGGACGTCCCTCGGCCTTGGCCAGGCGCAGCGCGACATTCGACTGGAAGTGGCCGAACTGCGGCTTGGTGGCCGGACGCATCTCGGGGTCGACGCCGGTGACGGACTGGACGCGTTCGGTGAGCAGGGAGGGCAAGGACGACATGGGGCACATTCTTTCACGGGCACCCGTCGGCTCTTCGCGCAAGGCGAAGGGGCTGGTGGCCCGCTGCCATCGGGCGTTGTATGGAACCGAACGCATGGAACTGAACCAGGAGGAGACCATGACACTCGACCTGTTCGCGGACGCCTTCGGACGCGCCGCCGAGAACCTGCCCCCGACCATCGCCGGCCTCACCACCGACCAACTCGCTTGGCGACCGGCACCGGGCGCGAACCCCGCCGGCTGGTTGGCCTGGCACCTCGCCCGCGTCGAGGACGAGCAGGTGGCCGACCTCGTCCGCAAGCTCATCGATCCCTCGGCCGAAACCGTCTGGGAGCAGGGCTGGCGGGATCGCTTCGCCCTTCCCTACGCCGCCGACGCGCACGGCTATGGCATGTCGGACGAACAGGTGGATGCCTTCGGCGCCACCGACCCGAGCCTGCTGCTCGGGTACTACTCCGACGTCCACGGCGCCACCCTTGCGGCGCTGGACGCCTTCGACGCCCACCCGGGTGCGCTGGACCGTGTCGTCGACACCGGCTGGGATCCGCCGGTCACCGGTGCGGTGCGGCTGGTGAGCGTCCTGGACGACGTCGCCCAGCACGTCGGACAGCTCGCATACCTGCGCCACCTGATCGAGGCTCAGCGGTCGGCGTAAGGCATCGCCAGCCCTGTTTCCCCGCCCAGCCCGCGACTAGGGTCGAACCCGTACTCAACCGGAGGTAACACCATGACTGTTCCATTCCTCACCCTCAACGACGGCGTGAAGATCCCCCAGCTCGGCTTCGGCGTCTGGCAGGTGGCCCCTGCCGAGGTCCAGCCCGTCGTCGCCAAGGCCCTCGAGGTGGGTTACAACCACATCGACACGGCTGCCGCCTACAACAACGAGGAGGGCGTCGGACGGGCGATCGCCGAGTCGGGCATCGCCCGCGACGACCTCTTCGTCACCACCAAGCTGTGGAACGATTCCCACAAGAAGGACGCCGCCCGCAAGGCGATCGAGACCAGCCTCGAGAAGCTCGGCCTCGACCACCTGGACCTCTACTTGATCCACTGGCCCGCGACGAAGAAGTACGGCGATGCCTACATCGAGGCCTGGGACGCCATGCAGGAGTTCAAGGCCGAGGGCCTGACCCGCTCCATCGGCGTCTCGAACTTCCACGCCGCGCACCTGGACGCCCTGAACGGCGCCACGCCCAGCGTCGACCAGGTCGAGCTGCACCCGACCTTCAACCAGGCCGAGCTGCGCAAGGTGCTCGACTCCCGCGACATCACCACCGAGGCGTGGAGCCCGCTGGGCCAGTCGAAGGACTTGAAGGACGAGAAGATCGCGCGCATCGCGTCCGAGCTGGGCGTCAGCCCGGCGCAGGTGATCATCCGCTGGCACCTGCAGCTGGGCAACGTCGTGATCCCCAAGTCGGTCACCCCGGAGCGCATCGCTTCCAACTTCGACGTCTTCGGCTTCGAGCTGTCGTCCGAGCAGATGGACGCGGTGAACTCCGTCGACTCCGGCAACCGCCTGGGCGCCGCCCCGGAGGACGCCGACTTCTGAGCCGAGGGGCCGACCCTGCGACGCGGTTACACTCGCGAACATGAAGATCGCCGTCGCAGGGCTCGGCTACGTCGGGCTCGCCAATGCCGTCATCCTCGCCCAGCACCATGACGTGACTGCCGTCGACCTCGACGCTCGTCGCGTGCGGCTGGTCAACGAGCGCACGGCGCCCATCGCCGATGACCTGCTCGAGCAGTACTTGGCCGAACGTGAACTCTCCCTCACCGCGACCACCTCCCAGGACGCCTACGCAGGCTCCGACTACGTGATCATCGCCACGCCCACGAACTACGACGACGTGAAGAACTTCTTCGACACCTCCTCGGTCGACCAGGTGATCGACACCGTCGCCCGCACCGCGCCCGAGGCGACCGTGGTCATCAAGTCGACCATCCCGGTGGGTTACACCGCGTCAATGCGGAACAAGTACCCCGATCTGGAGATCTTGTTCAGCCCCGAGTTCCTGCGCGAGGGCCGCGCCCTCCACGACAACCTGCACCCCTCGCGAATCGTCGTGGGTGGTAGCGGCCCCAAGGCCGAGGCCTTCGCAGACCTGCTCCGGCAAGGTTCCCTCGACGAGGCCACCCCGGTGCTGCTGACCGGCCCCACGGAGGCCGAGGCGATCAAGCTGTTCGCCAACACCTACCTGGCAATGCGCGTGGCGTACTTCAACGAACTCGACAGCTACGCCCTGCGCAATGGGCTGGACACCCGACAGATCATCGACGGCGTCGGCTTGGATCCGCGCATCGGCTCCCACTACAACAACCCCTCCTTCGGCTACGGCGGCTACTGCCTGCCGAAGGACACCAAGCAGCTGCTGGCCAACTACGACCAGGTGCCGCAGACCCTGATCAAGGCGATCGTCGAGTCCAACGCCACGCGCAAGGACTTCATCGCCTTCGACATCCTCGCCAAGGCCCCGCGAGTGGTGGGGATCTACCGACTGACCATGAAGACGGGCAGCGACAACTTCCGGTCGTCCTCCGTGCAGGGCATCATGAAGCGGATCAAGGCCAAGGGCATCCCCGTGCTGGTCTACGAGCCCACCCTGGACGAGCCGGAGTTCTACCACTCGGAGGTCGTCAAGAGCCTGGACGACTTCAAGCAGCGCTGCGACGTGATCATCGCCAACCGGCAGGCTCCTGAGCTCGCCGACGTCGCCGACAAGGTCTACACCCGGGACCTGTTCGGTTCGGACTGATGGATTGAACCTGAAGAATTTCTTGTCACGTTCTTCCAAACCAAACATCGCCAACAGGGCGGCTCGCACGCCCGGAACCGCTGGACAGACGCGGTTTTGGGCCTCTTCGACGGTCGTCCAGGCCCCTCGATCTGGCGGCCTGCTGAGAACAGGAGCGGGAACCAGAGCCACACTCTGGCTACAGTGAAATGCAGTTGGTTGTCGGGGGGCAATCCGAGTTTGGGGCATGGGGTCCTCCCTGCGACCGATGCGTTCGAGCGAGTCTCGAGCATGCAGGCAGACGTCACTCGGGGGAATTGACGCTGGGCCGAACCGTGGCCTGGCTGATTGACCACCCACCAACAGGGGTGGAAAAATGCTCTTGAAACAACAGATCAGCCCGAGCAGGCTGATGATACCGCGCCGGATTTCACACCGTTCGCGCACGATTGCGCCGTGGTTGTTGATCGCCGCCGACGCATTGACCGTCATGCTGGCGACCCTGGTCGCGCTCACCTTCCGCAGCATGGTCCCCGGCTTCCAGTCCGATGGCTCCCTGCGCATGAGCGCCAGCTACCTGTGGCCGCTGGGGGTCATCATCTGGCTGGTCTCGCTGGCAGCCGCGGGCGCCTACAGCGACAAGAATCTGGGCGCTGGCACCGACGAGTACTCGCGCGTGCTCAACGCCTCGCTGCTGGCCGCCGCCTTCGTCGGCATCTGCTGCTACCTGACCAAGTTCGACCTGGCCCGGGGCTTCTACGTGCTGCTCTTCGCGATCGGCACCCCCCTTCTGGTGCTGACCCGCTCGCTGCTGCGCCGTGCGATCCACATCCTGCGCCGGCACATGTGGCTCACCCGTCGCGTCGTGCTCGTCGGCAACCCGCAGCACGTCAAGGAACTGCAGTCGGTCACCCAGCGTGAGAACTGGCTCGGCTACTACCTCGTAGGCGCGCTCGTGCCCGCCGGTTCGGACACCTCCGACCTCAACCTCCCGGTGCTCGGCACCCCGGAGGACACCATCAACATCGTCGAGTCCCGCGACGTCGACGCGGTGATCTTCGGCGAAGGCGCCTTCCCGTCATCGCGTGGCTTCCGCCGGATGGCGTGGGCGCTGGAGTCCCACGGCGCGCAGATGATCGTCGCGCCCGCCCTGACCGACATCGCCGCCCAGCGCATCCAGGTGCGCCCGGTGGCCGGCATGCCGCTGGTGACGGTCGAGCCGCCAAGCACCCAGAAGGCTGGACGCTGGATGAAGCGCGCCTTCGACGTCGTCGGAGCTGCGCTGGTGCTGTTGCTGACCAGCCCGATCCTGCTGGCCACCGCGATCGCGATCAAGCTCGACGACGGCGGCCCCATCCTGTTCAGCCAGACCCGCGTCGGCCGCTACGGCGAGCACTTCCAGATGCTCAAGTTCCGCTCCATGGTGACCAACGCCGAGGAGATCTTGAAGACCCTGCAGAACCAGGGCCCGAACTCGATCATGTTCAAGATGGAGAAGGACCCCCGCATCACCAAGATCGGCAACTTCATCCGTCGCTTCTCGATCGACGAGCTGCCCCAGCTGTGGAATGTGCTGCGAGGTGACATGTCGCTGATCGGTCCGCGCCCGGCGCTGCCCCGCGAGGTCGCCCAGTACGCCCCGCACGTCAACCGGCGCCTCGAGGTGCGTCCGGGCCTCACCGGCCTGTGGCAGGTCTCCGGCCGTTCCAACCTGAGCTGGGACGACACGGTTCGCCTGGACCTGTACTACGTCGACAACTGGTCGATGCCCCAGGACCTGTCGATCATGGCCCAGACCGTGAAGGCCGTGCTGTTCAGCAACGGCGCCTACTGAGGCACCAGTAACGAGGCACCAGTAACGAGGCACCAGTAACGAGGCACCAGTAA